>Ga0105047_10000321_pt1 | contig 77207 bp, 65 predicted proteins | sample MAT04_FD_78384 | JGI IMG/M metagenome (GOLD analysis project Ga0105047, IMG submission 78384) | Freshwater microbial communities from Lake Fryxell liftoff mats and glacier meltwater in Antarctica - MAT-04 (megahit assembly) | ecosystem: Environmental > Aquatic > Freshwater > Ice > Liftoff... | reverse complement strand
AGGAACTATCTATTCCTGCCGCAGTGAGCGTGTGTTAAGCGCACTCACGCGTCTCAATAAAAATGCATCCGGTGGCTCGTTCAATACGACCACCGGATGCCTAGTTTAACCTCAACGGACGAAAGCTCGGCTATTTCGGGTTGCGTTGCCCGTCTACGTTGAAGGGCTTCAGGTTTGGTTCACGCTTGTTGTCGCTCGTTGGGAACAGATCCCAGAGATTGTCGTCCGCGTTGATGCCGACTTGCAGCGTGCCGGTGGTTATCGGCGCGGCCTTGGCGACAAATTCCTCGCCATTGCCACGGTCGAACCGCACGACGACCGGATACTTCGAGGTGAGCGTTTTGGCGCCGCCGGATGGCACCGCGAGATCTTCACCTTGGAAGATCACATTGAATTCCTGATTGCTCTTGGCGTTGTCCAGGACGATGTCATAACGTTGCTTATAGAGCTGCCAGCCCGTTTCTGTCGGCATGAAGTTGTACGTCCCAGGCGCTAACTCGTAGGAGGCCTGCCCAAAGTTTTCCCCGCGGTCGTAGTCGATCTTCCACTGGCGGCCATTGGTCGCTGGAGCCAACTTCTGCTTCATGCCAGGCTGGGCCACGTAATGGTTGCCGTTGATGTTGTAGTTAATCGTCCCGCGCGAGTCGGCGGGATTGATAATCAACACGCCGTCCAGAACTTCTTCGCCTTCGGCGGCCGCAACGGGTGTGCCTGTAACCAGCGGCATGCCAAGCGACTCTGCCGCGTTACCAGTTGTAATCGTCAAGTTGCTGTGCCCTTCGTGCCCGACGAGCATCGCTTCGTCACTGAGCACGATGGCGGTTCCTATCGGCAGCGCTGGATCAAAAATCATCTTTACGTCAGAACCGGCCGGAAGCTTGGCCACGGAGCCCTTGGCTGGGGTCGCGGTCTCGATCAGGGTGCGGGCTTCGACCCACGTTTTGAATGTCTTGATCGGAGTGGTCAATTCCGAGACCGTTGGCGTTGCGCCGGCGATCTTGCCAAGCGCCAGGTCGAATTCCGCCACGTTCGTCTTCATCGAGGCTTTGACGATCATGTTCAGGAACACGTCGTCCAGTGTGTCGTACGTCGGCCGGAAGAGGGCCAACACGAGCCCAATCAAGACCGGCGGCGCCAGCAGCGCGAACGGCAAAGGCCGCCTCTCGATGAACTGCTCCGCGGACCGTAGCGCCGGAGTGAGTGTGAGAACGCATGAGCGCAGGCGAACGCGTGCGACTGCGATGGAGCGCATGCTTAACTCCTGCCCAACGCGCGAGTATCAAAACATCCGATAAGGCGCCGGTCCACCCACAGTGGCCAGCCAGCGGCGGTGATCGACGAACGCTAGCTCCGCGCGAATCTGGATCGCAAAAAGTCAGGCGTCCCGATTGCGCAGACTTTACGTGGCCTATTGGTTTTTTCGGCCCGCGACCGACAGACCTTGAAACGATTTAACACCCTGGGCACGTTCCTCTGGTTCACACAATCCCGGATCTCAGCCGCCAGGGCCCGATGGCATACGCCTCGCGTTTTAGCGGCGAAATCCTCGCTCCGCGAAGCCAAGAATGGGGACCTGGCGGCCGGGCCGGCCCCCAACGCTCGGGGGCGCGTTGACACTTTCCTTCACGGGTCCTACCATCGACCTTTGCAGGCGCCTTCGGTAGTTCACCGCCCTGCGGGGCTCAAGGCGGCAACGCCTGTCACCAGCCCGCCTCAAGACACCGAAAGGGGGAACTTGCGATGCCGCTGTTTGAAGTTGAAACCGAGTCGCACATCATCATTACCTGGGCCGCTGACCAGGACGCCGCCGGCAAGGTCGTCCACGGAGCGTACCCCAACGAACGCATTCTGCGCTTGATCAAGCGCCCGCGAGACACCTGGGTGATCTCCAAGAGCGCTCTGGGACTCACCTCCACGGTCGATCCTTGCAACACCGCGCGCGATTGTCTGGCGAAAGCCTCGGGCGACAAGGTCCATGCCATCCGCCTCTACATGCACGAGACCGGCACGGATCTTGAGCGCGCGCGAAAAGTGATCGAGTCCAATATGGTCATGGGCTGGTAAACACCCGCCTTGCAGACGCCTGTTCGGTGTCGCGCGCTTGACGGAATAGAGCGGACAAATGGGTCTGCACAGGCCGGCTATTTTAGCTGGCTTGTCATTTCTTTGTAGCCGCGGACGCGCCCGCGTTGGGCACCATGTCTGCTGGCAGCCTGCGAAATAGTTCGCGACGATCGACTTTGCCCGTGGGGCCAAGCGGCAACGCGTCCACCACGATGAATCGCTCGGGCGTTTTGTACGCGGCGATTCGCGCGGAAACAAATTCTCGGAGCGTCTGCTCACTCGGCGCGTCGCTCACTCCGTGGCGCAGTGAAACGTACGCCACCACAATCTGACCCAATCTGGGGTCAGGAAAACCCACCACGCCGCTATCATGCACGGCCGGGTGCTGGTCGATCACTTCTTCCACCTCCAGTGGCGAAATGTTGGAGCCTCCACGGATGATGATCTCTTTCTTCCGTCCGACGAACCACAGAAATCCGTCGTCATCCATCCGGCCCAAATCTCCGCTGGCAACCCAGCCGTCGTGGATGACGGCCGCCGTGTGGAGCGTGTCGTTCCAGTAGCCGATCATGTTCGAGCCGCTGCGGACCAGGATCTCGCCGGTCTCGCCGCGAGCGAGTTCCTCGCCGTGGTCGTCGACGATTTTCACCTCAGTATCTACCGCCGGCTGGCCAACAGAGCCAAGTCGCTTTGCGCCAAACGGCGGATTGGTCACGTAGGTGATCGTCTCTGTCATGCCACAGAGTTCGCAAACGTCGATGCCCATGACTTCGCGAAATCGCTGCATCGTATCGAGCGGAACGACATCTCCGCCACAACTAAAGCTGCGTACACTGCCGACGTCGCTGGGATGCTCTTCCAGATATTCCACCAGGTCCAGCAACTCCGGCGGCAACATCTGCCCGCGCGTGACGCCATGCTTGCGGATCGCCTCGACGACTTCGGCCGGCGTCGGCGCGTTGGTCATCACGGCCGTCCCACCAGCCAGCAAATTCGGAAACAGCTGGCCGAAGGTGGCCGCACAGTGGCTCGCCGAAGTTGTGATGAGATGAACATCCGACGAATCAAATTGCATCGTCTGGGTCTGAATCTGCGCACATCGCCAAAGTGTTTCCTGCGACTGCACCACCCCCTTGGGACGCGAGGTAGTGCCCGAGGTGTAGATGATCGTCGCTATTTGACGATGACAAAACTCCGGCTTCGGCAGCGTCTCTTGCGGCGCAGTGAGCAGTTCTGTAAACGGCAGAAGCTCCGCGATGGATATTATCGAGTCGATCGCTGGCGCAGTCGGAGTGCGCGAAATCAAGTAGCCACGTTCCAGGCCAAGCTTAGCGAGCGGCGAGTCTTCCAACTCTGCCACCTTATCCTGATGAACGATCAAAGTGGTCGCGCCGGAGTGTTGAATCGCCCGGCGTGCCTCGGGCAGTTTGTAACGGTGGTTGAGCGGCACGGCGATCGCGCCCAACTTGAAGCAGGCCAAATATGAGAACAGCAACTCGGGACAATTCGGCATCCAGAACGCAACTCGGTTATCCGCTCGGACGCCGGCCGCGGCCAGCCCCGCGCCAATCCGATCTGTCGCGGAGTCAAAGTCCGCGTACGTCCATTGCAGATCGCCAAACACGAGTGCGATTTTATCTGGCGAACGCTCGGCGGTGATTCGCAACATGTCACCCGTACGCATAGTGGCGGCTCCGTTGCACTGGTTCCAAATGGATGCCAAGTCGATTGCAATGGCGATGCGCGCAAAAAAATGGGTGGCGAAACTTCCGACCGATAGGCCCAAAAGCGTCGCCACCCAAATATCCAATTCCGCAGTTCTTTCGGCAACTTCAATTACGTCGTCGCACGACGGCGATTGCCACCGGCGCCCGTGCCGGCCCCTGCGCCCGGACGGACCTGCGGCGCGGGGAAGTCAAACTTTTTCCCCTTCATCTTGCCGAACTCCTCGCGTTGGTCCGCGGTTAGCACTTCCATCGCCTTGCTCTCTTGCTCTTGACGGGCTCTCGCGAACCGTTCGCGGGCCGCGGCGCGATCCTCGTCCGACGCGTCAGCGCCGCCACCACCCTGACCACGTCCAGGACGATTGGATTCAGTCAACTCCGTCAACTTCTTAGACTGATCGTCTGTCAGCTTTAGCGCCTTGGCGACTTCGGGATCGGACAAAGCTCCGACGCCACGGAGTTGGAGCGAAAGTTCCTTCGCGCGGGCGGCCTGCTCGGGCTTCAGAACTGCCTCGATCTTCTTGTTCGACTCGGCCATTTGCTTGGCCATCTTTTCGCCGGCTTCTCGGCGCTCATCCGCCGAAGCGTCGCGCAAGTTGCCGAAAGCGCCACGCATTGACTCGGCGGCGTCGTCGGCGATCTTAGTAACCTTGTCCGATTGCTCGGAGGTCAGTTTCAGTTCTTCTTGCACCGGCTTCATGCGCAGCAGCATCGCCAATCCACCGCCACGTCCCATCATCCCGCCACGCCCAGCACCTCGGCCGCGCTCTTGCGCGCCAGCGGTTGTAACGCAAACCGTGCCAAGGACCACCATCAGGGCCACGGCAGAAACACGTCGTAGTTGCATCTCGCACTCCTTTTTCGAGCTCAAAGAAACTTGCTTCAAAGACGATCCACAGTATCAATAAGATTCGCGTTACTCTCGTCCGGCAGGCTAAAACCTTGGCATTGGCAACGGCTCCATGCCACGCTGCGAGAGGCGAATCTGAAACTCACGAAAGAATTCACTCATCTGCGCTCGTTGTTTCGGCGAAGAATTGTCCAACATGTTGCGACGCCAATCGTCCCTCGACATTCCGCCAAACGGACGCCGTTGTCCATCGTCGGTGCTTTTTGCGGCTCCAGCGCCCCCCTTGGCAGCGCCCGCGATTGCAGCGACCGGCTGCATCAACTTCCGCCATCCCTCCATCTCGTCGATACGCTTATCAAGATATTTTTTTCGATCGGCGGCCTTCATTAATGCAAACTTTTCGATTTCGGCCTGCATCTGCTGCACAAACGCAGGCGGGGTCTTCATCATTTCTTTTTGCTGCTCCGGCGTCAGCTTCTCTGCCTCCTTGCGCAACTCCGCGAACTGCTGCCGGCGTTCCTCCGCCTCCTGCTTGTTGGCCGGGGGCGCAAAGGTTTTTGTCGACGATCCCGAAAACAGCTTCGCCTGCATCTCCTTGACCTTGGTCACCTGCGGATCCTCGGACTTGGGCCACAGCCACCAGGCCGATGTCCCCAAAGCCAACAGGCTGATGACCACTAGTGCCGTCCGGCTCGCTCGACTGTTCATGGCTTGCCCTCGATTTCTTGGTCCGTCAGCGGCAGCGTTGGACCGACTGCGGAAGACGGAGTCAGGGGTCGGTTCGGCGAGCCCGACGGGCGCGCCGCCACCGGAGGCCCGGATGGCAGCAAGATTCTAACCCCGCGCAGAAAGCCGAGTTACTCGGCTTGGCGAAAAAAATGATTTTTGCACGACTGGACTGCTACGCACGCCCGCTAGAAAAGAGGCTGATCGTCGCGCCCGAATGGGTACCACCTCAGAATCCACGGCGTTTTATTCGATCAGCCAAGGACCGGATCGGGGTTCGCCGTCGGGGAGATCTCGCTGCTCCCACTCGCGTCGGAGTTCTCCCAGGCCGTAGGCGCACAGTTCAAAGTCATGACTCAGGCGTTCCAGTACCTCGGACTCCGTCCGGTTCTGGTCGCTCTTCAAGGTGCTCGCGATGTAATAGGCCCGCTTCCCCTGCTGGCGGTAATCGACTAGGTGGTCAATTTGCGCCTGACGCTCGGCCTTGGTCAGCGTTTCTGGGTAGACACCACTCCAGAAGAGGGTGAAATCGCCGATATGCCGATGGACATCCCGCCGGGCGTCCCCCATACGAGCCTGAGCCTCGGCGAGCATCGCGGCCAGATTTTGCAATCTTTGACCGGTTGGATCGCGAACTTTGTAAATCGCGTCGCAGTGGGTGAACCGGGCCATCAGGTCGGAGATGTAATCGACCAGTGCTGGGTCCGCCACGCCAAGCCGCGTCTGAAAGACGTACTCGGTCAAGCCTGAGAAAAATCGATAGAGCGATCCCTGCGAGCGGCTATTGTCCATGTGCCTCGCGCTCCCTGCCGGAATTCGGACGCCCCCCTGGCAAGCGGCGTAATGCGCCGTACGAGCTTGCCAAGCAATTGCGGCGCCACATTCCATTATTCGCAGCGAGGCCAAGATTTCCCACTGAAATTTTGGCGGAGCGCTCGATTTTGCTAGCAGCCCGAGGCCACTTTGCGCGGCGCCAACCGCCCAAAATGTAGGGTCGGTTGCGCCTGGCGCCCCGATCTTAGGACGTACCTCGGCGCCGCTGTCGGCATGCAATCCAACAAATTCCAATCGCGCCGACGGCCGTCAGGGCCAAGGTCGATGGCTCCGGCACGACGGCGAACTCGCCCTGATGGTCCGTGATGGCCCAAACTTCGTTTGTGTCGATTTCGACGCCCCAACTTCTTGCGAAGAGCCCCAGATTGCCATCACTCACGCCGAACTGAGCAACAAAGGCGTTCCAAACACCTTGGTAACCGGAACAGGGCGATTGTACCAAAAGTCATGCTCCGCAGAGGACTTGTGGTCGGTAGTTGTCGTTCCAGGCGGCGCAGAGCCTTTTGTTTTTCACGCCGACCTTCTCGGTCTTGTTGTTCCTGAGCCGGCTGAACGACGCTCTTTGCAGCAGGCTGAAGTTGGCGTCGGCGTGGCCCTTGCGCACACGACACTGGTCTTCCTGAAACGTCACATCGAGTTGCCAGTGCAGACTGTTCTCGATGCACCAGTGTCCACGCACCTCCTCAGCGAAGCGCTGGCCGCTGGTATGACAACTCGTAATGTAATAACGCACGTCGTCGCTCGCGCGGCCTTCGTCGTGCTCGGTCACGCGGACCGCCATCCCAGTCGCCTGCAGGCCGCGCCACTGCTGTGCCAAAGCAAAGTCCTTGGGCAGCTTCGTCAGATAATAATATCGATCGTCGCGTCGATCGTGACCAGACAACCTGAAACATCAAGGATCTCCAGCAGTTTGGGGATCGCCGTGATGAACGGACCTGGACATCGCAGCCGATTGCGCGAATGGATTGTCCGTCGCGAACGGTAAGCACTCGGGTTCAAACGCGGCGTTTTAGTCCAAAGCCGCCAGTAGATCGGCGACGTAGTCGCCAACCTCGGCGAGAACCTTTTCGCGAGGCCGCGTATCGGCCTCTGCCATGCGTCGCACGATTGCCGAACCCACGATCAAGCCATCCGCCACCGGCGCTAGGGCGCGCACGTGTTCGGGAGTACTGACGCCAAAGCCGACGCAAATCGGTAGATCCGTCTGGCTCCGCAGCCAGCGCAAATTGTCGAACAATTCCTGTGGCAAGGCAGCACGCTCGCCGGTGATGCCTGTCACCGAGACATAATAGATGAACCCGCTAGCGGCTTCGGCAATATGCAGTTGCCGCTCACGCGACGTCGTCGGCGCAATCAGCGGCACAAGGCTGAAGTCCTGATCGCGGCAAATCCGCGCGATCTCGGCTGACTCTTCGGTCGGCAGATCGGGCACGATCATGCCCGCGACGCCAGCCTGCTTGGCGTCCGCCACATACGCTGCCGGTCCATGCCTCAGCACGATAGCGTAGCTGACCATTGTGACCACCGGAGCGGTGAACTGCTTGCGCTGCTGCTCGAGCATCGCCAGAATCTCGGCCAGCTTGATCTTGTGAGCTAGCGCGCGAGTGTACGACGCCTGAATGACCGGACCATCCGCGATTGGATCGCTATACGGAATGCCCAACTCGCACATGTTGGCGCCGCGGCGCATCATTTCGGCCAATATTTGCCCGGTGAATGCCAGGTCGGGATCTCCGGCCGTAACGAAGGGCATGAAAGCTTTGCGATTTTGAGCGCGTAGCGCGCGAAACACATCATCAATCGCGGACATCGTCGCTCCGATGTAAGTCTTTAAATTGAAGGCCTAATTCAAGGCGCCTGATTTTTCGTTCAACGCCGAATCACGCAATTTTCTCGCCACGCAGCCGCGCTATTTCAAACGCGTCCTTGTCTCCACGTCCCGATAGGCAAACAACCACTACCTTATCCTTCGGCAGATCGCGGGCAGAGGAGATCGCCTTGGCCACGGCGTGCGAACTTTCGAGCGCCGGCAAAATTCCTTCGCTGCGCGCTAGTGTGTCAAACGCGGCCAGCGCCTCGTCATCGCGCGCAAACGTGTACTTCACTCGCCCGGCGTCCTTCCAATAACTATGCTCGGGCCCGACGCCAGGGTAGTCCAGCCCGGCCGAGATGGAATGGACGTCGCTCGTCTGGCCGTCCTCGTCCTGCATGACGTAGCTATAACTGCCATGCAAGACGCCTGGAGATCCATAGGTCAACGGCGAAGCGTGTTCGCCTGCGGTGCTGGATCGGCCGCCGGCCTCGACGCCCAGCAGATTCACCTCGGCGTGATCGACAAACGGATAAAACATACCGGCGGCGTTGCTTCCGCCGCCCACACAGGCCACGACCAGATCCGGCAGGCGTCCGAGCTGTTTGCGGCTTTGCTCGATGGTTTCCTTGCCGATCACGGATTGAAAATCCCGCACGATCACCGGAAAGGGGTGAGGGCCAACCACGGAGCCCAAAATGTAGTGCGTCGTCTCGACTGAGCTCATCCAGTCGCGCATCGCCTCGTTGATCGCGTCCCGCAAGGTCCGCGAGCCGCTGGTCACGGGCCGGACCTCGGCCCCCATCATCCGCATGTTAAAGACATTCAGCTTCTGGCGGCGAATGTCTTCTTCGCCCATGTAGACCACGCAATCCAGTCCAAAGCGAGCGCAGGCGGTGGCGGTGGCCACGCCATGCTGCCCCGCGCCGGTCTCGGCGATCACGCGCTGCTTGCCCATGCGCTTGGTCAACAGTGCCTGGCCGAGCGTGTTGTTGATCTTGTGGGCGCCGGTGTGATTCAGGTCCTCGCGCTTCAGATAAATCTGGGCGCCGCCAATTTGGTCACTGAGCCGTTTGGCATGGTAGAGCGGCGAGGGGCGCCCCACGTAGTTGTGGAACAGAAACGCCAGTTCCTCGTTGAATTTAGGGTCGGCCTTGGCCGTTTCGTACGCCTCGACCAACTCGTCCAGGGCCCGCATCAATGTCTCGGGAACAAATCGTCCGCCAAACGCGCCAAATCTACCGGCGGCGTCGGGGACATGGCTCTGGGCGGGCATATCAATCTTCCTAATGCAGGAGCAGGCGGGCAGCGCTGAAACAAACGATTCTCAGCCCGGACCCGTCAGGGGTCAAGGGTGGGAGTGCAGGGGAGGCCCGAAGGTTCGGCAAACGGTTGCACAGAGACTCCAAATGGGGAAATGCCAGCGGAAATTCGCGTGCATCCTTAGTGCGGTAGCGAGCGGACGCCGATTCAGCGAATCGTGGCCGCGTCGCGGACGATAGGTTAAAATCTGGGGACGCCTGTCGGACACTTCATTCCCTTTCGGACGGGGCACTCTTTGAGCCTTTTTGTGCGACCCATCGCTCTCTTGGCCCGTTCGCTGGCCGTCGGCGTCGCGATCAGCGCAGCATGGCTGACGACGGGCGCCCAATCGCAACCGCCGTCGAAGGAAGCCTCCGCCCCAGCCACGGTCGATGCATTGGCGGCTCCCCGCGCGCTGCTTCTTGCGGGCAAGCACGACGAGGCTGTTGAAGCGTATAAAGCGATCCTGGACGCTCAGCCGGTAGCCGCCGCCATTGGACTTGCCCGTGCGCGCGTTGCCACTGGCCGCCGCGATGACGCAGCGCAGTCAATCGATGCCGCCCTGACAAAGAAACCGGCTTCAGCGGCCCTGTTGGCAGAGGCCGCGGGGTTGGCGTTCGATCGCGGAGACATTGCCGCTGCGCAAAAACACGTCGCCGCCGCGCTGGCCGCGGACGAGAATCATCTCCTCGCGCGGTTAGTCCAGGCCGATTTGCACTGCGCTGCGGGAAGATTGAAAGAAGCGGGCGCCGGCTACAAGTGGTTTGTCGATTTTTACAACGATCACGACGTCGACGACGCCGAGTCGATTGAACTGGTCGGCCTGGCGGCCGCGCAATTCGCCCGCTGGAACCGACTGACCGATCAATTCACTTTTCTGGTCAACGACCTCTATCCGGACGCCCTGCGCGCAGATCCGGCGTGGTGGCCTGCGCGTTACCAAACGGGTCTTCTCTTCTTGGAAAAGTACAACCAGGGGGACGCCGCGCGCGAGCTCAAAGCCGCGCTCGCGCTCAATCCATCGGCGGCTGAAGTCCACGCCGCACTCGCCCGTTTATCGCTACAGAACTACGATCTCGATGCGGCGAGGCGGAGCGCGATCCGGGCGTTGGAATTGAATGGGGAATTGATAGAGGCCCACCTGGTGGCTGGCGATATCGAGTTGGCAAACTTTGAACCGGCCCGTGCCATCGTCAGTTTCCAAAAGGCCGTCGATCTCAATCCAAGTTCCGAGATCGCTCGGGGACGCCTCGCTGGCGCCTACGCCGTTGTAGATGGTCTCCCGGCCACTTTGGACGGCTCGCGTGTCGGGAAGCAGATCGCACAGGCGACAAAACAAAACGAGCACTGCGGCGAATTCTTTCGATCGCTGGCCGGCGCTCTCGACCAGAGCCGCAATTTTCCTGCGGCCGGTCGCTTTTACAAAGAAGCCATCGAGCGTATGCCGCAATTGGTCGAGCCCTACGGCGAATTGGGCCTGGTTGCCATGCGATTGGGCGAAGAGACCGACGCGCGCCGTTGGCTGGATCAGTCGTTTGCTGCGGATCCGTTCAACGTCCGGGTCGCCAATAGCCGCAAGGTTTTGGAAGTCCTTGAAGACTACGCAGTATTGGAGACGGAGCATTTTGTCCTGCGATTCGATCGCGGCCGCGACGAAATACTGGCCAAATACGCTGCCGCCTATTTGGAAGAAGAGGTCTACCCGGAGCTATGCAAGCGGTTTGGGTTCGAGCCGAAGGGTAAGTCGCTGTTCGAGATTTTCAGCCGCGCCCGCAATACTAGTGGCCACGGCTGGTTTAGCGCGCGGATGGTCGGTTTGCCATTTATTCACACGGTTGGCGCGTGCGCCGGCAAGGTTGTCGCCCTGGCGTCTCCCAACGAGATGCCCAAGAAGTACAACTGGGCGCGCGTGCTCAAGCACGAGTTTGTCCATGTGCTGAACCTTCAGCAAACAGACTTTGCGATCCCGCATTGGTTTACCGAGGCGTTGGCCGTTGGCAGCGAAGGTTTTCCGCGCCCGCAGAATTGGAACGAGTTGCTGACGGAGCGAGTTCCCAAAAACCAGCTCTTCAATCTGGACACAATCAATCTGGGCTTCGTGCGGCCGCAGTCCAGCAACGACTGGAACATGGCCTACTGCCAGGCGGACTTGTACGCCCAGTACATGACCAAGACCTACGGTGAAGACGCGCTCGCTAAGATGCTGGCCGGTTATCGGGATCGCCTGGCGACTTCGGCCGCGCTCCGCCGCGCGTTTGCTGTTGAGCAAGTCGATTTCGAGCGCGGGTATCTGGAGTACGTTCGCGCCGTCACAGCCGAATTCTCCAGCGCGGCCGCGCAGCGGGCGAAATCGCTGGCGGAACTTGAATCTGCCCATAGCGATCAACCGGACGATGCCCTCGCCACGGCCCGCTTGGCAGTGGCACTTGTCGATCGGCGTGAATATCCGCGGGCCCGCCAGTTGGCCAGCGCCGCACTTACAGAGCCCGCGGCCAGCCAGCTTGCAGCCTACGTGTTGGCCAGGTTGAAATTAGTGGTGGGCGAAGAAGTCGAGGCACTCGCGCTCTTGGAAAAGCACTTGGACCGCAAGGCGCCGGAAGATCGAACGCTCAGCCTTCTGGCGGCCCTCAAACTCAAATCCAAACAATACGATCAGGCGGCCGAGTTATACGGCTTGGGTCGACAACGGCATCCGGCGGATCCCCTCTGGCTGCGTAGCCTGGCCAAGGTATATCTTGCACAAGCGAATGACGTTAAGCTGACAGACGTGTTAACTCGGTTGGCGCCCCTGGACGCGGACGATCTGGTCATCCGCAAGAAGCTGGCACAATTGAGTCTAGCGGCCGAGGATTTCGACGGCGCGGCCCGCTGGGCGACCCAGGCGATCCACGTGGATTGCATGGACACCGACGTGCACCGGATGCTGGCCGAGGCCAACGTGGGGCGGAAGCGCTGGGCGGCCGCCGCGGACGAATACGAGGTAGCCGTGAAACTTTCCGCCGCAGAGCCGGCGATATGGCTCGGATTGGCCGAAACGTCCATCCATGCGGATCGCCGCGAACGGGCCAAAGCAGCGCTAACCAAAATTCTTGAAATCGATCCGCAAAACGATCGCGCAAAGCAACTGCAGACAGGATTGGCGCCATGAACAAGCTGCCCGTTACGGAGCCGGCCGCCACGGCCTCGCGCCCGCCTGAGTTTACGCTCGGATCGTTTCAACGATTGATCCGCGACATGTACCTGGAAAAGGACATCGCCCGCGGGATCGATGGCACGTTTATGTGGCTGATGGAAGAAATCGGCGAGCTGGCTAGTTGTTTGCGGAATGGAACCCACGAAGAACGGCTCGGCGAGTTCGCCGACGTGCTCGCCTGGCTGACGACAATCGCCAACGTCGCCGGCGTCGATCTCAATGAAGCCGTGCAGCGAAAATATGGCAGTGGCTGCCCCGGTTGCGGTCAGTTTGCCTGCGTCTGCGCAAATGCGGAGAAACCATGAACAAGTGGGCTGCACTTCAAATCATTATCTCTCGCGGCGCGCAAGCGTTGCTTTGCGCTGTTGCAGTAGGGTCGCTACTGCTCACCAACCCGACATCAGCCTTGGCCCAAGAAGAGGAACGGCCGACGCTGGAAGGAATCCGCATCGGCTTTGGCGATAGTTCCGTGGACACGGCCGCGGGCGATTCTCTATCGAAATACAAGATGGGATGCTGGACGCCTGTGGAATTAACGTTCCAAGGCGGCTCTAACAGCGCCACAGGCTACGCGGAACTACACGTGCTAGACGCCGACGGCGCTACGTGCATCACCGTCGCGCCGCGCCCAATGCAGTTATTACCCGGCAAATTCTCGCGGGTGCAGATGTACGCCAAGTTTGGCGCGCAGCAGGGAGACGTGCAGGTCGTCTTTCGCGAGAACGGCCGCAAGATCATCGACAAGCGCGTCAGCAGCAACAACATTTCGTCAGACCCGCTAAACGTTCCCTGGGCCATGCAACCGGGGGAGCGACTGGTGCTGACGATCGGGGCTTCGCTAGGAGTTGAGCAAGCTTCGCAATTGCATCAGACATCGGGGGGCGAGACGATCTCTGTCGCGCAGATCTCAGACGTCTCTACGCTTCCAACCGAATGGTACGGATACGACGGCGTCGATGCTATCGTCATCACCACCGGCGCGCCTGAAATGTTCACCAAGTTGCTGGACACCGGCGCCCGCGTAGCGGCGCTCGAGCGGTGGATTGAACTAGGTGGAAAGCTCGTGCTGGCGGTGGGCTCGCAAGCTCCGGTAGTGCTAGCCCCGGACGCTGTGCTGGCGCGCTTTGCGCCAGGGCGCTTCGTGGAGCCAACGACGCTCAAGCGAACCATTGCGCTCGAAAGTTATGTCGGCGGCGGTAAAAAAATCCCACGACCTGGCGGTCGAGAACTGTCTCTCTCCGTCCCGCGACTGGACGATGTGCAGGGGGTCACGCTTGTCGCCGAGGCCGACCTGCCCCTGGTCGTCCGCACGCCCCGCAAGTTCGGTCAGATTACGTTCGTGGCGCTCGATCTCGATCGGCCGCCATTTATTGATTGGGAAGCGCGCGGTCTGATGGCCAGCCGACTACTGGGACTACCGGACCCGGCGATTGCAAATCAGGCAAACGCTGGCATGAACTATCGCGGCCGCTGGTCACAAGACATCGCCAGCCAAATGCAAAGTGGACTGGACCAGTTTGCCGGCGTCACTCGGATTCCGTTTGCGTTCGTCGCCCTGCTGATCCTGGGTTACATTGCGCTGATCGGGCCGGGAGATTACTTTCTGGTCAAGCGCGTGCTGAAGCGAATGGAACTGACCTGGATCACGTTTCCTCTCTGGGTTCTGTTGGTCAGCGGCGGCGCGTACGCCCTGGCGGTGTATACCAAGGGAGATGATTTGCGGCTGAATCAGGTTGACCTGGTCGACGTCGATGTCGCCAGCGGGCTGACTCGCGGCACAAGCTGGCTGAACTTGTTTACGCCGCAATCGCGGACTTTCAATCTCTCGGTCCTTCCCAAAGAGATGTCGGGGGCGAACGTGGCAAAGAGCAGTCAACTTTTTGCCTGGAGCGGCGCTGCCAATCGATCCTATGGCCCCAGCGGCGGCGGCATGTTCAGCGGCGAGTATTCGTTTGCGCCGGACCTCAGCTCCGTCATTGATGTTCCCATCCAAGTCTGGAGCACCAAGGGATTCCTGGCGCGCACGAACTACTCTTCCGCGGAAACGGTGACATCCGATCTGACCATGGATAGCAATCGAGCCCCGACCGGGGAAATCAAAAACGGCCTCAACGAAGTATTGCATGACTGCATGTTGCTGTCTGACCGCTGGGCGTACTCGTTGGGAGAAATCAAGCCGGGCGAAGTGATCACGCTCAAGACCGGACAGCGCCGCGACTTGCAACAGGTTCTCCGCGCCCCTGGATTCACCGAGGGCACAAACAACTTCCAAACGCCGATGAATATCAACAGTTCCGGCATCGGCGTTACGGAAACTCTCTACAAGATGATGTTCTTCGAAGCATCGGGAAACGATGGTGGTAACGTTAGCAATGGCATGGAGGCGTTCCTGGACATGTCCGACCTGCTAACGCTGGATCGCGCCGTTCTGGTGGCCCGAGCGACGCGTCCGGCCGCGCAGTTGGCCAACAATGGCGAGGCGGTCGAGGTTCCGGCACAACGCAACTGGGTGGTCTACCGGTTTATTTTTCCCGTCAAAACGACCGCGCAGGCGGAACGTGAGTAAGCGCTGGTTGGCTCGTGCGACATTCCGGATCTGTTTCTTTCATACTCGCGAAAGTGAAGCACCGCAGTGATCGAGATCAAAGACCTGACCAAGACCTATGGCCAGCTAAATGCAATCCATCATTTGGATCTGAAGTTGGACCGGGGCGACGTCTTTGGATTTATCGGGCCCAACGGCGCCGGCAAGACCACCACCATGCGGATTCTGGCCACGCTGCTGAATCCCACCTATGGCGAGGCTTACGTCTGCGGCTATTCGATCTATACCAAGCCCAAGGAAATCCGCCGCCTGATCGGTTACATGCCGGACTTCTTTGGCGTCTACGATGACATGAAGGTCATCGAGTATCTGGAATTCTTCGCGGCCGCTTATCGCATCAAAGGCGCCGCCCGCCGCAAGATCTGCGACGAGGTGCTTGAGCTAGTCGATCTGGGCTACAAGCGCGAAGCGTTTGTGACCAGTCTCTCGCGCGGCATGACACAGCGTTTGGGCCTCGCCCGCGTGTTGCTGCACGATCCGCAAGTCTTGCTATTGGACGAGCCCGCCAGCGGTCTTGACCCGCGCGCTCGAATCGAAATTCGCGGACTCCTCAAAGAGCTCCGCAACATGGGCAAGACAATCATGGTCTCCAGCCACATTCTGCCAGAGTTGGCCGACATCTGTAATAAGATTGGCATCATCGAAAAAGGAGTGATGGTGCAAAACTCCAGCGTGGCCGAGGTCATGCGCAAAGTTCGCCGGCAGCCCGTCCTGAAAATCAGCCTGAAAGAAAACCTGGACGAGGCCGCAAAGCTTTTAGAAGTGCAGCCGGGCGTCGAGAAGATCGAGACTTCCGCAGACGGCGTGTTGACCGTGACCATGGCGCCCGAGGTATTGGACTACAGCGAACTCCCCAGCCTGCTGATCGCCTCTGGCTACAAGATCGTGATGTTCAAGGAAGACGAAATCAATCTTGAAACGGCGTTCATGGAACTGACCAAGGGGATCACGTCGTAGCGGCGGCGATTGATTCGCGTTGATACTCCTACGGGCAGGATCGAAATCCCACTGACCAACCGAGGCCCGTGCCATGTCCAAGATCCTCGTTCTCTATTATTCCACATACGGCCACATTGAGACACTTGCCGGCGCGATTGCCGAAGGCGCGCGAAGCATCGCAGGAACTAGCGTCGTCATCAAGCGTGTGCCGGAATTGATGCCTCCGGAAGTCGCAAAGAAAGCAGGCGCCAAGCTTGACCAAGCAGCACCAGTGGCCACGCCCTCGGAATTGCCGGAGTACGACGCAATTATCTTCGGTACGCCCACGCGCTTCGGAAACATGGCGGCGCAGATGCGCAACTTTCTGGATCAAACCGGTGGCATGTGGGTCAAAGGGGCGCTGGTCGGCAAAGTGGGGAGCGTTTTTGCCAGCACCGGCACAGGGGGCGGAAATGAATCTACAATTTTGACCTTCATTCCCACGCTACTGCACCATGGAATGATCTACGTGGGACTTCCGTACACGTGCCCGCAACTTTCGGACATTAGCGAGCTGAAAGGGGGCAGCCCCTACGGCGCCGGGACAATCGCCGGCTCGGATGGCTCGCGCACGCCCAGCGAAAATGAACTGGCTCAGGCAAAATTCCAAGGCGCGCACGTGGCAGAGATCACAGCCCGGCTAACCCGATAATCGATCGCTGCCTTAACGGAACTCGGTATTAGAAAAACAGCTTCTCGGCCGTGCCGCGCAAGATCCATTGGCGGTCTTCTGACTTGAGAAAGTCCAAATGCTTGCGGATTAGATCGATCGAGTCGCAATACTTGTGGCCCGATTGCACCTGGTAGGGGCAATCGGTCGCCCACATCAGCCGCTCCGGGCCAAACGCGTCATACAGGCGGCGGATCATCGGGCTCAGATCTGTGTAGGGCGATTTTTTCTTCCCAAGTGCGTAGTATGCGGAAACCTTAACGTAGGCACGAGAATGTCGCGCCAGTCGGCAGAGCTTCTCGATATCCGCGTCGCGCATCTGGCCATCGACACCAATTCTCGCAAAGTGATCCACTACCAGCGGAGTCTCCGGATGCTTCTCGCACATTCTGTCAATTGCCGGTAGCGCGTCTGGATTCACTAGGCAGCACATTGCTTGCCCTTCTTTGGCGCCGGCTTCCCACATTGCCGTCAGGCCATTCGATTCCAGCCAGCGATCCGCCGGTAGATTGCGTGGATAGATGCGAAACCCGCGGACGCCCAGTGGCTTCAGGCGGCGCATCTCGTCCTGAGGGCTTGCCTGAGAATCATCAATGACTGCGATCCCGGCAAACGCTCCTTGGCTCTCGCGAATCGAATCCAACATGTACGAATTGTCAAAACCGTAGAAGCTCATCTGCACCAGCACTACGCGCGACACGCCGCAGGGACGGGCCAGCTTCCAAAGTTCTTCGGGCGTAAAGCTGGCCGGCTTCATTTCGTCGCGGCGATAGCCAGCCGCGAGCGGATACTTGGCCGTGTCCGGAGTCCAGACGTGCACGTGCGCGTCGATCGCGCCGGACTTCTTATCGTCCGTGGACTTCGTCGCCGGTTCCGCCGCGCTCATGCTGCTTTCTCCGGTTACCAGGCGTGTCGCCACTGCGCCTGCAATGGCGCCGGCGAACGTCCGACGAACAAAATCCCGCCGCCCGATATGCGGCGATTCGCTGACTGTTAGATCTTGTTCCGCTGAAGAGTTGTGCGTCACAGTTACTGCTCCGCCGACAGATCCGCGCAGACAATCTCCTTGTCGTTGCGGATGAAGATGTGTTTGTTGGCGTACGCCGGATGAGCCCAGCAGACGCCGGCGCCACGTGGCAGTTGGTCCTTCGTGGGGTCAATCAGATGCGCGCGGCTGATTTCCTCATAGCCGTCAGGCGATAACCGCGTGATCAACAGGTCTCCCCGATCATTGAACATCCAGATATTGTCGGCGTTGCGGACCATGTGGATGGTCGCCCAACGTGCTCGGGGGACGGCCTTTTGGCTCTCCCAGATGCGATCGCCCGTCTTGGCGTCCAGGCAGCGCAGTTCGCCATAGCTGTCAACGCCGTAGATGTAGTCCCCTTCCATCAACGGCGTGCTGATGATTGCGTGCAGGCTGTCCGTCTTCATTTCATCTGGGCCTAATCGGCGCCAAATCTGTTCGACCTCGGTTCGGTCGGGCAGAAGTCGCAACATCATCGAGCCGTCGTAAAAGCAACTAACAAATAGCCGGTCCTTTTCAATCACGGGCGTGGCGATGTTAATGACCATTCGCGTCGGTTTCATCACTTGTCGCCAGTAGACCTTGCCCGTCGCCGGATCGAGACCTGCTACGGCGTCCCCGGTCCAGCAGACCAGAACGCGTTTGCCAGCCTGCTCAATGATGATCGGCGCCGAGTAAGACGCATTATCGCCCAGCGAGCGCCATTTCTCCTCGCCGGTCTTCTTGTCGAAGGCCACGATGCAGGCGTCCCCCGCGCCCCCGATATTGACAATCACCAGGTCCTTGTCGACTAGGGGCGAAGCGGCGATACCCCAGATGGGCATGCGGATCGCGTACTCCGTATTAAGTTCCTTGTTCCACAGGACCTTGCCGGTGGCGGCGTCATAGCAGTGAAAGTGCCCCATCGTCCCCAGGGCATAGGCACGGCCATCTTCAATCGTGACACTTGCGCGCGGACCTGCCACGTACTGCACCCGGTATTCGCAATCGTACTTGTGCGACCAAATCGGCTTGCCCGTCTTGGCGTCCAAACAGTGGATCCGTTCGGACTGCTGCTCGGGCGTGTCCGGACGGTCCATCACGTAGACTCGTCCATCGGCCACAGTGGGTCCGCAGTATCCGGCCGAGATATCCTTGCGCCACAGGATCTTTAGCCCATCGGCAGGGAACTTCTCGAGCACGCCCGTTTCGCGCCATACGCCATCGCGCTTCGGTCCTCGCCATTGTGGCCAGTCATCCGCGCGGGCCGCGGATGTAACTAACAACAGGCAGAGGCCGCAAAGAATGGCGGATTGCATCGATCGATGAAACATGGCAGAGCGCTCCTGGAAGTATGTGCGCAAGCAAGACGGCGCGCCGGCGTCGCGAGCGACGATGTCCCTCGCGCGCGGCGGCGAATTCTAGGCCTGTGGATCGCCTGCGGCTAGCTAGTTACTGGCCCCGGCTGCGGCCGCGGCTGGCGTCTTGTCGTTCTTGGCCGAGTGCTCCGCCAGAAACGGCTTTAGCTCGCCCAAAAACTTGGGCTTAGTGAAGGCCGACATGTGGTCTGCGCCTTCGATCACCACAACTTTCAGATTCGACATCACCGGCGCCAGTTCGTCGACTCCGGCCTTGAGCGGGTCGACTTCGCCAATGAGCGCCAGTGTCGGGACCTTGTTCGCCCGCAAGGTGTCCGCTGTAACTGCAAACTCGATCATGCCGCGGATCACAGCGCCCAGCGCCTTTTGATCGTTGGTCAGCATCAGCATGCCGTTGATGCCTGCGATCTGATCATCCGTCGGCTTGGCAATATTGGCCGGAGTCAGTCGCACAATCAATGGTCCAATTCCCTTACCGGTTTCGAGCGACGTGGCCAGCTCGTTCATGAACTTCAGCCGGTCGTCATCAGGGCGTTCCCAGCCAGCGCCGCCGAGCGTGGCGCTAACCACGCGGTCCGGATGGGTCGCGATTAATTTGTTGGTGATGAATCCTCCCATCGAATATCCGACCACGTGGGCCTTCTTGATCTTTAGATGATCCAGCAGGCGAACGGAGTCCTCGACCATCTTCAGGCCGTATTGCTTGGGGTCATGCGGTTTGCCGCTGCGACCATGACCGCGATTGTCGATCGCGATTACTTTGTATTCTTTCGCCAATTCTTTGATGACGCCGGAGACGCCCCACTGCATCTGAATATTGGCGGCGAATCCGTGGATCAACAGAACCGGCTCCCCTTCGCCCTCCACGACGTAATGAATCTTCACGCCGTCCGAGTCAAAGAAGCCATCCTCCGCGCAAGCAGCCGAGGCATACGCAAACAACAGGGCGAGAGCCAGAAGTGAGTACCGGCGTGGCATAGCGCCTTCCTTTATTCCAGAAGTGTGAATTGGGCGAACAAAGACGTGCGAGGTGGCTGTATTGTGTGCGCGTGGAGGACCAACGTCAAATCCGGGCTGGTAACAGGCGCCTTGCGCTGGTTACTTCGTTGCTTGGATTGCTATCATAGGGGGAAATTGCCCCCAGAAATTTCCTCCACCTCCTGCCCGAGGCCAAGCGATGAGACAACGCGTTTCCGCAAGCATCTCTGTTCCGCCGCGCAAGCTGCATGCCTGCGTTGCCGTGACAATCGCGGTCTTCTCGCTCAGTTTCATTTGCAAAACGCGGGATGCACGCGCAGCGGATCGCGCCGCGGACAAACGACCGAATGTTGTCGTGATCGTTGCGGACGACTTGGGCTACGCCGATCTGGGTTTTCAGGGGTCCAAGGACTTGCTGACCCCCAATCTCGACCGGCTGGCCAGTGGCGGCGTGCGTTGCACAAACGCCTACGTTTCTTGCCCGGTCTGTAGTCCCACGCGCGCCGGACTACTGACTGGCCGGTACCAGCAGCGATTTGGGCACGAGTTCAATCCGGGCCCCCCCTCGCAGAGCGCTGCCGATTTCGGCCTGCCACTGACCGAGGTCACGCTGGCCGATCGATTGAAGGCCGCTGGCTACGCGACGGGCATGGTGGGGAAGTGGCACTTGGGCTACGAACCCAAGTTTGCGCCGCAGCAGCGCGGCTTTCAGGAGTTCTTTGGTTTCCTGGCAGGAGCGCATTCCTACTCTGAGTGGACAAAGGATGCTCGCGGCGCCATTCTGCGCGGCGAGGAGCCCACTGATGAAAAAATGTATCTGACAGACGCCTTCGGTCGCGAGGCGGGCGGTTTCATCGCGAGTCACAGAGCCGAGCCGTTTTTTCTGTACTTGCCCTTCAATGCCGTCCATCTGCCGGCCGAGGCAACCCAAAAATACCTCGAGCGATTTGCGAGCATTAAGAATCCGAAGCGGCGCACCTATGCCGCGATGCTGAGTGCGATGGATGACGCCGTCGGCGAAGTTCTGAATGCGCTCGACAGCGCCAAAGTCACCGAAAACACAATCGTTTTTTTTCTGAGCGACAATGGCGGGCCACCGGCCAATGGATCGCTTAATACTCCGCTCCGCGGCGCCAAGTCCATGGTCTACGAAGGGGGCATTCGCGTGCCGATGGTCGTCCGCTGGCCAGGACATATTCCGGCAAATAGCGTTTGCGATCAGCCGATCATCTCGCTCGACATCTTCCCAACTGCGCTCGCCGCGGCCGGAGTCGACGCCGCGGCGCTCGTACAAAAGGGAAAGCAACCGCTCGACGGCGTAAATATTCTGCCCCTGCTAGAAGGTCGGTCGAAAGAGCCGCCGCACGCGGCGCTCTACTGGCGGTTCGGTCAGGCGCACGCAATTCGCAAGGGGAACCTGAAACTGTTGAAGACGCCCACTAGCGGCGTCGAGCTGTACGACCTTTCGTCCGACGTGGCCGAGGCCAACGATCTGGCGGCTGCCCAGCCGGAACAGGTAGCCAAACTGCAGAAGGACTACGACGCCTGGAACGCGGAACTCGCCAAACCGCGCTGGTCCCCGCGCGGCGGAGGGGGTCGGAAGGCGCGCGCCGCGGCTGACGCGGACTAACTGCGTCGCTGCCGGTCCTAATCCACAAAATCGTCACGAATGATGACCAAATTGGGTAGGACGGCCAACCGATAATGGGCCGATTCGCCGTCATTTTGTTGAAGCCAGTCAGGCACACTGTTAAAGTAGATTGGGCCGGTTCTAGCGGCGCAGATTGAGAGTTTGCGCCGTAAATTCTGTTGCGCGCCGTCGGTAACAGTCCATGTCGTTTGGCTTGCGCTCACGGAACAGCGCAAGTCCAAAGGATCGGTCCGCAGGGAACAGAGGTTACGCCCATGGCGGATACACATCCCTTGCCGCTGCAAGGTCCGCCAGATCTGCCAACTTCTTCGTCAGCGCCGGAGCAAAACGCGCCGCGCGCCGCAGGCCCCCCCACGCCTCCACCTCTGCCTGGTGGACCGTTCCCCATTGCCCCGGCGCCGCAACCTTCTGCAGCGACCGGTGGAACATCCAGCCGCCGCTGGGCCGATCCAACTCCCACGCCACTGGGCGCGCCCGAGCAACAATCGCGGCGCCCCACTAGCTCGCAGCCGCCGCCCGAAAAACAAAGCCGGCCGATCAAGGGCGCCGCAAGCAACTCCGAACGCGTCAAGCACACCTCAAAGTCGGAGTCCGCCAGCGCGGAAGGCGCCGCAGGCCAGCGCACGGCAGTGGACAGCGCCGCGCCGGAAGAGTCGATCGAAGAAATCGCATATCGCGTAGCGCCTGCCTGGCTGATCAGCACGGTCGGACATTTGGTGATCTTGATCGCGATGGGTCTCTACTGGGTGGCCCCAAAGTTCATGCCCGCGTCGGTGCCGATCGAGGCCGTCTACGCCAATCAATACGGCGTGCAGATGAAAGATCCTTCCGTACTCTCGGGCGATAAAAACGACGACACGGATCGCAACATTATCACCAGCGACGCCGCGATTGCCGTCGATGATCCCTTCGCCACGCCTGCCGTCGTCGATATCACGCTCGATGGCTCATCAGCCTCGGCCATGTTGCGTTCCCCCACAATCGGCAATGCGCTCAACGGGCGCGAAGAAGGAATGCGGCGGACGCTGCTCGGCCGCTATGGCGGCAACACGCTGACCGAAGGGAGCGTCAAGAGTGGGTTGGACTGGCTTTCCAAACAACAAAAAGCCAATGGCTCGTGGAGCATGACCGGTCCTTACTCGGACGGCGCCCGAGTCGAAAATGACCAAGCCGCCACGGCAATGGCGCTCTTGGCGTTTCAGGGGCAGGGGCATACGCACCGCGGAAAAGGCCCTTACCAAAAGAATGTCGACGCCGGCATCAAGTACCTGATGAAGGTGCAAGACGCCGACGGCAATTTCTACGATGGCAACAACCACAACGCCTGGTTTTACACCCAGGGGCAGTGCACGATTGTCATTTGCGAACTCTACGGAATGACCAAGGACACGCAACTTCGCGACGCCGCGGAACGCGCAGTCAAGTTCTGCATCGGAGGGCAAGACGCGCTCGGCGGCTGGCGCTATCGTCCTCGCCAGGACAGCGATACTTCGGTGACTGGCTGGATCGTCATGGCGCTCCAAAGCGCGAGAATGGCCGGACTGGAAGTGCCATCCGAAACGCTGGAACGCGTCAGTGGCTACTTGGATAAAGTCGCCAGCAACGACGGCAGCCGCTACTCGTACCAGCCTGGCCAGGCGCCGGACGAAGTCATGACGGCCGAGGCGCTTCTCTGCCGGCAATACCTTGGCTGGCATCGATCGGACGAGCGACTAGTCGCCGGCGTGGACTATTTATTGAGCCATCTTCCGAATTGGCCGGACCGCAACGTTTATTACTGGTACTACGGCACGCAAGTCATGCATCACATGGGTGGCAAACCGTGGGAACAGTGGAACAAAGTTTTGAGTAAGCTACTAGTCGAGAACCAGGAACAAAAGGGACCGGAGAAGGGAAGCTGGGACCCTAACGGCGAGCACCCAGACTTCTGGGGATCCAAGCCTACGGGCGGGCGCCTCTACGTGACGTGTCTTTCGATCTTCATGCTCGAGAGCTACTATCGTCATATGCCGATCTACAGCGGAAACAACAAGCTGTAGAAACACTTGTTGCGCGTGGCTGTTTAGTAATTGGGCAGACAAGATGCAAATACGACGCATTAACCGGCCGATCTTCGAGTTTCCGAGTAGTCACCCTGCGAGGGAGTTCCTCGAATCGTTTATCGCTTGTCGTCGACACTGCGTCGGACGAGAACTTGAAGGGATCGACCAACAATGGTTCTCACATTCAGACCAATGCTTGCGTCGCTTCTCACAGTTCGCTTATGGTTGGTTAGCGTTTGATATTGAGTTAGACGGATGGTTGCACACTCCCAGGAGTGCAACTAGTTCCGAGCGGGAGTCTCTTCAGGGTATCTCGCGCATGCACACGCTAATGCAGGAGTGTAGGATGGACGCACTTTCGGACCGCAATGAAGCTGTTGTCGCCATGTGCGATGAGGTACTGGAAATGCTTTATCGCGGGCGACGGTCGATCGAATTCAGACTTGCTCAATTGCAACACGGACCGGAATAAAACAACTATTATTGTTGCTCTACTCGATCCGCTGGGCCGTTCGACTAAGACGGCGGTTGTAGTCATCAAGCGCCTCGTAATGGTTCGTGCTTTGCCGTTCCACGCGAATAACGTTGGCAGCACGCGTCTTTTGTTCGCGACATCACGGGGGACCGTGATGACTTCCAAAGAAATTTAGAATTGCTGCTTCAAAACTCGCGCGGCCCGCGGGGCTCTGGTAGTGGCGCCGGCGCTTCGATCACCTCGGGCAGAGGCGATTCCAGGTCTTCTCCAGAAACCATTTCGATCGCTGCCTTTAATTCTCGTTCGGCGTTCGCCGCGTGGCCCAGGTAGCCATAGTGATAGCCCAACAGATAGTGGCCGGCCGCCACGTCCGGATGCTCCTTGACATACGCTTCGAGCGCGCGAAGGAGCGTGGTGTATTCCGCGATCGAGCGAAAGTAATTCCTAAAATTGCGTACCGGCGCGCCCCACGCTTCGCGCGGTAGCGTCCGCATTGCCAGGTGCAATGCCGTCGCCGCTTCGGTGTATCTCCCCAATCCAAAGAGCGCCTGACTTTCGTCCAGCCACGCATCGCCATTGTTGGGCGAAAGCTTAAGAACGGGCTCCAAATTCAGAAGCGCCGCTTGATAGTCGGCCTCCTGGATGGAAAGCTTCGCCAGACGAACCAATTGCCCCATGTCCGAAATGGGCCGGTAGACGTAACTGTTAGGCCCGGTCGGAATATGCTGATGCCCGATCGTCGGTGGATAGCCGAGTGCAATCGAAGGCGCGCCAAACAGCGGTGAGTAGGTCAATGGATCGATCACCACCACCGGCCTGCGCGGAATAAAGCCTGACTGGCCGAATCCAAACAGGGTGTAGTCGATCGCGCCGGCCGTTGAAAGATGCGCGCCCCAAGCGCACAGCAATAGCCCCATTTTAGCGCTATTCAACAGCGCTCCCCGCAAAACGAATAGCGAATCCTTGCGCGTCATCGGACGTCTCTCCTGCAACCCAGCGCAGCATCCGCCCCAATGACGCTCAATGTCCCAGAACGCCACGGGCGCGGCAAGCAAATTGAATTTCGAGTTGTCCTCGTGAGGCCTGCTTTGCGGCTCTTTCCTTGGGCCGCTCGTGCGGCAAGGCGTTCCTGGCGAAGCACCAAAAAGGGAAGTGGACATCTCGACTAATGAGAACCCACGATTGAAATCTCAACCGTCCAAGTACCACAATTGCGCAACACTACAAATCGCGGCGCAAAAAAACGAGAGCAGCCCACCGACTGCCGGCAGGCTGCTCCCAAGTACTCGTCATCAGAATCGGCTGTCTGACAGCTCCACTAACAGGAGCCGAGAGCAGCCCGTCGGCCGCTCGTCAGACGAGCCACCTCTGGGTTCTACTACACATATAAAGACCACCTCCTTCCTCTAGAGCCTTGCCCACTTCCGACGTCAACCAGAGTTGGACGTCCAGCGGGCCTCTAGTAAGGTCCGGGCCACGTTAGCCCAAGACACACGCGACAAAACTATCCTATGCAGCTCGGCGTATTTCGGTCAAGTAATTTGCGCTGAACGTGCTATCCCCCGAACTGTGGGCAGGCCGCGCTCGCTTGATTGCGGACGGCGCCCACGCATGTGATCACAGTAGAGAGCGCCGGCGGCAAAAAGGTTCGCGCGTATCGAAGGTAATCGCCAGACTTCTAGCGTGGATTGCCGCGCCACGTCGCAATCGCATTCACGTTCAATCCGCCGCCGATTCCGCCAGGATCTTGCGGTACGCCTGGCGCGATGACTCGTACGCCTCGGCGGCCGCAGGCTGCTCGTCTTTGCGAATGCCGCGGACTTTTTGCTTCCAACAAGCGTCGACCGCGTCCAAGCACCACTGGGCGCTGCGACGGCTGGCGCGAATCGGTTGATTGTCGACTTCGACAAAAATCGGATTCGTATGCGCCGCGGCAAAGACACGCATGGCGACCCAGCAGGAACGCTCCGGCTTGAAGCGGAACGTCAGATTATTGATACCACCGTCGGCTTCGATCGCCTGCGTCTCGACCACTTGTCCATTGACGATCAATTCGACCGGAACTTTTCGCGTATCCCCAACCCGGGCGCGCTCGACGTGCCAGTAAGGCTTCTCCGAAAGGGACTTGCCGCGAATGTCTTCGCGCGGCTTCTCTTCCAACAGCGCCGCGGCCAGCACCTTGACCGGCACCGTATCGCCACCTTTGACGCTAATCCGGCTGGCCTTGCCACCGGCGCCTTTTTGGCCAACGCCCAATCCGCCGACAGAAAAATCCAACAGGTGGGCCAGCCCTTCGCTAGCGTAGCTGCGTCCATCGCGGAGCGCCATCACCCACGCGTCATAATCCAGCGGCTTGCGCGCGCCTTCGTCCAATTGCACGTACGAGCGTCCCAATCCCACGCGCTCGCCATAGATGCAAGGAAAGTCCGTTTCGCCGCTGATCCTGCAGGTGTAGCCGCAATTGAGCGTGTGGTACCAGATGCTCAACTCGTAAATAATCGGCGTGTCGACGGCTGAAATAAAATCGCAGACGTCATGCGTCACGTCGACGATAAACTCGTTGGCGCCAATTCCATCGAACGGCGGCATCTCATAGCTCGGCAGCGTTGTGCCTGGCACCTGCATCCCCCAGCCACTGTGCGAGAAGCCGACGACGCCCCCTTGTTCCTTCCCCCACTTCAACACAGGCAGGTCCCAACTGGGCCACTCTTCGATCTTGGTCGTGCCGGGGTAATCGTCTTCCATCAATCGCAGCAGGCACAGATGTCCACAGTGCGAGCTTGGAAAGCCTGAGACTTCGACGTCGTAACGCATCAGGTTCGCTGGCGTCGAAAGCGCGCTGACCTTGCCCTCGAAGAATTGCTTTTGAAAATACCAGCACGGCCCCCAAGACAGCACACAGCCCACGTTGAGGTCTTCGCCCAGAATGTGCCGCATCATGTCTTCCGGCTGGATCCCCTCGGCCGGAGATTCGTAATGCGCACATCCTGCGCTATGAACGTGGTGATCTCCGGAGTACCAACCGAGATTCGCCAGATCGATCCAGCGTTTCAGCCGAAAGCTCTCGCGGTGCGTGGCGGAATTCGGCACATCAATCGTCCGTTTCAGAATGCGATACTCTGGGCCGCGCGTGTACGTCACTTCGAACTTGCCGGGCGGCAGCAGCACCACCTCGCCGTTGTGTCGATAAATCTGATCGTGAAAAAACAGATCGGGCGCCAGCCGCCTGGACCGGGCCGGATAAATCCGTCCGTGGTCGTCCTTGAAAACAAATTGACCGGTCGTAGGCTGGCCGTTGTCATCGATCACGTCGAGCGCCACGCGGACGGCCGGCTCGCACTGAAACAACACGTTCAGTTCGTTCCGAAATCCCAGGTCCTGCGTTCCTTGCCCAACGTCAAACATCAACTTCGCTTCGCGGCGGCCATCGTCGCGGCTGTAGAGTTCAATGATGCGATATTCGAGTGCCAAGCCCGATAGCGCATCATTCAGTGGCTGCGACTCGACGAGCGAAACATCCAGGAAACGCTCGCTGGCCTCCTGCGGCGAGATCGAAACCAGCGGATCGGCCCGGCCCGTCGATGGTTTTTGCAGCTTGGCCGCGTTCGGACTGGCAACGCGCAGCCGGGCCGTGACGCCAGCTTCGTTATGCACCTTGACCAAAAAGACGCGCCAGCCGTGCTGCATCAGCTTTTTCGGCGCTCGGCCGGCCGCCACCTTCACTCGGCTCTCCGGATTGATCGACACGCCCACCAGACAGAGCGGGTCCAGCACGGCCTGAATCTGCGAGACGCTCTTCTTCGCGTCCTGCTCCGCAATGGACGCGTCGAGCGCCTTGCGCTGTTCGGACGTCAGCGGTGATCCCGTCAGTTCCAGTGCCTGGGCAACACGGGCTACCTGCGCCTTGAGCGGCTGCGGCTCCACATTGCCCACGAACGACAATGTGTCTGCCTCGTCCGACCTGGCGGCATCATCGGCGGCAGAGACCGGTCGTGGAATAATGACGAGACAATTCAGCAGAACAATTGCGATCAGAGCGCACTTACGTCCAAACATCGCTGCCTCCCAAGTCATTATAAAATCCCTCTGGCGGAACGCCGTCTATGATGCGCCTGCCGCTGGTGACAATCAAGTGGCAAGGGGCCAACAGCGATCCAGCGGTGAATCACATCAGCGCTGCAATCTTTCGCACTGTGGTCACGTTGCGCATCGTCGCTGGCGCCGCCAGCCATTTTTCTAATTGTGCGCCGTTGAATTTGGATTCGCTGATCTTCTGATCGCCCAGCCAATAGACTTCGCGATTTGCTAGGTGAAACTGATCCCTGGCCGAGGCGAACGCCTTGATCTTCTTTAGTGCTTCCGCTGACGGCGGCGCAGCGGTAAACGCGATGTATCGTGACGCGGCCTCATCCGCTTCCCATCCGCGGAACGGCCGTAGTTCCGCCACGGCCTTCAACTCGGCCGGCGTGCGAACAAACGTTGCGACCTTGTACCCTAGCGCAATTAGCAAGCTTGTCTCGATCTGCTTTTCGAGCGCCTTGCCACTGCGCGATTTCGTCTCGAACAACACGTTGCCGCTGGCGATGAATGTCGTCACGTTCGTGTAACCCAATTCCGCGAACAGCTCTTTCAGGCGATCCATCTTCACGACGTGTCCGCCCACGTTAATGGCACGCAAAAAGGCCGCGTATCTAGGCATGATAGATCCCCATGCGATTCGCGTTCTCGTCCAATAGGTCTGCCGGCGTTTGGATTCCGCCGCTGGCTAGGCCGCGCGAAGTGATTACATTATATCGCTGAACAGAAGCATCCAGACTACCCCTGCCGGGAGAGGCCGATTTCATGCGTTGCCGACACTTGGAACTATTTGCATTCCATCGCCATCGCGCGATCTTTGTCCGCGCCGGGCTCGCTCTCCTGCTGTGCGTGTTGTCTGCCGGCGCTTTAGCGGCCGCGGAGTTGCCGGATAAGACCTCCAAGGCGATCGACGACGCCATTGCTCGCGTGATGCGCGATAAGCTCATCCCCGGAATGAGCGTCGCCCTGGTCGTCGATCAGCAGATCGTCAGCGAGCGCGGTTACGGCCTGGCCGACATCGAGAACAACGTCCCGGCCACGCCGCAATCAGTCTACCGCCTGGCGTCGATTTCCAAAATGCTGACGGGCGTGGCGGCGCTACAACTTTCGGAACAAGGAAAGCTGGAACTCTCGGCGCCCATCCAGCGCTACGTTCCAACCTTTCCAGAAAAACAGGCGCCCATCACGGCGGAGCTGTTGCTCAAACATCAGAGCGGCATCCGCCACTACAAGGACAAGGAAACCCTCAGCGCCATTTATTACGCTCGCGTGGCGGGTGGCCTGGCGATCTTCCAAGAAGACGCGCTGCTGTTTAATCCAGGCGAGAAGTTCTCTTACACCACGTACGGCTACAACCTGTTGGGCTGTGCGATCGAAGGCGCCTCGGGCGAGGATTACGTCACCTACGTCAACGATCACGTCTGCGCGCCGGCCGGCATGAAAAACATTCAACCTGACAATCCCTACAAGATCATCCCAAACCGCGCTTCCGGCTACCGCCGGGGCCTCGGCGGCGGCGCGGACGCCATTCTCAACGCGCCCATGGTGGACGTCAGCAACAAGATCCCCGGCGGCGGCTGGTGCTCCACGGCCGGTGACCTGGCCCACTTTGCCATCGCGCTGGCGGACGAGAAACTCCTGAAGCGGGCAACGCTCGACCGCATGTGGACCGCGCAAAAGACCACCAGTGGCGCGCCCACGCCCGTCGGACTGGGCTGCTTCGTCAAAAACGCCGAAGGGGGCAAGCTGGTTTACCACCCGGGCGGCCAGCCCAAGGTTTCCACGTTCCTGATGCTACAACCAGACCGCCGCACGGCCGTAGCGCTGATGTGCAACCTGCAAGGCGCCCCATTGCAGCCGCTGGCGACTGAGATTGTCGAATTGCTGGGCAAGGCGAAGTAATTCGACCAGGTTTCCGCCTAGCGCCCAAATCCCCCAGCCACCACCGCGGTTGTCCGTTTTCGGCCCAGGCTCTATGATTGCGGCGCAGCGGACCCCGGTTTTGGGGCGCGCCGGCGGCGGTCCTGCCAGGTCGCTCGCATCGTTGATTTTGGCCCACGAATGTTCGGCCTTCAGAGCGTTCGACTCCCGGCAACAGACAGGGCTTCGCGTTGAACCCAGACTTTATCTTCGATCTTTACGCCAGCGGCGCCCAGCTTGCCTCGGGCGTCGCTGACACGATCATTGGCCCCATCACCGGCGCCTTGCTTTCGCCATTTGCCTCGCTGCTTGCAGCGGGGGGGCCTCCCAATGTCGCGCCGGTCGACGTCAAGCTCTGGCACTGGCTGGCCTTTGCGGCGCTGGTGACCACGCTGCTGGCAACGGACCTGATCGTCTTCCATCGCAAGAATCGCGAAACCACGATTCGCGAAGCGGCCATCGCCACCACCGTGTGGGTGACGATCGCGCTCGCCTTCAATGGCTTCCTGTGGTGGTTCGCCGGAGCGGAACCGGCCCTGCAGTTCCTCACCGGCTACCTGGTCGAATGGTCGTTGTCGATGGACAACGTCTTTGTCTTTGCCGTGATCTTCACGTACTTCAGCGTGCCGATGAAGTACCAGTACCGGGTTCTCTTCTGGGGGATCCTGGGCGCGGTGGTCATGCGGCTCACGTTCGTGCTGGTCGGCAAGGCACTGATCGATCAATTCAGTTGGATCATCTACATTCTGGGCGCGTTTCTGGTCTACACGGCCATCAAGCTGGTCACCTCGAACGAAGAGGCCGACCCGGAGCACGGCTGGGCGCTACGCATCGCGCGGCGCACGCTGCCGGTCGCCAAGCAAAACAGCGGTGAAAAGTTCTTCGTCCGCGAGTCCGGCAAGCTGATGATCACGCCGCTGTTTTTGGTGCTGATTGTCATCGAAACCACGGACGTCGCCTTTGCCATGGACAGCGTGCCGGCGATCTTTGGATTCACCAATGACCCGTTCATCGTCTTCTCGTCCAACGTCTTTGCCATCCTCGGCCTGCGGGCGCTCTACTTCCTGCTGGCTGGCGTGATGGGGATGTTCCGCTATCTCAACTACGGCCTGGCCGCGATCCTGGCGTTTGTCGGGCTGAAGATGCTGCTCCACTGGGTCGCCGATCCGCCTGACTGGTTCGTGCAGAATGTGGGCATGCCGCTGCCGTGGGTTAAAAAGTGGATCGGCCACCCGCCCGCCTGGGCGTCGCTGCTGGTGGTGATGTCGCTGTTGACGATTTCGATCGTGGCCTCGCTGATCCACAACCGGATCGACCGCAAAGCCGGCCGTCCCATCCACTCAGAACTGCCACCACCGCCAGACGTTGCCTAGGACGACAAAGCCGGCCTTGGCTCCGGTAGGGCTCCATTGCCGCCCCCCGGCATAAGCCGCGCCACCCCAACCGGTCCACTCGCCCAAAATCCGGGCTAAGAAACAGCGCTGGGCCACAGTTTCCTTGACACGCAAGCCGCGCCGTAGTGCAATAATTGATAGTGGGTTACGTCGGTCCCATCTCCACGCTGGCTGTCGCGGCGACGCAAGCGCCGTTCCACCGCCGACCAACCCCGCAAAAAACGGCAGCACGCCGGCCAGCAACTCGGGCAAGCGCAAACAATTCAGGTCCCAGACAATGCGCAGCCAACACTGTCAGCGGTCCCACGTCGCCCGGCGCCAACGGGCGTTCACCCCCGCGCGCCAAGCGGCGTTTACCCTGGTCGAAATCCTCGTGGCGATGGTCGTCACGCTGATCATGCTGGGGATCGTTGTGACGATCTTCGGGCTGATCGGCCAAAACGTCTCGGGCAGCCGCGCAACGATGGAAATGACCGACCGCCTCCGCGCGGCCAAACACCGCCTGCAACTCGACCTGGCCGGCATCACAGTCACCATGCTCCCCCCACGTCGGCCCGAAAACGACGAGGGGTATTTTGAGTACATCGAAGGACCGGTTGGACGCATGAGCGCGTTCACGAAACAAGTTCCCCAAGGACCGGACGAATTGAATGTTCTTGGCGTCGACACAACGGTCGGTGATAACGACGACATTTTGCTATTCACGACGCAGAGCGCCGGCGAACCATTCGTGGGACGGCATGTGAATGGCGTCTTGCAATCCCAAACGCTGCAATCACAAATTGCTGAAGTGGCATGGTTCATCCGCGGGACAACGCTCTATCGTCGCCAAATGCTGGTTAAGCCGGAACTGAATCGAGTCATCACTGGTTTCCCGCTGCAGGTGCCGCAACCGACGCAGATTTACGCATCGGGCCAGAGCTTTGCTTCACTGAGCGACCTGTCCGTCCATGCAGAAGGCAAGGGCGCCGCTGGATGGGCAAACATTGGCCCGTTGGACGCTACAGCATTTCCACTTCGTATTGTTGCAAACTCGCTAAGCGATCTTACGAAACGCGAAAACCGTTTTGCCCACGTGCCATTGATGGGAGAGGAAGGTTCGCCCTTCGGTTGGCCATTTGACGCTCGTCTTTACGGCTATTCGGGCTTGGCGGGCGACTTAAGCAAACCTGTGCCGGGGCGACTTGGCCTACCGACACTGCGCGAATGCTCATCGCCATTTTGGCCATTACCGATTGGAATTGCTGACGGTGGCGCAGGCAAAGCCGGTAGCCGGAAATTCCCTGTCCCACAGCTTACGAACCGGTCCCTAAACTCAACCGAAGATTTTGATGCTTGGGATGACCCCAATCCCTGGGCGCAGCAGTCAAGTGCGTTAGATGACACAATCGCGGCTTTTGGTGGGATGACGCCAAGCACTCGGCTCGGCGAAGACGTCATATTGACGAATGTGCTGTCGTTCGACGTCCGCATCTGGGATCCGACGGCCATTATTGTCGTCGACCCGTCAGCGACTCCCGCCGCATATCTGTCGCCCGGTGACCCAGCGCCAGGTTACGGTCTTGCTCCGCCTTCAACAGGTAATTCCTACGCGCGGGCAATGATTGAGTACGGAAAGGGTACATTGGGTTATGGCCCCGTAGCGCGCGGCGCGTACGTTGACCTGAACTACGCGTACAACATTTTGGTTGATGGCGGCGCCGATCCAACAAAGGTGAATTCGTACTTTTCTGGGCAAGGTAATTCCACGGCGCTCAACGGGATAAAGATGAACGGCAATACCGTTCCTCCATCTCTAGTTCCTGCCATCTACGACACATGGTCCACGCATTATGAGCGTGACGGGATCGATCAAAACGACAATAACATGGCCGATGAAGGCGCCAATGGGCTGGATGACAACAGCAACGGCATGATCGACGAAGACGCGGAGCAAGAGGCGCCGCCGCCGTATCGGGCGCCGTTGCGTGGGTTGCAGGTCAAGATCCGCTGCTTCGATCCGGACAGCAAACAAATCCGCGAAGTCACAATCATTCAGGAATTCATGCCGGAATAAAACGGGCGGTTCGTTCTGGGACCCCAAACGAGATTGATGACGGCAAGCGAGTTGGCGGATCGCGAACCGGTGGTCTCGCTCCGGCCAACCACCGGCTATGACCTGCGCCCCTATCTGGATCGAATCTCGGCGGCGTTGAGCGTCCTGTGGCGAGTCTCTCGCGCGCGGACAATCCCATAGCCCGTCTTCCGGCGCCTCCTGCGATCTCAGCGGTTCATTTACTGGATTGCCTCGGCCTCGCCGCTTACATCGTTCGCGTCGAGCTTGTTTCCGATCCAAGCGATCCGATTACTAGCTCACCTGCCGCTCTCCGGTCCGCTACACTGAGAGGACGTCTTGCCTGCCGCTGCGTTCGCCCATCCTCACTTCTACGGAGCGTATTCGCATGCCCTATCCTCATGTCATTCGTTTGCGCGGACCGTGGGACTATGAACTGTTAGACTCGGCCGTATCCGCCGGCGCGAACGGATCGGCGCCGGCCGTGGGGCGGGTGACGCTGCCGGCGACTTGGGCCGAAACGTTTGGCGCCGGGTTTCTCGGACGCGTCCGCTATCGCCGCCGCTTCAATCGGCCGACAGGTTTGGAACCCAATCTGCGCGTCTGGCTGGTGATCGAAGGGGTCGACTCGCACGGCGCGTGCCGTCTGAACGGGCACGAGCTAACGCCGATTGATGGTTACGCGTTTTCCACCGCCTGCGACGTAACGGACGATCTGCTGCCAGCCAACGTGCTGGAGATCGACGTCGAGCGCACGGCGGGCGAGATGCGCCCCGGCCGAGACCGCCTGGCCGGCGGGCCGATTGGCGAAGTGCGTCTCGAGATCCGCACGTCCTGGCAGATCGAGGATCTGGCAGTCTATTGGAGCGATGAGGAGCCGGCAAAATTGCAAGTTCGCGGGATGGTGACCAGCTCCGGCGAGATTGCGGCCAACGCGCACGCGCAGGTCATCTTGTCGGCTTGCAATCGCGAGCTGCTGTGCGAGTCCGCCACGCCGGGCCAGCCCTTTGCGTTTTCGCACGCGATCGATGGCTGGCCGCAAGAGCACGACGAGCCGGCGCCGACGCCGGTCGAAGCGCGGCTGTTAGTCGCCGGCCAAACCTGTTGGCGCGCTACCCTTCCGACCGCGCCCCCACGAGCCGACGCGCACGATCCCCCGGCGGACTTCACCGGCCAGACGGGCGCGACGCCGCTGTGGCTGGAATATCTGGAGCTGGAGTCTCCGGAACTGAGCGACGTGTTGCAAAAATCGGCCGGGCATGTCATTGGCTCGCGCGCGATTCAACCAGACCTGGCGTACACGCAGTTCGACTACGCGCGGATCGGTGTCGTGCAGCAGTTGCCGCTCGCCTGGGCGGCGCGCGTGGCGCCTCGGCTGGCGCATCATCGTTCGATCATCGCCTGGGCGGCCACGCCCGAAGAACTGGCCGGCGCCACGCCCGAGACGCTCGCCGCGATGAGCTTTGGACGGCCTTGGATTGCCGGCTGAGCAGATCGCCGGCTGATTGGCTGCCCGTCGAGACTACTCGTAGTCGGAACGAATGTTAAAATGGCCGCCGCGCTGCGCGTGCGACGCGCGACGGCGTTCTGCCTCATGGACGCGTTCATTCCATCAGCCCTAAGAACGGCGAAATCTCCTGCATGTCTGCAACAACGCTCCTTTCGGTCCGCCAGGCGAGCGCGCTCATTGCCCGTCGCGAGACGAGTTCGCACAATCTGGTCGATGGCTGCCTGGCCCGCATTGCACAGTTTGAAGATCGGGTTCACGCCTGGGTGCAAGTCGACGCCGATGGCGCCCGCGCGCAGGCTGCCCGGCTCGACGCAGAGCTGGCCAACGGACAATCGCGCGGACCGCTGCACGGCATTCCGATGGGCGTGAAGGATATTATCGACGTCGCCGGCCTGCCGACGCTCGGTGGCTCGCCACTTCGCGCCGGACACGTGGCCGAGCGCGACGCGGCCATCGTCGGACGCTTGCGCGAAGCCGGCGCCGTGATTCTCGGCAAGACCGTGACGACGCAGTTCGCCAGCTTTGATCCGCCGCCAACGCACAATCCTTGGGACCTGGGGCGGACGCCCGGCGGATCGAGCAGCGGATCGGCCGCGGCCGTGGCGATTGGGATGTGCCTCGCGGCGATCGGTTCGCAAACCGGCGGATCGATCACGCGGCCAGCCGCGTATTGCGGCGTGGCAGGTTGCAAGCCGACGTTGGGGCGCGTGAGCCTCGATGGTATCCTGCCGCTGAGCTTTCACATGGATCATCCAGGGCCCATTGCGCACGAGGTGGCCGATCTGGCGATGCTCCTCTCCGTGCTGGCCGGCTACGAGGCAGGCGATCCGTTTTCCGTCAACGCGCCGGCCGAAGACTATGCACAATCACTTTCGATCAGCGCTCCGCCGCGGCTGCGCGTGCTGACCGGCTTCTTTCAGGACGCGGCCTCGGCCGACGTGCGGCAGAGCGTGGACGCCGCCGTGCAAACGCTGCGCGACGCCGGCGCAACGGTGGACTTCGCGCCGCCGCCACCTAGCTTTGCCACGGTGATCGCCAGTCATCGCACCGTGATGGCAGTGGACGCGGCAATGCACCATCGTGAGCATTTTCCGGCCCGGCGAGATCAATACGGTCCGCAGATTGGTTCGCTGCTGGACGAAGGGAACGCCGCCCACCGGCTGGACTATGCCGCGGCCCTGATGCACCGCAAGCATTTCACACACGAACTGGAGCGTCTGATGGAGGGTTGCGACGCCCTGGTGACGCCGGCGGCGACGACCACGGCGCCAACGTCCGAAACCACGGGCGACCCTCGGTTCAACGCTCCCTGGAGCTTTGCCGGCGTCCCCACGGTCTGCTTTCCGTGCGGCCTGGGCGCGGATGGCCTGCCGATTGGGCTGCAACTGATCAGCCGCCGCTGGAGCGAAGCAGGGCTCCTGGCGGCCTCTTGGTGGTGCCAGCAAAAGATCGGTTTTGCGGCCCAGCCGCGGCTCCTCGCGGAGTAGTTCGAGGCGGGTTAGGATATCAAACCTTCGCGCGGCTTTTGGGGTATCCTTCCCGGGAGTCTCTTTTTGGGGGAGTCCCTGCTACCGCCAGCTGCCCACCACTTACGATTCGCATCCTAGGACGTTTTTCTTATGCGCACACTCTTGTTCTCGCGCGTCGCGCGACGGTTGATCGGTTGCCTGTTTGCAATCGCGTTCTCGCTAGTCTGCGGCGCCGCCTCGGCCATGGCCGCGGAGCCAACCAAGGCAGAGCCGGTCAAGTTTGGCTTTGCCAAGGTCGACGTCACACCCGACGTGAATGCCCGGCCGGTCTGGATTGCCGGCTACGGGCAAAATCGCCGCGCGAAGGGCGTGCATGACCCGCTCTACGCCCGCGCCGCGGTCTTCAATGATGGCAAAACAAAGATCGCCATGGTCGCAGTCGATGTCGTCGGCCTGCAGTACCCGACGGTGCAGGAAATGCGCAAGCAGATCACAGGCTTCGATTACGTGATGGTTTCCAGCACGCACAATCACGAGGGTCCAGATACCGTCGGTCTGTGGGGCCCCAATCCGTTCACCTCCGGCATTGACCAGGTTTGGATCAAGAAGGTGGTCGCGGACGTTGCGGAAGCGGTCCGCCTGGCGGACGCGGATTGCAAGCCGGTGACGGCCTCGTACGGCACGGCGACGGACGATTCGCTACTGCGTGATAGCCGCGAACCCAAATTGCCAGACGGCGTCATCCGCGTGGCCAAACTCGACGGCGCGGACGGCAAAGCCGCCGGACTGATCGTGCAGTGGACTTGCCACCCTGAGGCGCTCGGCAGCGACAACACGCAACTGACCGCGGATTTTCCGTGGGCGACCGTTAAGAATCTCGAAGCCAAGTACGGCTGCCCCGTGGTCTACTTCAGCGGCGCTGTCGGTGGCCTGATGACCACCCCCAGCAACAAGTACAAAGATTCTCGCAACGTCGATGACGGCACTTTCGAATACGCCCAAATTTACGGCGACGAAGTGGCCGACCTGGCCATCAAGGCGCTCGAGAAGACAGAGCCGATGGCGCTTTCGCCGATGGCCTTCTCTGCCAAACCGATTGGCGTGCCGCTGGAGAATCCGTTGTACCGCGTGGCGCAAATGGCAGGCGTGCTGAAGCGCGAAGGGCGCGAATGGACCGGGGACTTCGAAAAACTGGGCGACCCGGTTAGTGCGAAAACCAAAGGCCCCGTCGGCGGCGTTACGGAAGTCGCTTACATTCAACTGGGTGAACTTCACCTCGCCTGCATTCCGGGCGAGGTCTATCCGGAATTAGTCTACGGCAAGTTCCAGGAGCCAGCCGATCCCAACGCGGACTACCCCGACGCTCCGTTGGAACCAGCGATCACTAAGACGCTGCCAGGCGATAAGTTCATGTTGATTGGCCTGGCCAACGACGAATTGGGGTACATCATCCCCAAACGGCAGTGGGACGATAAGGCCCCGTTCGCTTACGGTAAGAAGAACTCGCAGTATGGCGAACAAAATAGCTGCGGACCGAAAATGGCCGGCATCCTGATGCAGGCTCTGGTGAACCGGGTGGAAGACGTTCGTCGCGCTCAAGGTAAATAACACGCCACGGAGAAGCGTTCCGATGAAGTTTCAGTTTGCGTTGACCGTATCCGCGTTGACCCTCGCCGCGTTGCTCCCGATGGCATCGACCTGCATTGCCGAAGAACCGGCTGACCCAAGCCGACCGGGCGCGATTGTCACCACGGGCGTTCCGATTGTTCCGCCGGCGCTGTTCGACCGGCTGGCGCAATATCAGAACACCCGAGCCGCTGACTTTGCCGGCTGGTCGCCCGATGGCAAGGGAATCCTGATGCGGACGCGGTTCGGCAACTCGATCCAACTTCATCGCGTCTACGAGCCAGGTGGACGGCGTGAGCAGATCACGTTTTTCGACGAACCGGTCGGCGGGCGTTTTCTACCCGAGGCGACCGACGGCGCCATCCTGATGACGATGAGCCAAGGCGGAAACGAGAACGATCAGGTTTACCTGCTAGATCGCGCGACGTTTAGCTCCACGTTGCTGACGGACGGCAAGAGCCGCAATCTGCTCGGCCCGGTCGAACAGAATGGCAAGCGGATGATTGTCCACAGCAACGTCCGCAATGGGCGCGACACGGACATGTACATTGCCGATACGCGTAAGGCGAACACGATGCAGTTGCTGCAACAGGCCGATGGCGAATTCTGGACTGCCACGGACTGGTCGCTCGATGGCAGCCGGCTGTTGATGAAGCATTACGTCTCAATCAACGAGTCCTATCCCGCGATTTTTGACGTCGCTAAGAAAGAGCGCAAACCGCTGCCGGCCCCGGCCGAAGGCAAGGTCTCGTTTGGCACGCTGGTCTTCAGCAAGGATGGCCGATCCGCCTACGTGCCAACGGACGCCAAGGGAGAGTTCCTGCAACTCGCTCGCTTGGACCTGGAGACGCTCAAATACACGTTCCTGTCGGAAGATATCCCCTGGGACGTGGCCGACGTGGTTGTGGATCCGACGACTGGCGCCGTGGTCTTCAGCGTCAACGAAAATGGCGCTAGCCGATTGTATCTGCTGGAAAACGACAAGCCGCGCGAGTTAAAGCTGCCGCTGGGAATTGTCGGTAGCATCGAATTCTCAAACGATGGCAAGAGCCTGGGCCTGTCGCTTGCTCGCCCCGAGGCGCCAGCGGACGCCTACTCGCTCCGTCTGTCGGACGGCGAGCTGACGCGCTGGACGTACAGCGAAGTGGGCGGGCTTGATCCGTCCAAGTTCGTCGTGCCGGAGCGAATTCAGTTCACGACATTCGACGACCGGAAGATTCCGGCCTATTACTTCCGCCCACGCACGGCGTCTGCCGACAAAAAGGCGCCGGTGTTGATCAGCATCCACGGCGGCCCAGAGTCGCAATACCGGCCTCTCTTCTCTGGCATCACGCAGTACCAGGTGAACGAGATGGGCATTGCCGTTATCGCGCCCAACGTGCGTGGCTCGGCCGGTTATGGCAAGACGTACCTGCAACTGGACAACGCGGAGCTGCGCGAAGATAGCGTCAAAGATATCGGAGCGCTATTGGATTGGATCAAGACGCAGCCGGAGCTGGACGCGTCGCGCGTCGCGGTCACCGGCGGCAGCTACGGCGGCTACATGGTGCTGGCCTCGCTGGTGAACTTTCCGGATCGAATCAAGGCTGGAATCGACATTGTCGGCATCTGCAATTTTGTCACGTTCCTGGAGCGAACCAGCCCTTATCGGCAAGATTTGCGCCGCGCGGAATATGGCGACGAGCGCAAGCCAGCCATGCGTGAGATCTTCGACAAGATCAGCCCTGCCAAGCGCGTGGACAAAATCCGCTCTTCCCTCTTGGTGGCGCACGGAGTCAACGACCCGCGCGTGCCGATCTTCGAGGCGCAGCAGATCGCGGAAAAAGTCCGCGCCGCCGGCCGACCCGTCTGGACGGTCTACGCAGACAACGAAGGGCACGGCTTCGGAAAGAAAGACAACCGCGACTATCTCACGGCCGTGGAAGTGCTGTTCCTGAAGGACAGCTTGAAGTAGCACAGCACAAATTGGGGCAGGGGGGAGTCGGCGCGAACGGGGGAGTGCATCACCTCGCTCGGCCCCTAGAACGTTCGCTGCCCATCGGCTGGCGGCGTGAGCCGCAGATGGTCGTACGTCTCGGACGTCGCCTTGCGGCCGCGGGGCGTGCGGATTACCAGCCCTGCGCGCAACAAGAAGGGTTCGACTTCATCTTCCAACGTGTCAGGCGCGGTGTTCATAGTGTGGGCAATCGCCTCCACTCCCACCGGTCCGCCGTGGAACATACGGATGATCGTCTCCAAATACTTGCGATCTTGCGAGTCCAGCCCTCGCGGATCGATGCCTTGCATCAACAGCGCCGCGACGGCAACAGCGTGCGTGATCCGGCCATCGGCCCGGCTGGTAGCGTAATCGCGAACCCAGCGCAAGCGGTTATTGGCCAGGCGCGGCGTGCCACGGCTACGGATGGCGATCTCGTCGGCAGCGTCGTTATCGATCTCCACGCGCAGCTTGCGCGAGCTGCGGCGGACGATCTCGGCCAGGTCCTCGACCGTGTAAAAGTCCAGGTGCTCGCGCATCTGAAATCGGTCACGTAGCGGCGCCGAGAGCATGCCGGTCCGCGTTGTCGCGCCGATCAGCGTGAACGGCTTCAGCGGCATATTGATCGTGCGGGCGTTCACCCCTTCGCCCAGAGTGATATCAATCCGGAAGTCTTCCATCGCCGGATAGAGAAATTCCTCGACTGCTTTCGGTAGCCGGTGGATCTCATCAATGAACAGGACCGAGCCCTCTTCGGCGTTGGTCAGATAGGGGACCACGTCCTTGGGCGCCATGAGCGCCGCGGCGCTGGCAATCTGAAAACTAACTCCCAGGTCGCGCGGGATGACCGTGGCAAAGGTCGTCTTGCCCAAGCCTGGCGGACCATCGAACAGAATGTGCCCAAGAGTTTCGCCCCGTTTTTTCGTCGCGTCGACAGCGATGCCTAGCCGTTCGCAAACTTCGCGCTGGCCGACCATATCGCGCATCCGCGTAGGCCGCAGCGCGCGGTCTTCCGGATCTTCGTCGAATCGCTCAGGCGCCGCGTCGCCGGGGCCCGGTTGTAAGATAGGTTCGCGCACTCGCCGGATCTCCTCCCTGATGAAGCGGACAATATAGCAGAAAACGCGGCATTCTGGGCAGCCTGGCCCGCCATCGCAACGCCTCGCCCGCCACGAGCGCGGATGCCCTAGGAGGGATCTTTCTGACGCTGCTGGTAGATCGCCTGGAGTAGCGATTGCACGTCGGCGTGCTTTTTCTTGGCCGCCAGGGCGGTTTCCAACAAACGGCGGGCTTCGGACTCAGAATGCCCCAGTTCGCGGAGCACTTCGAAGGTCTCCTGCACCAGGTCGCGCTCGCCCGTCGTGGCAAATGGTTCATCCCGGGCGACCAACAGGGCGAACTTGGGAACCTTGCGGCGGAGCTTGGCGATGATCCGTTCAGCCGTGGCCGGCCCCACGCCCGGCAGGCTTGATAGCACCTTGGTGTCTTGCTCTTCGATGGCGGCGGCGACTTCGCGCACCGGGCGGATCATTGCCCTCAGCGCCTTCTTCACGCCGACGCCATCAACGGAACAAAACAGCTCGAAGAATTCTCGCTCCACTTCGTTCGGAAATCCAATCAGCCGGGGCGTCATCCGCCCCTGCATCGGGTTGCCCTCAAGGTAATCGATTGTAAATAGGCTGATCTCTTGACCAATTTCGTGTTGCAATTGTCGACGAGCAAATTCCGGAATGAAGACCTCGAACTCGAACGCCCCGAAGCGCAAATAGGCGGCCTCCTCGGCCACGGTAATCAATTTGCCGGTGATACGCGTAATCATGTGCTAGTTGATTCCTACTAGTGCCAATCTGCAATGCGATGTTAGCAAAAACGCCTGAAAAACAGCGCCTTTGGACGCCGCGACTCACCGTATCCCCTCCGCAAAGGCAGTCGATTACGACGGCCAGGGCAAGATATTCTTTGGTCGCGAGTCACCCCCTACGCTAACGGTAGCGCTCATGTCCGGTCAACGCGCTTCGCGTCGCCGCGTCCCCTTTGAAGCATGGATGGAGCAGGTGGATTAGGAGCCGCGTGCAAGAACTCGCCTTGACGTAAACTGGGCAGTTTTGCTTCAATGCGCGCACGGCTGGCGCAGATACAACTTTTCTGCGTCATTCGCATGCGGCGCCGCGGACAACAAAGTGCGCAGCGCACAGCAGCAATTGGAAACGACGGCTACTCCTCTTAGGGCGCCCTGGGGAGAAAGTTGCCGACAAGGATGGGCGCTCAATTCTTTCTACGAGGAGCCAAGGACATGGCAGCTAAAACGACCAAGAAGACGATGGTAAAGACTGCGAAGACCGCCAAGCCGGCGAAGGCCGCCAAGAGCCTGAAGGCGAAGCCAGCCAAGGCCGCCAAGCCAGCCAAGAAGGCCACCAAGCCTTCGACCAAGAAAAAGGTCGGCAAGTAGTCAACTGGCCGTGACCTCTGGGCTGTTTTCGAACGGCCAGAAATCATGGCTTGGTTTGTTACACCGAGGCCGAGCGTCCCTTGCGAATTCCGCATCGTGACGCCGGCCTCGTTTTTTTGCGCTATCGGACCACTGGGCCGGGTGTTTCATCGCTTCATTCGGCCTTCTCGCAGCGCGAATTGGCCCATTCAAGGCCCATCCAGAGACCGGACGGCGTTGATAAAACCCCTTCACGCAGTTATAGTTACAGAAACATTCAGGGTAACCTAGGACCCGCGCCGGCAATCTCCCTTTCGGCGCGCAACGTAACTTTGCAGGAAGACGCATTGTCTGAACCCGCCACGGAATCCACGATCGGATTCCAAAATCTCTCGCTTTCTGAGTCGATGATGTCGGCTCTGGAGCACGCTGGATACATAGAACCCACGCCGATTCAAGCCGGGCTCATCCCTCGCGCATTGGCTGGCGTTGACGTGTTGGGCCAGGCCCGCACGGGCACCGGCAAGACCGCGGCGTTCGCCATTCCAATCTTGGAACGGCTCGAAGCGCATCACGATCCGCGCGGACCGCAAGCGCTTGTACTGGTGCCTACGCGCGAACTTGCTGTGCAGGTGCGCGAAGAGGTCATCAAGCTCTCGCACGGCCGCAAGGTTAATGTGGTAGCCGTCTATGGCGGTAAGCCCATCCGCGAGCAGATGGAAAAACTCAAGCGCGGAGTTCATGTTGTGGTCGGCACGCCAGGGCGCGTCCTGGATCACATGGGCCGCGGCACGTTGATCTTCGACGGTCTGAAGACCATTGTGCTGGACGAGGCCGACCGCATGCTCGATATCGGCTTCCGGCCAGACATTGAAAAAATCCTCCGCCGCTGTCCACAGGCTCGCCAAACGCTGCTGCTCAGCGCTACGGTGGCTCCTCCGGTCGAGCGGCTCGCCAAGCGTTACATGCGCGATCCGGAGATGCTGAATTTCTCGCCGACCGAAATTTCGGTCGAGACGATTGACCAGTACTACTTCACCGTGGCGCCAGATCGCAAAATGGAATTGCTGATCCGCCTGTTGAAGCAGGAAAACCCGCGGCAATCGATCGTCTTCTGCCGCACCAAGCGCGGCACGGATAAGGTCCAGCGCAATCTGGCCAAGCGACTACAGGGAGTGGATTGCATTCACGGTGACTTGCAGCAAAAAGCTCGCGACCGCGTGATGGCCAGTTTCCGCGAAGGCAATGTCCAGCACCTGGTGGCCACCGACGTTGTTGGTCGCGGCATCGACGTGTCGAATATCTCGCACATCATCAACTACGATATTCCGGCGTTCTGCGATGACTACGTTCATCGCGTCGGCCGCACCGGCCGCATGGGGCGCGAAGGCGTGGCCTACACGTTTGTCACGCCGGAAGAAGGCCCGGAGCTAACGCGGATCGAGATGCGCATCGATCGCCTGCTAAAGCGCGGTGAGATGGAAGGCTTCGAAGCGGTCGCCAAGCCCGTCGCGTCGCCCGAAGAGATGGCAGCAATGATGGAAGGGGGTTCCGTGGACGGCTCCGAAGAGCCACCCAAGCCAGCCCCGCCCCGCATGGGCCGAGGCGGTCGCCCACCGCGCCGGATCCGCAAAGCGCTTTAACGCGCCGATGTAAGTTCGTCGGCGACAGCGGCCGAACCGCTAACTACGTCAACCCGTTTGCGCCTTGCGTAAGCCGCCTAACGATCTCTGAGTTCGCCTCTGGGAACTCGTATCGGCTGAGATCCGCTCGGGGAACCCAGCGAAATGGGGGCCGCAACTTGGCAGTGGTATTCGTCCAAGTGGCGACCGGCCGGCAGTCGACAAATGTCACTGCGACCAGTCCATGCTTGTACTTGTGCGTGACGGTCGAAAGTTCGCCAACTGCCTCGATGCTGACGCCCGTTTCTTCCAGGCACTCTCGCACGGCGGCGGCGGTCACGGTTTCGCCCAGTTCGACTTTGCCCCCCGGGAATTCCCACAAACCGACAAGCGCGGCGCCAGCCGGGCGCTGGCCAATTAGAAACTCACCGTCGCGCTCGACGATCGCCACGGCAATCCGCGTTGGTGCTTCGCTGGCTGGCGTCATCGTTGGGACTTCATATCACGCGTTATACCGTGAACACGACCGGAGTGTTCCTTGGCATCATCATCAGAAAATCCGCCGTCAACGAACCTGAAATTGCGCTCGTTTTCTCGACATCACGCTGCGAAGTCGAAAGACAAAGCACAACTCTGCCCTGCTGTGCAAATTCCGCAATCGCGTCGAGCATTTTGCGCAGATTCTCGCCTCGCTCTAACTGTGCTCGACCGGAAAGTGGACGTGCTTTAGGCGCCTTCGCAGATTCTTCGGACACATCCGACCTATCCTCCGGCGCAGTCGGCAATTCAATCGCGCTACCGATCCAGCCGCCATACTCACCGCATAGATTCTGCACGTCCAGCAATATCCCACCATAGTCGCGACTCCAAGCAGGGCGCGCGTCGGGCGCATAAGACGTCATCCGGCGCTTTCCTAGGACTGCCCGTGCCTCGTCCACTTTCCAGTCGCTTACGATCAGAAAGAGCAACTGCGGATCTTTATTTCGCTTGGACATGGCGCGGTATCAACGCGTCCATGGATACCCTGTGACACGCCGCGCAGCACATTACCGCCGCGCTCGCGGATGCCGCAGCGGCAGCCACGCGCCGTTTTGGTTGTGACTGGCGACGCACTGCTGTATGAAATACATCCCTTCCACGCCGTCGTTCACGTTCGGGTAGATCGTGTCCGTCGCTTCGAACGGTTGCCCCGCCGCGCGGAGCGCCATGTTGTCGTAGGCAAAGCGGTAGACGTTGGCAAACGCCTCGAAGAACGCTTCCGGATGACCGCTGGGGAGACGACAGGCCGCCGCGCCACTGGCGTTCATGTAAGGCGCGTTCGGATCGCGCGTGTAGACGTTGAGGGGATGACCATTGCGGCGATAAAGGAGCTTGTTGGGCTCTTCTTGATGCCACTCAAGCGACCCTTTTTCGCCATCGACTTCGATGAATAAGTCGTTTTCACGACCGTGGCTGATTTGCGATGCGGTCACCGTTCCAATCGCGCCATTTTCGTACTGAATCACGGCGTGACCGTAATCGTCCAGTCTGCGGCCAGGCGCAAAGATCTTGAAATGCGAGCTGACCTTTTCCGGCAATAGGCCGGTGATATAGCGCCCCAAGTTGTAAGCGTGCGTGCCAATATCGCCAAAGCAACCGGCCGCGCCACTCTTGGTGGGGTCTGTCCGCCAGGCGGCCTGCTTTTGCGATTCGTTCTCCAGCCGCGTCCGCAACCAACCTTGGATGTAGTTGGATCGGACCGCATTGATCTCGCCCAACTCGCCAGAGAGGACCATCTCGCGGGCTTGCCGCACCAGTGGGTAGCCGGTGTAGTTGTGCGAGACGGCGAAGACGACGCCTGCTTTGTCGACGGTCGTAGCCAGCTCTTCGGCCTGGGCCAGGTCAAACGTCATTGGCTTATCGCAGATCACGTTGAAGCCGGCTTCCACCGCTGCCTTGGCGATGGCAAAGTGCGTGTGATTGGGGGTGGCGACCGACAGGAAATCAATTCGTTTGTCCGCCGGCAATTTGAGTTCGGAGGCGATCAACTCGTCGATCGATCCATACGCGCGCTCCGGCGGAATTGCGTAGTCTGGCGCCGAGGCCTTGGCCTTCGCCGGATCGCTCGACAGCGCGCCTGCGACCAGTTCCGCCCGATTGTCGAGCACAGCGGCCGTGCAGTGAACCCGGCCGATAAATGCCCCTTGGCCTCCCCCCACCAGGGCCATGCGCAATTTACGATTCAAAGGGGCATTGGTGGGCATCGGACAGTTCTCCGGCGTGTGGTTGGGCAATGACAGCAGACATGCGGGCGCCCTGGCAATCGGGCCAGCGATCCGCGGCAGGGGAGTAGTTTAACGTTCGCCCAAGCCCCCAGTCGAGATGGCCGATAAGCCAAAGAAGGTGCTGGCACTTTCCCAAAAATATCTGGCCAGGCGGTGGGAGCGGCTGGCTTTTTTTCTTGGCCAAAAGCCAATCTGGCGGCATCCAGAGAATCGCGGTAGTATGGCGCGCTGATGGGGGACCAGAAGCTTTCTTTAGCGAGGGTTGTATGCGTCTTTCGCTCAACCGAGCGTCCGCCACCTGGCTGGGTGTAGGGTTGATTGCAGGATTGGCGCTGGGCGGCTTTCTGCCGAATGCCCCTCTGCACGCCGTGGCAACGGACCACACGGAGAACTTCACCATCGCCACGGGGCCCGTTGATGACGAGCTCGAGGCCCTGTTCTTTCTCGATTTTCTCACTGGCAGTCTGAAAGCGGCGGTCATCAGCACCACTACCGGCCGCTTTACGTCGATGTACGAAACGACGGTGATGAACGATCTGGGCGTCAACGCCGCCCAGAATCCCAAGTTTCTAATGGTCACTGGCATCGCTGGCTTGCGTCGCACGGGCGCCAACGTGAACCCGGGGCATTCGATCGTCTACGTCGCCGAGGTCACTACCGGTCGCGTGGCGGCCTATGCCGTCCCCTGGACGCGCGGCCAGGCCACCGCGACCTCTCCAGTGCGAGGCCAGCTTTATAAGCTCGACGTGCTCCAATTCCGCACGCAAGCCGTCCGCCCTCAATAACTGGCTCCAATTACCGGTTACACCCTGTGGCGCCCGCAAAAGCAGACTTGCGAAGACGTGCTCGGCATCCAGCTTTGGGCGGCCGCCATTGTCACACATTTGTGAACGGCAAAGCATTCGCGCGGCGCACGCCCGTTACGCCAATGGCCACAACCATTTAGGGCGATTTTCTACGCATGGAGCGACGGCAAAATCCGTCGCGCGGATGCGAATACGATTCTTGACGTGTTACGTGAAGCGTCGATGCGCAAAGATTCCTAAGTGCTTATTTTGCAGTCAGTTGCGTGTCCATTATGCCAATCGAATACGATGTTTAAACCTCATGGCACGGTCATTGCATTAAGGGTCGATCGGCATCCGACGGTTACGGATGAGGCGGCCGACAAACATTTCGTTGTCGTGGAAAGTTAGTAAAGGGATTGAGCCATGAAAAAGATCGAAGCAATCATTCGCCATTTCAAGTTGGAAGACGTGAAGAACGCCCTGTCGGAAAAAGGCGTTCACGGCATGACAGTGACCGAGGTCCGCGGCTTCGGACGTCAAAAGGGTCACACTGAGACGTATCGTGGCGCGGAATACGCCGTCGATTTCATCCCCAAGGTCAAACTTGAGGTCGTCGTGCCCACTGCCGAGGCCAAGAGCGTGATCGATACCATCGTCAGCAAGGCCCGCACCGGCCAAGTGGGCGACGGCAAGATCTTTGTCAGCGATCTGACCGACGTCGTTCGCATTCGCACGGGCGAAACGGACCACTCGGCGGTCTAGAGTTGTGAATTCCGGAGTTCTTGCTCACGCGCTAGGCCAGCCATGGCGAGTCGCGGTCGCACGCCCAGCGAATGCGAAATCGCGTGAGCAGAGTTTGGAACGAAAGCGGCAATCGTTGAAATGAAAGACGCCCGCACATTGCGGGCGTTTTTTTGCGCGCTGAAGTCGGCGAAGCAAAAGCGGCAGGGCAGGCAGCAACTTAGGAGGGCAGGGTGGCGCGGTACGGAAGGACTCTCACCTCTTAGAACCACTTCATCATCCGCTGCGCGAACGATTCTTCGCGCACTGCAGGCTGTCCGCCATGGACGAACTCTCGCCAGGCGTTTACGTCGCCACCGTAGTCTCGTCCGGAAGCATCTTTCAAAGAGAGCATCGCGCGCCGCTGCATCGCCGGATCTGGATCGTCGAGCGCCTTGCCCAGTGGGCCAATTGCGTTGGGATGGGCTACTTTCCCCAGACCTCGCGCCGCTGCCATGCGGACGTCGAATACGGCGTCGTTCGAGAGTGCCTGGCCCAGTGATTCGGTCGCTTCGGGTCCGCCACGGATACCCCAAGCGTCGCACGCCGCGATCCGGACGTTGGAGTCCTTGTCGTTGATTCCGGCGGCTAAAACCTTCGCTGAAAGCTCCGTCGGAAACACTGCCAGCGTGCGCAGGATCTGCGCACGGAGCATGGGATCTTGTTCGTTGGGAATCCCGCGGGCGAGCTCGGCGACGACCTTCTCCTGCATTTCGGGGGTCATGCTAGGGCCTTTTTTGGCCAGGGCGCGCAGTTGATCAAGCTTGTCCTTGGGCGTCAGGATCTTGGGCCCTTCGTCCTCGGCCTTTGCCAGGCCAGTCCAAGCAGGCCAGCTCATCTTAGGCGCAGTGGCGCATCCCAGGCTGGTGGCAAGCCACAGCCCCATGATGGGCGCTAACAAGTAGAGATCGCGAGATTTTCGCATCGACGTGTCCGCGGCGCACTAGCGCGCAAGGATAACCGCCCCTCCGAAAGAAGTGAGGCCGGACTATACAGGCCTCTAAACAAGGCGCCAATACGAATGAGGCCACAAATCTGGCGTCATCCGTGGCCACTCGCTAGCACAGCACAGATAATCCCGTCGCAGCCCACCTATCATTCGGTTCGAGCGGTCGCGTGGTCCAGACTTTCGACCAACGCAGCTTCGCCAACGCTGATATTCAAGCCGATCTCAATCGCCCAAACGTCCATTCCACCGAAATCTTGCCCATTCAGTTTGACCAGGTCTTTGTGCGTGCAAACCACGGCGGCGGCGTTTTGCTGGCGAGCCGAGTCGGCAATCGCCTGCGCTTCCGCGGTCGTAAACGCGTGATGATCCGGAAACTCACGCAGGCCCAGCACGTGGTAGCCGCAAATGGATAACGTGTGGCGGAAGCCGGCTGGATTGCCAATCCCGCAGAAAGCCGCCACCGGCCGGCCAGACAAAGCGGCAAGTGGCGCCTGCTGACCGTCGATGGATCTTAGGCAGACCGGCGCGTGCCGCATCTCAATCCAGACCGCGTTCGGATTTTCGCGCTCGCAGATGACTTGAATTCTCGTCCGTTCCGCGGCGTCGACCATGTCCGCGCGCGAGAGCGCAATCACATCGGCCCGTCGCAGGCCAGAAATCGGTTCGCGTAGCGTCCCTCTCGGAAAAACTCGGCCGTGCCCAAACGGTTCCACAGCGTCGAGCAGAACAATATCCAAATCCCGCGCGAGGCGGCGATGTTGAAAGCCGTCGTCGAGCAGGATCACCTGGGCGTTGAAGTCGGTAATCGCTCGTTCGGCGGCGGCCACCCGATTGGGATTTTGCAAATGAGGGACGCCGGGGAGACGGGCTTCGAGTTCCAACGCTTCGTCATTCTTCTCGCCTGTTTTGGCGCCATATCCGCGGCTGACCAGGGCGACGCGCACGCCACGCTGTTGGAGCCGCTCGGCAATCCACGCCACCAGAGGCGTCTTGCCGGTGCCTCCCATCGACAAATTGCCAACACTGATTACGGGAACCGTGACTCTCTGGGTCGGCGTATGTCCACGGTCGTATCCGTAGTTTCGCCAGCACACGGCCAGCGTGTACGGAACTTCGATCGCGGCCAGAGCGCAGCGCGCAAGTGCCGCCACGGCGCCGCGACGCCTACCGCTGACAATCTCTCGAAATTCAGCCGCGTTTAGAACCAAGGACGCTCCGTGCGCGCAAATCCGTGTGTAAAGACGGCAATGATACCGCAGCGGCGCGAATGGAACAGCGGAGGAATGCTTCAGAATGCAAGCCGCTACGCCACGATCTCATCGATCACGTGGCCATGTACGTCGGTCAGCCGCCGGTCGATGCCGTTGTGACGATAGACGAGCCTGGTATGGTCGATGCCCAGCAGATTGAGCATCGTGGCATGGACGTCGTAGCAATACGTCGGCTTCTCGACGGCCTTATAAGACCACTCGTCGCTGGCGCCGCATGTGGTCCCGCCCCGGATGCCGCCGCCGGCCAGCCAGGTGGTGAACGTAAACGGATTGTGGTCCCGGCCTTTGCCCCCTTGGCTACAGGGCATGCGGCCAAACTCCGTGGTCCACATCACAATGGTGTCTTCCAACAACCCCCGGGCTTGCAGATCCTGGATCAGCGCCGCGGCGGGCCGGTCCATGCTTTGGGCCATCACACCGTGGTCGCGAGCCAAGTCTTCGTGCGAGTCCCAATTGCGCCGCGGAAAACCATTATCTGCGCCACTCCAAACCTGAACAAAACGAACACCGCGCTCCAGTAGCCGGCGCGCCACCAGGCAGTTGCGGCCAAAGTCCGCCGTAACGGGTTGATCGAGCCCATAGAGCTCGTGTGTTTGCCGCGTCTCGCGCGAGAGATCCAACACCTCGGGCGCGCTGGTTTGCAATCTCGCTGCGAGTTCGTATGACGCGATCCGCGCTTCGAGCTGCGAGTCTCCTGGCCGCGTGGCTTCGTGTGCGCGATTCAACTTCGCCAGCAGTTCCAGGCCGGCGGCGTCGCTTTCGCGATTGATGAACCGCGCGTTGGGGGGCGCGAACAGATCGGCAATCGGGTTGGCTGCGCCCGGCTTAATTAAAGTTCCCTGATGAGCGGCCGGCAAGAAACCACTCGTCCAGTTGCCTGGGCCATTGGGCGCAAAACCGCGCGAGTCTGGCAGCACGACAAACGTCGGCAGATTGTCGTTCATGCTCCCCAAGCCGTAACTGAGCCACGCGCCCATGCCCGGATATCCCGGGAGCACGAAGCCGGAATTCTGCATGAACGTCGCCGGGCCGTGCACGTTGGACTTGGAGATCATCGAATGGATGAACGCCATCTGATCGACGCAGCCCGCCAGGTGCGGGACCAAATCACTGATGTACTTGCCGCATTGACCGCGCTGCCGCCACGCCCAAGGGCTTTGCATGCAGGCTCCGGGATCGCTCTGAAAAAGCTCGACCTTTTCGCCGGGATCAAACGGCTGGCCGTTGCGACGGATCAATTCCGGCTTGTAGTCGAACGTATCGCATTGGCTGGCCGCGCCCGACATGAACAGCTGCACTACGCGCCGGGCCTTGGCCGGATGATGCAGTCCAGCTGCTGTGTTCGCGGAGGGCGCCGTTGAAGAAGTGGCCGCGTTCGCGGCCAGCAATCCCTCTGCCTGCAACATGCTGGCCAGCGCCACTCCTCCCAGGCCACCGCCGAACCGCCAAAGAAAATCGCGGCGCGACGTTTGCGCAGCGATTGCATTCGAAGCCGAGGCGTCGCTTGCATCGTTCAGCGGATGCTGCCCCGTGGCGCAGGTGGTGGCGAATGGATCGTTCATAAAATCACGTGGTCTCAGTCGGCGTTCAATCGACGAATACAAATTCGTTGCTATTGAGAATTAGCCGGCAGGTAGCGGCCAAACCGTGCGTTGCGGCGTACTCGGCTAACAATCGCGCCTCATCGTCCCCCGGCGCTCGCCCCAGCGTCCAACGATGGGCCACGGCAATCTGCTGTGGTAAATCAGCCGACGCGGCTTGCGCACGGGCCGCTAGATGTTCTGCCTGCCGCACAAACAGGGCGTTGTTCCAAAGCGAAAGCGCCTGGAGCGCGGTCAGCGTTGTATTGCGCTTGGGCGCGAGCAAGGAAGGGTCTGGACAATCCAGGCATTCCATTAACGGGTCTGGCGCACTACGGACAATGAACCGGTAAACGCCCCGACGAAAAGCCTCGGCAGCGTCGACGTCAAACCGCGCGTAGTCGTAGATCGGCGAGTGGTCGTCCTTGAAAAAGAACTGCCGCGCCGATGGTCCGCCCATCGTCAAATCGAGCTTCCCACTGGCCGCTAGCGCCGCGTCGCGGATCGACTCCGCGTCCAATCGACGCCGGTTGAATCGCCACACGTAGCGATTGCCTGCGTCGCTTTGCGCCTGGGTCGCGTCCCCCGTGGAGGACTGCCGGTAAACGCTGCTGGTGACGATCAGCTTATGCAGCTTCTTCAGCGATTGACCGCCACGCTCAAATTCATTCGCCAGCCAATCGAGTAGCGCTGGGTGACTGGGGAGCGATCCCATTCGGCCAAAATCGTTGGGCGTGTCAACCAGGCCGGCGCCAAAATGAAACTGCCAGACGCGGTTCACGATTGACCTACGCATGAGCGCGTTCGCCGGATCGACGATCCACCGCGCGAGCGCCGCGCGCCGGACCCCTTCGTCCTTTGGGTCTTTTAGTGCAAAATCATGCTTGAGGGCCGTCACGCATTCGAGCGCCCCAGGCGACACTAAGTCTTGTGGACTTTTCACGTCTCCGCGCGCGAGCAAATGAACTGGCCGTGGCGCAATCGATCGTGCCGCGTAGACCTGTGGATCGGCCAACGCGGCAATCTGCGCGTCTAACTCAGCAAGGCGAGCCTTGATCTCGGCGGGCGAACGTCCGACGACGGCAGACGCCACGCCACTGGCCTCCTTGGCTGCAATGCCTTGGTCGGCCGGAATCTTTGCCAGCTCCGCGCGCTCGGCGGCGAGGGCATCGCGATTGCGCGTTCGCTCTGGGTTGGTCTCATAGGCCCGGTCGCCTCGTTCCACGCCTGCAAACACAGCCTGAAGGCGGTAATAATCCTGCTGCGGAATTGGATCGAACTTGTGATCGTGGCAGCGGGCGCAATGGACGGTCATGCTGACAAACGTCGACATCGTGGTCATCAACATGTCGTCGCGATCGTTCGAGCGGGCGATTTCTTTATCGGTAGTTCCTTCACGCAGTTCAACATGCCCGACAAAATCCCACGGTCCCGCGGCGATGAACCCGGTGGCAATGGTCGCCTGCGGATCGTCTGGAAAGAGGACGTCTCCGGCCAGTTGCTCTTCGACAAAACGCGAATAGGGTTTGTCAGAGTTAAACGAGGCGATCACGTAATCGCGATAGAGCCAGGCGTTGGGGCGGGGTTTGTCCTTGTCGTAGCCGTGCGACTCGCCGAAGTGGACCAGATCCAGCCAATGGCGGCCCCAGCGTTCGCCGTAGCGCGGGGAGGCCAGCAGGCGATCGACCAAACGGCCGTAGGCGTCCGCCCGCGAATCCGCGACAAATGCGTCGATCTCTTCCGGCGTGGGTGGCAAGCCAATCAGATCGAATGACAAGCGACGGATGAGCACGCGGCGATCCGCTTCCGGCGCGGCGTGGAGTTGCTGCTCGTTGAGCTTCTCCAAAACGAAGGCGTCAATCGGCGTGCGGATCCAAGGGCTATCGATCGCCGGCGGCGGCGAAGTGGATAGCGGTCGCAAAGACCACCAATCGCCTCCGGCTAAGGCCTTCGAAATCGTCAGGCCATCCGACCACTGGGCGCCGGCCGCAATCCAATCGCGCAGCGCGGCGACTTCCGTCGCTTCCAGCGGGGCGGCGTCCTTGGGCATTTGCGGCTTGTCGCCGGCGACATACTGAAGCAGCAGACTTTCATCTGGCTTGCCCGGCGCCAGGGCCGGCCCGCTTTCGCCGCCGGTCAACAGCGCCTGCCGCGTGACCAGCGAGAGTCCACCCTTGGGTTCGACGGCGCCATGGCAGCCAATACAGCGTCGCGCGATGACCGGTGCAATCGACTGTCGGAAAGCGTCTGCCGGCGCCGTTTCCTTCTCTTCGGCCGCCGCATGTGCGCACATCGCCAGCGCGGCAAGCAGCGTCAGTATGGCGCTCCGGACGCGCGGCATAGCGGCTCCGACATTGAAGTTGACGACAATCGTGCCCCAAATTCGGTCGAACCCCAGGATAACACGCCAGCGCCGCGACTGACAGTAAACGGCAGAGATGGTCATTCGTTGCTTTGAAGCAGGAATTCGCCACTAATAAAACTTTCGGACATGGGGAGCTAGAGCGTCAATCACAGCCTGAAACAGCAAGTCACCGCCAGATGTGCAATCGGCACTTTGCGGGAATGCGTAAATAATATTTGGCCGCTCGATTGGCCCCCGAAAGATCTTCCCATCGCATGCCTTTGGGGCAGTGTCCGAAAGCGTCAGGTCTTCAAGCTCTTCAACCAAACGAAATACCCTGTCGTACTCCGCATCTGACAGCTTACCCTCGATCGTAAAACCACGCCGATTGAGCCTATCTATCACATCTCCATAGAAACGACGGTCGGGAAAGAGCCCTCGAATAGACCAGAGGTAGTGACCGTCCGTCCGATCGTGCCACGTCAGAATGTAGCGCAGTTCTGAGTAGGGGCCATCGTTCATACTTCCAGTATAAGTGCTGGCCAGACTGAGGACGCACTCCGCCATGATGCCACCCGCAATATGGTGGAACATAGGTCACGCCTTAGAACGAAATGAATTCCGGTGGAACGTCGTCCGCCAGCCAGACGCGTTCATTGCCGTGGTAGAACTTCACGCCCGCGGCGTGGGCTTCGGCTCCGGCGATCTTCAGAATCGTGGCGCGACTCGTTTTTCTCTGACCGACGCTGTGCGCGGTCGCTTCATCGCTGGACAAATGGACGTACTGCCGTCGCATGGGCCGTAACCCCGCCTCGCGAATCGCCGTTAGGGCTTCAGGGGAAGTCCCGTGGTAGAGCACGTCCGGCGGCGCGGCCGGCGTTTTGCGCAGCTTTTCGGGGAGCGAATGACCATAGAACGCGCGGATGCGCCCGTCGGCCACGTCGAAACGCTGCTTAACCGCGGTTCCGATCAATCGCAGAATATCCGCGTCCGTCAGATCGCTCCAATCGGCGCGTTCCTCGCGCAGCGCAGCGACGACGTCTGGCAACGGCGCCCAACCTTCGCCGTCCAGCCCCAACTCATACAACCAAGGTTCATGGCGCAACGCGTGCGAAAGTGCGCGGCTCAACTTCGTCAGATCAATGCTGCTCATGGCAATTGCCCCATGGACGCCACTCGCAGCGTTCGATCGCAAGGCGGCGGGCGCCTATTTTACTTTCTTGGTCGCTGGCTCGTCTGGGCCTTTTTCATCGGGCGTTGCTGCCCCATCGGACTTTGTCGCCAGATGCGCGTCGTCGGTCACCGAGACCGCGCCGAAGAAGCCGATCATCATTTCGTCCCAGGTTTGTGGTCCCCAGCGGACCGTGTCGCTGGGATCTGGGTTCGCGACGTTGTCTTCCGAGTTATCAAAATGGGCCGTGCACTCAATCACGGTGCCGGATGGCAATCGCTTGGGCTCAGCCAGCGTGTAGCGCAACTGCCAATTGAAGTCGTACTTCGGCACGTCCAGCAGAATCTCGCGACCGCCGTCAGGGTATTTGGCCTCAAAGCGGAACGCCTTGCCGCGCAGGTGCATGTGGGGCGACATCCACAGCAGCATTTGATCGCCACGGACCTGGCTTTGCGAATGGACCGCGTAGTTGTCGTCACCGGCGGGGATCGAGAACGAACGATTCATCGCCGCGCCGCCACGCGAGCGCTTCTTCACGGTCTTTGGATCGGCAAATACCACACCTAAATAGCTCTGATCTTCCTGGGCAACGCCGTTGGGCGTGTAGTGCATCTGGAACACAAGCTTCGAACCCTTCGGCACGAACGTCGCAACTCCTGGCTCATTGACAGTCCCCATGCTGCCGGGAACATACGCCGCCAGACCTCCGCCACGTGCTTCGAGACCGGCCAGCCCGCCCCGGCCGCCTTCACCCCGGCCACCTTCACCACGCCCGCCCCCTTCGCCGCGGCGTTCACGCAGTTCGGCCAGGCGTCGTCGTCCCTCGCCGTCAGCAGGGGGCGCGTTACGACCGCCGCCACCCAACAGGCGGGCGCCCAACTGTTGCACCATGTCCGGCTGAAGCACGAAGACGATGATGTGATGCACGATCGCGCGATTGCCTGCGCGGGCTTCGGCCTGCTGAATCCATTTGTCCTCGGTCCAGCCTGGATCGACGACAATGTGCTGATAGGCGACCACGCCCTCAGCCGGAACAGGAAAGGCTCGCGGCATCTTGATAACCTGATCCGGCTCGTTGATCTGCCAGCCGTCTGCCCACTGCCGAGGCGCCGGCATATCGGCCGGGTCCCCCTTGGGGCAACCGTTCTCGATCCAGGTATAGAGCAGATCCTTTTCCTTGTCGCTCAAACGCGTGTCGTTGGCAAAATGGCCGTACTCCGGATTGGCCGACCATGGTGGCATCCGTTTGTCCTTGACCACTTCCTTAATCATGTCGGCCCAGCCGACGACTTCTTCATAGTCCGTCAGTGCAAACGGGCCGATCTCGCCCGGCCGATGGCAGTAGACGCAGCGGTCCTGCAATAGACCGGCGATGTTGTTGGCGTAGGTCACATCGCCATGTCCGGCGACCTTGGGCTTGCGGCCGATCAAGCAACCGAGCGCTTGCGTGGCAGGTTGCGAGACGGACTTGCCGGCCAGCAGTTCATCGAGCGCCTCGCCCAAGTCGCTCCGAGTGACTTTGCTCTTGGCGTAGCCGGAACTGGAGCCCTGACCATATTGGTCGTCGATGCGCCCCTGATATCGAACCGTGCGGTCTGCGTCCAGGACGTAGACAGAAGGGTTTCTTTCAACGCCCAACTTTTCGGCAACGGCCTGGTCGCGATCCTTCAGCAAGGGAAAGGTCACCCCATGCTTCTGGGCAAAGGCGACCATGTCCGTGAGCGAGTCTTGCTGGTTGGCGTCTATCCCGATGAACGCTACCCCTTGGGCGGCGTACTTGGCGTGCAATTCTTCCAGCCGCGGAGCATAGAGCCGGGCCAGAGGGCAATCGACCCCCAGGAAAGCCACGACGGTCAGCTTCTTGCCGGCCAGCTCGTCGAGTGTTCGCTCTCGGCCATGCATGTCTGGCAGCGTGAATTTAGCGATTTTTGCCGTCGCGTTTTTGGGAGCCGCGTCCGCCGCCTGGGCGGGTTGTTGGGCGGCGCGAAAGAGCCCGCCGATGGCCCAAACCGCCAGAATCGCCAAAAGCAATGCACCGCAAGGGCGACGAATCGTCATGTCGGAAATTCCTGTACGTGTAGGGCCTGTAATTGAAGGGACTCGCTCTAAGAGATCCGCCGCCGCCAAAGAGTTATAACCCCGGAGGACGCGAATTGTTTCACGCAGACTGGCCACAATTGCTGCCCGGGAGGCGCCAATCACAGTATGTCGCCGCGCGGATCAACCCGTTTCGCGGACGGGCAGCGTCTTCAGCTCCGGCGCCTCGGCCTCGACTTCACGCAAAAACGCCGCGGCTTCCTCGGGTGGAACTGGGTTAATGTAAAACCCGGTCCCCCACTCGAAGCCGGCGGTCTTGGTCAGTCGAGGGATAATCTCGATGTGCCAGTGGTAGTGGCCCAACTCCTGCGTGTCGAACGGCCCTGTGTGCAGAATATAGTTGTAGGCTGGCCGGTCGAGCGCCGTCTCGATTTTGCCAATCACCTGCTTCAAAATCCGCGCCAGATCCTCGACGCCCGTCTTCTGGATATTTTCAAAGTGACTGCCGTGCGCCTTGGGCAAAATCCACGTCTCGAACGGAAAGCGGCTGGCAAAAGGGCAGAACGCCACAAAGCCTGGCATGTCAAGCGCGATGCGCTTTTCGGTCGCCAACTCCTGCTGGATCATGTCGCAAAAGACGCAGCGTCCGCGATAGCGAAAGAACTCCTGGCTCCCCATCATTTCTTCGCGAACGGTGATCGGCACGATGGGCGTGACAATCAACTGGCTATGCGTGTGCTCCAACGACGCACCAGCAGCGGCGCCAACGTTCTTAAAAATCATTCCATAGACCAGCCGGCGATCCTTCTTGAGATCAACCAGACGATCGCGATAGGCCCACAGCACTTCGCGCAAGTTTTCTTCCGAAAGATCGGCCGTGCTGAGCAGATGTTGGGGGCTTTCGATAATCACCTCATGGGCGCCCACGCCGCGCATCATGTCGTAGATGCCCTCGCCGCGATTGTTGAGATCGCCTTCGATCTCAAGTGCCGGGAACTTGTTGGGGACCACGCGAACGCGCCACCCTTCGCCGTTGGCGGCAGAACCTTGACGGCGGAAGGCCAACACTTCGTCGGGCGTCGCGTCTTCGTTCTTTTCGCAAAATGGACAGAAGCCGGCGCTCTTTAGTCGCGGCGTGCTCTCAAAATCGTGAGGGCGTTTGGCGCGATTCTTGGCGATAATCACCCAGCGGCCGACGATTGGATCTTTGCGTAAATCAGGCATGGTTTTTCAGGTACAAGTTTGCAAATGGAAGGCGATCGTGTAATTCAACCCCAGGCTACGCCTGCCACATAATCAACTCAAAATCGGCCGATGGGACCGTGGTCTCAATCGCGCCCTCGTGCGGAAGTTTTTCGAGCGACTGTCCTGCGGCGAATAGTTCGACAACAAACGCCAGCGGGGCGCCGATCTCAACCTCCAGCGCCCGAAACGGGATCGCCAGTTCCAATATCATATCGCACGCGGCCAATGCGCCGGCAGCGGGGGCGGGGGCGCCTTCGTAGTGCAATACCACCGGCGGTTCGATCCAGCCCGGGCGCGCGACCAGCAATTCATACCCTGCCGGCTCAGAGAAAACGACTCGCAATTCATCGACGTCGGCCAAGCGCTCACGCGCCGCGCCGCCGCGGCCATCGCAGCGGATGAAAAGGTGCTCCTCGTCGCAGCCAAAATAAACGTCCGACAATCGCCCTTCGGAGACCATGCTCATGGCGCCGCGGGATCCGCTGGCCGTGCAATGCCCGGCGTTCAGCCACTCAAAATAACTGCGGCGACCGTCAACGCGGACGTTTAAGAATGAAGTTGGCTCCGTCGCTGACTTGGGGTGCGGATGGTTTTCGCTGATAGGCCGCATCAACTCTGCCGGCGACGGTTCGTCAAGCATCGTGTAGACGTTTTGCAAATGCCGGCGGAACAGTCGATCAAACAGGGCGTCCTGGGCGCTCGAATGATCGTCGCCAAACCACCAGAACCAATCGCTCCCTTCGGCGATATACAACTCCTCCCATGCGCGGGCGAGCTGCTCGGGCGTTTTATCCCCCTCTTTCACCGCGCGAACCAGGTGCTCGCGCGTTTCGAAAAGCAGGTCCCACGCCCGGTTGCACTCCGGGTGGCCAATCCAGATGCCAAAGTTGTGCGAAATCCAACTCCCCGGAAAAAGCTCGCCGATCCGATCCGTGGCCGGGTATTGGGCTAGGTAATCGCGCACACGGACCGGCTTGATCTTGGGATGCGCCACAACGCGGCGGTAGAGCTTGCGTAAAAAATCAACGCCGCCGTTGGGGTAATACTCCCAGCAGTTTTCGCCGTCGAGAATAATACTCACCAGCGAAGGGCGACTCCCATTGGCCGTGGTGGCGTAACCGATCGCCTCGATCTTCCCGATGAAATCCTCTACCGCCTGCTCCGCCTGATAGCGCTGGTAGTGAAAGCCAATCTGGTCGCTCATTGCGTGATCGCGAAAAATGATCTGCGCGCTCTGCCCCTTCTCTTCCACGCGCCATGGTCGGTAGAGCATTTCCGGGTTGCGCAAATGGCCATGTCCATCGCGCGAGACCCAGCCTTCGGTCGAGCGCGACAAGATCTCTTCATCCGTAGCAATCCATTGAATTCCGGCCCGCGCGGCCTGTGCGATCATCGACTGACAAACCGAACCTTCGGACGGCCACATTCCGCGGGGCTTTTCGCCAAAGAGTTTGGCGTGATACTCCACCGCGCGGCGAATTTGCGTCTCCGCGTCTTCGCGATAACTTTCCACATGCTCAGGTAGCGCCACATTGGGCATCGCCTGACGCGCCAACCGCTTATCGTGCAGCAGCGGCAGGATCGGGTGACAGAAAGGCGTTGTCGTCAGTTCCACCTGACCACGCTCAGCCAGTTGGCGATGCAGCGGCACGACTTCGGCCAGTAACTCCATTTGCCGATTGAGCAGCCACACTTTCTCGACCTCGGTCCAGTTCTTGCCTTTCTTACGGAAGTCTGCCAGATCGGCGTCTCGCTCGAAGGCCACCGGATGAATCCACGACAAATTGCTCCAACACTGTAAATCCAGCACGTCGCGCTTGGTGAATCTCTTAACGGCCTTAGCGGCCGAATCCACAGCCAGCCCGCGCTTTTGATAGAGCTCTAGATAGCGCCGATAGGGGCGAATCATGTGGTCCGGATGGACCATGAAAAAATTGTCCAGCAGGTAGGCCATGTCGGTTTCGGACAACGCGTCCGATGGAGTGCGCGAGACGCGCAGATGATCATCCGTGGCGCCGCGGTCTGTATAGGCCGTGAGTTGCAGCAGCAGACTGGGAACCAGATTGATCGTGGCGTGCAATTCTGGGACTTCGGCCAGCAGCATGGCCATCCCCCAGTAGTCCTTGACCCCGTGCAATCGCACCCAGGGCATGGGGTTTTCGCCGGCAACGTCGTCCGGATAGTAGGGCTGATGCTGATGCCAGATAAACGCCAGCGCGATGTCGTGCATTGCCACTCCCTTTGTGCGCGACCTGCTTTGCCCCTGCAAAGAACTCGTCGGACGGCCGCCTGCCATCCGTTTTGATCTCAGCCTGAAGCGTGTTGCTCCTGCTTGACCTTGGAAGAGACGCGCTCGTAAAGATGGACATACTCTTGCGCGCTACGTCGCCACGACCAGTCCTGGCGCATGCCGGTCTGCACTAGTTGGCGCCAGACTTCGGGCGAATGCCATAGATCGACCGCGCGGCGCAACGCCTCTCCCATCCCAAATGGGCTGTACTCGCGAAAGCTAAATCCATTGGCGGCGCCGGCCGAAATCGCTTCGGACGTGGCGTCGACAATCGTGTCGGCCAGACCACCAGTGGCTCGCACTACTGGTATGGCGCCGTACTTTAAGCTGTAAAGTTGCGTCAATCCGCAGGGTTCAAACTGGCTGGGCATCAGAATGATGTCCGCGCCGGCTTCGATTCTGTGAGCGAGCGCGTCCGAGAATTTCAATCGCACTGCAATCTTGTGCGGATGACGCTCGGCCAGTGTGTTCAGTAATTGTTCATAGCGCGGTTCGCCCGTTCCGAGCACCACCCACTGCGAGTCTGACGTCTCGGCCCATTCCTGCATGACATTGGCGATCAGATCCATCCCCTTCTGATCCGTCAATCGGCCAATGAAACCAATCAGCGGCGTCCGAGTGTCAACCGGCAGCCCCAGTTCAGCCTGGAGTTCGGCCTTGCAAGCGGCCTTACCCACTTCAGCATCGGTAGCGTCATAGCGCGTAGGTAGCGCCATATCCGTTGCCGGGTTCCAGACGCCATAGTCGACGCCATTGATAATTCCGGAGAGCGACTCACGACGTTGTTGCAACACGCCTTCCAACCCACAGCCCAGCGGTGAGGCCTGAATTTCGTCAGCGTATCGAGGGCTGACCGTGTTGATGGCGTCGGAGAAGACCAGCCCCGTCTTCATCAGGTTTAGATTGCCGAAGAACTCCATCTGATGCCAGTTGAAGTATTTCCAGTCCAAACCCGTTAGCAGCATGTCCCAGTGCCAGAACTGACCCTGGAAGGCCAGGTTGTGGATCGTAAAGAGCGAAGCGATTTGTTCGTAGCCTGGCACGCCGCGGTATTCTGTCTTGAGATATGCGGGGAGCAGAGCCGTTTGCCAATCGTGCGCGTGGAGGACGTCGATCTTCAAGTCGAGCGCGCGGATTGACTCAAGCACGGCCCGGCAGAAGAAAACGAAGCGTTCACAGTTATCGATGTAGTCCTGACCGCCGGCGCCGTAGAGGCCGTCGCGGTTGTAGTAATCAGATTGCTCGACCAGGTAGACGGGGATTTTCGTCCCTGGGAGTTCTGCCTTCAGCAGCGCGCCCGGAACCATTTTGCTGCCGATCGGGATCTGAAACGTGACGTTCGTCCGCTCCATCGGCACGCCGGCGGCTAGCGCCTGGCGATATGCTGGCAGAAACAGAAAGGGCTGGTGGCCCAAGCGGACCAGTTCCGCCGGCAACGCCCCCACCACGTCGGCCAGTCCCCCCGTTTTTGCGAAGGGAACGGCTTCACTAGCGGCAATTAAAATGTTCATCCCGAGTCGCTCCCGTCCGTCCCATGGCGGGACAGCGCTGCAGACATTGGGGTCGGATCCTCTACGCGGCGCTTGGCGATACTCGCCCTCGCCAGAACGTAAGTTCCGACCGGAATCATCATATCCTGGGGGCCTGATCGCGGCCTAGTCGCCACAGCCAGTCCAATGGCCTTGAAACGCGTGCCCAGTCACTTACTAGTCGCACTAAGTCCTAATCCGTATAGGCGTTACGGTCGTTCTAACGCAATCTTTGCGCTGTTTGCGCCCTTCGCCCTGCTGGTACGATCGGACTGGGGTGGGGCTGGAATGAACTTTTCCCAGGCCCCGCGGCACGTAATTGTAGTTCGCTGGTTAGGCGGCGACGGTCATGGCAAATAGTGCGGCGCCTGCCCCGACTTTTGATTAAACTGACGATTCCAATCACTAAGTGCGGCTTGAGGTTGCGGCAACGCGTCTTCACTGCATGCGGCGCCGGCTGGGTCGCCACCAGACAAGCGACAGAAACAACAAAAAGGCGTTCTTCCCTGTGACGAGTCTCGACCTGGATCAGGCCGGCGAATTGTACCGCGCGCGGATTCATCGCGCTGCGCTGGTCCTCACGGGCGACCCCTGGGAAGCCGATGACCTGACTCAGGAGACCTTTCTGGTCCTGGCGGAACAACGGTCGAAATTCGAGGGGCGCAGCCAGTTTTACACCTGGCTCTACGGGATCCTGTTGAACCTGGAACGGAGCCGGCGCCGGCGGAACGAAGTCCGTCAGCGTGGGCTGCGAGTCGTGTGGGATCAAGATACCCGTGGTCGTCAAACCGCGCCCGCCGCGGAGGCCACGCTGGAAGTCGCCGAATGGAAGCGGAGCTTATGGGGCGAAGTCGCCCGATTGCCGGACGGGCAGCGTCAGGCCCTGGTGCTAAGATTTAGTGAACACCTCAGCTACACAGAAATTGCAGGCGTGTTGGACTGCCCCCTGGGGACAGTCAAATCGCGGATATTCAATGGACTGGCGACGCTGAAAAATCAGTTCGCCGCCAATGGTCAGGACGCCAGCACGTTTGCAGTTCCCCTGGATGGATTGTCCGATGCCGTTTGAAATATTTGATTCACCCGCCGACGACGCAAACGACCGCGAAGACGCACTCTTCGCGGACGACGCTGTCTTGTCGGAAGAAGGGGACTGGCCGGAAGAACTGCTGATGCTGGGTAGCCAGTTGAGCGCGGACGCCGCGCGCCTGGCTTCGCTCTATCCTGCCGAACCGCGCACCGGCCGTGATCTGCTCACAATCGCTTCAGCGCCGGACGCAAGTTTCGCGTCGCCGACCGGTGTTACGGGTACTGGCTGGATGTCGCGCGTGCTGAGTCAGGCTGTCGTTGGCCATGGCGCTCGCTGGGTCACCGCCGCGGCAATTCTTGTCGTAGCCACCATCGGGACATTCACAACTTTCCAGTCGCTGAAGATCGCGCCCATACCCGAGCAGAAGTCGACGGCTCCCATGCAAGTAGCCGTGAACTCGGAAACGGCGCCCGTCTCCCCACAAGACGCGATGTCTTATGGGGAGCCTGGCTCGTTCGAAGAGACTGGTTTTGAAGATCTCAGCTCGCCTGCTCAAGAAGCGCTGCTGGATCTGTTTGAGGATAATCAGTTGTCGCAAGCCAGCTTGTCGATTTAGTTCGTTCGCTGATGGCCAAATTCGCCATCGCAGCCGCGGCGCGGAGCCCAATCAAAACATTGAAGCGGTTGCGCCGCCATCCACAACCAGGTAAGCGCATCGACGCTTTGTTAGCGTTCGAGACCGAGGGGATCATGGTTCGTTTTCCGCACAATAGCAGCACCACGCCAGATATCCGCGGTGGCGCCGCGTTTTTGGCAATTGTGCTTGCGGTAGCCCTGGCAGGCGTCGGATTCGCGGATGACACGCCGAAAACAACAACTCCGCAACCGGCGCCAGCAGCCACGCCCGCAACTTTAGCGCCCACTACGGTAGCTCCGGCGGCCGTCGTCCCGGTTGTGGTTGCGCAACACGCAACTATTGACGCGACGCTGGCCGCGGACAAATTGCTCGCCGCTACCGTCACAGTGCGGATCGCGCGCAGCAAGGCGACCAAAGCGGTCGTCCAAGAGGGAGAAAAAGAACCGGCGCCGCCTACGGACGAAGGAGTCGATGTCTGCTCCGGCGTCTCGCTCGGCAATGGTCTGATCGTTACGTTCCATCGCGCCACCAGCGAAGACCGAGTGCGCGTCACGTTTCCGGGGGGAGAGCAGTCTCTTGCTCAGACGCTAGTGGTCGACGAGTTCTCATCGCTCGTTCTGCTAGAGTTGGATCGCAAGACTATGCCCCGGCTGGAACTGGCCGACGTTCAACCCAAAGTTGGCGCCCCCGTGCTGACAGGCGCCGCTGCAGGCATCGAAAAACCGGTTGTGTCGCTCGGTATTTTGGGCGGGATTGATCGCGCGCTCCCCGGCAGTGGCTTGCCTCCCTTGCTTCAGTGCGACGTCCGCACGACCGAAAGCTCCAGTGGAGCGGCCATTGTCGACTCTCAGGGCAAGCTGGTGGGCGTGATCGCCGCGATCAGCGCCGCGGGCCCTGCCGGCGGTTGGACCTATGCTGTGCCGGCCAGCCATATCAAAAGATTGTTGCGCTCGCGAGTTCCCGGTCAATTCACCGTGCTTCGCAAACTCCGTCCGGCGATTGGCCTGACGATGGGGCCCGGCGCCGAAGAGGGGACAGTTCAGGTCGAACGCGTCGACGCCGGTGGGCCGGCCGAGAAAGCCGGCATCAAGGCGGGCGACCTGATTTGCGAGACCGACGGTCGCAAAGTCCGCAGCGCCTATCAGGCTGTTGATCTGATTCTGAAAAAGCAACCGGGCGATGAGATCGAACTCGTCGTGCGGCAGGACGGAAAAGAACGCCCTATCACGCTCACGCTCGAAACAACTCCTGCTCGGCTGGCCAGCACGCTCGCCAAGGAACAGCGGCTGCGGATCATGCCGCAGTTCAACGTCCGCGCGCTGAACCGAAATCAAATCCAAATCGCCCCAGCCCCCAAGGTGGAAGTCGCCGCCACCGCCGAAGACGGCAAGAAATCTCGCGACGAACTGGGCATGTTGCAGTCGCAACTGATCGCTTTTGAGAAAGTGATCAAGGTCTTGCAGACGGAGCTACAAACGCGAGACGCCCGCCAGCGAGAGACCGACGCGATCGTTAAATCGCTCAGCGAAGAAGTTGGCAAACTTCGGCAGCAGATGGAAACGGCGCCCAAGTAGTCTGTGACCGAGCAACGACTACGGATTGCCCACACCCTGAATCTACTCCGGCTGCGGGTCCTGTATAAACGGCACGTCGAGACCGCCTGAAATTACTCCGGGAGCGCTCAGCCCAACGGTGATGTCACTAAGCTGGGGCGGGTTCGGCGCCACCTCTATCTCCGGCCGGAAGCGCTCCTGTCGAGCCCGAAATCCGTAGCTGGCCACGGCGATGACTAAAGTCAGTCCCAGCAATCCGCCTATGGAGTACTGATACCAGCGTCTGCGATTGGTCGTGCTGTCCATCGCGTCATGTTGACCAAACCGCAAAACCGCGTCCAGACGAGCTTTCGGGTCGCTGGGCCCATCTTGCCTGCCGGGCTCCTCGCGGGTAAACTTCTACTTCCTCAGAAAACCGTACAATCGGTCGGCGCGTGGGCGTTCGACCAGTGCTTGGGAGTGGGTTATGAAAAAAGGCATCCATCCAAAATACTTCGAAACGGCCGTCAAGTGCGGCTGCGGGGCCACCTTTACCACCCGTAGCACCCAGCCTGAGCTGAAGGTCGATATTTGCAGCAGCTGCCACCCGTTTTTCACGGGTAAGCTGAAGTACATCGACGCCGCCGGCCGTATCGAGAAGTTCAAGACCAAGTTTGCCGGCGCCGGATACGCCAGCGTCGGGAAGAAGGGCGGAGCGAAGGCGAAAGTTGCGCCCCAGGCCGCCGAGTCTTAGCGAACCTCCGCTGAAGCCGGAGCGAGCACTATCGCTCCGTTGAACCTGCCGCGCGGATGCGTGGGCAGGTTCAGCTTATTGGTTTCGTAGCGAGACCAGTAATCCGGCACGTTTCTGGCGCCCTGGGCGCGCCCATGATTTGCGGCTGCGCCTGCAAATCTATCAGCGGATCCCACCTGCGATGCGAGACCATCTAGAACAATCCCTGGCGAAATTTGAATCACTAGAGCAACAATTGCTCGACCCGGCCGTGCAAGCGAATAGCTCGCAGATGGCCCTGGTCTACCGCGAGCACGGTTCGCTGGCCAAGCTGGCCACCAAGTACCGCCGTTTCAAAGAGCTCAACGCGCAGATCACCGAAGCCCGCGAGTGGATCGAAGGGCAGGATCAAGAGCTGCGCGAACTGGCAGAGTCTGAGTTGCCGGATCTGAAAAAGCAGCGCGAGACGGTCTGGAACGACCTGCTGGACATGACCGTCGGCGGCGAAGACGCGGCGCGCGCCCGATGCATCATGGAAATCCGGGCAGGCACCGGCGGCGACGAGGCCGCGCTTTTCGCGCGCGACTTGTACGAGATGTACAAGCACTACGCGACCGAGAAGAAGTGGAAAGTCGAAATCATGGAGATGAACGCCACGGAGCTCGGCGGCTTCAAGGAAATCATCCTGGGCCTGGAAGGCGAAGGCGTCTTCCGCGAGTTGCAGTACGAGAGTGGCGGCCATCGTGTCCAGCGGGTACCCAAGACCGAGACCAAAGGCCGCATTCACACGTCGGCGGCCACCGTGGCCGTGATGCCTGAGCCGGAAGACGTCGAAGTTGACATCAAGCCGGACGACTATCGCAAAGATTTATTCTGCGCCAGCGGTCCGGGCGGGCAGCACGTCAATAAGACCGCGTCGGCCGTCCGTCTGACGCATTACGAGACGGGCGTGGTCGTCAGCTGCCAGGATGAAAAGAGCCAGCACAAGAATCTGGCCAAGGCGCTGCGCGTGATGAAGAGCCGCGTTTACGAGATCAAGCGCAAGGCCGAGGCGGACAAACGCTCCAGCGAGCGCAAGTCGCTCATCGGCTCCGGCGATCGGAGTCAGCGCATCCGCACGTACAACTTCCCAGAGAATCGGCTGACGGATCACCGCATCAATTTCACGCTCTACAAACTAGACAACATCCTGTCCGGCAATTTGACCCCTGTCTTTGACGCGCTGATCGAGCACGATCGACAGGCGCAGCGCGGAGACATGGGCGATCTGGACTAAGTTGGCTGCTACGCATGTTGCGTTTCGCGCGTTGCCGCCAGGGCAGCGCTCATTCTCCTTCACCCCACGCCCGAGGCGTTGATGTCGCAGCCGGAAACGTGGACGGTGCTCAAGCTGTTGGAATGGACGACTAAGTTCCTGCGCGATCGCGGCGCGGATAGCCCGCGGTTGGACGCCGAGGTTCTGTTGGCCGAAGCCCGTGGCTGCCGAAGGATCGAACTTTACACGGCGTTTGACCAGGTTCCGCCGGACGACGTCCGGACGCGGTTCCGCGAGATGGTCCGGCGGCGCGCGGACGGCGCCCCGGTGGCGTACCTGGTGGGCCGGCGCGAATTTTATTCGCTCTCTTTCCGCGTCACGCCCGATGTCCTGATCCCGCGCCCCGAGACGGAGCTGTTGCTGATCCGCTTGTTGGATCTAATCAAAGAACGCGCGGCGACGGACCCAGCGGCGACCATCCAAATTGTGGATGTCGGAACAGGCAGTGGCGTGCTGGCCATATGCGCGCTGAGCGCAGCGGGCGCAAACGCCACGGAGCGCAATCAAAAGCTGCAGGTCACGGCGATCGATATCAGCCCAGCGGCCCTGGCCGTCGCCAAGGCGAACGCCGCGGATTACAAGCTGGCGGACCGAATCACGTTCCTGGAAGGCGACCTGCTGGCGCCGCTAGCGGCAAAGCCTGAGCTGGATTTCATCGTCAGCAATCCGCCGTATGTAAAAGAGAGCGAATGGCAAACCCTGGCGCGCGACGTTCGCGATAGCGAACCGCGACTGGCGCTGGTGGGGGGGGAGCAGGGGACCGAAATCATTGAACGGTTGATCCCACAAGCGGCCGAACGACTCCGATCTGGCGGATATCTATTGACGGAGATCAGCCCAATGATCGAAGCTGATGTGAGAAGGCTGGTGTCAGCCGATGGGCGATTCGAGGCGCCGGTAGTTCTGAAAGATCTGGCCGGTCACGCCCGCGTGGTTCAGGCCCGCAAAACATAAAACAACCTCTCGGCAAAAAGCATGGATGCTTTTCAGATCACCGGTGGCGCTAAACTATCCGGCGCTGTCGACGTATCGGGCGCCAAAAACGCCGCGCTGCCGATTATGGCCGCCACGATTTTGGCCACGGGCCCGGTGCGATTGTGCGGCGTTCCAGATCTGGTCGACACGCAAACACTGATGCAATTGTTGGCCGGACTCGGTATTTGGACGCGTCGCGATCAAACGGGCGCCGTCTGTCTCGACACAATCGATTCTGCGCTAGTCCATGCGGAGCCACGATTGGTCCAACGGATGCGCGCTAGTTTCTGCGTTCTGGGGCCACTCCTAGCGAGCCGCGGCCGCGCAGTCGTTCCACTACCAGGCGGATGCGAGATTGGGGACCGTCCGGTCGACCTCCATCTGCAAGGCCTAGCGGCGCTTGGGGCCACGATTTCGGTCCGACAAGGGCATGTCATAGCCACGGCCCGCAGATTGACCGGCGCCACCGTAATGATGTCCGGTCCACGCGGACCGACTGTAACCGGGACGGCCAATGTATTGAGCGCGGCGGTCCTCGCCCGCGGCGAGACGCTGATCGTCGGCGCAGCGACCGAGCCCGAAGTAGTCGATCTAGGCGAGTTCCTGATATCGCTAGGAGCACGGATCGAAGGGCTAGGCTCTTCATTGATTCGCGTGCAGGGCGTCGAGCAACTGAGCGGCGGAGAATATCAGATTATTCCTGACCGGATCGAAGCAGCCACGCTACTGGTTGCTGGCGCGATCACTGGCGGCACGGTAACCGTGCACGGCGCGCGCGCAGAGCATATGACCGCGGTGCTCGACGTGCTGGCCGCGATGGGCATGAATATCCAATTGACGGGCGATTCCATAACACTCACTGCAACCGCGCGGCCACAACCGATCCAGTTCACCGCCCGCCCCTATCCAAGCGTTCCGACGGACGCACAGTCCCAACTGACGGCGCTTGCAGCGCTGGCGTCCGGTCGGAGCAGAATCGCGGACTGTGTCTTCCCGGAGCGGTTTGCCCATATTACGGAGCTGCAACGATTGGGCGCGCAAGTGCGTCTCGGTCGCAACGGCGCCATTGTGGATGGCGTCACGGAGTTACTGGGCGACACGGTCACCGCGACCGATCTCAGAGCCAGTGCCGCTCTGGTGCTGGCAGGTCTTGCCGCCCATGGTGAGACCATCGTCCGGCACGTCCATCATTTAGACCGCGGCTATGAGCGATTTGAGGAGAAGTTAAACCAACTTGGCGCAAAAATCGTGCGAATTTCGAACACCGGCCGCTCCGCAATCGCGGCTGCGAAATTAATCGCGGCTGTTTAAAGCGGTGGAGTTGCGCGGTCGCCACTCCACCGGGGTTCTTGACCACACACCCGGTGGCAAGGGACAATCGCACGATGCAGCCATCCCGCCCCGCGCTCCTGCCTGACTTGCAGATTGGTCCTCTGAACATCGGTTTTCCGGTCGTGCAGGCGGCCCTTTCTGGCTACAGCGACTCCGCCATGCGTTCGATTGCGCGCCAATTCGGCGCCAGTTACGCGCTGTGCGAAGTTGTGCTCGACCGCGCGGTTTTGCAGGCCAAGCGACCGCATAAGCACCGTTTCTTGCGTGTTGATAGTGATGACCATCCAGTAGGCGGGCAACTGATGGGGAGCGACCCATTGGAGTTCGGCCCCGCAGCCGCGCAACTCGCCGCCGCTGGGTATGACGTGATCGACATCAATTTCGGTTGTCCCGTTAAAAAAGTCTTGGGACGCTGCCGCGGTGGATTTCTGCTGAGCCAACCTGAGACGGCCCTTGAGATCGTCTCGCGCGTTCGCGATTGCGTCCCGGCCGAGAAACCGGTCACCGTCAAGATGCGTCGCGGGTTGGACGATAGCGCCGAGAGCCGGGACAACTTTTTTACGATCTTCGACGGCGCGTTCGCTCGTGGCGTGGCGGCGATCACGGTCCATGGCCGCACGGTCCACCAGCGTTACATCGGCCCCAGCCGCTGGGAATTCTTGCGCGAAGTCAAGCAGCACGCCGGATCGCGCGTTGTGCTGGGTAGCGGTGATTTGTTCTCTGCTCCAGACTGCCTGGCGATGATGGAACAAACAGGCGTCGACGGCGTCACCGTGGCGCGCGGCGCAATCGGCAATCCTTGGATCTTTTCGCAAGCTCTGGCGCTGGCCTCCGGCGAGCCGCTACCGCCTCCACCCAGCGTATTCGAACAGCGCGAAGTCATCCGCGCGCACTACCGGCTGGCCGAGACAATTTACGGTCCCAACACGTGCGGCAGGCAAATGCGCAAGTTCGGCATCAAGTATTCGCAGTTGCATCCCAATAGTCTGGAAGTCCGAAACGCGTTCATTCGCGTTGCGACCGACACCGAATGGCCGATAGTCCTCGATCAGTATTACGCCGAAGACCTGCCGGGCCGTTACCCTCCGCTAGAACATCTGGCCGAAGAAACCGAGTGCGGCGTCACCTGAGTTGTGGGCAAGATGGCAGCGCGCCCTGCGGGTTCTGTCGTACGTTTGATATCAGCTCCCATAAATCGCTCACCCGCAACGGATCGTTTGCATGCTCGCCGCCCCGATACTCGCCGACGAAACCGAACGCCTGGCCGACTTGCGCGCCTTGCGGATTTTGGACACGCCCCCTGAGGAGCGATTTGACCGGATCGTGCGATTGGCGAGCCGCGTCTTCAACGTCCCCACCGCCTACATTGCCCTGGTGGATTACGACCGACAATGGTTCAAAGCCAAGTGCGGGTTGAAGGCGGATTCGACAGGGCGAGACATCTCTTTCTGCGGCCACACGATTGCACACAACCGGCCGCTGATCATTCCGGACGCCCGCCTGGATCCGCGGTTTTGCGATAATCCGCTGGTCGTCAATCCGCCGCACGTCTGCTTTTACGCCGGCATTCCGCTGCACGGCCAGGGCGGGCACTGCGTCGGCACGTTCTGTCTGGCTTCGTCGGAGCCGCGGACGCTGACGGACGAAGAACTGACCACACTCAAAGAATTGGCGGCGCTCGCAGAACACGAGCTAAAAATGCTGGATCTGATTCAGACCCAGCATGAGCTGATCGAAACCAAGGGTGCGCTCATCAAAACGCAAGATCGCCTGACTGCGGAATTAGCCGAGGCCGAAGCCTATTTGCGTTCGCTCCTACCAGAGCGACTTGCCGGAGCGATCAACACGGATTGGTCGTTTATTGCGTCGTCGAGACTCGGCGGCGATCTGTTTGGCTATCACTGGCTGGACGACAATCAACTGGCGATCTACTTGCACGACGTCTGTGGTCATGGCGTTGGCGCGTCGCTGCTGTCGATGGCCGTATTCAACGCCATCCGGCGGCAGGGATTGCAGGGCGTGCGGTTTGATGAACCGGCCGAAGTTCTGACGGCGCTCAATAAAGCATTTCCGATGGAAGAAAACAACGACAAGTTCTTTACCATCTGGTACGGCGTCTACGACGTCCGAACGCGGACGCTTCGCTACGCCAGCGCAGGCCATCCGCCGGCGCTGGTTTTTCAGTCGTCGCAAGGAGCACCGCGCAAACTCGGCTCTCCCAGCTTGATGATTGGCGTCAGCCCTGATTCGGACTTTGAGACAGAGACCGAACTGGTGCCGCCTGGAAGCCGGCTCTACGTCTACAGTGACGGAGTTTCCGAAATTAGCGGCGCGGATGGCGAGGTGATCAACATCGACGGACTGGTAAGCCTGCTTGCGCAAATTGCCTGGAAGCAGGGTTCGCGCGTCGAACGCTTGCTCGCCCAAGCCCGCGAAATGCAAGGTTCGCCCGACTTTACCGACGACTTCTCTTTGGTTGAGTTGGAATTCGCGTGATTTCTTTGTTTTAAGCAGCCAGTTTCCGTTCCAACTGCAGCGCCGGCCCGAAAGCTCAGCACCGTATGGCCTCAGAAAAAGCGCCCGCTTCCTCCGCAACCGGCACGATCACCAAGAGCGCTGCCGCCCCGCGCCCATCGGATGGCCTGGACGCCTCGCGACTTGTCTCGCTCGACGCGTTGCGTGGGTTTGACATGATCCTGATCATCGGCACGGACGATCTGGTTAAGTCGGCCAGCGGCGCCAGTGATTCGCCCATCGTTCAAACTCTGGTACAGCAATTCAAGCATAAGGCTTGGGATGGCTTTTCGTTCTACGATCTGATCTTCCCACTGTTTGTGTTCATGGTCGGCGTATCGCTGGTCATCTCGCTCGATAAGGCGCTCGAACGGGGCGGAACCAAGGCGGTGATCTCGCGCTTATTTCGCCGGGCGATCGTGCTCTTTCTGCTGGGCGTGTTTTACAGCGGTGGAATCTCGAAGGGGGTCGATCAGATTCGTTGGATGGGCGTGCTGCAACGCATTGCCGTTTCATACTTTATCGCTGCGCTGATCTACATTGGCTGCGCACGTAATCCCAAGCGAGTGATTGCGGCCACCGTGGCGATCTTATTGACATACTGGGCGCTCCTGTCATTCGTGCCGCTGCCGAGCGCGGACTTTATTTCGTTCGCGCCGGATGAAAACTGGGCCAACTATCTCGACCTGCAACTCCTGCCAGGGCGGCTCTACAACAAAACGTGGGATCCCGAGGGCTTGCTCAGCAGCCTGCCGGCCGTGGCGAGCTGCCTTTTGGGAGTGCTGGCTGGACTGTTGATCAAAAGCGATCGCGTTGCGCCAGCACGAAAATCGCTGATCCTGATGGTCGCCGGCGCTGCGCTCGTTGCTCTAGGGTTTGCCTGGGGACTGCAGTTCCCCGTCATCAAGCAGATTTGGACTTCGTCATACGTGCTGGTTGCCGGGGGCTACAGCATGTTGTTGCTGGGCGCGTTCTACCTGGTAATCGATGTCTGGCAATGCCGACGCGGTATTGCGCCGCTGCTGTGGGTAGGGAGCAACGCGCTGGCCATCTACTTGATTTCCGGACTGGTGGACTTTATGGGCATTGCCGAACGGCTCGTCGGTGGCGAGATCCAAGGGCTTTTTGGCCCCTGGGGCAAATGCGTGGTCGCAGCCACGGCCCTGGCGCTGGTGATCGGCTTGGCCGGCTTCCTCTATCGCCGCAAAGTTTTCATTCGCGTGTAGTCGCCACATCACTTCTTCGCGGCACTCAGCCAGCGGTCGAGTTGGTTGGCGAAAGCCTGGCGGTCTTTTTGGGTGTAATTGCTTGGACCGCGCATAGTGCGGCCGCCGCCACGCATATCGTCCACTAGGTTGCGCATGGCGAGTCGCTCCCCCACGTTGTCCGCGGTATAAAGCTCGCCGCGCGGATTCAGCGCCTGCACACCCTTGGTCACCAGGTCCGCGGCCAACGGAATATCGGAAGTGATCACCAGATCCCCCGGCGTGGCCAGCTCGACGATCTTTCGATCCGCCATGTTCATTCCCTGCGGCGCCAGGACCATCTGAATGAACTCCGACTTGGGAAGATACATCGATTGATTGGCGACCAGCGTCACCAGCACCTGCCGTTTTTTGGCAGCGCGGAAGAGCAACTCTTTGATGTCAACCGGACAGGCGTCGGCGTCGATCCAGATCTGCATGGACGATACTCAGGCGGCTACGTGCAAAAGAGGGGGGAACGCGGCCGAAGCCGCACTTCGATCTTACAATATGCCTCCGCACAGCGATTGGCTCATTTCCCATCGGGTGGATCAATCGCCACGGATGGCTGTTCCGCCTCGTTGACATTGAGCCGAAAAACGTCCGGGCGGGCGTAGTGCCCAACAACATCCAAATCGAACTTTCCCCGCGCGATCTCAGCGAGATCGATTTCGGCCGTCAGCAATTCTTCCCCGCCGTAAGTAGGACCGGCCAGAAGTTCACCGAAGGGCGAGATGATGCAACTCCCACCACGGATGAGCGGTTTGTCCGCCACGCTTGGGCCGTTTGCAGATGCGGCCGGCAAATACTGACAGGCCGACAGGACAAAGCAGCGCCCCTCGTACGCAATGTGCCTCACCGTCGAAATCCAGGCGTCTCGATCATCCACAGTCGGCGCGCAATAAAGCTCAACGCCTCTGGCGTACATCGCCATCCGCAGCAGCGGCATATAGTTCTCCCAGCAGATCACAGCGCCCAGTTTGCCAAGCGGCGTCTCAAGCACGGGAAGCGTCGAGCCATCGCCCGCGCCCCACACAATGCGCTCAATCGCCGTTGGCATTAGTTTGCGATGCTTGCCGAGCAGTCGGCCGGCCGGATCGAAGAACAAAACCGTGCAGTAAAGCGTCCCGCCACTGCGCTCGATCACGCCGGTCACCAGGAAGATCTGATTGTCGCGGGCGATCTCAGCAATACGCTCGGACTCTGGCCCCGGTACCGCGATCGCGCTCTCAAAATACCGACGAAATTCCTCTCGCCCCTCGTCTGTTCGACTCCCCAGGCTCGCGCCAAACTGCGCTCCCTTGGGGTATCCGCCAACGAACGCCTCAGGAAACAGCACCAATCTTGCCCCGGCCTGGCGCGCCACAGCGGCCCAGTGCGCAAGCTTCTCCAGCGTCCGCGGCGTGTCGAACAGCGCGCTACCAACCTGGACGACGCTGACTTGGAACTTAGATACTTTGTCAGCCATGGCAGTTTGTTAGCGAGAGTGAGATTTCTTCGCGCACTTCAGGCGATTGTTCAACGCTAAGTCGTTTCGAGAGCGCGAGAGAAATACGCCCGTCGTCGGATCGCATTTCGCCCAAGCCCCATGCGCAGGCGCCGCGGACGAGCGGCTCGTCGTCTTGCAAGCCGCGCAGCAGTGATTCGATGGCGCACTCGGCCCGGCTGTTCCCCAGTACAATCGCCGCGTTGCGCAACAAACCACGTCGCTTGGTTCGCCACAGGGGAGTGTGACGAAAGCGATTTCGGAACGTTTCGTCCGTCAGGTCAAACAGAGCGGCCAGTTCTAGCGGGTTGGCGCCTGGCCTTGGTTGAAAATCTACTTCGTTCGCTTGTGGCGCCTTGTTGTTCCATGGACAGACATCTTGGCAGACATCGCAACCAAAGACCCAGTCTTCCATTCCGGCGCGAAGCTCCAGCGGAATCGCTTCCCGCAGTTCGATCGTCAGGTAGCTGATGCAGCGACGACTATCCAGCACATAGGGCGACACAAAGGCCTGCGTCGGACAGGCGTCAAGACACGCCGTGCATGTGCCGCAGTGATCTGTCTCGTGAAGGTCGTCGTAGTCCAGTTCTAAATCTGTCAGAAGCGCCGCCAGAAAGAACCAACTACCGGCCTGGCGATTGAGCAGCAACGTGTTCTTGCCGACCCAACCTAAGCCGGCCAACTGCGCAAACTCGCGCTCCAAAAGGGGCGCGGTGTCCACAACGCCGCGCGCTTTCGCGCCAGGCGCTAATTCGTGCACTTGTTGGACCAGCTTCTTCAATCGCCCATGGATTAGATCGTGATAATCCGCGCCCCAGGCGTAACGCGAGACGCGGCCATGCCCTGGCGAAGCTGCAGCCGGTTCCTCGGTCCGATAATTCATGCCCAGCATCAGCACGCTGCGCGCGCCTGGGAGGACGAGTTCCGGATCGGCGTAGGCGTCCGCGCGCGCCGCAATGTAGTCCATTTCGCCGGCGTATCCGGCCGCGAGCCACTCGCTTAAACGACCAACACCCGTGGGCGTCACGGTCGGCGTAGCGCCAACCAGGTCGAAACCAATGGTCCTCGCTGCCTGTTTGAGAGTTGCCGTGAGCGCCGTGCAGTCCATGGAACAAGTCTAGCAGGGCAATTGGACCTGTGGCGACCGGCGTTGTAGCGAAATTGCCAGGCGATGCACGCGTTAGGCTTATGCCGCAGTCTTGCGAACTTCGGGCCGGCGGGCAGGGGGTAACGCATTGGGCGCAGGGACGCCCGGCTGCTGGCGAGGGTCGTACCGACGCCGCAGCATTTCGCGACGTGCCGCGGCACTGAGTGAGGCGACCACCGGTGGGCTTTCCACTTCTGGCTCTTCCACCCGGTTACGAGTAATCCAGGTTAACATCGCAGGCAGCATCACCATGGACGAGAACATGCAGCACGTCACTCCAATCGTCAACACGCGTCCCAGGCTTTGCAAACCCTGGTGGCTGGCGATCATGAGCGAACCGAAGCCGACGATCGTCGTCAACGAATCGATGGTCACGGCCACGGCGGTTGATTTTGACATTTTGTAACGCCCCTTCTGGTCGAGGAAGTCATGCACGACGTGCACCCCTTCGTCGACGCTGATGCCGAGCAGAATCGGCAGGGCGATCATATTTGCGGGATTCAGTGGAATATCCAGCAGCCCCAGCAGACCGAACGTTTGCAGCAAGCCAATTCCCAGCGGCAAAAGCGCCAGGAGCGTGTAACGAATGCTCCGCAGGTCGAACAGCAGCACGCAGGTGATAACACCCAGCGCATAGAGCGCCGCCTTCTCGT
>Ga0105047_10000320_pt1 | contig 77226 bp, 61 predicted proteins | sample MAT04_FD_78384 | JGI IMG/M metagenome (GOLD analysis project Ga0105047, IMG submission 78384) | Freshwater microbial communities from Lake Fryxell liftoff mats and glacier meltwater in Antarctica - MAT-04 (megahit assembly) | ecosystem: Environmental > Aquatic > Freshwater > Ice > Liftoff... | reverse complement strand
CGGCCCGACGCGCCACTGCCCCCCAGCGCGGTCAGCGTGTGGGCCCGCGAGGGGGACGCATGAGCGCGCCGGGCCGCCCCAAGAGCGAATACCGGCGTGCGCAGCACGAAGGTACCTCAGTGAACGCGCCGGGCCGCCCCAAGAGCGAATACCGGCGTGCGCAGCACGAAGGTACCTCAGTGAGCGCGCCGGGCCGCACCCCAGCGCGAATTCCGAAGCGTGCAGCGCGCAGGGCAGTCCAGTGAACAAGCCCGACGACGCAGCGCTGCTGCACAGCCTGCCGGCGGCGCACTCGGCCGTGGTCGGCCTCGGCGTGCCGCACGAGTCGGCCCACCTGCACGTGGCCGGCGCCGCGCCCTACACCGACGACCTGCCCGAACTGTTCGGCACGCTGCACGCTGCCCTGGGCTTGTCGCCGCTGGCGCACGGGCTCATCGGGTCGCTCGAGCTCGCCACGGTGCGCGCCATGCCCGGTGTCGTCGATGTCTTCGGCGCGCGCGACCTGCCCGGCGTCAACGACTGCGGCCCGCTGCTGCACGACGACCCCATCCTCGCCGGCGAGGCGGGCGACACGCTGCGCTACCTGGGCCAGCCCGTGTTCGTGGTGGTGGCGCGCAGCCGCGACGCGGCGCGCCGCGCGGCGGCGCTGGCCAAGCAGGTGGTGAAGGCGCGCGCCCTGCCGCCGCTGCTCACCGCCGAGGCCGCGCACGCGGCGCAGCAGTACGTGCTGCCGCCGCTGCACCTGCAGCGCGGTGATGCAGCGGCGGCCATCAACGCCGCGCCGCAGCGCCTGCGCGAAGGATTTGATGTCGGCGGCCAGGAGCAGTTCTACCTGGAAGGGCAGATCAGCTACGCCATCCCGGTCGAGAACGGCGGCTTGAAGCTGTACTGCAGCACCCAGCACCCCAGCGAGATGCAGCACCACGTCGCCCACGTGCTGCAGCGCCCGGCGCATGCGGTGCAGGTGGAGTGCCGGCGCATGGGTGGCGGCTTCGGCGGCAAGGAGTCGCAGAGCGCCTTGTTCGCGTGCGTGGCGGCGGTGGCGGCGGTGCGTGCACGCGCGCCGGTGAAGCTGCGCATCGACCGCGACGACGACTTCCTCATCACCGGGCGCCGCCATCCCTTCCACTTCGACGCCGAGGTCGGCTTCGATGGGCAGGGCCGGCTGCTCGGGGCCGAGGTCACCATGCTCAGCAACGCCGGCCACTCGGCCGACCTGTCGGGCCCGGTGATGACACGCGCGCTGTGCCACTTCGACAACGCCTACTGGCTGCCGCAGGTGGCCGTGCACGGCTACAGCACGAAGACGAACACACAGAGCAACACCGCCTTCCGGGGCTTCGGCGGGCCGCAGGGCGCCATCGCCGTCGAATACCTCATCGACAGCGTGGCGCGCCGGCTGGGCCGCGACGCGCTCGACGTGCGGCGGGCCAACCTCTACGGCAAGGTGACCGACAACGTCACGCCTTATGGGCAGGTGGTCGACGACAACTGCCTGCCCGAACTGCTCGACGAACTGGAAGCCAGCAGCGACTATCGGGCGCGCCGCGTCGCGGTGCATGCCTTCAACGCCGGCAGCCCGGTGCTGAAGAAGGGCCTGGCGCTGACGCCGCTGAAGTTCGGCATCAGCTTCAACGTCACCCACCTCAACCAGGCCGGGGCGCTGGTGCATGTGTACACCGATGGCAGCGTGCTCGTGAACCACGGTGGTACCGAGATGGGCCAGGGCCTGAACACCAAGGTGGCGCAGGTGGTGGCGCATGAACTCGGGCTGCCGCTCGCGGCGGTGCGCTGCAGCGCCACCGACACGCACAAGGTCGCCAACACCTCGGCCACCGCGGCCAGCACCGGCAGCGACCTCAACGGCAAGGCCGCGCAGCACGCCGCCAGCCAGGTGCGCGAACGCCTGGCCGTCTTCTGCGCGGCGAAGTGGGGCGGCAGCGCCGACGCGGTCGCGTTCGGCGGTGGCCATGTGCACGTGGCCGGCCAGGCGCTGGCCTTCGCCGATGTCGTGCAGCAGGCCTACCTGGCGCGTGTGCAGCTGTGGAGCGACGGCTTCTACGCCACGCCCGGCCTGCACTGGGACAAGGCCACGCTGCAGGGCCGGCCCTTCCATTACTTCGCCTACGGCGCCGCGGTGAGCGAGGTGCTGCTGGACACGCTGACCGGCGAATGGAAGCTGCTGCGCGCCGACGTGCTGCACGACGCCGGCCGCAGCCTCAACCCGGCCATCGACATCGGCCAGATCGAAGGCGCCTTCATCCAGGGCATGGGCTGGCTGACGATGGAGGAACTGGTCTGGCACCCGGCTGACGGTTCAGCCAAGGCCGGTCTGCTGCTGACCCACGCCCCCAGCACCTACAAGATCCCGACCGCCAACGACTGCCCGGCCGACTTCCGCGTGCGCCTGTTCCAGCGCGACAACGTGCACGACAGCATCCACCGCAGCAAGGCCGTCGGCGAGCCGCCGCTGCTGCTGCCCTTCAGCGTCTTCTTTGCGCTGCGCGACGCCGTCTCTGCCGTGGGCGGCCACCGCGCGAACCCGCCGTTGCAGGCGCCGGCCACGCCCGAGGCACTGCTGCGCGCGGTCAGCGCCGTGCAGGCTGCGGCATGAAGCCGCAACGGTGAACACGGTGCGCGACACCGCGTTGCGCTGGCGCGCCGAGCGCAGGCCCGCGGCGGTGGTGGAAGTGACACGCAGCCAGGGTTCCGTGCCGCGCGAGGCCGGCACCCGCATGCTGGTCAGCGCCGAAGCCGTGTGCGGCACCATCGGCGGCGGCCACCTGGAATGGCAGGCCATCGCCGATGCCCGGGCGCTGCTGGCGCGCGGGGCCGCCGCCGTTGCACCACCCGAGCAGCGCATCGCGCTCGGCCCCAGCCTGGGGCAATGCTGCGGCGGCGTGCTGAGCCTGCGTTTGGCGTGGCTGGCCGAGTGCGACCCCGCCGCCTGGTCCGAAGCCGCACCGCGATTCACGCTGCAACTCTACGGCGCCGGCCATGTCGGCCGCGCCGTCGTCAGGCTGCTCGTCGGGCTGCCGTGTCGTGTGTTGTGGATCGACGAACGCGAAAGCGAATTCCCGTCTGAAGCGCTGCCGCCGCACATCCGGCCACTGTGCGTCGAACCCGTGCAGGCCGAGGTGGCCGCCGCGCTGCCGGGAACCTACTTCCTGGTGCTGACGCACAGCCACGCGCTCGACCTGGCGCTGGCCCAGGCCATCCTGGCGCGCGGCGACTTCGGCTGGTTCGGGCTCATCGGCAGCCGCAGCAAGCGGGCACGCTTCGAACACCGGCTGCGCGAGCGCGGTTTTGATGCCGCGCTGGTCGAGCGCATCACCTGCCCGATCGGCCTGCCCGGCATCGCAGGCAAGGAGCCCGAAGTCATCGCGCTGGCCGTCGTGGCGCAGATGGTGCAGGCCGCTGCAGCCCAGGCCACGTCGCTCAAACCGGGCGCTTGAACACCGCCAGCAACGCCCCGGCGGCGAAGAAGAGCGCGCCGAAGACGCGGTTCAGCACACGCATGTGGGCGGCGGACTTCAACTCGGCCAGCACACGCGCGGCGAGCGCGGTGTAACCGGCCATCACCACCAGGTCGGTGAAGCCCAGCGTGAACGCGATGGTCAGGTACTGCGGCGCCAGCGGCTGCTGCAGGTCCATGAACTGCGGCACCACGGCCAGCAGGAACACCGTGCCCTTGGGGTTGACGGCATTGATCATCCAGCCGCGCAACACCAGCGTGCGTGCCCGCACCGTGCCGGCCTCGGCCTGCAGCGCCACCAGCGGCCGCGCCGGCGCCCGCCACTGCTGGATGCCCAGCCCCACCAGGTAGGCCACGCCCAGCCATTTCACGGCCAGGAAGGCTGCGGCCGAAGTCGCCAGCAGCGCGCCCAGGCCGACACCGACGACGAGCAACTGCGTCCAGATGCCCAGCACGAGGCCGACGCTGGTGGCGTAGCCGCGCCGGAAACCGTGGTTCAGGCCGGCGCTCGTGGCCGCCAGCGCGCCGGGGCCGGGCGAGATGCTGATGGCCCAGGACGCGGCGAAAAAGGCCAGCCAGGTGGAGAGTTCCATGCGGGGGGGCCGCGCCGGGCCGTTGCTGCGATACAGCGCTGCATTGTCGCCCGGCGCCGCGCCAGGCGCTGGCCGACAATCGCTGCATGAACCGCATCGACGACCCCCGCCACGACCAGGAAGTCGGCGTGCGCGACAGCACGCTGGACACCACCCGCATCGACGACGTGCGCATCGGCGCCGTGCGCCCGCTGATGACCCCCGCGCTGCTGCAGGAACGTGTGCCGGTGCAGGAAGGCACGCTGGCGCTGGTGGAAGGCAGCCGCCGCCGCATCGCCGACGTGCTGCACGGCCGCGACCCGCGCCTCGTCGTCGTCGTCGGGCCTTGTTCGATCCACGACCACGAGCAGGCCCTGGAATACGGCCGGCGGCTCAAGGCCGTGGCCGACGAACTGGCGGGCGACCTGCTGATCGTGATGCGCACCTACTTCGAGAAGCCGCGCACCACCGTGGGCTGGAAGGGCTACATCAACGACCCCCACCTCGACGGCAGCTTCGCCATCAACGAGGGCCTGGAGCGCGCGCGCCGGCTGCTGCTGGAACTCACCGCTCTGGGCCTGCCCACGGGCACCGAGTTCCTCGACCTGCTGAGCCCGCAGTTCATCAGCGACCTCGTGAGCTGGGGCGCCATCGGCGCGCGCACGACGGAAAGCCAGAGCCATCGCCAGCTGGCCTCGGGCCTGAGCTGCCCGGTGGGTTTCAAGAACGGCACCGACGGCAGCATCCAGGTGGCGGCCGACGCCATCCTCGCCGCGCGTGCCGCGCACGCCTTCATGGGCATGACAAAGATGGGCATGGCCGCCATCTTCGAGACCCGCGGCAACGCCGACTGTCACGTCATCCTGCGCGGCGGCAAGGCGCCCAACTTCGATGCCACCGGTGTCGCGGCCGCCTGCGAACTGCTGCGCAAGGCCGGTCTGCCCGAGCGCGTGATGATCGACCTGTCGCACGGCAACAGCCGCAAGCAGTACGCCTTGCAGGTGGAGGTGGCGCAAGACGTAGCGGCGCAGGTGGCCGCGGGCAACGGCCGCATCGTCGGCGTGATGATCGAGAGCCATCTCGAGCCTGGCCGCCAGGACCTGGTGCCCGGCCAGCCGCTTCGGCGCGGGGTCTCGATCACCGACGCCTGCCTGGGTTTTGCGCAGACGCTGCCGGTGCTGCAGGGGCTGGCGGTGGCGGTGCGAGCGCGGCGCGGCGCCTGAGCGCTGCGCGGCCCCGGCCCGGGCTCCGTCAGAACCGCATCTTCAGGCTGACGCCCATGGCCCAGGCGCCGCGCCGCTCGGTCTGCGCGTCCGGGCGCGGCCAGAAGCGGCCGACGACGACACCACCGAGCAGCCAGTGGCGGTAGACCGGCTGCTCCCAGCGGGTCTGCAGGCCGTAGTCGGTGGTCGGCACGCCCGTGCCCCCGAGGCCGTTGACCAGACCCTCGAGCGACAGCAGCCGCTGCTCGCCGAACGAGCGGTACGCACCCAGCAGGCTGGACCACTCGAAACGCTTCGACGCCTGCGTCACCGTGGCCGACGTGAGCCAACGCGCGGCCACCACGGGCGAGAAGAGGTGTTCGTACGAAAAGGCCGTGGTCGAGCCGGCGCGGTCCGAGACCGACCAGAACAGGGTCTGGCGAAACTCGGCCAGGCCTTCAGAGCCGAAGGCCCATTGTTTCTTGTAGCGTCCCTGGACATAGGGCTTGAGCCCACCCCTGAAGCCGAGGCGGAAGTCGAGTGTGTCGGTCAGCGAGCGCCCGATGCCGGCAAAAAACCGGCGTTCGGCGTTGGACTGCGCGAGCAGGCGGTTCTGTCGCGACAGCGCGCCGGGTTTGTCGCTGATCACCTCGACCGGGTCGTCGCGACCGAGGAAGAAGTAGGTCTTGTCCTCGAGGTTGGGCAGGCTGAAGCGCGCGTTGAAGCGCACGTCGACATCACTGGCCTCGCGCTGGCGCTTGAGCAGGGCGACGCTGAAGCGGCCGTCGGTGATCTTGCCGCCGTCCTCGAAGGGCCGGTCGCCGAACCAGCTGTCCAAACCGCTGGCCAGCCAGTGCGCCATGGCCCGCACCGACTCGCGTGCGGAGTCCGCAACTTCGCCGACGTCAGCGGGTGCGGTTGCCGGTTCGGGGGCCGAGGCAGCGGCTTCAGCGGGGAGCGCGGCGGGCCCACCCGCGGCTGGCATCGGGCCGGGCGGGGCGGCCCCGGCGCAGGCAGCCGCAAGCGCCAGCAGTGGCGCTGAGATGCAAGAGCGGGCTGCGTTGGGCACCCATGCAATGTACAGCGGGTGATGACCCGCCACGACCGGCGTCGCGCTCAACTCAGGATGTGCACGCGCCGGAACGGCGCCACGGCGTGGGTATGCAACTCGTTCACCGCCCACACCACCGGCCTAGCCCGGCTTCCAGGCGCCGGGTGATGGTGTCGACCTCGCGCGCGAAGCACTCCAGCAGCTTGTCGGCAATCGAGCCCGAGACGTCGACCACCACCACCAGCCGCGGCACGCGGCGCGCCATGCTGAATCCCCGCTCCCAGGGCATGCGGTGGCCGGCGGTGTTGCGGCCCTGGCTGGCGACATGGCTGCGCGCCGGGCGCAACCACGACACGTCGAACCGGGGCGTCAGCGCGCGCGCCAGCTGCCTGCGCAGCACCTGCTGCCAGGGTGTACGGCTGCGGGGCAGGTCGGCGCCCAGCGTGCGCAGCACCGAGTCCTGCGCCAGGTCGGATTCGAGTTTGGCGAACAACGCGGCGGCGGCGATCATCGCCGCGCTGCCGATCAGCGGCGGCGCGCGGCGCGCCACCACGCGCCAGCGCGCGGCCACACGCTGGTCGTGGAGACGCGCCGGCGTTTCTTGGCCCGTGCTTTCGAGCCCGAACTCGCCCTGGATGCCCTTCAACGCGCTGACCTTGAAACGCAGCAGCTGGCCGTCCACCTGCGCTGTGGCCTGGCTCATCAGCACCGGAGCCTCTGCCAGGGCGGCGCGCGCTACGGGCGTGTCGGGCGGGCCGCGGCGCCGCCTTCCAGCCGCTGCTGCTTGGCCACCTGCACGCCGGCGCTGGCGCTGGACTGGCGCTGCAGCGGTATCGCGGCCACGCGCGCCAGCAGTTCGGTGCGGCTTGCGCGTTCGGCGTGCATCGCCGACTGCAGGCCGCCGGGCAGCGTGGGCTGGCGCGTCAGCCGCCAGCGGCCGCGTCCCTCGTCTTCCAGCTGCAGCCCTTCGCGCAGCGCGGGCTGGTTGTCGCCAGCCGTGGCGTGCTCGACGGGCTTGAAGCCGAGCCGGCGCGCGGCACGGTCGCTGGCCGCCAGGCCGACATGGCGGCCGCTGCGCGTGAACGGCTCGACCAGGCCCAGGATCTCGTGGTGGCTGAGCGGGGCGACGGGGGCAGGGGCGCGTGCGCACGGCGGCAGGGTTGTCCCGCCGGCGGGGCCCGGGCGGCTGTGGATGATGGCAAGATTCTGCCCAAGCACGGCCGGCGCTGCAGGGCGCCGCTGCGGGGCTGGCCAGGTCTGTAAGCTCTCGTACCCGCCTTTGTCAGCCTTCTGCCAGCCGCCGGGTGCCCACTATCGGCGTTTTGACCCCCAACCTACAGGAGACATCCCCATGAGCAAGCGCGACGTCGTGGTTCTCGGCGCAGCCCGTTCCGCCATCGGCACCTTCAACGGCGGCCTGGCCGACATCGAGCCGTGCGAACTGGCCGGCACCGTCATGAAAGAGGCCGTCAAGCGTTCGGGTGTCGACCCCAAGGCCATCAACTACGTGACGGTGGGCAACACCATACCCACCGAGAGCCGCTACCCCTATGTGGCGCGCGTGGCCTCGATCCAGGCCGGGCTGCCGATGGAAAGCGTGGCCATGGCCGTCAACCGGCTGTGCTCGTCGGGCCTGCAGGCCATCGTGACGACGGCGCAGAACATCCTGCTGGGCGACTGCGACTACGGCGTCGGCGGCGGCGTGGAAGTGATGTCGCGCGGCGCCTACCTGTCGACGGCGATGCGCAACGGCGCACGCATGGGCGACACCAAGCTCATCGACGCCATGGTCGCCGCGCTGACCGACCCCTTCGGCGTCGGCCACATGGGCATCACGGCTGAAAACCTCGTCACCAAGTGGGGTATCACGCGGGAAGAGCAGGACCAGCTGGCCGTCGACTCGCACCGCAAGGCGGCCGCGGCCATCGCCGAGGGCCGTTTCAAGAGCCAGATCGTCCCCATCGTCAAGCAGACGCGCAAGGGCGAGGTCACCTTCGACACCGACGAACACGTCAAGGCCGGCACCACGCTGGAGACGCTGGGCAAGATGAAGCCGGCCTTCAAGAAGGACGGCTCGGTGACGGCGGGCAACGCCTCGGGCATCAACGACGGCGCGGCTTTCTTCGTGCTGGCCGACGCTGCCGTGGCCGCTGCCGCCGGCTACAAGCCGATGGCCCGCCTGGCCAGCTATGCCATCGCCGGCGTGGCCAACGACGTGATGGGCGAAGGCCCGATCCCGGCCACCAAGCTGGCGCTGAAGAAGGGCGGCTTCACGCTCGACCAGATGGACGTCATCGAGAGCAACGAAGCTTTCGCCGCCCAGGCCATCGCCGTGGCGCGCGGGCTGGAGCTCGACATGAGCAAGGTCAACCCGAACGGCGGCGCCATCGCGCTGGGCCACCCCATCGGCTGCAGCGGCGCCTTCCTGGCCACCAAGGCGATCTACGAACTGCACCGCACCGGCGGCCGCTACGCACTCGTGACGATGTGCATCGGTGGCGGGCAGGGCATCGCGGCGGTGTTCGAGCGACTCTGATCCTGGCGCGCAGCTGAAAGGCGCGGGCCGGCGGTGTGAACCGCCGGCCCGCGCCGTTTTGGGTCGGGGGTGGCGGGTGTGAATGCGTGCATGCAGTGGCGCAGGATCAGCCCACTTAACGGCCTCGGCCTGTCCGAACGCAAGCACGCGCGTACCGCGAAAGCAAACGCCGCCGAACGTCCGCAGCCGGCCGCCTGCCGACACACCACCTGTCGCCCGCTCATCGCCGCGCAGAGCACGGCTGGCGCTTCGCGAAAATGGGCAGCCAGGCCTTTGCGCAGGTCCGCGCTGGCGGCACAGTGCTGCACACGCTCGTTGACGGTCGCCCAGTCGAAGCCGCCGCGCCGCCGCCGCGTGGCAGACTGCCCCCATGACACCAGCACCCGCGCCGCCGCCCCGCCCGCACCCGGCGCGCTGGCGTGCGCCGCTGGCGGCTGGCGCGGCGATGCTGGCGTTTGCGCTGGGCACGGGCTGGTTGGCCTACACGGTCTCGCTGCACGCCGCAGTGCAGGAACTGCAGGGTGCGGCCGTGCGCCGGCTCGACACGGCTGCGGCGGCGCTCACCAGCGCGTTGGCGCGCTTCGACTACCTGCCGGCACTGCTGGAGACCACGCCCACCGTGATGGAGCTGCTGGCGCGGCCGGCCTTGCCGGCGCTGCGCGACGACGCCAACCGCACGCTGGTGCGCATCAACGCCATCGCTGGGGCCGACATGCTGTTCGTGCTGGACGCGCGCGGCGACGCCCTGGCCGCCGCCGACTGGGACCAGCCCAGCACCACCGTCGGCCACAACTACACCTACCGGCCCTACATGAAGGGGGCGCTGGCGCAGGGCCGCGGCCGCTTCTTCGGTGTCGGCGCCACCAGCCGCGTGCCGGGCTACTTCCTGTCCTACGCGCTGCGCAGCGGCGGGCTCACGCTCGGTGTGGCCACGGTCAAGGTCAACCTCGACGCCGCCGAGCGCGCCTGGGCCGCGCTGCCCGGCCACACGCTGGTCAGCGACGAACGCGGCGTCGTCATCCTGAGCTCGCAGCCGCAGTGGAAGTTCAGCGCGCTGCGGCCGCTGACGGCTCCCGAGCGCGCCCAGGTGCTGGACGAGAAGCCCTACCGCGACGATCCGCCGCTCGTGCCCTGGGTGTATGCCGGCCCCACGCCGCACACCGGCGAGCAGGTGCTCGTCGAGGGCCGGGCGCACCTGGTGACGACGCGTGCGCTGCCTGCGCAGCAATGGCAGATGCAGGCACTGGACCCGCTGGCCCCGGCGCAGGCACGCGCGCGCAACCAGGCCCTGGTGGCAGCGCTGGCCGCCGCCGTGGCCTGGTTGCTGGGCATGGCGGCGTGGCAGAGCCGGCGCGCCGCGCTGGACAAGTTGGCCACGCAGGCCGCGCTGCAGGCCGCGCACGACACGCTCGAAGCGCGCGTGGCGCAACGCACACTGGAGCTGCGCACCGCCAATGCCTCGTTGGCCGCCGAGGTGCAGACGCGCAAGGCCGTCGAGCAGGACCTGCGCGCCACCCAGCAGGAACTGGTGCACGCCGCCAAGCTGGCGGTGCTGGGCCAGATCTCGGCCGGCCTGGCGCACGAGCTCAACCAGCCCCTGGCCGCGCTGCGCACGCTGTCGGACAACGCCGTCGTGCTGATGGACAAGCAGCGTCTGGGCGAGGCGCGCGGCAACCTGGGGCGTATCTCGCAGCTGGTGGGCCGGTTGGGCGAGCTGACGCGGCGGCTCAAGACCTTCGCCCACAAGCCGGGCACCCAGCCCGTGCCGACGCCATTGCGCGCGGCGGCAGCCAATGCGCAGGCGTTGTTGGCCGAGCGGCTGCGCCGCACCGGCGTGGCGCTGACGGTGGACGTCGCGCCCGAGGCGCTGGCGGTGCTGGGCGAGCCTTCGCAGATCGAGCAGGTGTTGGTCAACCTGCTCGCCAACGCCATCGACGCGATGGCCAACGACCCGCGGCCCGACGCGCCGCCGCGCCAGGTGTTCGTGCGCGCCCGCGGCGACGGCGCGCGCGTGCAGGTCGTCGTCAGCGACAGCGGCCCGGGCATCGTGCCGGCGATGCGCGAGCACCTGTTCGAACCCTTTGCCACCAGCAAGCCCGCCGGGGCCGGCCTGGGCCTCGGGCTGATGATCTCGCGGCGCATCGTGCGTGCCTTCGGTGGCGAGCTCGACGTGGCCGACGCGCCCGGCGGCGGCAGCCGCTTCGTGATCGATCTGCCGCTGGCGCCGGGCTCGCCGGCCGCCGGGGCGGCCGAAGGCGCTGTCGCCACGTCACCCGCCGCCACGTCACCCGCCGCCACCGCCAGCCCACCATGACCCTGCCCGAAGAGATGCCCATCGCCGTCGTGCTGGTGGAAGACGACGAGGACGTGCGCGACGGCTGCGCGCAGGCGCTGGAGCTGGCCGGCTTCACGGTGCACGCCTTCGACCGCATCGAGACCGCGCGCCGCATCGTGCAGCCGCAGGCGCCGCTGGTGCTGCTTTGCGACGTCATGCTGCCGGGCCTGCACGCCACCGACTGGCTGCCGCAGGTGCGCGCGCTCGACGCCGAGCTGCCGATGATCCTGATGACCGGCCACGGCGACATCGCGATGGCGGTGCAGGCCATCCGCGACGGTGCCTACGATTTCATCGAGAAGCCGGCGTCGTCCGAGCGCATCGTCGCCGTGGTGCAGCGCGCCGCCGAGAAGCGCCGCCTCGTGTTGCGGCTGCGCGCGCTGGACCCGCAACGGGCCGCGCTGCGCGGCATCGAGGCGATGATGCTGGGCCGCTCGGCGGCCATGGCGCAGGTGCGGCGCACCGTGCTGGCGCTGGCCGGCACCTCGGCCGACGTGTTGATCTACGGCGAGACCGGCAGCGGCAAGGAACTGGTGGCGCGCTGCCTGCACGACTTCAGCCCGCGCCAGGCCGGCCCCTTCGTGCCCATCAACTGTGGCGGCCTGCCCGAGGCGCTGGTCGAGAACGAGCTCTTCGGCCACGAGGCGGGTGCCTTCACCGGGGCGCACAAGGCGCGCGCGGGCAAGGTGGAAGCGGCGCATGGTGGCACGCTGTTCTTCGACGAGGTCGAGAGCATGCCGCTGGCGGTGCAGGTCAAGCTGCTGCGCGTGTTGCAGGAGCGTGTCGTCGAACGGCTGGGCTCCAACCGCGCCGTGCCGGTGGACTGCCGCGTCGTGGCGGCCAGCAAGTCCGATCTGAAGATGCTGTGCGACGAGGGGCGCTTTCGCGCTGACCTGTACTACCGCATCGCCGTGGCCTTCATCGAGCTGCCGCCGTTGCGCGAGCGGCGCGAGGACATCGTGATGCTGTTCGAGCACTTCGCGCTGATGGCCGCTACGCGCTACGGCCGCGACGTGTCGGCGCTGACCGGGTCGCAGCAGGCCGAGCTGATGGCGCACGACTGGCCGGGCAATCTGCGCGAGCTGGGCAACGTGGCGACACGCTTTGTCCTGGGCCTGCAGGACGGCCTGCTGACGACCGGCGGCGGTGCAGAGCCGCCCAGGGCGCTCAACGAGCAGCTCGAGCAGTTCGAGCGCGCCCTCATCGCGCAGACGCTGCGCCACCACGCCGGCGATGTGGTGGCCAGCGCCAAGGCCATGGGTCTGCCCAAGCAGACGCTGTACGACCGCATGAAACGGCTGCAACTGCAGGGCGCCGACTTCCGCGCCAGCGGCGACTGATCGGCCGGCGCGCGCCTGCACCTGGCACGGAAAATCGGGCGAGCCGCCGCGTGGGTGTCCGGGAACCCGTTGCGGGCGCTGCGCGGCACCACGGGGGTGATCACGCAAGTCCTTGATCGGAAAGAGCTTTTTGGTGACGATGTGAAGCGCACCGACTGGCACGAACGATGCAAGTACGGTTTGCACCCCGAAGCGGGCGTACCGAGACACCGAGGCCCTGCGATCCGGGGCTCAACGCAAGAGGACCATCATGGACTTTGTACTGCAACTGGCGATCATCCTGGTCTGCCTGTTCTACGGCGCGCGCAAGGGCGGCGTAGCCCTCGGGCTGCTGGGCGGCATCGGACTGGTGCTGCTGACCTTCGCCTTCGGTCTGCCGCCCGGCAAGCCGCCGGTGGACGTGATGTTGACCATCGTCGCGGTGGTTGCCGCGTCGGCCACGCTGCAGGCCTCGGGCGGGCTCGACGTGCTGCTGCAGGCGGCCGAGCGGCTGCTGCGGCGCAACCCCAAGTACGTGTCGATCCTGGCGCCGTTCACGACCTGCGGTCTGACCATGCTGTGCGGCACCGGCCACGTCGTCTACACCATGCTGCCGATAATCTACGACGTGGCGATCAAGAACAACATCCGGCCCGAACGCCCGATGGCCGCCTCGTCCATCGCCAGCCAGATGGGCATCATCGCCAGCCCGGTTTCGGTGGCCGTGGTCTCGCTGGTGGCCTTCCTGGCCAAGGCGCCCGCGGGCGCGCCCATCATCGACTTCGTGACCCTGCTGTCCATCACCATCCCGTCGACCCTGGTCGGCGTGCTGATGATCGGCATCTTCAGCTGGTTCCGCGGCAAGGACCTCGACAAGGACGAGGCCTTCCAGGCCCTGATCAAGGACCCCGAAGCGCGCAAGAACGTCTACGGCAACACGACCACGCTGCTGGGCACCAAGCTGAGCGCCCAGCAATGGACCGCGATGTGGATCTTCGTCATCGCCATCGTCGTGGTGGCGGTGCTGGGCGCCTTCCCGGCCCTGCGTCCGCTGGTTGCCGGCAAGCCGCTGTCGATGGTGCTGGTGATCCAGATGTTCATGCTGATGGCCGGCGCACTGATCATCATCTTCACCAAGACCAACCCGTCGGAGATCGGCAAGAACGAGGTCTTCCGCGCCGGCATGATCGCCGTCGTGGCGGTGTTCGGCGTGGCCTGGATGGCCGACACGGTGTTCGAGGCCAACCTGCCGATCATCAAGGCCAGCCTGTCCGATGTCGTGAAGCTCTACCCGTGGACCTTCGCCATCGCGTTGCTGCTGGTGTCCAAGATGGTCAACTCGCAGGCCGCCGCCATCGCCGCGATGGTGCCGCTGGGGTTGTCGATCGGCGTGCCCCCGGGCTACATAGTGGCTTTCGCGGCTGCCTGCTACGGCTACTACATCCTGCCCACCTACCCCAGCGACCTGGCGACGATCCAGTTCGACCGTTCGGGCACCACGCACATCGGCAAGTACGTCATCAACCACAGCTTCATCCTGCCGGGACTGATCGGCGTGTCGAGCTCCTGTGTCGCCGGTTGGCTGCTGGCCACGGCGCGCGGCCTCGTCTGAAGTTGCCGCGCCGGCCGCCGCGGCAACGGGCGGCGGGCTTGGCGGATGGAGATTGCGGCCCTTCGGGGCCGCATGCCGACACACGGCCCTTCGCCCGCTCAGCGCCCTGCGAAGCGCGGCGTGCGCTTCGCCGCAAAGGCGGCCAGGCCTTCGCTCAGGTCCGCACTGGCGGCGCAGCGCAGCACACGGTCGTTGACTGCTGCCACGTCGAAGCCGCCGCGTGCAATCTCGTTCAGCGACTGCTTCATGCCCCTTAGCGCCAGCGGCGCGCCGGCCTCCAGCGAGGTCGCCAAGCGCTGCACTGCGGCGTCCAGTGCGTCGGCTTCGACGAGTTCGTCGAGGTAACCGATGCGCAGCAGTTCGTCGGCCGGCATGGCCTCGGCCAGCAGGAACAGGCGCTTGGCCGCCTGCAGCCCCAGCCGCGTGACATAGCGCTGCATGCCGCGGGGGTAGTAGTGCAGGCCCAGGCGCGCCGCGGGCATGCGCAATTCCATGCCGGCCACGCCGACGCGAAAGTCGCAGGCCAGCGCCAGGTCGGTGGCGCCGCCGTAGACGCTGCCGTTGAGCCGCGCCACGGTGGGCAGCGGCAGCGCCTCCAGCAGGTCCACCGTGTGCTCGAAAAGCTGCGGGTCGGCGCTCGCCGCGTTGGCGAGGCTGGTCTGTTCCAGTTCGGCGAGGTTGAAGCCGGCGCAGAACACCGGGCCGCTGGCCGTCAGCACCAGCAGGCGCACTGCCGGGTCGGCGGCGGCCTGCGCGAACTGCGCCTGCAGCGCCAGCAGGTCTTCGCGGTGCAGGCGGTTGCGGTGGCGCGGGCGCTGCAGCGTGACGGTGGCGCAGCCGTCGGCGGCCACCTGCAGCCGCGGCGGTCCGCCTTCGAGCTGGGTCATTCAGGCCCCCGGCAGGTAGCGCACCGAGAGCACGCCTGCGATGGCGCCCAGCGCCGCCAGCACCTCAGGGCCGGCCGGCGTTTCCAGGTCGACCAGCGTGTAGGCCATCTCGCCGCGGCTCTTGTTGACCATGTTGTGGATGTTCAGCCCCGCGCTGGCCATGGTGGTGGAGATCTGGCCCAGCATGTTGGGCACGTTGGCGTTGGCGATCGCCACGCGCCAGGGTGCCTCGCGCGCCATCTGCACGGCGGGGAAGTTCACCGCGTTCGTGATCTGGCCGTCTTCCAGGTAGGCGCGCAGCTGGTCGATCACCATCACCGCGCACTGTTCCTCGGCCTCGCGTGTGCTGGCGCCCAGGTGCGGCAGCGCCACCACCTTGGGGTGGCCGTGCAGCGCGGGGCCGGGAAAGTCACAGACATAGCCGCCCAGCGTTTCGCCGTCCAGCGACTGCAGCACCGCGTTGTTGTCGACGACGCCGTCGCGGCTGAAGTTCAGCAGCACCGCGCCGCGTTTCATCAGCCCGACGTTGGCCGCGCCCACCAGTCCGCGCGTGGCCGGCAGCAGCGGCACGTGCAGGCTGACGAAGTGCGCGCCGCGCAGCACCTCGTCGACGCTGGCCGCGCGCTTGACCTGCGCCGGCAGGCTCCAGGCGGCGTCGACGGTGATCTCGGGGTCGTAGCCGAGCACGTGCATGCCCAGGTGGATGGCGGCGTCGGCGACCATCGCGCCCACCTTGCCGAGGCCGACGATGCCCAGCGTCTGGCCGCGCAGTTCGCTGCCGGCAAAGGCCTTCTTGCCGTTCTCGATGCGGTCTTCCAGGTCGGGTGCGGCCATGTCCAGCCCGGCGACGAACTGCAGCGCCGGCGCGACATGGCGCGCCGCTATCAGCATGCCGGCCAGCACCAGCTCCTTCACCGCGTTGGCGTTCGCGCCCGGCGCGTTGAACACCGGGATGCCCCGCGCGCTGAGCGCGGCCACCGGGATGTTGTTGGTGCCGGCGCCGGCGCGCGCCACCGCACGCACGCTGGCCGGCAGCGACATGGCGTGCATGTCGGTGCTGCGCACCAGGATGGCTGCGGGTTCGGCGACAAAGCGGTTGACGAGATAGCGCTCGGCCGGCAGGCGCTTGAGCCCGGCCGGCGAGATGCTGCTGAGCAGCAGGATGGACAGCCGCGTATCCGGTGCGGCTTCAGCCATGCCGGGCCTCGAAGTCCTTCATGTAGGCCACCAGCGCCCGCACGCCCTCGACGGGCATGGCGTTGTAGATCGACGCACGCATGCCGCCTACCGAGCGGTGGCCCTTGAGCTGCACCATGCCAAGGGCCTCGGCACCCTTGAGGAAGGCGGCGTCGAGCGCGGCGTCCTTCAGCTTGAAGGGCACGTTCATCAGGCTGCGGCAGTCGCGCGCCACGGGGGCCGTGTAGAAGGCTGTCTGGTCGAGGAAGTTGTACAGCACTGCCGCCTTGGCGCGGTTGTGCTCTTCCATCGCCACCAGCCCGCCCTGCGCCTTGATCCAGTGGAACACCAGCCCGGCGATGTAGATGCCGTAGGTGGGCGGCGTGTTGTACATGCTGCCGTTGTCGGCCACCACCTTGTAGTCGAAGGCCGACGGCGTGATGGGCAGCGCGCCGCCCAGCAGGTCTTCGCGCACGATGACGATGGTCAGCCCGGCCGGGCCGATGTTCTTCTGCGCGCCGCCGTAGATCAGCCCGTACTTCGAGACATCGACCGGGCGGCTCAGGATGCTGCTGCTCATGTCCGCCACCAGCGGCACGGCGCCGACGTCGGGCGGCAAGGGGTACTCGACGCCGCCGATGGTCTCGTTGCTGCAGATGTGCACGTAGGCGGCTTCCGGGTCGAGCTTCCAGCTGTCGCGCGGCGGGATCGTCGTGTAGCCGGTGTCGGCGGCGCTGGCCGCGACGTTGACGCGGCCGTACTTCTGCGCTTCCTTCAGCGACTTCTTGCTCCACTCGCCGGTGTCGATGTAGTCGGCGCTGGCGTGGCCGCGCAGCATGTTCATCGGCACGATGGCGTTTTCGGCGATGGCGCCGCCCTGCATGAACAGCAGCTTGTAGTTCGCGGGCGCGGCCAGCAGTTCGCGCAACAGCGCCTCGGCCTCGTCGGCGATGGCGATGAACTCCTTGCCGCGGTGGCTCATCTCCATCACGCTCATGCCGCTGCCGTGCCAGTCGAGCATCTCGTCGGCGGCCTGGCGCAGCACACTTTCGGGCAGGGCGGCGGGGCCGGCGCTGAAGTTGAAGACGCGGGTCATGGCACGGGGCTCCGGCAGGGATGGGGCTCCGAGCATACCGAATGCCACCGTAGCGCAGGCCGGCGACGGCCCGGATTCAGGGGCCCAGCTGGCGCAGTTTCTGCTCGGCCTCGGCGACGTCCTTGCCAAACTCGGCCAGGTAGCGCCGGCGCTCCTCGCTGTCCCACTCGGCCGCGGAGAAGCTGGCCAGTGCGTAGCTGCGCGAGCGGTGCAGCACGCCGGGCAGGCGCGGCAGCATCACGCGGTCCGGGAAGGCGTCGGGCTTGAGCAGGAAGGCCTCGACGTCGCGCAGCACGAGCGGGAATTCCGGCTGGCGGTCGCGGATGAGCTTGCCGAACACCGGCAGGCGGAACTCGGTTTCGCCCTTGCCCACCTCGCCGTTGAACTGCACCAGCGCCAGCGGCCGGCCGCGGTTGTCGTCGACGCGGCCGCTCACCACGTAGCGGCCGGGCAGCAGCACCTGGGCCTTGACGAAGAAGTCCAGGCCGCCGGGGCCGGCTGCCTCGCGCACGCCGGGCAGCCAGGTCGCGGCCTGCTCGGGGCTGTAGACGAGGTCGAAGTAGATGAAGCCGGGCTGGCCGGCGTGATCGAGATACATCTCCAGCCGCACCGTGCCGGCGAAGCTGCCGAAGCCCTGGGCGCCGGGCTGCATCAGCGCCGTGAGCGTGCCGTCGCCGGCCACGGTGTCGCCCTGGCGGCCCGCATCGTTGACGTCCAGCGCCACCTCGGCGGTGCGCGCCGTCTGGTCGGGTGCTGTCACCTCCTTGAGCATGGCGCGCGTCACGCGCAGCGGCAGCAGGCGGCCGGCCTCGTCGGTCAGCGTCAGCGTGATGCGGCTGCTCTCCATGCCGCTGACGAACACACGTTCCTGCGTCGTGCGCAGGCGAACACCCTGCGCCGCGCTGCCGCCGCCGGGCATGCGCAACGCCCGCTCTTCGGCGATGGGCTCGAAGGGCCGCACCTGGTCGGGGTGTTCCTCGATGGGGCGCGACTCGTGGGGGTACTGCGCCGCGGCGCGGTAGCCGTCGAGAGCCTGGCGTGCGCGGTCCAGGCGGACCTGCCACAGCGCCCGCTGTTCGGCACGTTCGGCCTGGCCCAGCGGGCTCAGCGGCGCGCCGGGTGGCGGGCGCGGGGCCGACGACGCGCCCGCCGGCCCGGGCGTGCCGGCGGACGGCGCCGCCACGGACTGGGCCAGCGTCACACGTTCGCGCTCGAGGCCAGCGCGCGCCTGCCACCACCACATAAGCAGCGCCGCGGCGGCGCCGGACAGCAGCACCAGCACCCCGGCGGCACGGCCGCGCGCCGGGGCGCGACGCCTCATTGCGCGTAGGCGGCCATGTCAGCGCGCACGCGGGAGACGATGCCGGCCCAGTTGCCGCGTGCGTAATGGTCGTACTGCTCGGTGCTGTCGCGGAAGGCCACCGTGTGGTAACTCCACTTCGTGCGCCCGCCCTGGTTGGCCGCCGTGCCCAGGTTCAGGTCGTTGCAGAGCCAGTCGCTCGGGTTGCAGAAGGACGCACCGCTGCTGCCCGAGACGCCGCCGCTGGAGTGGTAGGCGACGACCTCGTCGTCCTGCCCCGGCAGCACGAAGGAGTAGAGCGTGCCCTTGGCGCCGGCGAACATGTAGAACCACTTGCCGGTGGTCGCGTTGTGGTTGTACAGGGCGCGCGCCGTGCTCGTCTTCAGATCGGACACCAGCGGCTCGCCGAGGGCCCAGTCGCCGGCGTCGGCCAGTTCGCTGCCGCCCGCGGCGCCGCCGGCCACGTCCACCCACTTGATGTTCCAGCCCGTCTGCGTGCCGGTGCCGCTGTTGCCGCACTGGCCGGCGCTGTTCGGCGTCGGCGTCTTCACGCTGCGTGTGCTGGTGCCATACAGCGCCAGCGCGTAGCCGATCTGCAGGTTGCCGGCTGAATGTGCCGCCACGTAACACCAGTTGGGGCCGGTGCAGTAGCAGTCCAGTGCATCGCGCACGTTGCCGTTGGTGGTGCTGATGCGGTTGTAGCCGTCCCAGTTGACGGACTTCTTGTTGACGCCCGCGGCCGTGGTCGCCGGGCCCCAGTAGCTGAAGTCGGCATGGATGCCGACCTGCCCGCCGCCAGTGCGGCCGTTGATCCACAGGCTGTAGTTGGTGGCCTGGGCGACGGCCACCAGCCCACCGGCGGCCACGAGACCCAGGGTAACGATGAAACGCAGGGCCTTCTTCATGGGATCCTCCTCGACGCGTTTGGGTGCGCGCGAGTGTCTGTTGCCGTCGCCGGTCGCAACAACGCAGGTTTTCCCGCATGGGGCACTGGCCCGGGGGCGCCCGAGGCGCGCGGCACCGGCGCTTGACACCCGTCAAGGCCCCCGGCGGCGCGATCACTAGACTCGGTGTCCAACCCCGGGCGGTTTCCGGGCAGTGAAGGCGCGCGCATGTACACCCATCTCCTTGTCCCGATCGACGGCAGCGAACTCTCGCAGCATGCCGTCGCGACCAGCGTTGCGCTGGCGCAGAAGCTGGGGGCGCGCATCAGCGGCTTTGTCGCCGAGCCGATGGCCCCGTTGCCCACCGAAAGCTCGGGCATGACGGCCTACCTGAACAAGTCCGAGGAACACCAGGCCCGCACCGAGGCCCACGCCCGCGAGGTGCTGGCGGCCTTCTCCGCCGCCGCTGCCGCCGCCGGCGTGCCTTTCAACGGTCACTTCAAGCGTACCGATGCGGTGGACAAGGCCATCGTCGACGCGGCCGCCGAATACGACTGCGACATCGTCGTGATGGCCACTCATGGCCGCGGCGCCTTCGGCGAACTGCTGTTCGGCTCGCACACAAAAAGCGTCATCTCGCAGAGCAAGCTGCCGGTACTGGTGCTTCGGTGAGCGCCGGCGACGCCGCGCCGGTCGACAGCGCCCTGTGGGCGCTGCTGCAGCGCAGCGGCCTGAGGCCGCTGCAACTGGGCGGGCGCAGCCTGCTGCCGGTGGTGCAGGGCGGCATGGGCATCGGTGTCTCGGCGCATGGCCTGGCCGGCGCCGTGGCCGCGGCGGGCGGCGTGGGCACCTTGTCCAGCGTCGACCTGCGCCGCCAGCACCCCGACTTGATGGCACGCACGACGGGGCTGGACCGGGACCACGGCGCCAAGGAAGCCATCGACGAAGCCAACCTCGAGGCGCTGTCGCGCGAGATCGCGGCGGCCCGTGTGCTCAGCGGTGGTCGCGGCCTGCTGGCCATCAACGTGATGCGTGCCGTCACCGCCTACGGGGCCTCGGTCAAGCGTGCGCTGGAAGCCGGCATCGACGCCGTGGTGGTGGGCGCCGGCCTGCCGCTGGACCTGCCCGACCTGGCACAGGACCACCCCAAGGCCGCGCTCATTCCCATCCTCAGCGACGCGCGCGGCGTGCAGCTGATCGTGAAAAAGTGGGAGCGCAAGAAGCGACTGCCCGACGCCATCGTCATCGAGCACCCGCGGCTGGCCGGCGGCCACCTGGGGGCGGCACGCGTGGCCGACCTGAACGACCCGCGCTTCGACTTCGAGAACGTGATCCCGCAGTCGCTGGCCTTCCTGCGCAGCGCCGGCATCGAGCGCGAAGTGCCGCTGATCGCCGCCGGCGGCATCCGCAGCATGGAAGAGATCGCGAAGCTGCAGGCGCTGGGCGCGGCCGCAGTGCAGTTGGGCACGCCGTTCGCCGTCACGCTGGAAAGCGACGCCCACGCCGAGTTCAAGCGTGTGCTGGCCGAAGCGCGCAACGAAGACCTCGTCGAATTCACCAGCGTCGCCGGCCTGCCGGCGCGCGCCGTGGCCACACCCTGGCTGCGCAACTACCTGGCCGCCGAGGCGCGCCTTCAGGCCGTGGTGCACGTCAGAACGCGCTGCACCAAGGCCTTCGACTGCCTGGCGCAATGTGGTCTGCGCGACGGCCTCAAGGGCTGGGGCCAGTTCTGCATCGACAACCAGCTGGCCGCAGCGCTGCGGGGCGACGTCAAGAAGGGCCTGTTCTTCCGCGGTGCCGGCGAGCTGCCCTTCGGCAGCCAGATCCGCAGCGTTCGTGAACTCATCGAGCGCCTGCTGACGCCGGCCGCCCTTCTGCCGTCCGCCTGAAACCCATGCCGGGCGGCAGCTGCCGTCGCTCGGTGCATTGCCGCTTGCCGCACTGCCTGCGCGGTGCCAGCATCCAGTCCTGTCTCACCCAAGGAGCCGCCCCATGTCCAAGCCCATGTTCGATGTCGATGCCCTGATCGCCCAGTTCGAGAGCGCCACCGCCCAGCAGGGCGCGCAGCTGCGCAAGGCCACCACCGAGGCCACGATGGCCGCACTGCAGGGGCGTGAATTGACGCTGAAGAACATCCGCGGCGCGCTCAAGCAGGTGGCCGACGCGGCGAGCAGCGGCGTGGCCAAGAACATGACCGCGAACATCGACCCCGAGTCGCTGCTCGACCAGGCCGTGGCCGGCATGGACGCCGCGATGCTGAAGGCTGTCGAAGCCAACCGCGTGGCACTGAGCACGCTGGCCAAGCAGGGTGCCGACCTGCGCGAGAAGCACCTGAGCAAGGCGCTGGCCGACCTGGAGAAGATGGAAGACACGCTGTTCGCCGCCGTGAAGAAGGCCGCCGCCGGCGCCGGCGAGCCGATGGCTGGCGCCTGGGGCCCGGTGCTCGAGAAGATGCAGGCCGGCGGCACGCTGTCGGGCGCCAAGGCCGCGGCCACCGCTGAGCAGATGACCGAGCAGATGCAGACGGCGCTTCGGACCACGCGCGCAGCCAGCCTGCGCGCCGCACAGACGCTGGCCGAGAGCTACACCGCGATGGTCAGCGGCGTGCTCATCGGCATGAGCGACGCGCTGCAGGGTGGCGCCGCGGTGAAGAAGACTGCGCCGCGCAAGTAGGCGGGGCGGTGCGCTGGGCGCGCCGTCGGTTTTTCGTGCCGCGCGCGGTCGTCCTTGCGCGCCGCGCGCCTACACTGCCGCGCCATGGAAGTTCTCAGTATGTCTCGCGTCGTCATCTCTGGCTCCGGCCTGTTCCAGCCGGCGCAAGTCATCACCAACGCCGAGCTGGTGGCGTCGTTCAACGCCTACGCCGACTTGCAGAACGCCGCGCACGCCGAAGAGATCGCGGCCGGCACACGCCAGCCGCTGGTGCATTCCAGCGTCGAGTTCATCGAGAAGGTCTCGGGCATCCGGCAGCGCTACGTTCTGGACAAGGCCGGCGTGCTCGACCCCGAGCGCATGCGCCCGAAGTTCGCGCCGCGCGCCGACGGTGAACTCAGTCTGATGGCCGAGATTGCGGTCGACGCCGCGAAGAAGGCGATGGCCGCCGCCGGCAAGCAGGGCAGCGACATCGACGGCGTGCTGTGCGCGGCGGCCAACATGCAGCGCGCCTATCCGGCGATGGCCTGCGAGATCCAGGCGGCCATCGGCGCCAGTGGCTACGGCTTCGACATGAACGTGGCCTGTTCTTCGGCCACCTTCGCCATCGAGCAGGCCGCCAACGCGGTCAAAAGCGGCAGCGCGAAGTGCGTGCTGGTGGTCAACCCCGAGATCACCTCGGCGCACCTGGAATGGCGCGACCGCGACTGCCATTTCATCTTCGGCGACGTCTGCACGGCGGTCATCGTCGAGGCCGCCGACACGGCCACGTCCGCCGACCAATGGGAGGTGCTGGGCACCAAGCTCGTCACCCAGTTCAGCAACAACATCCGCAACAACGCCGGCTTCCTGAACCGCTGCGAGGACACCGACCCCGACGCGCGCGACAAGACCTTCATGCAGGAAGGCCGCAAGGTGTTCAAGGAAGTGGTGCCGATGGCCGCCACGCACATCGAGCAGCACCTGCACACGCTGGGTTTCGGGCCGACGCAGGTGCGCCGCTACTGGCTGCACCAGGCCAACCTGGGCATGAACCAGCTGGTGCTGAAGAAATTGGTGGGCCGGGAGGTCGGCGACGACATCGCACCCATCATCCTGAGCGAATACGCCAACACCGCCAGCGCAGGCAGCATCATCGCTTTCCACGAACACCACGCCGACCTTCAATGCGGCGACCTGGGCGTGATCTGCAGCTTCGGCGCGGGTTACTCGATCGGCAGCGTGGTGCTTCGGCGCATCTCAACGTGCGCTGCGCCTGCTCAATAAGGCCCCCCATGCAACAGTGACGTCGCGGCGGCGCAAGACCGCTGTGGTGATACCTTTGATGCCTTCAAGTCGCATCTCAAGGAGCGAGCAATGACCGAAATGACCGCCATGCAACGCGACAAGCTGATGGCCGACCTGCGCACCGTGGTCGCCGACGCCGAGCAGTTGCTCAAGCTGACTGCCGACCAGGTGGGTGAGGGCACCGCCGGCCTGCGCGAGCGGCTGCAGGAACGCCTGGCGCAGTCCAAGGACACCCTGCTCGACCTGCAGGCTGCGGCCACCGAAAAGGCCAAGGCTGCCGGCCATGCCGCCGACGACTACGTGCACGACCACCCCTGGAAGGCGGTGGCCATCGGCGCCGGCGTGGGCCTGATCGTCGGCATGCTCATCGGCCGGCGTTGAGTCCGGCATGGCCGTGACCGGCCCGCCCGCCGCCGGCGGGCTTTTCGATTCGCTGCGCCGGCTGTCGGCCACCACGCTGGGCATCGCCCAGGTGCGGCTCGAACTCTTCGGCACTGAACTCGAGGCCGAGAAGCTGCGCCTCTTCGATGCGCTGTGGCGCGCTGCGCTGGGCCTGCTGATGCTCGGCGTGGCCCTGGTGCTGGCGGTGGGCTTCGTGCTGTTGCTGTTCTGGGACGGCTACCGTCTGGCCGCGCTGGGCGTGACGACGCTGCTGTTCGCTGTCGGCGGCGCAGGCTTGCTGGTCCGCGTACGGGTGGGGCTGCGCGCGGACGAGGGCGGGCCCTTTGCGCTGTCGCTGGGTGAACTGCAGCGTGACCGCGACGGCCTGCACGGCGGCCCGCCCGCGCCGCCCGCGCGCGGGCCCGGGCAGCCATGAACCCGCGCCGCGCCGCCGTGCTGGCGCGCCGCCAGCAGTCGCTGCTGCTGCGCAGCGCCGAACTGCGCGGCCAACTGGCTCGCGACGCGATGGTCTGGCAGCCGCCCCTGGCGCTGGCCGACCGCGTGCATGCCGGCTGGCGCTGGTTGCGGGCCCACCCCGAAGGCCCGCTGGCCGCCGTCGCTGTGCTGCTGGTGCTGCGCCCGCGGCGCGCACTGCGCTGGGGCTGGCGGCTGTGGTCGGGTTGGCGGCTGTGGCAACGGCTGCAGAGGCGTCTTCAGCCGCCCGGCCTGGGCACACGCTGACCGAGCGGCCCGCCGGCCGCTTCCCTTGCGCTATCGTGCCCGGATGGCCACGCCCGCCCCCAGCTTCTTCTGGCACGACTACGAAACCTTCGGCCGTGTGCCACGCCGCGACCGCCCTTCGCAGTTCGCCGGCGTGCGCACCGACGCCGAACTGAACGAGATCGGCCCGCCGGTGATGCACTTCTGCCAGCCGGCGCCCGATTTCCTGCCCGAGCCCGAGGCCGTGCTGCTCACCGGCATCCTGCCGCAGCAGGCGCTCGCCGACGGCCTGCCCGAACACCAGTTCGCCGCGCTCATCGAACGTGAACTGGCGCGCGACGGCACCATCGGTGTCGGCTACAACAGCATCCGTTTCGACGACGAGGTGACGCGCTTCCTCTTCTGGCGCAACCTCATCGACCCCTATGCCCGCGAATGGCAGAACGGCTGTGGCCGCTGGGACCTGCTCGACGTCGTGCGCTGCACCTGGGCGCTGCGGCCCGAGGGCATCGTCTGGCCGACGCACCAGACCGGCGAGATGGCCGGCCGGCCCTCCTTCAAGCTCGAACACCTGACGGCGGCCAACGGCTTGGCGCACGAGGCCGCGCACGACGCGCTCTCGGACGTGCGCGCCACCATCGCGCTCGCGCGCCTGATCAAGAGCAGGCAGCCGCGGCTGTGGGACTTCTGCCTCAAGCTGCGCAAGAAGGAAGCCGTCGCGGCCGAGATTGGCGCCGGCCGGCCGTTTGTGCACCTGTCGGGCATGTACCCGGTGGAACGCGGCTGCCTGGCCGTGGTGTGGCCGCTGGCGCCGCACCCGACGAACAAAAACGAGCTCATCGTCTGGGACCTGGCGCACGACCCGCGTGAACTGGCCACGCTCGACGCCGAAGCCGTGCGCCGCCGCCTCTACACGAAACAGGCCGAGCTGCCCGAAGGCGAAACGCGCCTGCCGATCAAGACCCTCCACATCAACAAGAGCCCCATCGTCATCGGCAACCTGCGCACGCTGGGCGACGCCGCCACACGCTGGGCGCTGGACGTCGACACCGCGCTGCGCCACGCCGAACACGCCGCGGCGCTGGGCCACACGCTCGACGGTCTGTGGAGTCAGGTCTTCAAGCGCCCCGAAGCGCCCGCACCCGATGTCGATGAAGACCTCTACGGCGGATTCGTCGGCAACGACGACCGGCGCGCGCTGCAGCGCCTGCGCGAGCTCAAGCCCGAACAGCTGGCAGCGAAGCGCACGGCCTTCCACGACGCGCGGCTGGAAGAGTTGCTGTTCCGCTACCGCGCGCGCAACTTCCCGCAGACGCTGGGCGACGACGAACTTGCGCGCTGGGAGCAGCACCGCGCCGAACGCCTGCACGAAGGTGCCGGCGGCGCGCTGACGCTGGCCGCCTGGTTCGAGCGCATCGATGCGCTGGCCGAAGCCGCTGCCGAAGCGGGGGACGAACGCGGCCAGGCGATCCTCGAAGCGCTCTACGACTACGCCGAGGGCATCGCGCCCGAGGCGCCCTGAAACCGATGGCCCGACCGCCCAAGAGCCCATCGCGCTTTGTCAACCTGCGCGGCGAACCCATAGACCTGAGGCGCCTCGGGCAGGTCGGCCGCAAGCCGGCCGACAGCGCGCCCGCTGTCACGGCGCCGCCGGCACCGTTGCCAGCGGTGCCTGCCGCCGACATCGAAGCCGTCTTCGACGCGCTGTGCCTGAGCGGCACGCCGCGCGGCAAGACCTGGCTGCTGCACTTCCTGCGCGCCACTGCACCCAGTTCGCGTGGCGTGCAGTTCACGGTCGGCGAGATCGACGCGGCGCTGGCGGCGCTGCGCGCGATGGGCCGCATCAAGGAAAACGTCGGCATCGGCTTCGAGGTGCCGCCCGCGGTGCTGGGCCCACGCCGCAACGCGCTTCTGCTGGACGGCAGGCACCAAACGGCCTGGCAGGCCTGGGCACGCGCTTCGACCGGCGCCAGCGCCTTCGGCGCGGAGCCGCCGCCGGCGCAGTTCCGCCACGAACATGACATGTTGGCCTATGCCAAGCTGCTGCTCTATGGTGGCCTGAAACTGGCCGACTACAGCCGCGCGGCCGGCCACATGCTGCGGCCGCAGGGGGTCACGCTGGTGCTGGCGCGCACCGTGCTGGACCACTTCGAGCCGGCGCTGTGGGCCGCGATGGACCCGGCGCTGCGCGACGAACTGCTGCAGGCCTTCGTGCTCAAGCTCGACATGTCGACGCCGACCTGGGCGCCGCTGCTGCAGTGGCTGGACGCCCAGGCCGTGCAACAGCCGGCCACGCTGTCGCCGCCGCTGCGCATGGTGGTGGCCGTAGCGCGGCTGCACCGCGGCGAACTGCCCGGCGTGGCCGCCATGCTGGAGAGCATGGCGGGCGCCGGCGTCACGCTGATGCGCGCCGCCAGCCTGGCGATGCAGGGCCAGTGGGCCGAAGCCGCCACCGCCTTTGCCACCGGCCTGAAGGAAGGCGCCACGGCCGACGGCATCAAGCGCGGGCTGGCACCCTTCAAGCTGCTGCAGTGGTACCTGTGGTCGCTGCTGGCGCAGCCGCAGCCGCTGCTGTGGACGCAGGCGCGCAAGCTCTGCGTCACCGAGTCGGGCAGCCGCAAGCCGCTGCCGTTCAACGACTGGGGTCTGTGCGCGCATGCCATCGCCGTGCGCCTGGGCGACGAGCCGCTGCAACAGGGTTTGCTGGACCACGAGCGCTGGCCGAACAGCCACGACGTCGAGCAGAACGCGCTGCGCCTGGTGTTTGCGGCCTGGCTGGGCCAGCGCCCCAAGGGCTACACGGCGGCCATCACAGCGCAGATCGTGCGGGGCCTGCACGCTGGCGGCCAGCCGGTCAAGGCCGACCTCGTGCGCCAGGCCTGCGCACGCCTGGGCCTGGCCGTGCCTGCGCGCGAGGCCGCCGACGGCGCACCCTGGCCCGTGGAATTCTTCGGTCCCGAGCGCGAGGCCTGGCGCGACGCGCTGGCCGCCATCGAGGCCTTGGGTGGCGGCCCGGCGCGCAAGGCCGAGCCGGGTGTGGCGGCGACGCTGGAGTGGCGCATCACGCTCGACGACGAGCAGCGAGTCATCGCCGTGCAGCCCTTCGAGCGCAGCGTCGGCGTGCGCGGCCCCGGCAAGGCCAAGGCCGTGAGCCTGAGCAAGGTCAAGAAGAGCCTGCGCCTGGACCCGCGCGACGCCGCGGTGGCGCGCTGCATCGACGACGCACACTGGGGCCATGGCCTGGCCATCGACGTGGTGGGTGCGGCCATCGCACTGGTCAACCACCCGGCGGTGTTCCTCGACGATGCGCCCGGCCAGGCCGTCGAACTGCGCGAGGCGATGCCGCTGCTGGAAGTGCAGCGCCAGCGTGATGCCACCGGCGCCGAAAGCTTCGTCTTCCACCTCGCCGACGCGCTGGCCGCCGACAGCGAAGCCGATATCGGTGAAGCCTTCACCAGCAACGGCGCCGACGCCGAGAGCGAACGGCGCGAGACGCTGCGCATCTTCCGCGACAGCCCCGACCGCGCGCGGCTCGTGCGCATCAACCCGGCGCAGCGCCGCGTGGCCGAACTGGTGAGCCAGCGCTGGGCTGTGCCGGTGGAAGCCAAGGCCGAGCTCGACGCCGCGCTGCGTGTGCTGGCCGGCCACTTCCAGCTGCACAGCGACGCCGAGGCCGGCCAGGCCGTGCCCGGCGAACCCCGCCTGCGCGCGCAGCTGAGCCCGGTCGGCGACAGCCTGCAGTTGCGGCTTCTCGTGCAGCCCTTCGGCAGCTTCGGCCCCGCCGTGCGCCCCGGCCACGGCCGCGCGCGGCTGATCACGCTGCACGAGGGCCTGAGCCTGAGCACGGAACGCGACCTGGCGGCCGAGAACGCCCACCTCGCCGCCGTCTTCGAGGCGCTGCCCTTTCTGGCCGAGCAGGACGGCGGCGACGCCAGCTGGCTGCTCGACGACCCCGAGGAAGCGCTGCACACGATCGAGAAGCTGCCCACATTGCCCGCCATCGCCGGCCTGGACTGGCCCAAGGGCAAGCCGGTGCGCGTGACGGTGCTGCCCACCGGCGCGATGAAGGTCAGCGTCGGCAGCGGTGTCGACTGGTTTGCCGTTGACGGCGAGGTGCGTGTCGACGAGCAGCGTGTGCTCGGCCTGCAGCAGCTCATGCAAATGGCGCACGAGTCGCGCAGCGGCCGCTATGTGGCGCTGGGCGACGGCGAGTACCTGGCGCTGACCGAACGGCTGCGCCAGCAGCTGGCCGACCTGCAGGCGCTGGCGCAGACCGACAAGAACGGCCTGCGCCTGCCAGTGGCGGCGGCGTCGTGGCTGGCCGAGGCGCTGGAAGGCAGTGAACTGGCCGGCGACGCGCCCTGGCGCCAGCGCATCAAGCGCCTGAACGCCGCCGCCGCGCTGCAGCCCGAACCGCCGGCGGCGTTGCAGGCGCAACTGCGCAGCTACCAGGCCGAGGGCTACGCCTGGATGGTGCGGCTGGCCCACGCCGGCCTGGGCGCCTGCCTGGCCGACGACATGGGCCTGGGCAAGACGGTGCAGACGCTGGGCCTGCTCCTCAACCGCGGCGCCCTGGGCCCAGCGCTGGTGGTGGCGCCCACGTCGGTGTGCGGCAATTGGGCGGCCGAGGCGGCGCGTTTCGCGCCGACGCTGCGTGTGCAGGTCTACGGTGAAGGCGAGCGCGCGGCCACGCTGGCGCAGGCCGGGCCCTACGACCTGGTGGTGGTGAGTTATGCGCTGGTGCAGATCGAGGCCGAGGCCTTCGCGGCGCGCGAGTGGGCCACGCTGGTGCTGGACGAAGCGCAGGCGCTGAAGAACGCCGCCACCAAGCGCGCCAAGGCGGTGAGCGCGCTGCGCGCCGACTTCCGCCTGGCGCTCACCGGCACGCCGGTGGAAAACCGCCTCGGTGACCTGTGGTCGCTGATGAACCTGCTCAACCCTGGCCTGCTGGGCAGCAGCGGGCAGTTCGGCGAACGTTTCGCCAACCTGATCGAGAAACCGCGCGACGACCCGGCCGACACCGGCCAGCGCCGCGACGACGCGCGCCAGCGCCTGCGCCGGCTGGTCGCGCCCTTCCTGCTGCGGCGCACAAAAGCGCAGGTGCTGTCCGACCTGCCGCCGCGCACCGAGATCGTCCACCGCATCGAGCCCGGCCCCGAGGAGCGCCACTTCCTCGAGGCGTCGCGGCGCGAGGCGCTGGCGCGCGTGGCGGCGATGGCCCAGGACACCGGCGCCGGCCAGGCCACCTTCCATGTGCTGGCCGAGCTGACGCGGTTGCGCCGCGCCGCCTGCGACCCGCGCCTGGTGGCACCCGAGCTCGGCCTGATCGGCGCCAAGGCGCAGGAGTTCGAGCAGCTCGCGGTCGAACTCGTGGCCGGCCGCCACAAGGCGTTGGTGTTCAGCCAGTTCACCGACTTTCTGAAGCTGCTGGCCGAGCGCCTGCAAAGCGCCGGCATCGCCTACCAGTACCTCGACGGCAGCACGCCGGCGGCCGAGCGCACGAAACGCGTCGACGCCTTCCAGCGCGGCGAGGGTGATCTCTTCCTGATCAGCCTGAAGGCCGGCGGCTTTGGCCTGAACCTGACCGCGGCCGACTACGTGATCATCACCGACCCCTGGTGGAACCCGGCCGCCGAAGACCAGGCCATGGGCCGCGCGCACCGCATCGGGCAGCAGCGGCCGGTGACGGTCTACCGGCTGGTGACGGCGGGCTCGATCGAAGAGCGCATCGTCGAGCTGCACCACAGCAAGCGGCAACTCGCCGACAGCGTGCTCGAAGGCCAGGACCAGGGGCGGCCGATCGGCGCCGAGGAGCTGGCGGCGCTGCTGCGCGGCTGAGGCTGCGCGGCTGAGGCTGCCCACGACGCAGGCTGCCTTCGGGTTGATGCGGCTTGTGGGCGCCCGGCACTGCGTGAAGACTCCGCGGCGGGTTTGCTGGCCGCCGGCGGCGCCCTCAAGGAGACCCGAAGATGGCCCAGGTGATCGCCCTCTACAAGAAGCCCGCCGACGCGGCCGTCTTCGACGCCTACTACCACGGCACCCACGTGCCGCTGGCCAAGACGCTGCCCGGCCTGCGCGGCTACCGCATCAGCAGCGGGCCCATCGCCACGCCGGCCGGCGAAGCGCCGCTGCACCTGGTGGCGCTGTTGCAGTTCGACTCGATGGCCGCGATACAGGCCGCGCTGGGCTCGCCGCAGGGCGTTGCCACCGCCGCCGACCTGGCCAACTTCGCGCAGGCCGGTGTCGACCTGCTGATGTTCGACACACGCGAGGTCTAGGCGCTGCGCCTCAGCGTGGCGGCGCCGACGCCGATGCGCTGGTGGGCGGCGCGGGCTGCGCGGCATCGGGCGCGACCGGCGCTGGCGCGCCCACCCGCGCCACGAAGCCGCCTTCGGCGAACTCGGCGTAACGCCAGTCGCCACCCACGGCCACCACACCCTCTGGCGGCTCCAGCGTCTGCACCGGCACGCCGCGCAACATGGGCGCCATGCTGTCGATCCAGATCGGCAGCGCCAGGCCGCCGCCCGATTCACCTTCGCCCAGGCTGCGCGGGTCGTCGTAACCGATCCAGGCCACGCCCACCACACCGGGCGCCCAGCCAGCGAACCAGGCGTCGACGGCGTCGTTGGTGGTGCCGGTCTTGCCGTAGAGGTCACCGCGCTGCAGCGCGGCCTGGGCGCGTGCGGCGGTGCCGCGCAGCGTGACGTCGCGCAGCAGCGTGTTGACGAGGAAGACGTTGCGTGCCGGCACGGCGCGTGTGGCCTCGTCCAGCGGTGCCGGCGGCGGCGCCTCGAACAGCACCTGGCCCTGGGCGTCGACGATGCGTTCGATGAGCACCGGCGTCACGCGGTGGCCGCCGTTGGCGAACACCGCGTAGGCCTGCGCCATTTGCAGCGGCGTGGCGCTGCCGCTGCCCAGGGCCAGCGTCAGGTTCTGCGGCAGTTGCTCGGGCTCGAAGCCGAAGCGGGTGATCCACTCGCGCGCCGGGCCCAGGCCGATCTGCTCGAGAAGCCGGATGCTGACCATGTTCTTGCTGCGCACCAGGCCTTCGCGCAGGGTGATCTCGCCGTCGTAGCGGTCGTCGCTGTTTTTCGGGTTCCAGGCGCCCGGGCGCAGCGCGGGCGTGCCGCTGTCGCCAGCTTCGCCGTCGGCCAGTTGTGCGTCGTTGACCAACGTCTCGGGCATCAGCCCGTGCTCGAGTGCCGCCGCGTACAGGAAGGGCTTGAAGCTGCTGCCGGGCTGGCGACGCGCGCTGGTGACATGGTTGAACTGCTGGCGGTTGAAGTCGAAGCCGCCCACCAGCGCCCGGATGCGGCCGCTGAGGGGGTCGAGCGCGACGAAGGCGGCATCGGCCTGCGGCCACTGCACCAGCTGCCATTCGGTGGCCTTGCCACGCGGCGTGGCCATCACGCGCACGATGGCGCCGCGGCGCAGTGCCAGTGCTGCCGGAGTCTGCGGCGTCAGCGCACGCTGGGCGCGGCGCAGGCTGTCGCCGCGCACGACCACGGTCTCGCCGCTGGCCAGCTTGGCGGTGACGCTGGCCGGGCTGGTGGCCAGCACGATGGCCACGCGCAGGTCCTCGTCGTCGCGCAGGTCTTTCAGCGCCAGCGCCGCAGCGCGTTCGGCCAGCGCCGCGTCGGCGGGAAGCGCCTCGAAGTCCTCGGGGCCGCGCCAGGGCTGCTTGCGCTCGTGCGCCATCACGGCGCGGCGCAGCGCGGTGTGGGCGGCGCGCTGGTCGTCGGCGCGCAGCGAGGTGGTCACGCGCACGCCCTGGGTGTAGGCCTTCTCACCCAGCAGTTCCACCGCGGCCAGGCGCGCCATCTCGGCCACGTGCTGGGCGTTGACGTCGACGAACTTCGGGCTGCGCAGCTGCAGCGGCTCGGCCAGCGCGACAGCGTGTTCCCCGGCGTCGATGGCGCCCGTCTTCAGCAGGCGCGACAGCACCCACACCTGGCGCTGCTGGGCCCGCGTGACGCTGGCGATCGGGTTGGCGTGGATGGGGTTCTGCGGCAGTCCGGCGAGCATCGCCGTCTCGGCCAGCGTCAGCTGCGCCAGCGTCTTGCCGAAGTAGACCTGGGCCGCGGCCCCGAAGCCGTAGGCGCGCTGGCCGAGGTAGATCTGGTTCAGGTAGAGCTCGAGGATCTGGTCCTTCGACAGCCGCCGTTCCAGCTGCAGCGCCAGCAGCGCCTCCTTGATCTTGCGTTCCGGCGTGCGTCGCGTCGACAGGAAAAAGGTGCGCGCCACCTGCTGCGTGACCGTCGACGCGCCCTGCGGCATGCCCTTGTCGAACACACTCATCACGTTGGCCACGGTGGCGCGGGCCAGGCCGCGCCAGCTGATGCCGCCGTGAGCGTAGAAGCCGGCGTCCTCGGTGGCCAGCACAGCCTGCTTCAGTCGCGCCGGCACCGCGGCGATGGGCACGAAGATGCGGCGCTCGGTGCCGAACTGCGCGATCTCGGTGCCGTCGGCGGTCAGCACCTGCAGGTGCTGGCGCGGCCGGTAGTCGGTGGCCTCGTCCAGCGGCGGCAGGTCGTTCCAGTACCAGGCCACCGCCACAGCCAACAACAGCAGGCCCAGCAGCAGCGCGGCCGCCGTTGCCAGCAGCAGGCTGCCCAGCACGACGAAGCCTCGGGCGCGGCCGGCGCCGCGCAGGCCACGCAGCCGTGGCGCCAGCGGCATCACGGGGCCAGTTCGTAGACGGCCGTGCCGTCGCCGTTGTCCTGCACCAGGCGGATCTGCGGGTAGCGCGCCAGGTGCACGATGCCGCCAGTGCCGGAGACAAAACGCAGCTTCACGCCCGGCACCGGCTGGATGCGCCAGTTGCCGTCGGCCGCGGGGTCGATGGTCTTGGCCTCCTGCAGGTACTGCAGCAGGACTTCGCGGTTGCCGTCGGGGGCGGCGAGCACGATGTTGCTGCCGTCCAGCCCCGGGAAGGCGCCGCCGCCGCTGGCGCGGTAGTTGTTGGTGACGACCAGGAACGTGGCCTGCTCGTCGACCGGCTTGCCTTCGTAACGCAGGTCGACGATGCGCCGCGCCTGCGGCGCCACCAGCTTGCCGCCGCGGTCGTAGCGTGCGGGCTGTGTGACGTCGATGCGGTAGCTGACGCCGTCCAGGGTGTCGAAGTTGTAGCTCGGGAAGCCGCTGTTGACGAGGTTCTGCGCCGCCGCGCCGGTGGGGTCGATGCGGTTGAAGGCGCCTGCCGCGTGCTCCAGCCATTCACGCACCTGAGCGCCGTTGAGTTTCACCACCTGCACCGTGTTGGGGTAGATGTAGAGATCGGCGACGTTGCGCACCGCCAGCGGCCCGGCCGGGATGTCGGTGTAGTAGTTCGCGCCGCCGCGGCCGCCGGTCTTGAAGGGGGCTGCGGCTGAAAGCAGCGGCAGCCCCGCATGCGGCGTGCCTGCCAGCGCCTTGCGCGCATAGGCCAGTTGCGCGTTGCCGACGACCTGCACGCTGGGGTCGTCGGCCACCAGTGCGAAGTAGCTCTGGATCGGCACCGTGGTGCGCGCCACCTCGCTGCGCACGTAGGCAAGCGTGCCTTCGTGTTCGGCACGCACGAGTTCGGCCACCATCGGGTCGGGGGCCACGGTGGCCTTGCGCGTGGCGCGGTCGTAGATGGGGCGCAGCGCAGCGCGCGCGTCGGCCACCTTCCAGCCGGCGCCGTCCTTCTGCAGCACGAGGTCGATGACGCCGAGGTGGCTGCCCCAGAAGCCGGGCATGGTGGCCGGCACGCCGTTGATGGTGCCCTTGTCGAGGTCGACCTTCGGGTGGCTGTTGAAGAAGCGGCCCGGGAACTCGCCGTGCGAATGGCCGAAGAGCACGGCGTTCACGCCGGGCACCTCGGCCAGCCGGGCCACCGTGTTCTCGGCGAAGAACAGCGTCTCGCCGCGCTCGAAGCCCGAGTGCGCGATGGCCACCACGATGTCCGCGCCTTCGGCCTTCAGGCGCGGCACGAGCCGGCGTGCGGTGGCCGGGATGTCGAGCGCGCGCACCTGGCCCTGCAGGTGCTGGCGGTCCCACAACATGACTTGCGGCGGCACGAAGCCGATGACGCCGATCTTCAGCCGCTGCGTGGCGCCGGCCTCGTCGGTGAAGCTGCGCTCCAGCATCACGTAGGGCGTGAAGAGGTTTTTCGCATCCTCGGGCGGCTGCTTGCCGTCGTCGACGACGAGGTTCGCGTTGACGTAGGGGAAGGCGGCGCCGAGCAGGCTGCGCCGCAGGTAGGGCAGACCGTAGTTGAACTCGTGGTTGCCGATGTTGGCCGCGTCGTAGCGCAGCGCGTTCATCACCTTGTAAGCCGGGTGCACCTGGCCGGGCTGCGGTGGCTTGAGCTTGGCCATGTAGTCGCCCAGCGGGTTGCCCTGCAGCAGGTCGCCGTTGTCGAAGAGCAGGTGGTTCTTGACCTCGGCACGTGCGGCCTTGATCAGCGTGGCCGTGCGGTCGAGGCCGAACTCCTCGGCCGGCTTGTCCTGGTAGTAGTCCCAGCCCAGCAGGTGCATGTGCAGGTCGGTGGTCTCGAGGATGCGCAGCTTGAGCTGCTGCGCGTGCGCCGCGGGCAGCCCGAGGCCGAGGCCGAGGCACAGGCAGAGCAGAGCGAGAAGTCGGTATCTCATGCGTGCGAGGCCAGGTGTGACGGGAACCACGCCAGGCGCAGCTCGGCCGGCAGGCCGTGGATGGGGTCGGTGCGGTGGGCGCGCTCGATCACCTGCCAGAAGTAGCGGTAGCTGGCGCGGTCGTGCAGGCGGTCGTCGTGGCGTATCGGCGCCCAGGCGGCGTCCTGCGCCAGACCGAGGATCTCGATCGCCTGGTCGACCTCGGCGGCGGTGGGCGAGAAGGCGTCGACGATGGTGCGTACCTGCCCCGGATGGATGCTCCACATGCGCGTGTAGCCGAACTCGCGGCAGGCGCGTTCGGCGGCGACGAGCAGCGCCTTCTGGTCCTTGAACTCGGTGACCACGCAGTGCGAGGGTGTCTTGGCCTGCGCGTGGCAGGCGGCGGCGATCTCGAGCTTGGCGCGCAGCACCAGTGGGTGCAAAAACTGCCCCTTGGCGCTCATCGCCGACTGCGGGATGGCACCGCGGTGCGCCGAAACGAAGTCCATCAGGCCGAAGCTCAGCGACTCGATGCGCGGGTGGGCGGCGATGGCCGCCACGTCCTGCAGCGCGCCGTGGGTCTCGATCAGCGCATGCATCGGCAGTGTGCGGTGCAGCCCGGCGCGGGCCAGCGCCTCGTCGAGCGCACGCGCGCCGCGCTGCACGTCGGCCAGGCCGCGCGGCTTGGGCAGCATCAGGTAGGCCAGGCGGCCTCCGGCGCGGCCGATCACGGCGTCGAGCATCTCAGAGAACTTCGGGTGCACCACCGGCAGCACGCGTGCGCCGACGCGGCCGTGGCGGTTCTCGGCCGACATCACCAGTTCGGCGATGAGCTGCGCGTGTTCGATCTCGCCCCCGACCGGCGCGCCGTCCTCGCCGTCGAGCGTGATGTCGAAGACCGGCCCGAGCTCGGCCTGCAGCGCCAGGCTCTTGCGCATCAGCGTCTCGGTGCCGGCGTAGTGGTCGCACACCGGCAGGGCGGTGCCGCCGGGTTCGTCGGGGTCGAAGAGGGCGTCGCGGGGGGAGGACGGGGCAGTCATGGGAAGGGAGCGTAATACGGACGCGATGATCGCCCAAGAAAAAGGGCCCCGCGTGGGCCCTTGTCACCGCTTGATACGGGTTCAGCCCTCACGCGTGAAGTCGCGTTCGGGCCAACGCCCGTCGTGCCTGCCCTTCCGGGCTTGCACGCGCGGGCTCAGCCTCTCAGCGTGAAATCGCTGCTCGGCCTTCGCCAGCCGCACAAGCCCTTCCGGGCTAGCACGCGCGGGCTCAGCCTCTCAGCGTGAAATCGCTGCTCGGCCTTCGCCAGCCGCGCAAGCCCTTCCGGGCTTGCACGCGCGGGCTCAGAGCAGGTGCTTGACGCCGTCTTGCTCGGCCACCAGCTCGGCCAGCGTCTTGTCGATGCAGCCCTGGCTGAATTCGTCGACGGCCAGGCCGGGAACGATCATGTACTTGCCACCTTCGCAGGTGACCGGGTAGCCGAACATGGTGTCCTTGGGGATGCCGTATTCGCCGTTGCTGGGCAGGCCCATCGTGACCCAGCCGCCATTCGTGCCCAGCGCCCAGTCGTGCATGTGGTCGATGGCGGCGTTGGCCGCGCTGGCGGCGCTGCTCAGGCCACGCGCCTCGATGATGGCCGCGCCGCGCTTGCCCACGGTGGGCAGGAAGATGTCCTTGTTCCAGGCGTGATCGTGGATCATGTCCATCACGCTGGCGCCATCGATCGTCGCGAAGCGGTAGTCGGCGTACATCGTCGGGCTGTGGTTTCCCCACACCGCCAGGTTCTTGATCGACGCCACCGGCTTGCCGGTCTTGGCCGCCAGCTGCGACAGCGCACGGTTGTGGTCCAGGCGCAGCATGGCGGTGAAGTTCTCGCGCGGCAGGCCGGGCGCGCTCTTCATCGCGATCCAGGCGTTGGTGTTGGCCGGGTTGCCCACCACCAGCACCTTGACGTTGCGGCTGGCCACGGCGTCGAGCGCCTTGCCCTGGCCGGTGAAGATCTGGCCGTTGATGTTCAACAGTTCGGCGCGTTCCATGCCGGCCTTGCGCGGCATCGAGCCGACGAGCAGCGCGTAGTCGGCATCCTTGAACGCGGTCATCGGCTCGCCAGACGCTTCCATGCCGGCCAGCAGCGGGAAAGCGCAGTCTTCCAGTTCCATCATCACGCCGCGCAGCGCCTTCTGCGGGCCTTCCACGGGCACTTCCAGCAGTTGCAGGATCACCGGCTGGTCCTTGCCCAGCATCTCGCCACTGGCGATGCGGAACAGCAGGGCATAGCCGATCTGGCCGGCAGCACCGGTGACAGCCACGCGGACGGGCTTCTTGGACATGGAAGTCTCCTGGGTCGAGTAGAGGGTCGAAACCGACAACGATAGACAGCGCCGGCCTGGGGTCATTGATTCTAGTCAAGCCACCCTGACGCAAGTCTTATGTCTTATGCAAGACCGGTGTAGGACAATGCGGCGATGCCCGCTGCTGCCGCCCCTGCAATGCCCGCGCCCGACGCGCCGGCCTTCAGCCCCCTGTATCAGCAGATCAAGACGCTGCTGCTCAAGGGCTTGCAGGCTGGCGAGTGGCTGCCGGGGCGGGTCATCCCGAGCGAGGTCGAGCTGGCTGCGCGTTTCCGCGTCAGTCAGGGCACGGTGCGCAAGGCCATCGACGAGCTGGCCACCGAAAACGTGCTGGTGCGCCGCCAGGGCAAGGGCACCTTCGTCGCCACCCACGCCGAGCAGGCGACGCAGTTCCGCTTCCTGCGCCTGCTGCCCGACGACGGCAGCCCGCCGGCCCTGCAGCGCCGCCTGCTCGAGTGCCGCCGCATGCGCGCGCCGGCGGAGGTGGCGCGCCTGCTCGCGCTGGGCGCGGGTGAAGCCGCGGTGCAGGTGCGCCGCCTGCTGCTGGCGCCGCAGGACGGTGGCCTGCAGCCGGTGGTGCTGGACGACATCTGGCTGCCCGGCACGCTGTTCAAGGGCCTGACGATGGAGCGCCTGCAGGCCTGGCGCGGGCCGATGTACCGGCTGTTCGAGGCCGAGTTCGCGGTGCACATGATCCGCGCCGAAGAGAAGCTGCGCGCGGTGGCCGCGCCGGCCGATGATGCGGCGCTGCTCAGCGTGCCGCCGGGCACGCCGCTGCTGTCGGTCGAACGGCTGGCCTACACCTATGGCGACCGCCCCGTCGAACTGCGCCGCGGTCTTTACCACACCAGCGCCCACCACTACCGCAACGAGCTCAGCTGAACACGTTCAGCATTAGCCTTCCAGTTCCGTGTAAGTCTGTTGCATTGCAATAAACTCATTCGGTTTCACCCGTTCCTCGCAGAGAACAAGACATGGCTGAGATGAGAAAACAAAGACCCGGCACGATGCGCCTGGTCGACGCCACGCAGTACCGCCTGCCACTGGCCGCCTGGGTGTCCATCCTGCACCGCGTCAGCGGCGCGATGATGTTCTTGCTGCTGCCGCTCGTGATCTGGTTCTTCGACGTGAGCATCACGTCCGAGATCAGCTACGAGCGTTTCACCACCGCCTTCGGCGCCGGCATCGGCTTCGTGCCGGGCGGGCTCGTCAAGCTGGTGGTGCTGGGCCTGATCTGGGCCTTCCTGCACCACGCCATCGCTGGCGTGCGCCATCTGTGGATGGACATGACGCACAGCGTCAGCAAGGAGCAGGGACGCTCGTCGGCCGTGGTCACGCTGGGCTTGAGCCTGCTGCTCACCGTGGCGCTCGGCGCCAAGCTCTTCGGCCTGTACTGAGGGAGCCCCAGATGTCGGTCAATTACGGTTCCCGTCGTGTCGTCACCGGCGCCCATTACGGCATGCGCGACTGGCTCAGCCAGCGTGTCACCGCCGTGCTGATGGCGCTGTTCACGGTTGTGCTGCTGGCGCAGCTGATCTTCACCAAGGGCCCCATCGGCTACGACGCCTGGGCCGGCATCTTCTCGGCGCAGTGGATGAAGGTGCTGACCCTCGTGCTCTTCATCGCGCTGGGCTGGCATGCGTGGGTCGGCATGCGCGATATCTGGATGGACTACGTCAAGCCCGCCGCGCTGCGGCTGGTGCTGCAGGTATTCACCATCGTCTGGCTCGTCGGCTGCATGGGCTGGGCCATCCAAGTGCTCTGGAGGTTGTAAACCGTGGCCCTCACTTCTTCGCTTCCCCGCCGCAAGTTCGACGTCGTCATCGTCGGCGCCGGTGGTTCCGGCATGCGCGCCTCGCTGCAGCTGGCGCTGGCCGGCCTGAACGTGGCGGTGCTGTCCAAGGTGTTCCCGACGCGCAGCCACACGGTGGCCGCGCAGGGCGGCATCGGCGCCTCGCTCGGCAACATGGCCGAGGACAACTGGCACTACCACTTCTACGACACGATCAAGGGCAGCGACTGGCTGGGCGACCAGGACGCCATCGAGTACATGTGCCGCGAAGCACCCAAGGTGGTGTACGAGCTCGAGCACATGGGCATGCCCTTCGACCGTAACCCAGACGGCACGATCTACCAGCGGCCTTTCGGCGGCCACACCGCCAACTACGGCGAAAAGCCCGTGCAGCGCGCCTGCGCCGCGGCCGACCGCACAGGCCACGCGATGCTGCACACGCTGTACCAGCAGAACGTCAAGGCGCGCACCAACTTCTTCGTCGAGTGGATGGCGCTCGACCTCATCCGCGACGGCCAAGGCGACGTGCTGGGCGTCACCGCGCTCGAGATGGAAACGGGCGATGTCTACATCCTCGAAGCCAAGACCACGCTGTTCGCCACTGGCGGCGCCGGCCGCATCTTCGCGGCCAGCACGAATGCCTTCATCAACACCGGCGACGGCCTGGGCATGGCGGCGCGCGCCGGCATCCCGCTGGAAGACATGGAGTTCTGGCAGTTCCACCCCACCGGCGTGCACAACGCCGGCGTGTTGCTGACCGAAGGCTGCCGCGGCGAAGGCGCCATTCTTCGCAACTCGAACGGCGAGCGTTTCATGGAGCGCTACGCGCCGACGCTGAAGGACCTGGCACCGCGCGACTTCGTCTCGCGCTGCATGGACCAGGAGATCAAGGAAGGCCGGGGCTGCGGTCCGAACAAGGACTACATCAACCTCGACATGACCCATCTGGGCGGCGACACGATCATGAAGCGCCTGCCGAGCGTGTTCGAGATCGGCCACAACTTCGCCAACGTCGACATCACGAAGGAACCGATCCCCGTCGTGCCGACCATCCACTACCAGATGGGCGGCATTCCCACCAACATCCATGGTCAGGTGGTGGCACCGAAGAACGGCAACCCGAACGACGTCGTGAACGGCTTCTATGCGGTGGGCGAGTGCTCCTGCGTCAGCGTGCACGGCGCCAACCGCCTGGGCACCAATTCGCTGCTCGACCTGCTGGTCTTCGGCCGCGCCGCCGGCAACCACATCGTCGACTCGGGGCTGAAGCCGAAGACGCACAAGCCGCTGCCGGCCGATGCCGCCGACGCCTCGCTGGCCCGCCTGGCGCGGCTGGATGCCAACACCGACGGCGAGTACGCGCAGCATGTGGCCAACGATCTGCGCGACACCATGCAGCAGCACGCCAGCGTCTTCCGCACCCAGGCCATGATGGACGAGGGCGTGGTGAAGGTGGCGGCGCTTGCCGAGCGCGTGAAGCGCATCGGCCTGAAGGACAAGAGCAAGGTCTTCAACACCGCGCGCATCGAGGCGCTGGAAGTCGACAACCTGATCGAGAGCGCGCAGGCCACGATGGTCAGCGCCGCGGCGCGCAAGGAAACCCGCGGCGCCCACAGTGTCAACGACTACGGCGACACGCCCGAGCACCCGAACGGCCGCAACGACGAGACCTGGCTCAAGCACACGCTGTGGTACTCCGAAGGCAACCGCCTGGACTACAAGCCCGTGCAGCTGAAGCCGCTGAGCGTGGAATCCGTTCCCCCGAAGGTCCGTACCTTCTGACGAGGCAGTAACCATGGCACTCCGTACCTTCCAGATCTACCGCTACGACCCCGACGCCGACGACAAGCCGCGCATGCAGACGCTGCAGGTCGAGCTCGACGGCAACGAGCGCATGCTGCTCGACGCCCTGAACAAGCTCAAGGCCGTCGACCCCAGCTTGAGCTTCCGCCGCAGCTGCCGCGAGGGCGTCTGCGGTTCGGATGCGATGAACATCAACGGCAAGAACGGCCTGGCCTGCCTGACCAACATGCGCACGCTGCCGGGCACGATCGTGCTCAAGCCGCTGCCCGGTCTGCCGGTCATTCGCGACCTCATCGTCGACATGACGCTGTTCTTCAAGCAGTACAACAGCATCAAGCCCTACCTCGTGAACGACACGCAGCCGCCCGAGAAGGAGCGCCTGCAGAGCCCCGAGGAACGCGACGAACTCAATGGCCTGTACGAGTGCATCCTGTGCGCGTCGTGCTCGACCAGCTGCCCCAGCTTCTGGTGGAACCCGGACAAGTTCGTCGGCCCGGCCGGCCTGCTGCAGGCCTACCGCTTCATCGCCGACAGCCGCGACCAGGACACCGCCGGCCGCCTCGACAACCTCGAGGACCCGTACCGCTTGTTCCGCTGCCACACGATCATGAACTGCGTCGACGTCTGCCCCAAGGGCCTGAATCCGACGAAGGCCATCGGCAAGATCAAGGAATTGATGGTCCGCCGGACGGTATGAAGGCCCCCACGCTCCCTTTGGTCCACGCAACGCCAGAGGCGTTGCTTGCTCAGCCGTCCAAGTCGGCGCAGGCGGACTTGGAGCCGCGGCCCTCGCCCCCCCCCGAGGGGGCGCTTGCTGCGGCCCGGCGGAGCCGGTTCCGTGCAAGACCGTGATCTGACGTGAACGAATTGCTCGACGAACGCTCGTTGTCCAAGCTGAAGTGGCGCTGCCGCCGCGGCCTGCTCGAGAACGACCTCTTCGTCGAGCGTTTCTTCCACCGCCACGAGGCGACACTCACGACACGCCAGGCCGCCGGGCTGCAAGCCCTGATGGACCTGGCGGACAACGACTTGCTGGATCTTCTGCTCTGCCGCAAGCAGCCTGCAGATCTGGCCGACGAAGATTGCGATCTCCCCGAGGTGCATGAGGTGCTTGCACTGATGCGGGCCGCTCCGGCGGTCCACCGCGCTCCTGCCGAACGACCTGAAGAAAGGCCCTTGCCATGACCCCCTCCGACGTGAAAGCCACGCTGTCGTTTTCCGATGGCAGCCCGAGCATGGATCTGCCCTTGTACAAGGGCAGCATCGGCCCGGATGTGATCGACATCCGCAAGCTCTACGCGCAGACCGGCAAGTTCACCTACGACCCCGGCTTCCTCAGCACCGCCTCGTGCAACAGCACCATCACCTACATCGACGGCGACAAGGGTGAACTGCTGTACCGCGGCTACCCGATCGAGCAGCTCGCCACGCAGTGCGACTTCCTCGAGACCTGCTACCTGCTGTTGAAGGGCGACCTGCCCAACGCACCGCAGAAGACCGACTTCGTCAAGCTCGTCACCAACCACACGATGGTCAACGAGCAACTGCAGTTCTTCCTGCGCGGCTTCCGGCGCGACGCGCACCCGATGGCGGTGATGACGGGCCTGGTCGGCGCGCTGTCGGCCTTCTATCACGACAGCACCGACATCACGAACCCGCAGCACCGTGAGATCAGCGCCATCCGCCTGATCGCGAAGATGCCCACGCTGGTGGCCATGGCCTACAAGTACGGCGTCGGCCAGCCCTACATCTACCCGAAGAACGACCTCAGCTACTCGGCGAACTTCATGCGCATGATGTTCGCGACGCCGTGCGAGGAGTACAAGTCGAACGACGTGCTGGTGCGCGCCATCGACCGTATCTTCATCCTGCACGCCGACCACGAGCAGAACGCCAGCACCTCCACCGTGCGCCTGTGCGGCAGCTCGGGCACCAACCCCTTCGCGGCCATCGCCGCCGGCGTGGCCTGCCTGTGGGGCCCGGCGCACGGCGGCGCCAATGAGGCGGCGCTGACGATGTTGAAGGACATCCAGCGCAACGGCGGTGTCGAGAAGATCGGCGAGTTCATCAAGGCCGTGAAGGACAAGAACAGCAGCGTCAAGCTGATGGGCTTCGGCCACCGCGTGTACAAGAACTACGACCCGCGCGCCAAGCTGATGCGCGAGACCTGCCACGAGGTGCTTGACGCCACCGGCCTGCACGACGACCCGCTGTTCAAGCTGGCGATGGCGCTGGAGAAGATCGCGTTGGAGGACGACTACTTCGTCAGCCGCAAGCTCTACCCCAACGTCGACTTCTACTCGGGCATCGTACAGAGCGCCCTGGGCATTCCGGTGAGCCTGTTCACGGCCGTCTTCGCGCTGGCGCGCACGGTGGGCTGGATCGCGCAGCTCAACGAGATGATCGGCGACCCCGAGTACAAGATTGGGCGCCCGCGCCAACTCTACGTCGGCTCGCCGGCGCGCGACGTCAAGCCGATCGGCGAACGCTGAGCGGGGTTGACGGCGCCCCACCAGGCGCCGGCGGCAATGCAAAAGGGCCACCGCGAGGTGGCCCTTGTCCTTGGGCGTGTTGCCGCGCCGCGTTCAGCGCAGTTCCTGCGCCAGCCGGGTGATGATGTTGCGCGCGTTTTCGCTGGTGTCGGGCGCACCGGCCGAGCTCTGCACGCTGACGTCTGTCTTGCCGTCGGCAGTCTTCACGACGACGCGGTAGCGCTGCGCGGCCAGTGGGTTGACCGGGTTGCCGAAGAGCTTGGCCCAGAAGCCAGGCTCTTCCTTGCCGGCGCTCTTCGGGTCGACATAACGCACGAAATACAGGCCGGCGGTGCGGTCGCGGTCTTCGACGGTGAAGCCGCTGCGGTCGAGCGCGACGCCGACGCGGCGCCAAGCGCGGTCGAAGGGCTCGGCCAGGGTCAGCGTACCGGCCTGCGCCGCGGCCGCAACCCCTGGCGCCGCGGGGGGGGCAGCCGAGGCGGGTGCCGCTGCGGCAACCGCGGTTCGGGCGACTTCGGCCGGGCTGCCCAGGCTCACCATCAGGCGGCTCAGGAACTCGGCCTCCAGCTGCGGGTCGTTCGCGCGCGCGCGCCAGGTCGTGTTTTCCTTGCGCTCGTCGGTGTAGACCTCCTGCACACCGCGGTGGGTGAGGTAGACCTCGCTGCCGCCGGCAGTGCGCTCGATGCGGGTGCGGAAGCTGTCGCGTTCGCCGGTGTCGTAGAGGCTGCCCAGCAGGCGGCCGACGACGTTGCGCACGACGTCGTTGGGCAGCTTGGCGCGGTTCTCCGACCAGTTGGTCTCCATCACGCCGGTCTGCGCGTCGGCCTGCACGAGCGTGAAGCCGCGTTCCTCCCAGAAGCTCTTGAGCTTGGGCCACAGCTGTTCGGGGGCCTGGGGCAAGACCAGCCAGCGCTGCTGGCCGTCGCGTTCTATGCGCATGGCCTGCAGGCTGGCCACGGCTACCGCGGCCGGGGCCGGCGCCGCAGCCGCTGCGGCAGGGGTGGCGGCACCGACGGCCGCAGCGCTGACCACGCCGCGCTGCGGTTGGTAGCGGCCCTCGCGGGCAAGCTGGGTCAGGTCGGGGGGCACTTCCAGCGGCTGGGCACGTACGTTGGCCGTTCGGTAGTCGACCTTGTCGCCCGCCAGCAGGCCGTCGCCTATGGAGGTGCAGCCGGCGCTCAGGGCGACGGCGGCAAGCACGCCCAGCCGGGCCGGCGTGGCGGCGAGGGCGGCGGTGGGTCTTTGGGCGGGCACAAGTTTCACGTTCGGGTCTCCGCAGCGGCCGCAGGAGTCACGGCCGTGCCAGCAAGTCGGATGGAAGAGTGGGGGAAAGCTTGCCGCGTCAAGCCAGCACGCCGGATTCGCGCAGCGCCTGCCCCACCGCGGCCTGGCCGGCCTCGGTGAGCGGCACGATGGGCAGGCGCACGTGCGGGGCGCAGCGGCCCAGCTGCGACAGCGCCCATTTCGTGGGTGCCGGGCTGGGTTCGCAGAACAGCTGCTTGTGCAGCGGCAGCAGCCGCAGGTGCAGCGCACGCGCCATGTGCACGTCGCCCGACAGCGCCGCGGCGCACAGCTCGTGCATCAGGCGCGGCGCCACGTTGGCCGTCACGCTGACGTTGCCGTGCCCGCCCAGCAGCATCAGCGCCACCGCCGTGCCGTCGTCGCCCGAGTAGATGGTAAAACCCTCGGGCGCGTGCTTGATGATCTGGCAGGCGCGTTCGATGTTGCCGGTGGCTTCCTTGACGCCGACGATGCGCGGCAGCTGGGCCAGGCGCAGCGTGGTCTCGGGCAGCATGTCGGCCACCGTGCGGCTGGGCACGTTGTAGAGCACCAGCGGCAGGTCCACCGCTTCGCTGATGGCCTTGAAGTGCTGGTAGATGCCTTCCTGAGAAGGCTTGTTGTAGTAGGGCACCACCGACAGGTGGCAGTCGGCGCCCACCTGTTTGGCGAAGCGTGTCAGCTCGATGGCCTCGGCGGTGGAGTTCGCCCCCGTGCCGGCCATGATGGGCACACGCCCGGCGGCATGTGCCACCGCCACGCGGATGACCTCGCAGTTCTCGTCCATCGACACCGTGGGCGATTCACCCGTGGTGCCGACGACGCCGATGCAGTCGGTGCCTTCGGTGACATGCCAGTCGATCAGGCTGCGCAGCGCGGCGTAGTCGACGCGGCCGTCTTCGTGCATCGGGGTCACGAGGGCGACGATGCTGCCTTGGATGGGGTTCATGCGGTGCGGGGTCTGCTGCGGGACTGAGCACCGGAGTTTAGCTGCCGGGCCGAGAGCCCGGCCCGGCGGTCGGCCCGAGGGCGTAACGCGCGGGTAGCGCGGCGGTCGGGGCCTCGTTCACGGCGGCGATCCGCTGTACGCAGCGGCCGCCGTTCGGGCCGGCCTCGTAGCCGTCCTCGAAGGCCACGATGCGCAGCCCGGCGCAGGCCTGCAGCAATTCACCGCGCTGCAGCAGGAAGTCGGGCCGCGACGGCCGGCCGAGGTGCTGGTGGCCGTCGGCGAAGGTCTCGTGCAGGTAGACACCGCCTTCGGCCAGCGCTGCCAGCAGTTGGGGGAACAGCGGCCGCCAGAGGTAGTTCGTGACCACCACGCCGTCGAATCGGCGCCCGGGCAGCGGCCAGGGGCCGCCTTCGATGTCGGCCACCAGCAGCTCGGCCTGGCCCTCGACGGCCGCCAGCGCGCTGGCGTCGCGGTCGATGCCGGTGACGGCAAAACCCTGCTCGGCCAGCCATTGCACGTGGCGGCCGCTGCCGCAGGCCACGTCGAGCACGCTGCCGCCGGGGCGCAGCAGGGGCGCAAAACGCTGCACCCAGGGGGAAGGTCGTGAAGTGGCGTGCATGTCAGAAGCAGGACCAGACGCGTGTGGCCAGGTCGACCGCCATGTGCGGGTTCAGGTAGGCCGCAAAAACGGCGGCGAGCATGACGGCCACTGCAGCCCAGAGCAGGGCGCGCTGCCAGCGCGGCGTCGACAGGGCAGGCTTCATGCCGGCTGCAGCGCCGGCCGCACGATGGCGGTTTCGCGCACTGGCAGGTTGATGAGCGCGGCGAACACGCCCAGCGCGATGGCGATCCACCACACCACGTCGTAGCTGCCTGTGGTGTCGTACAGCTTGCCGCCCAGCCAGACGCCGAGGAAGCTGCCGTTCTGGTGGCTGAGGAAAACGAAGCCGCCGAGCATGCTCATGTACTGCACGCCGAAGATCTGCGCCACGATGGCATTCGTGGGCGGCACGGTGCTCAGCCACAGCACGCCCATCACGGCCGAGAAGACGTAGACGCTGGCCGGCGTCAGCGGCAGCGTCAGGAAGAGCGCGATGGCCACCGAGCGCAGCGCGTAGATCGTGCTCAGGATGAGGCGCTTGGGCACACGCTGGCCGAGCGTTCCCGCGGCATAGGTGCCGAAGACGTTGAACAGGCCGATGAGGGCCAGCGCGGTGGTCGCCACTTCGGGCCCCAGGCCCTGGTCCTTCAGGTAGCTGGGCATGTGTACGCCGATGAACACGACCTGAAAGCCGCAGACGAAGTAGCCCGCCATCAGCAGCCGGAAACTGGGGTAGGCGAAGGCCTCGCGCAGCGCCGAGCCTATGCTCTGGCGGTGGCCCGTGTGCGGGCCCGCAGGGGGTTCCCGCAGGCCCCAGGCCAGCGGCAGGATGAACAGCGCCGCGCAGCCCAGCACAAAGAATGCGTTCTGCCAGCCAAAGCCGCCGATGAGCCAGTTCTCCACCGGCACCATCAGGAACTGGCCGAAGCTGCCCGCCGCGGCGGCCACCCCCATCGCCCACGAGCGCTTCGAGGGGTCGACCTGGCGCGCGATGACGCCGTAGATGATGGCGTAGGTGCAGCCCGATTGCGCCAGCCCGATCAGCAATCCGGCGCTGCCCATGAAGGCCAGACCCGAGGTGGCCAGTGCCATCAGCACCAGCCCGGCGCTGTAGAGCACGCCGCCCGCCAGCAGCACGCGGAAGGCGCCGTAGCGGTCAGCCAGCATGCCCGCCAGCGGCCCGGCCAGGCCCCAGGCCAGGTTCTGGATGGCCAGCGCGAAGGCGAAGGTCTCGCGTGTCCAGCCGCGGTCCATCGTGATCGGTGCCAGCCACAAGCCGAAGCCATGGCGTATGCCCATGCTGAGCGTGACGATGGCGGCGCCGCAGATCAGCACCTGCTTCATCGACAGGGTTTGTGTCGGCCGCGGCGGCACGGAAGCTGCATTCATCCGGGGATTCTCTCGGAAAACGCCGCAAGTCGTCGGCGGCGTGGCCCGTAGAGTGACGCCACTTCGGGAGCCGCGGATGAAGGTGCTGGTGCTGGGTGGTGGTGTGATCGGCGTGGCCTCGGCCTACTACCTGGCGAAGGCCGGACACGAGGTGGAACTGGTCGACCGGCAAAGCGGCGCTGCGCTGGAAACCAGCTTCGGGAACGCCGGTGAGGTGAGCCCCGGCTACAGCTCGCCCTGGGCCGGGCCGGGCGTGCCGCTGAAGGCCATCAAGTGGATGCTGATGCAGCACAGCCCGCTGGTCATCTGGCCCCTGCTCGACCCCGCGATGTGGCGCTGGGGCGCGGCGATGTTGGCCAACTGCACCGCCAAGGCCTATGCGCTGAACAAGAGCCGCATGGTGCCGCTGGCCGAGTACAGCCGGGATTGCCTGAAGGCACTGCGCGCCGAGACCGGCATCGCCTACGACGACCGCGCGCTGGGCACGTTGCAGCTCTTCCGCACGCAGCAGCAGCTCGACGGCATTGGCGGCGACGTGGCCGTGCTGAAGCAGTACGGCGTGCCCTTCGAGGTGCTCGACCGCGAAGGCTTCTGCGCCGTCGAACCGGCGTTGAAGCTGACGCAGCACAAGTTCGTCGGTGCCTTGCGCCTGCCCGGCGACGAGACCGGCGACTGCCACCTCTTCACCCAGCGCCTGGCCGAGATGGCCGCGGCGCTGGGTGTGACTTTCCGCTGGAACACACGCATCCAGGCGCTGCAGGTGGGTGGCGGCGCCATCACCGGCGTGCACACCGATGCCGGCCTGCTGTGCGCCGACAAGGTGGTGCTCGCCTTGGGCAGCCACAGCCCGCTGTTGCTGGAACCGGTGGGCATCCGCATTCCCGTCTATCCGGTGAAGGGCTACAGCATCACGGTGCCCATCAGCGATGCGAAGTACGCGCCCGAGAGCACCATCATGGACGAGACGCACAAGGTGGCCGTGACGCGGCTGGGTGACCGCATCCGCGTCGGTGGCACGGCAGAACTGGCGGGCTACAGCCTGAATTTGCGCGAGGCGCGGCGCGCGACGCTGAACCATGTCGTCAGCGACCTGTTTCCGCAGGGCGGCGACGTGTCGAAAGCCAGCTTCTGGTGCGGCCTGCGCCCGATGACACCCGACGGCACGCCCATCGTCGGCCCGACGCCGGTGCAGAACCTGCTGCTGGCCACCGGACACGGCACACTGGGCTGGACCATGGCGGCGGGCACGGGGCGCGTGATCGCGGACATGATTTCGGGCAAGGCGCCCGAGATCGACGTCGGCGGGCTGGCGATGGCACGCTACGGCCGATAAGGTGGGGCATGGACAGCACCCGCTGCATCCACCACCTGTTCGAACAGCCGCAGCATGCCGCTGCGGTGGCACGGCTGATCCACGACGAGTTCTGGACGGCTGTGCCCGGCGCCAGCGCGGCCGCGATGCAAGCGCGCCTGGCCACGGCCTCCAGCCCCGACCACGTGCCGCTGTGCCTGGTGGCGCTGCGCGGCGGGCAGGCCATCGGCGTCGTCAACCTCGTCGACAACGACGACGAAGAGCACACCGACTGGTGGCCCTGGCTCGCCGGCATGGTGGTGGCCGAGCCCTGGCGCGCTCAGGGCGTGGGCTCGGCACTGATGCGCGCGCTGTTGGCCGAGGCTTGGCGCCTCGGCATCGACCGCGTCTACTTCGGCACCGACGGCCCGGGTTTCTACACCCGGCTGGGCGCTGTGCTGCACGAACAGCCGCGCCCCGACTTCTGGTTCATGCGTTTCGACCGGCCTGGCGCCTGAGCGCCGGCGCCGCCGGAGGCGGCTCCTAGAATCCTCCGCATGCCCTCCATCAAGCAGAACAGCAGTTACGGCGAAGCCTCGATCCGCGTCCTCAAGGGCCTGGAACCCGTCAAGCAGCGGCCGGGCATGTACACGCGCACCGACAACCCGCTGCACGTGGTGCAGGAGGTCATCGACAACGCCGCCGACGAGGCCCTGGCCGGCGTCTGCCAGCGCATCGGCGTCACGCTGCACGCCGACGGCAGCATCTCGGTGGACGACGACGGCCGCGGCATCCCCTTCGGCCTGCATCCGCAGGAGCAGGTGCCGGTGCTGGAGATCGTCTTCACCCGGCTGCATGCCGGCGGCAAGTTCGACAAGGGCGCCGGCGGCGCCTACAGCTTCAGCGGCGGCCTGCACGGCGTGGGCGTCAGCGTGACCAACGCACTGGCCAAGCGCTTGCAGGTGACGGTGTGGCGCGAAGGCCAGGTGGCCACGCTGGCCTTCGGCGGCGGCGACGTCATCGAGCCGCTGGTGCTGCGCAAGGCCACGGCGGGCGAGCGCAGACACGGCACCAGCGTGCGTGTCTGGCCCGATGCGAAGTACTTCGAGAGCGCCGAGCTGCCGCGTGCCGATCTTGTGCACCTGCTGCGCAGCAAGGCCGTGCTGATGCCGGGCGTGACGGTGGCGCTGGCGGTCGAGAAGGCCGGCCGCCACGAAGAGGAACGGCAGGAATGGAAGTACGCCACCGGCCTGCGCGACTACCTCACGCAAGGCCTGGCCGCCGAGCCGCTGATCCCGCTCTTCGAAGGCGCGCAGTACGCAACGAACAGCGAAAGCGAGAACTTCGCCGAAGGCGAGGGTGCCGCCTGGTGCGTGGCCTTCACCGACGACGGTTCGCTGCTGCGCGAGAGCTACGTCAACCTGATCCCCACGGTGGCCGGCGGCACCCACGAAAGCGGGCTGAAGGACGGCCTCTTCGGCGCCATCAAGGGTTTCATCGACCTGCACAGCCTGCTGCCCAAGGGCGTGAAGCTGATGCCTGACGATGTCTTCTCGCGCGCCAGCTTTGTGCTCAGTGCCAAGGTGCTGGACCCGCAGTTCCAGGGCCAGATCAAGGAACGCCTGAACAGCCGCGACGCGCTGCGTCTGGTCTCGGCCTACGTCAAGCCGGCGCTCGAGCTGTGGCTGAACCAGCATGTAGAACTGGGCAAGAAGCTGGCCGAGCTCGTCATCCGCCAGGCGCAGACACGGCAGCGTGCCAGCCAGAAGGTCGAAAAACGCAAGGGCAGCGGCGTGGCCGTGCTGCCCGGCAAGCTCACCGATTGCGAAAGCCGCGACCTGCTGTTCAACGAGGTCTTCCTCGTCGAAGGCGACAGCGCCGGCGGCAGCGCCAAGATGGGCCGCAACAAGGAGACGCAGGCCGTGCTGCCGCTGCGTGGCAAGGTGCTGAACACCTGGGAAGTCGACCGCGACCGGCTGTTCGCCAACACCGAGATCCACGACATCGCCGTGGCGGTGGGTGTCGACCCGCACGGCCCGGCCGACGCGCCCGATTTCAGTGGCCTGCGCTACGGCAAGGTGTGCATCCTGAGCGATGCCGACGTCGACGGCTCGCACATCCAGGTGCTGCTGCTGACACTCTTCTTCCGCCACTTCCCGAAGCTCGTGGAGCGTGGCCATGTCTACATCGCGCGGCCGCCGCTCTACCGCATCGACGCGACGGCGCGCGGCAAGCGCCCGGCGGCCAAGTTCTATGCGCTGGACGACGGTGAACTCGAGGCCGCGCTCGACAAGCTGCGCAAGGAAGGCGCGAAGGAAGGCAGCTGGAGCATCAGCCGCTTCAAGGGCCTGGGCGAGATGAACGCCGAGCAGCTGTGGGACACGACGCTGAACCCAGAGACCCGCCGCTTGCTGCCCGTGAGCTGGCAACTGCGCGGTTTCGACGCCACCGGCACCTTGCTCTCCAAGCTGATGGGCAAGGGCGAGGCCCAGGCGCGGCGCGACCTGATGGAACTGCGCGGCGACGAGGTGGAAGTGGATGTCTGAGCACGGCGCACCGGCGCACGCATCGCCGCATGCGCCGCTGCCGCCGCTGCATCTGCGGCCGACGATGCTGTCCGACCTCGACTACGTGCAGACGGTCGAGACCGACGCCGCCAACCGCCCCTTCATCTCGCCCTGGGAACGCACGCAGCACGAGGGTGCGCTGCGCTTCCCCGACTTCCGCCACTTCATCGTCGAGGCGGGCGCCAGTGGCAGCCGCGACGGCTTCGTCATCCTGCAGGGCTGCCGCAACCCGCACAAGAGCGTCGAGCTCAAGCGTCTGGTGCTGCAGACCAAGGGCCAGGGCCTGGGCCGCGCCTGCGTGCGCTTGCTCAAGCGCATGGCCTTCCGCGACCTGCATGCACACCGCTTCTGGCTCGACGTGAAGTCGCTCAACACACGTGCACTGGCGCTCTATGCCAGCGAGGGTTTTGTCGAGGAAGGCCGGCTGCGCGAGAGTGTGCGCATCTTCGGTGACGCCGGCGACGGCTACGACAGCCTGGTGGTGATGGGCCTGCTCGACCGCGAATACCAGGCCCGCGTGGCGCTGGGGCTGGAAGCGGGCTGACGCGGGCCTGCGCCCGGCGCCGCGGCGGGGACGGGGGCGCTTCGGCGGAAGGTGGAAAATCGCGGGTTGCCCCGCCGGCCAAGCCGGCCCTGTTAGCGCCCCGATGCCCGACGACCTGTTTTCCCTGCCGACCCCGCCCGCCGACCCCGCCGACACCCTGGCCCTGGCCGATTACGCCGAACGCGCCTACCTCGAATACGCTTTAAGCGTCGTCAAGGGCCGCGCGCTGCCCGACGTCTGCGACGGCAACAAGCCGGTGCAACGGCGCATCCTGTACTCGATGTTCCGCATGGGCCTGGCCTACACCGGCACGGGTGCCAGCGGCGCGCCCCGGCCGGTGAAGAGCGCCCGTGTGGTGGGCGACGTGCTGGGCCGCTACCACCCGCACGGCGACACCGCGGCCTACGACGCGCTGGTGCGCATGGCGCAAAGTTTCAGCCAGCGTTATCCGCTGATCGACGGCCAGGGCAACTTCGGCAGCCGCGACGGCGACGGCGCAGCGGCGATGCGCTACACGGAAGCCCGGCTGGCGCCGATCGCGCGGCTGATGCTCGACGAGATCGACGAAGGCACGATCGACTTCCAGCCCAACTACGACGGCAGTACCGAGGAACCCCGGCAACTGCCGGCGAGACTTCCGTTCGTTCTTCTGAACGGCGCCAGTGGCATCGCCGTCGGGCTGGCTACCGAGGTGCCCAGCCACAACCTGCGCGAGGTGGCCGCGGCCACCGTCGCGCTGCTGAAGAACGAGGCACTGAGCGACGAAGACCTGTATGCGCTGCTGCCCGCGCCCGACTTCCCGGGCGGCGGCCAGATCATCAGCCCCGCGGCCGACATCCGCGACGCCTACGCCGGCGGCCGCGGCAGCCTGAAGGTGCGTGCACGCTGGGTCATCGAAGACCTGGCGCGTGGCCAGTGGCAGCTCGTCGTCACCGAGCTGCCGCCGCAGGCCAGCGCGCAGAAGGTGCTGGAAGAGATCGAGGAACTCACCAACCCCAAGGTCAAGGCCGGCAAGAAGGCGCTGTCGCCCGAGCAGGTGCAGCTGAAGGCCTCCGTGCTGGCCGTGCTGGACACGGTGCGCGACGAGAGCAGCAAGGACGCGCCGGTGCGCCTGGTCTTCGAACCGAAGAGCCGCACCGTGGCGCAGGCCGAACTCATCACCACGCTGCTGGCCCACACCAGCCTGGAAAGCAGCGTGCCGATGAACCTGACCATGATCGGCCGCGACGGCCGGCCGGTGCAGAAGGGGCTGCGGCGCATCCTGGTCGAGTGGATCGCCTTCCGCCTGGCCACCGTCGAGCGCCGCACGCGCTTCCGCCTGGCCAAGGTGCTGGAACGTATCCACGTGCTGGAAGGCCGGCTGCTGGTGCTGCTGAACATCGACGAGGTGATCCGCATCATCCGCAACGCCGACGAGCCCAAGCCGGCGCTGATCGAGCACTTCAAGCTCAGCGACCGCCAGGCCGAGGACATCCTGGAGATCCGGCTGCGCCAGCTGGCGCGGCTGGAGTCGATCAAGATCGAGCAGGAGCTGAAGGACCTGCGCGAACAGCAGGGCAAGCTGGAGGACATCCTGGCCAGCCCGACGGCGCTGAAGCGCACGGTGATCAAGGAGATCGAGGCCGACGCCAAGGCCCATGGCGACGAGCGCCGTACGCTGGTGCTGGAAGAGAAGAAGGCGGTGGCCGAGGTGAAGGTGGTGGACGAGCCGGTGACGGTGGTGGTCAGCACCAAGGGCTGGGTGCGTGCGCTGAAGGGCCACGAGCTCGACCCGGCCACCTTCACCTTCAAGCCGGGCGACACGCTGTATGGCCACTTCCTGGTGCGTTCGGTCGACCCGCTGCTGGTCTTCGGCACGGAATCGAAGGGATGCGGGCGTGTCTACAGCGTGGCCGTCTCGCAGCTGCCCGGCGGCCGCGGCGACGGCGTGCCCATCACCACGCTCATCGACCTGGAACCCGCCACGCAGATCGCGCATTACGTTGCCGGCGCCGCCGACAGCACGCTGCTGCTGGCCAACAGCGGCGGCTACGGCCTGCTGGCCAAGGCCGGCGACATGGTCGGCCGCAACCGCGGCGGCAAGGCCTTCCTGACGCTGGAGGCTGGCGAGCGCCTGCTGCCGCCGGTGCCGGTGGCGTCGGCGCACACCCAGGTGGCTTGCCTGGCGGCCGACGGCCGGCTGCTCGTCTACCCGTTGACCGAACTGAAGCTGCAGCCCGGCGGTGGCCGCGGGCTGACGCTGATGGACGTCGACGCGGCGACGCCGCTGCTGTCGGTGGCCACGCTGACCGACTCCGTAAAGGTGCTGGGCAGCGGGCGCGGCGGCAAGCCGAAGGAAGAAGTGCTGAAGGGGTCCGGGCTGGCCGAACACACCGGCAAGCGCGCACGCAAGGGACGCAAGGTCGACGGGCTGCTGAAGGTGCTGCGGCTGCAGTAGGCGCAAAGCCGGTTTCAGGGCGCCGCGCGACTGTCGCGTTCGGCCAACGACATGTAAGCGAGCGTGCTTTAGATCACGACGTAGCCCCGCGCGCAAGGGGGTAGCCCCGGGTCGCGGGGTGATGTTCTAGGGGGTTCAAAGGTAACGTTCTGTTATCGGTTGCGGATCGGTCGCATCCACCAGAAGGAACCCCACCATGTCCCGCAAGTCTTTCCTCCGTACCGTTGTCGCCACCACGCTGCTGGCCACCGGCCTGGCCGCCCACGCCGGGACCTTGACCATGTCGAGCTGGCTCTTCGGCTCCGGCAACACCGTCGCCGCAGGCGCTCCCAACTACGCCGGCCTGGCGGGTGGATTCAAGGGCACGCTGTCGGGCATGAACAACCCGGCGTTCGACTTGAATCCCGTCGAGATGTACTGCGTCGATCTGGGCCAGTACATCACCATCAACACCGGCACGAGCTACAGCGTCAAGATCGACGGCGAGAGCGGTACGACGAACTTCACGGTCATGAGTGTGGCGTCTGTGTTCTCGGCTGCGGTTTCGAACCGCCTGTCGGAACTGGTGAGCTATGCGAAGTCTGCTGGCACCATCGTCGACACCTCGGTCGAGTCCACTTCGCTGCAACTGGCGATCTGGAACACGGTCTACGACACCGACAACACGCTGACCGCGCCCGTCACCCCCGCCACCGCCGGCAATCCCGGCAGCTTCTCGGACGGCAGCAGCTACAAGGTCTACGCCAACACGCTGCTGACCAATTCGCTCAACTTCGGCATCACGAAGCAGCTGTACGTGCTGAGGTCGGCGGCCAATCAGGACCAGCTGTTCTGGATCGACACCCCGGCCGGGCGTCAACTGCCCGAACCCGCCAGCCTGGCCCTCGTCGCCCTGGCCCTGGGTGGCGCCGGCCTGGCTTCGCGCCGCCGCCGCGCCTGAAGCCCTGCGCTGCGCTGCGCGCCAGTCGCGGCTTCAGCCGCGGTGGCCGCGCAGCAGCAGCGCGGCCACCGCGGCCAGCGCCACGAACAGCGTCAGGCTGTAGAACTCGTAAGGCACGCCCAGCAGGCTGGCCTTGGCCTCGGCGCAGCTGGCGTAGGACGCAAACACCTGCGGCAGCATCTCGTCCAGCCCGAGGCCACGGTTGAAGCGGTCGGCCAGCGTCAGCGCGCACGACGTACTCGACGAGGCGACGAAGTGCTGCCACAGCGCCGTGGCGATGCCGCACAGGGTCAGCACGGCCACCAGCGGGCCGCTGAACCAGCGCGCCACGCGCCCGCCGGCCAGCAGACCCGGCAAGGCGGCCAGCGCGATGGCCACGAAGATCACCCGCTGCAGCACACACCAGGGGCAGGGCTGCATGTCCAGCCGGTACTGGGTGAAGAGCGCGGCCGCCACCGCCAGCAGCGGCACCGCCACCGCGGCAGCGCAGAGGCGGCGCGAGGTCATCGCCGCTGTCACTCGACTTCGGCGATGAGCTCGATCTCGACGCAGGCGCCCATCGGCAGCTGGGCCACGCCGAAGGCACTGCGCGCATGGGCGCCGACCGCGGGCCCGAACACGGCCACCAGGAGTTCGCTGGCGCCGTTCGTCACCAGGTGGTGCTCGGTATAGGTCGGGGCGCTGTTGACCAGACTCAGCAGCTTGACGATGCGCCTGACCTTGGCCAGGTCACCCACCGCGGCCTGCAGCGTGCCCAGCAGGTCGATGGCCACGCCGCGCGCGGCGACCTTGCCTTCTTCGGTGGACATCGTCGCGCCCAGCTGGCCGACCACGGGCTTGCCGTCGCGCCTGGCGATGTGGCCAGAGACGAAGACCAGACTCCCGCTGCGCACGAAGGGCACGTAGGCGGCGGCCGGCACCGCCACGGGCGGCAGCGTGATCGACAGGGCTTGCAGGCGTTCGGCGATGGTGTTCATGGCACTTTCGAGGGCGTCCTTGAGGGGGGCGCGGCATCCTACACCGGCCCCTAGACTGGCCCGATGAAGCTCGTCTGGGGCCCGGCGCTGCGGGGTGGTCTGCTCGCGCTCGGCTGGCTGGCCGGGCTCGCTCTGCAATTGCAGCAGCCCGCGCTGGGCCCTGACGCCGAGGCCTGGGCGGCGGTCGTGGCGGCCTTGGTCGTTGCGCTGGCGGCGTGGCGCTGGCGCCGCCACGCCGCCGCGGCGCTGCTGCTGGCGCTGTGTGCGGGCGCCCTGGGGTACGCCAGCACCTCGCTGCGTGGCGCACAGGCGCTGCGGCAGGGCCTGGCGCCGGCGCTGGAAGGCGTGGATCTCGTTGTCACCGGCCTCATCGCCGAGCTGCCCCGCGCCGGCCTCACCGGCACCCGCTTCGTGCTGGCCACCGAAAGCGCCACGCGGGCCGGCGTGCCGGTGTCGGTGCCGCCGCGCCTGTCGCTGGGCTGGTACCGCGGCCCGGACGACGGCGCGCTGCTGGCCGGCCCGCCCGAAGAGCTGCGTGCCGGCCAGCGCTGGCGCCTGACGGTGCGCCTGCGCCAGCCGCACGGCAGCTTCAACCCGCACGGCTTCGACCTCGAGCTGTGGCTGTTCGAACGCGGCCTGGGTGCCGGCGGCACCGTGCGTGCGCAGCCCGGTGCCGCGCCGCTGAAGCTGGCCGATGCCGCCGGCGCCCCGGTCGAACGCGTGCGCCAGGCGCTGCGCGACGCGCTGCAACGTCAAGTGGACGACCCGGCCGCCGCGGGTGTGCTGGCGGCGCTGCTCATCGGCGATCAGGCGGCCATCGACCGCGCCGGCTGGGAGCTCTTCCGCGTCACCGGCGTGTCGCACCTGATGAGCATCTCGGGCCTGCACGTCACGATGTTCGCCTGGCTGGCCGGCGGCGCAGCGGGCTGGCTGTGGCGCCGCCACCCGCGACTGCCGCTCGTGCTGCCGGCGCCACAGGCAGCGCGCTGGGGCGGCCTGCTGGCCGCCGCCGTCTACGCGCTGCTGGCCGGCTGGGGCGTGCCGGCGCAGCGCACGGTGGGCATGATCGGCGTGGTGGTGGCGCTGCGCAGCGCCGGTATGCGCTGGCCGCTGCCGGCGGTGCTGGCGGCCGCCGCGCTGGCCGTGACGCTCGCCGACCCGTGGGCGATGCTGCAGCCGGGCTTCTGGCTGTCCTTCGTCGCGGTGGCGATGCTGGTGGCCTCCGAGCCGGTGCAGGCCGACAGCGCGGCGGACAACGCGGCGAACAGCGCGGCGGACAGCGCGGCCGCCACAGGCTGGCGCGCACGTGCGGCGCAGGCGCTGCGTGCCGGCTGGCGCACCCAGGTCGTCGCGACGGTGGCGCTGGCACCGCTCACGCTGGTCTTCTTCCAGCAGATCTCGCTCGTCGGCTTTGCCGCCAACCTGCTCGCCATCCCGCTGGTCACGCTGCTCGTCGTGCCGCTGGCCATGCTGGGCGTGCTGCTGCCACCGCTGTGGAGCGCCGCCGCGGCGCTGGTGCAGGGGCTGACGGCCATGCTGCAGGCCCTGGCCGGGCTGCCGCTGGCGCTGTGGTCGGCCGCGGCTGCGCCGCCCTGGGCCATGGCCTGCGGGCTGGCGGCCGGGGCCCTGGCGGTGCTGCCACTGCCCTGGCGGCTGCGGCTGCTGGCCATGCCGCTGGCCCTGCCGCTGCTGCTGCCCTGGGTCGAGCGCCCGCCGCCGGGGCAGTTCGAACTGGTGGCCGCCGATGTCGGTCAAGGCACGGCGGTGCTGGTGCGCACGCGCAGCCACCTGCTGATGTACGACACCGGCCCGGCCTACACGCCCGAGGCCGATGCCGGCGGGCGTGTGCTGCTGCCGCTGCTGCGGGCCCGCGGCGAAAAGCAGGTCGACCTGCTGATGCTGAGCCACCGCGACAGCGACCATGTCGGCGGCGCCGCGACGCTGCTGGCCGGCGTGCCGGTGCGGGCACTCTCCAGCTCGCTGGCCGACGAGCACCCCTTGCGCCAGGCGGCCGCGCAGCGGGGCCTGCCGCACCGGCCCTGCAGTGCCGGCCAGCGCTGGATGTGGGACGGCGTGGCCTTCGAGCTGCTGCACCCGACGCCCGCCGACCTGGCGCTGGCACAGAAACCCAACGCGCTGAGCTGCGTGCTGCGTGTGCAGGCGGCCGACGGCAGCCGCGCGCTGCTCACCGGCGACATCGAGGCGGCGCAGGAAGCCGCGCTGCTGCAGCGTGATGCCGGCGCGCTGCGCAGCGACGTGCTGCTGGTGCCCCACCACGGCAGCAAGACCTCGTCCACCGCCGCCTTCCTCGACGCCGTGGCGCCGCGCCTGGCGCTGGTGCAGGCGGCCTACCGCAGCCGCTTCGGCCACCCCGCGCCCGAGGTGCTGGCGCGTTACGCCGAGCGCGGCATCGCCGTGGTGCGCAGCGACCGCTGCGGCGCCTGGAGCGGCGCGGCGGCGCCGGCGAGCGCGGTCTCGGCGCCGACCGGGCTGCCGCAAGGTCTCTGCGCGCGCGATGTCGACAGGCGTTACTGGCATCATCGACCCTCGGATTCCGCGGCCGCGGCGCCCTGAAAGCCGGTGGCGCGGGCTTGCAGCGCCGCAAGGTGGCCCGCGGCTTGCAAGAACCCGATGGCCGATCCCCGAAAGCCCAGGAGCCTCCGCCCGTGTCCATCCATGTTGCGCTGAACCACGTCACGCATTACCGCTACGACCGCCGTGTCACGCTCGGCCCCCAGGTCGTGCGCCTGCGCCCGGCGCCGCACTGCCGCACGCGCATCCTGAGCTACTCGCTGCGTGTCGAGCCCGCCGGCCACTTCATCAACTGGCAGCAGGACCCGTTTGCCAACTACGCGGCGCGCCTGGTATTCCCCGACATGACGCGCGAGTTCAAGGTCACGGTCGACCTCGTGGCCGAGATGTCGGTGCTGAACCCGTTCGACTTCTTCCTCGAGCCCGAGGCCGAGAACTTCCCGTTCGGCTACACCGACGAGGCCGCGCTCGACCTCGTCCCCTACCTCGCGAAGTGCCCGCTCACGCCGCGCTTCCAGGCCTTCGTCGAAAGCGTGCCGCTGGACAAGCAGCGCACCATCGACTTCCTGGTCGGCATCAACCAGCGTCTGCAGCACGACATCAGCTACCTCATCCGCATGGAACCGGGTGTGCAGACGCCCGAGGTCACGCTGAGCAACGGCAGCGGCTCCTGCCGCGACACCGGCTGGCTGCTGGTGCAGACGCTGCGCCACCTGGGGCTGGCGGCGCGTTTCGTCTCGGGCTACCTCATCCAGCTCAAGCCCGACGTCAAGTCGCTCGACGGCCCGACGGGTGCCGAGCACGACTTCACCGACCTGCACGCCTGGTGCGAGGTCTACCTGCCGGGCGCGGGCTGGATCGGCCTCGACCCCACCAGCGGCCTGCTCGCTGGCGAAGGCCACATCCCGGTGGCCTGCACGCCCGAGCCCAGCACCGCGGCGCCGGTCAGCGGTGCGGTCGACGACTGCGAGGTCGAGTTTTCGCATCACATGGAAGTGACGCGCATCTACGAATCGCCGCGTGTCACGCTGCCCTACAGCGATGTGCAGTGGCAGGCCATCGAACAGCTCGGCCACGAAGTCGATGCCAAGCTCGAAGCCCAGGACGTGCGCCTGACGATGGGCGGCGAGCCCACCTTCGTGGCCGTCGACGACCGCGACGCCGCCGAATGGAACACCGACGCGCTGGGCCCCACCAAGCGCGGCCTGGCCACGGAGTTGGTGCACAAACTGGCGGCGCGTTATGGCAAGGGTGCCTTCCTGCACTTCGGCCAGGGCAAGTGGTACCCGGGTGAGCAACTGCCGCGCTGGGCCCTGAGCATCTGCTGGCGCGCCGACGGCCAGCCCTGCTGGACCGACCCCGGCCTCTTTGCCGACGAGCGCGAAACCTACCGCTACACCGCCGACGACGCGAAAAACTTCCTGCACACGTTGACGCGCCGCCTGGGCCTGGACACCGGCTTCGTGCAGCCGGTCTACGAAGACACCTACTACTACCTGTGGCGTGAGCGCCGGCTGCCGGTGAACGTCGACCCCTTCGACGCGCGGCTCGGCGACGAGCTCGAACGGGCCCGCCTGTGCCGCGTCTTCACGCAGGGGCTGGACGCGACGGTGGGCTACGTGCTGCCGTTGAAGCGGGAATGGCAGACCCCGACGGCCTGCCCGGCCTGGGTGACGGGGCCCTGGTTCCTGCGCGACGACCGCATGTACCTGATCCCCGGCGATTCGCCGATGGGCTACCGCCTGCCGCTCGACTCGCAGGCCTGGGCGGCCAAGGCCGACACGCCGTGGACGATGGCGCAAGACCCGTTTGCGCTGCAGGCGGCGCTGCCCTCGGCGGCGGCGCTGCGCATGCAGCAGGCGCTGCAGCGCCCGCCTGGGAGGCCCGCAGGCGGTGAAGGGGGCCTCGACCACGAAGGCTTCGGCGCCGACGCCGGCGCCGCCGGCCGGCTGGGCCACGGCGCCGTGGCCGGGCCGACGGGCGACAGCCGTGCCGCTGCCGGCCACGGCACACGTTCAGATCGCCCGGGCACCGGGCACGACCCCGTCACCCCCTTCCCGCGCGACCCGCTGGCGCTGCCCGAGCCTTTCGAATCGGCCGGTGAACTGACACGCACCGCGCTGTGCGTGGAAGTGCGCGACCCGCAGCGCGGCAACGGCCCCAAGGCCGAGCAGGAACACGGCGGCAAGAGTGGCGTGCTCTACCTCTTCATGCCGCCGCTGAAGCACCTGGAGGACTACCTCGAACTGGTGGCCGCCATCGAGGCCACCTGCGCTGAACTGGCGATGAAGATCGTCATCGAGGGTTACGGCCCGCCGCGCGACCCGCGCCTGAAGACACTCGCCGTCACGCCCGACCCCGGTGTCATCGAGGTCAACATCCATCCGGCGCACAACTGGGCCGAACTGGTCGACCACACCGAATTCCTCTATGAAGCGGCGCACCAGACGCGCCTGTCGACCGAGAAGTTCATGCTCGACGGCCGCCACACCGGCACCGGTGGTGGCAACCACTTCGTGCTCGGCGGCGCCACGCCGGCCGACAGCCCCTTCCTGCGCCGGCCCGACGTGTTGGCCAGCCTCATCACCTACTGGCACAACCACCCCGCGCTGAGCTACCTGTTCAGCGGCATGTTCATCGGCCCCACCAGCCAGGCGCCGCGCTTCGACGAGGCGCGCAGCGACCAGGTCTACGAGGTCGAGATCGGTCTCGACGAACTGGAACGCCAGCTCGGTCTGTATGGTGCCGTGCCGCCCTGGGTCGTCGACCGCACGCTGCGCAACCTGCTGGTGGACGTGACAGGCAACACCCACCGCAGCGAGTTCTGCATCGACAAGCTCTACTCGCCCGATGGCCCCACGGGCCGCCTCGGCCTGCTGGAACTGCGTTCCTTCGAAATGCCGCCGCACGCCCGCATGAGCCTGGCGCAGCAACTGCTGTTGCGTGCGCTGCTGGCCTGGTTCTGGAAGGAACCCTACCGCGGCCGCGGCGCCACGCGCCTGACACGCTGGGGCACCGGCCTGCACGACCGCTTCCTGCTGCCGACCTTCGTGCAGATGGACTTCGACGACGTCATGGCCGACCTGAAAGGCGCGGGCTTCGCCTTCGATGGCGCCTGGTTCGCGCCGCACTTCGCCTTCCGCTTCCCGCTCGTCGGTGAAGTCGCGGTGGCCGGCGTCGAGCTCACGCTGCGCACTGCGCTCGAGCCCTGGCACGTGATGGGCGAAGAGGGCTCGCCCGGCGGCACCGTGCGCTACGTCGATTCGTCGCTCGAGCGGCTGGAAATCAAGGTCACGGGGCTGAACGGCAACCGCCACGTCGTCACCGTCAATGGCCGCGCGCTGCCGCTGCAGCCCACCGGGCGCGTGGGCGAGTTTGTCGCTGGCGTGCGCTACCGCGCCTGGCAGCCGCCTTCGGCGCTGCACCCGACGATCAAGGTGCACGTGCCGCTGACCATCGACCTGGTCGACACCTGGCAGCGCCGCAGCCTGGGCGGCTGCCGCTACCACGTGGCCCATCCGGGCGGACGCAGCCACGAGGCCTTCCCGGTCAACAGCTACGAGGCCGAGAGCCGGCGCCTGTCGCGCTTCTTCCGCTTCGGCCACACGCCGGGCACGCTGGATGTGGTGCCGGCGCTGCCGAGCCTGGAGCACCCGTTCACGATGGACATGCGCCGCTGAGCGGCCAGCCGATCACGGGCTTCATGGCGCAGACCCAGTCGCAGAGTTCGCTGCCCTTCGAGGCCGCCCCTGGCGCCGAAGCGGTGGCGCTGCACACGCTGAGCTCGCGCGCCTTGCCGGCCGAGCCCGGCGTGTGGGACGAGTTGCGTGCGCCCGATGGCACGCTGCGCGACGCCTGGCGGCGCTTTGCGCAGGCGCTGCCGGCGCCCGCCGCCAGTGCCGGTGTTGGCGCCGAACTGGCCACCGACCTCGACCGACGTGTCCGCCAGGTGGCGCAGCGCATCCTGATGGACGGCGTCACGCACAACGTCTTCAGCGACGACCCCAAGGTGGGCGCCGCCGCGCGCGCCTGGTCGCTCGAGCTGATGCCGCTGCTGATCGAGCCCGCCGAGTGGGCCGCCATCGAGGCCGGCGTCGTGCAGCGCGCCGAGCTGCTGCAGTGCATGCTGACCGACCTGTACGGCCCGCAGCACCTGCTGCGCGAAGGCCTGCTGCCGCCGGCGCTGCTGCTGCGCCACCCGGGCTGGCTGCGGCCGATGATCGGCGTCACGCCGCCGCGGGGCCTGCACCTCTACATCGCCGCCTTCGATCTGGCCCGTGGCCCCGACGGCCGCTGGTGGCAGGTGGCGCAGCGCACGCAGGGCCCGTCGGGCCTGGGCTATGTGATGCACAACCGCATGGTGGTGACGCGCGAGTTCCCCGAGGCCTTCCGCGATCTGCGTGTGCAGCGCATCGCCAGCAGCTACAGGCGCCTGCTCGACACGCTGGAAGCCGCCGCGCGCGAGCTCGCGGTGGGCCTGGGCGACGGCGCGCCGCGCGTCGTGCTGCTGACGCCGGGGCCCTACAGCGAGACCTACTTCGAGCACGCCTACCTGGCGCGTTACCTGGGCGTGCCGCTGGTCGAGGGTGGCGACCTCACCGTGCGCGGCGAGCGCCTCTACCTGAAGACCGTGCAAGGCCTGGAGCCCGTGCACGGTCTGCTGCGCCGGCTGGACGACGACTTCTGCGACCCGCTGGAACTGCGTCCCGACAGCACGCTGGGCGTGCCCGGCCTGCTGCAGGCCGCACGCGCCGGCACGGTGGTGATGGCCAACGCGCTGGGCAGCGCCTTCCTGGAGTCGCCCGCGATCCAGGGTTTCATGCCGGGTGTGGCGCGCCGGCTGACCGGCGAAGACCTGCTGATGCCTTCGCTGCCTACCTGGTGGTGCGGCGAGGCGGCAGCCTGGGCCGACGTGCGCCACCACCTCGACGACAAGATCGTGCGCAGCACCTTCCCCGGCAGCGGCCGGACCTCCCAGGTGCGCCAGGCGCATTCCGCGGCCGTCGACGACGACCCTGACGCATGGACGGTGCAGGGCCGGCTGCGCTTCTCGCGCGCCCCGATCTGGGGCGACGGCGCCCTCAGCCCGCGCCCTGCGATGGTGCGTGTGTACGCGATCGCCGACGGCGGTGGCCGCTGGCACGTGCTGCCCGGTGGCATGACCCGCGTGGCGCGGCGCGAAGACGGCAGCGTCAGCATGCAGCGCGGGGGCACGAGTCTCGACACCTGGGTGCTGACCGAAGGCGCGGTCGACACCTTCAGCATGCTGCCGCAGCGCCTGCAGGTCGACGACATCGCCCAGCGCCGCCGGCCCGTCAGCAGCCGCACGGGCGAGAACCTGTTCTGGCTCGGCCGCTACACCGAGCGCACCGAGCAGCTGGTGCGGCTGGCCCGCGCCACGCTGCTGCTCATCGACGCCGACAACGACGCCCCTCCCGAGCTGATGGCGGCGCTGTCGGCGCTGTGCGTGCGGGTCGGCCTGGCGCCGCACGGCGTGCCCACGCTCGTGCAGAGCGGCACGCTGTTCGAACGGGCGCTGCTCGCCGGCCTGGGCCGCACCGACACCAACGAGGGCACGGCCAGCGTGGCCTTCGACCTGGCGGCGCTGGAGCGTGCTTCGATGGCGCTGCGCGAACGGCTGTCGGCCGAGCACTGGGGCCTGATCCGCTCGATGCGCGAGGGCTTCGCGCAGGCACTGGACACGGCGCCGGGTGAACTGCCGACGCGGGCGCAGGTGCTGCCCGCGCTGGACCGCCTGGCGCTGCAACTGGCGGCGGTGACCGGCGCGCAGAGCGACCGCATGACCCGCGACCACGGCTGGCGCCTGATGACGGTGGGCCGCCTGACCGAGCGCCTGATCGCGGTATCGACGCGCCTGCGTGTTTTCCTGGAGAACCAGGCGCTGGGCAGCGCCGCGGGCATCGACCTGCTGCTGGAGCTGTTCGACAGCCTCATCACCTTCCGCGCCCGCTACCAGCGCCACGAGGACCTGCTGGCGCTGACCGACCTGCTGGTGCTGGACAGCGCCATCCCGCGCTCCTTCGCCGGTGTGCTGCGCCGGCTGCGCACCGAGATCGGCAAGCTGCCCGGCCCGCCCGAGGCCCAGCAGCCGCTGCTCGACCTGCTGCCGGCCGAAGGCGCCGGGCTGACCCTGGAGTCGCTGCGCGGTGCTGACGAGGCCGCCATCGCGCAGGCGCTGCGCTCGCTGGCGGTGACGCTGGGCCACCGCGCCTCGTCGCTGGCCGACCGCATCAGCGAGCGCTACTTCACCCTGGCGCAGGGCGTGGATCAACGCGTCTGATGGACACCGTGTTGCTGGAAGTCACGCACGACACGCGCTACGACTATGGCGCGCCGGTGTCGCTGGCCCACCACCTGGCGCACCTGCAGCCGCTGGCCGACGCCTACCAGCAACGGCTGGAATTCGACCTCGCCATCGACCCCGCACCCGGCCACCGCCGCGATGGCGTCGACGCTCTGGGCAATGCCGAATGCCGGTTCAGCCTGGCCCAGCCGCACACCAGCCTGCACGTGCGCGCCATCAGTCGTGTGCGCGTTGCGCCGCGTTTTGCGGGCCTGCAGGCGGCACGCTCGCCGGCGTGGCAGACACTGGCCGAGAGCCTGCGCTACGTTGCGCTGGCGCCTTTCCAGCCGGTGCTGGAATTTGCGCTGCCTTCGCCTTACGTGCCGCGCCTGGTGCCACTGCGCCGCTATGCCGCGCTGTCCTTCCGCCCCGGCCGGCCGGTGGCCGAGGCGGCGATCGAGCTGATGCACCGTGTGCACGCCGACTTCAGCTACGAAAGCCAGAGCACCGACATCGACACGCCCCTGGATGAGGTCTGGGCGCACAAACGCGGCGTGTGCCAGGACTTCGCGCATCTGATGGCCGGCGCCATGCGCATGCTGGGCCTGCCGGTGCGCTACGTCAGCGGCTACCTGCTCACGCGCGCGCCCGACGGCGGCGCGCCGATGCAGGGCGCCGACGCCTCGCACGCCTGGGTGCAGGTGTGGTGCCCGGGCACACCCGGCGTGCCGCCGGACGGCTGGCTCGACCTCGACCCCACCAACAACCTGGTTCCCGGTAGCGGCCATGTGCGCGTGGCCGTGGGGCGCGACTTCGGCGACGTCACGCCGCTGCGCGGCGTCATCCGCGGCGGCGGCCGCCACACCCTGAACGTGGGCGTGCAAACCCGCGTGCTGGACCGCGCCGGGCCCGACCCGGAACGCGAGTTGCTAGAGATGCCCTGATGGAGCGAAATACACCATGAAGCCGGCCTTCGACGAAATGCATACGCCGGACCACGAGATCCGCGCCCAGTACCGGATCTACCAGCGCTGGCTCGACCGTCAGCCGCGCGAGGCCATGCAGGCGCGCCGCGAAGAGGCCGAGATGATCTTCCGTCGCGTCGGCATCACCTTCGCCGTCTACGGCGCGAAGGACGAGGACGGCGCCGGCACCGAGCGCCTGATCCCCTTCGACCTCATCCCGCGTGTCATCCCGCAGCAGGAATGGGCGGCGATGGAAGCCGGCCTGGCCCAGCGCGTGACGGCGCTGAACCGTTTCATCCACGACGTCTACCACGACCAGGACATCCTGCGTGCCGGCGTCGTGCCGGCAGAGCAGGTGCTGAAGAACACGCAGTTCCGCGCCGAGATGATGAATGTCGAGGTGCCGGGCCAGGTGTACTCGCACATCTCGGGCATCGACATCGTGCGTGCCGGCAACGCCGAAGGTGGCGGCGACTACTACGTGCTGGAAGACAACCTGCGTGTGCCCAGCGGTGTGAGCTACATGCTCGAGAACCGCAAGATGATGATGCGGCTCTTTCCCGAGCTGTTCGCGATGCACCGCGTGGCGCCCGTGGCGCACTACCCCGACCTGCTGCTCGAGACCCTGCGCGCCGTGGCGCCGGCCGGCGTCAATGAACCCACCGTGGTGGTGCTGACGCCCGGCATGTACAACAGCGCCTACTTCGAGCACGCCTTCCTGGCGCAGCAGATGGGCGTCGAACTCGTCGAGGGCCAGGACCTGTTCGTCAAGGACGGCTACGTCTACATGCGCACCACCCAGGGCCCGCGGCGCGTCGACGTGATCTACCGCCGCGTCGACGACGACTTCCTCGACCCCAAGGTCTTCCGTGCCGACAGCACGCTGGGCTGCGCCGGGCTGGTGGACGTCTACCGCGCCGGCAACATCACGCTCTCCAACGCCGTGGGCACCGGCATCGCCGACGACAAGAGCATCTATCCCTACGTGCCGAAGATGATCGAGTTCTATCTCGGCGAAAAGCCCATCCTCAACAACGTGCCGACCTGGATGTGCCGCCAGGCCGACGACCTGAAGTACGTGCTGGGCCACATGGCCGAGTTGGTGGTCAAGGAGGTACACGGTGCAGGCGGTTACGGCATGCTGGTCGGGCCGGCGGCGACGAAGGCCGAGATCGCGGAGTTCAAGGCGGTGGTGAAGGCCCGGCCCGACAACTACATCGCCCAGCCCACGCTGAGCCTGAGCACCTGCCCGACCTTCGTCGAGAGCGGCGTGGCGCCGCGCCACATCGACCTGCGGCCTTACGTGCTGAGTTCGGGCAAGGACGTGCAGACGGTGCCCGGCGGGCTGACCCGCGTGGCGCTGAAGGAAGGTTCGCTGGTGGTCAACAGCAGCCAGGGCGGTGGCACCAAGGACACCTGGGTGCTCGAAGATTGATGGCCCCCAGGCTCACTTCGTTCGCCACCCCCCCGAGGGGGCTCTTGCTGCGGCCCGGCAAAGCCGGTTCCGCGCAAGTTCTCGATCAATGCCCGAATCGACTTGGAGCAAGCTCATGTTGTCTAGAACTGCAGACCACCTGTTCTGGATGGCGCGCTACATGGAGCGCGCCGAGAACACCGCCCGCATGCTCGACGTCAACTACCAGACCAGCCTGCTGCCGCAGAGCGTCGACATGGCCGAGCAAGGGTGGCGCGGGCTGCTGTCGATCAGCGAGCTGACCTCGAGCTTCTCGAAGAAGTACGACCTGGTCACGGCGCGCAACGTCATGGACTTCATGGTGCGCGACGAGACCAACCCGTCGAGCATCGTCTCCTGCGTGCGCGCGGCACGCGAGAACGCCCGCGCCGTGCGCGGCGCGCTGACCACCGAGGTCTGGGAGACACAGAACCAGACCTGGCTCGAGTTCGGGCGGCTGCTGATGGGCGACGCCTTCGAACGCGACCCCGGCAGCCTGTTCGAGTGGGTGAAGTTCCGCAGCCATCTCAGCCGTGGCGTCACCGTGGGCACCATGCTGCAGGACGAGGCGCTGCACTTCCTGCGCATCGGCACCTTCCTCGAACGCGCCGACAACACCGCGCGGCTGCTCGACGTGAAGTTCCAGGCCCTGGCCGGCGGCGACTACTTCGGCCCCGGCGCAGCCAAGGAGGGGCTGGAGGTCGATTTCTACCACTGGAGCGCGATCCTGCGCTCGGTCTCGGGCTTCGAGATCTACCGCAAGGTCTACCGCAACGTGATCCACCCCGACAAGGTGGCCGAACTGCTGATCCTGCGCCCCGACATGCCACGCTCGCTGGCGGCCTGCCTCAACGACGTGGTGGCCAACCTCGAGATGGTGGCCAACGAGCAGAGCAGCGAAACGCAGCGCCGCGCCGGTCGCCTGCGCAGCGACCTGCAGTACGGGCGCATCGACGAGATCCTGGCCACCGGGCTGCACGCCTACCTGACCGAGTTCCTCGACCGCGTCAACGACATCGGCGTCGGCATCAGCCGCGACTTCCTGGTGCCGATGGCGGCCTGAGCGCTGCTGCGCCGGGGTGGTTCTCCTGGAGGTGGGCCGCGACGACGCCCTGTTTGCCCCCGTGCTGGCGACTGCCGGCGTCACGCCGCTGCGCGCGCCGAGATCGACCTGGTGCTGAGCGATCTCGACATAGGCGCTTCGATGCCCGCGGCGCAGTTCCACGCGCCGACAAAAAAATGGGGCTGGTTTGCACCAGCCCCTTCTTTCGCCCGGGACGGCAGCCCGGGTCCTGGCTTACTTGGCGGCGGCGGTGGCCTTGGTGGCCTTCTTCTTCGCAACCTTCTTGGTGGCCTTCTTGGCCGCCGGCTTTTCGGCCGGGGTGGCGGCAGCGGCAACAGCCGGCGCAGCGACGGCAGCCAGAGCGGCGGGCTTGGCCGGGGTGGCTGGCGCGGCAGCTTGCGCGAAGCTGGCGACGGCAGCGGTGGACAGCAGGGCGGCGAGCAGCAGGTTCTTGGTCATGGAGTCTTCATGTCGTGTCCGAATTCGTGAAGCTCCGAATCCGCTGAGCAGCCCCACCATCTGGCGGGACTTCATCCACAACGTGGGTCGGGCCCCGCCGGTTGACCTCTTGTAAGGCGGCGCCGTGCAGCTGAACTGCCCTCTCAGGGCAGTGTGACTCTGACACTCTCCATGACCCCCAGGGGCGGGAATGGCGAAGTCACTTCCTGGGGGTGCTCAGCTTGGCACGGCCGCGCGTTCCAGGCGCCGACGGCGCCGCAGCACCGCGCCCAGTAGCGGCAGGCCGGCCAGCAGCAGCAGTGCAGCGCCCGGTTCGGGCACGACCAGCGCCGTGACGCCCAGCCCGGTGTCCGCCAGCATGGCCAGATCCAGCGCCGAGATGTCGCCGCGCACGCCACGGTAGAAGACGACGCCGTTCATCAGGTCGGGCACCAGGTCCAGCCCCAGGCCCGCCACGTCGTTGCCCAGGTGCGCGTAGGCGCCCAGGGTCAGCGGCACCGGGCCGCCGTAGACCGCCATCGCCTGCGCCCCGCTGAAGAACAGCGCCGTGCCCAGGGGCGTGGCCATCGGCTGCACCTGGGCGTCGAAGGTCGACAGGTAGCCACCCGCCGCCGCGCCCGAACTCGCGTCGAGCCAGCCGTTGAAGCCCAGCGCGTGACCGAACTCGTGCATCAGCACCGTCATCGCGTCGGTCTGGCTGCCGGGTACGGCGGCGCTGCGCGACAGCGGGTCCGGGTCGAACCAGAGTTCGTTCTGCAGGTAGCCGTCGATGCCGATCACGAATTCGATGTCGGGCGCTGCGCCGTTGGCGTCGATGCCGGTGCGCAGTTCGTGGGCGGCGCCCTGCGACCACAGCGTGCTGCCGTCGCTTGCGCTGCCGTAGTAGGCCGTCGTCGCGCTGCGGCCGCTGGCGGTGGCCAGCGATGCGAAGCTGATGTTGACCGTCAGCTCGACGCCCGGTGCGCTTGCAAGCTGCTGCAGCCAGGCGCTGCCAGCGGCCACCGCCAGGCGTTCGAGGTCGGCGTAGTAGCCGGCGTAGCTGGCCGTGGGGTCGGCGAACAGCACCCCGATGCGCGTGCCGCTGTCGGCACCGGCGGCCCCGGCGGCGCAGAGGCAGCAGGCCAGAAGCATGCGGCGCAGGGTCCGGGTGGCACGGGGGCTCGACATGGGGGTACTCCTGCGGCGTGCCCGCGGATGCGGGGTCGGAGCTCAGGAGAACATGGGCACCCGCCGACGTCAGTGCGCCAACGCACCCCCCATGCATGTCGGGAGGGTCGCACCTATCATCGACGCCCATGCTCAGAACCCTGGTCCTCATGACACTCGCCGCCAGCACGCTCGCCGCCGCACAGCCCATCGCGACGCCGGTCGCGCCCGTGTTGCCGCACGTCGTGAAGGGCCCGCAGGGCGAGCGCGTCGACGAGTACCACTGGCTGCGCGACGACGACGCCCGGGCCAAGCGGCCCGAGATCCTGCGCCACCTCGAGGCCGAGAATGCCTACACCGACGCCGTGCTGGCGCCGCTGGCCGGCCTGCGCCAGCAACTGGTCGCCGAGATGCGCGGCCGCATCCTCGAGGACGACAGTTCGCCGCCGGTCTACGACCACGGCTGGTGGTACTGGACCGAGTTCAAAGCCGGCGACGAGTATCCGCGCCTGCTGCGCCAGCGCGGCACGCCCGAGCGCGCCGAGGCCAAGGCGCCGCGCGAATTGCTGCTCGACCAGCCGGCGTTGGCCCGCGGCCACACCTACTTCAAGGTCGCGTCCACCGCCGTCAGCCCCGACGGCAGGCTGCTGGCCTGGACCGAAGACACTGCCGGACGCCGCATCCACACGTTGCGTTTCCGCAACCTCGTCAGTGGCGAGGTCTACGCCGAAACGATCTCCGGTGTGCTCGAAGAACTGGCCTGGGCCAACGACAACCGCACGCTGTTCTACATCCTGCAGGACCCGGTAACGCTGCAGAGCGGCCCCGTCTACCGCCACGTGCTGGGCACCGACCCGAAGATCGACGTCAAGGTCTACGACGAGCTCGACAAGACGCTGTTCACCGAGGTGCGGCGCACGGCGTCGGGCCGTTATGTCGTGATCGACGTGCGCGGCACCGAAACCACCGAGACCCTGGTCGTGCCTGCAGACCGACCCGCGAGCCCCGTGCGCGTCGCGCTGGCGCGCCGCGAGCAGGTGCGGCACCGCGCCGACCACCTGGGCAGCCGCTGGGTGGTGCGCACCAACGAGGGCGCGCTGAACTTCCGCCTCGTGAGCGCGCCCGACCGCGCGCCCGACCTGCGCAGCCTGTGGCGCACCCAGGTGCCCGGGCGCGAAGAGGCCACGCTCGAAGCCTTCGTCCTGACGACCCGCGGCATCGCCGTACAGGAACGCGTGGACGCCGACGTGCGTGTGCGCCTGCTCGGTGGCGGCGCGCGCGTGGCCGCGCTGGCGGCGCCGGCCGGCACCGCGGTGACGCTGGGCGACAACCGCGACCCGGCGGCCGCCCACCTGCGCTTCAACGTCACCTCGATGGTGCGGCCCACCGCCACCTACGACCTGCACCTGAAGAGCGGCCAGGCTGTGCTGCGCAAGGAAAAGGTCGTGCCCGGCTACGACGCTGCGCTCTACGCCACCGAGCGCCTGTGGGCGCCGTCGCGTGACGGCAAGCGCATCCCGGTCACGTTGTCGTGGCGGCGCGACCGCGCGCGCGTCGACGGCAGCGCGCCGCTGCTGGTGCTGGGCTACGGCTCCTACGGTCTTTCGATCGACCCCAACTTCTCGTCCAACCGCCCCAGCCTGATGGACCGCGGATTCGTGATCGCCTTCGCCCATGTGCGCGGCGGCGCCGATCTGGGCGAGGGCTGGTACGCCGACGGCCGCATGATGAACAAGAAGAACAGCTTCAACGACTTCGTCGACGCCACGCAGGCGCTGCTGAAGGCCGGCTGGGGCGCGCCGGGCAAGGTCTTCGCGCAGGGCGGTTCGGCCGGCGGCCTGCTGATGGGCGCCGTGGCCAACCAGGCCGGCACGCTCTACAAGGGAATGGTGCTGGACGTGCCCTTCGTCGACGTCGTGACGACCATGCTCGACGAGACCATCCCGCTCACCGTCAACGAATGGAAGCAGTGGGGCGACCCGCGCGAGAAGCCGGCCTACGACTACATGCTGAGCTATTCGCCCTACGACCAGCTCGCGGCCCGGGACTACCCGGCGATGCTGGTCACCACCGGGCTGTGGGACTCGCAGGTGCAGTACTACGAACCGGCCAAGTACGTGGCGCGGCTGAGGGCGCGCAAGACCGACCGCAACCCGCTGCTGCTGGCCGTCAACATGAAGGCCGGCCACGGCGGGTCCTCGGGGCGTTTTGAATTCCTCGTCGAGGTGGCGCGCATGTACGCCTTCCTGATCGACCTGGCCGGCGCGCCGGTGGCGCTGCCGCCGGCGAAGTGAAGCCCGCTCAGCGCGCGGCGCTGGCCGCGCGCAGGGCTACTCAGCGCGCGGCGCTGGCCGCGCGCAGGGCTACTCAGCGCGCGGCGCTGGCCGCGCGCAGGGCCACTCAGCGCGCGGCGCTGGCCGCGCGCAGGGCCTGCGCGAGGTCGATGACGGCCATCGCGTAGTAGCTGCTCCAGTTGTAGCGCGTGATGGCGTAGAAGTTGGTGCTGCCCGCGACGTAGCTGGGCGCGAGCTCGCCGTTCTGCAGTTCCACCAGGGCCAGCAGGCCGTCGTGGGCGCGGCCGGCGGCGTCGAGCTCGGCGCCGCGTTGCCCGAACTGCGCCGCGCTGAAGCTGGGCAGGATGTCGGGCGCCAGCAGCGCGGCGCGGTCGACGCTGTCCACCGGCACCGAGACCGCGTAATGCGTGGGCAGGTCGCGCTGCCAGCCGAAGGCCGCCAGGTAGTGCGCCACGCTGCCGACCGCGTCGGCGCCGTTGCCCTGCAGGTCGATATGGCCGTCGCCGTCGAAGTCCACCGCCCAGCGGTTCACGCTGCCGGGCATGAACTGCGGCAGGCCCAAGGCGCCGGCGTAGCTGCCCTTCACGGCCTGCGGGTCGCGGCCCTCGCGTGCGCAGAGCACGAAGAACTCCTCGAGCTCGCCGCGGAAGAAGTCGCTGCGGTCGCGGCGGCCGGGCGGGAAGTCGAAGCTCAACGTGGCCAGCGCGTCGACGAGTCGGAAGCTGCCGGTGAGGCGGCCGTAGTAGGTTTCGACGCCGATGATCGCCACCACGACTTCGGGCGGCACGCCCCAGCGCGCTTCGGCCTCGAGCAGCCAGCGTTCGTGTTCGCGCCAGAAGGCGACGCCGGCGGCGATGCGCTGCGGCTCGACGAAGCGGCTGCGGTAGGCGGCCCAGTTCTTCGCGGTGCCCGCCGGCGGCGGCATCACGAGCTTGCGCACGGCCTCGATGCGCCGGGCCTGGCCCAGCTGCGCGGTCAGCCAGTCGGCGTCGAGTTGATGGCGTGAGGTCACCGACGCGACGAAGGCTGCTACCGCCGGGTGGCCGGCATAACGCGGGGCCGCCACCGCAGCCGCGGCAGCGCGGGCCTTGCGCCTGGCCGGCGGGGCCGCGAAGGTGTGCAGCGGCAGCAGCGCCGCAAGGGCGAGCAGGCTGCGGCGCGAGGACAGGGCAGGGGGCATGGGCGGATTATCGGGAAGCCCGGACCCGCCTCCATGGGCGCCGACCGCGGCGCGCGTCGGGGCATGCCGCCGAGCGGGTGGTTCAGCGCACCGTGTAACCGCGGCCTTCCAGGCAGGCGCCGCGGGCGCGTTCGTAGTCGCTGCGCCGCGCGGTGGCCGGCCGTGTCGACTGGCCGGTGGCGGCGTCGGTGGGGTCGAAGCCGGTCTGCGTCACGGCCCACTTGTGGCACTCGTAATCGTCGCTGGCCTGCTGCTCGGCGCTCTGCGCCTGTTTCGGGTAGACGTAGCTCTTGCCCGGCGCGCCGGTGTTGTCGCCGTCCACCGGCGGCGGCACCACTTCGTAGCCGACACCTGGCTGCTCGCGGTAGTAGACGCCGTTGGCGTAGAGGTAGCTCAGCCCGCCGATGGCCAGCACGGTGGCCAGGGCCGGGCGGTCGGTGACCACGATGCCGAGCGGCGGCCGCACCACCACGTAGCCGCGGGGCCCGCCGGTGTACCAGATGCCATCGAAGTAGTTGTAGCCGGCGCCGCCCCAGAAAGTCACGCTGGCGCGGGGCGGCAGCGTGCGCACCGCCCAGCCCGGCCGCGGGTAGTAGTGGTTGTGGCCGTGGGCGCCGTCGAACCAACGCTGCGCCTCGCCGCGGCGCGGCGCCGGATTGACCTGAGGCGGTGGCCCGCTGCGACCGCGGTCGCTGTTGCGGTCGCCACCCCGCTCTCCGGTGCGTTCGACGGCCCGGTTATCGCTACGGCCGCCATCGCGGCCGCCGTCGCGTTCGCGCGGCTGGGCGTTTGCGGCGCAGGCGATCAGCAGTGCGCCCAAGGCCAGCGTGATGGTCAGGCCCTGACGGGCGGCGTGGGTGTCGCGGGTGCGGTGCATGGTGGTGCTCACTCGACCTGGTAGCCGCGCCCCTGCATGCAGGCCGACATCGCGCGGCGGAAGTTGTTCGACGGTGCGCGGGCGCGCTCGGCGTATTCGGCCTGGCGCTGCTGCGCGTCTTCGTAGGCGCGGCTGCGCGCGTCGCTGGCAGCGGCGCCCAGAGCGGCGCCGAAGATGGCACCGATGACCGCGTTGGCACCGGCCTGGCGCGGCGACGAGACGGCCGCGCCCAGGATGGCGCCGGTGGCGGCGCCGGCCACCACGTCGGCGCCGTTGGGGCCCGGCGGGTAGTAGTTGCGCTCGCGCACGACCTCGCTGCCCTGGCTGCGCACGGCCGTCATGCCGGGGTCGCTGCCGGTTTCGCGTACGGCCCAGCGGTAGCACTCGTAGCGGTCGCGGTCCTGCACGGCCTCGGGCTGGCGCTGCAGCGGGTAGAAGTAGAGCGGTGCTGCGGCCACCGGTGATGGCGGGGGTGGTGCGCTGCGGTAGCCCGGGTAGCCCGGGTAGACCGGGCGTGGCCCGACCGGGGTCACGACGCAGCCGCTCAGGGCCAGCAGGCCGGCCAGGGCCAGGACGGGGGTGAACTTGCGCAGGATCTTCATGTGGCGCTCAACGTGCGAAGTCTGCGCCTCGGTTGACCGCCGGCGGCGTAAAGGAGTGCAAAGCCGGCGCGCTGCGTGCGCTTCCGCTCACACGCTCAGGCTCGTGCCGAGCGCAGGGCCGCCTCGAAGCGCCGCCACCAGCGCCACTGCGGCAGCGCCGGCGGCGCTGGCTGGCCGTAGCGCAAGTGGTCCAACTCTTCGAGCAGGCGCGCCGCGTCTTCGCCCGTGGCGCCCAGCGCCGCCCGCACGCGCGCCGCGCGCTCGCGCGGCGGGTGGTGCGGCTTCACGGCCACGCCCCGGGCCTGCAGGCGCCGCAGCACGCGGGCCTGCAGGCGCTGCCAGGGGTCCTGCCGGCGGCGGTCCCACCAGGCCCAGCCGGCGCCGGCCAGCGCCAGGCCCGAGACGACCAGGATCAGCAGCTTGGCGAGGTCCTGCCAACTCGGCGCGTCGAAGCCCAGTTCACGCAGCAGGTCGAACTGCTGGCCGCGCGAGTAGTTCAGCACCCATTGGTTCCAGCGGTTGTTGACCGTCTCCCAGGCCTGGCGCAGGCGCGCGGCCAGCGCCGGGTCGATGCTGTTGACAGCGCCGGCCACGAAACCCGGCGCCGGCACCAGGCTGCGGCCACGCTGCACCCGCTCGGGCGCCACCGCGGCGGTGGGGTCGACGCGCATCCAGCCTGTGCCGGCCTGCCAGATTTCGGCCCAGGCGTGGGCGTTGCGCTGGCGCACGATGTACCAGCCGTCCTGCGGTTCGGCGTCGGTGCCCTGGTAGCCGGTGACGATGCGCGCCGGCACGTCCAGCGCGCGCATCACGACGACAAAGGCGCTGGCGAAGTGTTCGCAGAAGCCCAGCTTGCGGTCGAGCCAGAACTCGTCGATGGCGTCGCGTTCGTTCACCGTGCCGTAGGTGCCGGGTTCCAGCGTGTAGGTGTACTCGCCCGTGCGGATGTGCTGCAGCACGGCGTTGGCCAAGGTGCGCGCGTCGGCGTCCTGCAGGCCACGCTGGCGGCGCAGGTCGACTGCCCATTGCAGCGTGCGCGGGTTGGCGCCGGGTGGCAGGTCGACGAGGTCGCGCAGGCCGATCACGTCCTCGCGCGGGCCGTGGCGGTGCCGCAGCCAGGCGCTGGCCTGCACACGCACACGCTCGTTCAGCGCGCGGTCGAGCTGCCACTGCCCGTCCTGGCGCTGCAGCGGCTGCCAGCCGGGCAGTTCGGGCGCGGCGCCGTCGCGGTCGGGTGTCATCTCCAGCAGCGGCAGCAGCGGCAGCCGGCTGGGTTCCAGCGTCATCTCGTACCGCAGCGGCTCGCCGGCCACGCTGAGGTTCAGCCGCGGCCGCAGCGGCGGCGGAAAGCTCGACACCCCGCGGGTCCATTCGCGGCCGTCGAAAGCGGCCAGCACCGGGCCGCGGAAGTACATCAACTCGGGTGGCGGCACGGCGCCGAAGAAGCGCAGGCGCAGCGCGATGCTGTCGTCCTCGGCGATGCTGGCCACGCCGCCCAGGCGCAGGCTGCCCGACAGGCCGGTGCGGCCCTGGGCGTCCTGCGGCAGACCCCACAGCGGCCCGATGCGCGGGAACAGCACGAACAGCAGCACCATCAGCGGCACACCCAAGGCGGCCGCACGGGCCGCCACCGCGCCGGCGCGCCACAGCGGTGGCCGACCCACCGGCATGTGGGCCAGCGTCAGCGCCGTCAGCAGCCCCCACACGGCGGCCAGCATCCACAGCCCGGTGCCCAGGCTCTGCGAGTACAGGAAGTGCGTCAGCACGAGGAAAAAGCCGAGGAAGAAGACGACCAGCGCGTCGCGCCGGGCGCGCAGTTCCAGCGTCTTCAGGGCCATCAGCACCACCAACATCGTGATGCCG
>Ga0105047_10000319_pt1 | contig 77231 bp, 66 predicted proteins | sample MAT04_FD_78384 | JGI IMG/M metagenome (GOLD analysis project Ga0105047, IMG submission 78384) | Freshwater microbial communities from Lake Fryxell liftoff mats and glacier meltwater in Antarctica - MAT-04 (megahit assembly) | ecosystem: Environmental > Aquatic > Freshwater > Ice > Liftoff... | reverse complement strand
GGAATGGCCTGCATTATCGGTGGGTACCTAATGCATCACGGCCAGCTTGCGGCCTTGATGGTGCCGTCAGAGTTTGTTATTATTGGCGGCTCGGGCATCGGCGTGCTACTGGCAAGTGGCGGCATGAGCGGGTTTACAGGCGCTATCAAAGGCTGTCTGGGGGTCCTCAAACCGGATCCGTTCGCGCTCAAGCAAACCTACATCGACCTTATGAGGATGATGTACCAACTTTTCAATGTCGCGCGTAAAGAAGGCCTACTCGGCCTTGAGAAGCACATCGAGACTCCCGGCGAGAGCGAGATTTTCAAGAAGAACCCGGCGTTCTTGGCCAACCACCACGCGTGCGACTTTTTCTGCGATACGTTGAAGGTCATCCTAACCGGCGCGGTCGGACCGCACGACCTGGCCGAAATGATGGAAATAGACCTGGAGAACGCCCACCGCGAGGGGCACGGCCCGGCAGATCAAATGCAGAATCTGGCCGACTCGTTTCCCGCCATTGGCATCATCGCCGCCGTATTGGGCGTCATTGTCACGATGGGCAAGATTGACCAGGGTGCGGCCGTCATTGGCAAGTCCGTCGGCGCTGCGCTCTCGGGAACGATGCTTGGGATCCTTCTTTCCTACGTCATCTGCACTCCGTTCGTGAAGGCCATGACCACGCGCCTGAACACCGAGGCGCAGTACATGAACTGCCTACGATTCGCCCTTTTCAGCTTTGCTCGTGGCGAGTCGCCCATCACCTGCGTAGAGTTTGCCCGCCGCAATATCGAGCCCGCGGCCCGGCCAGGATTCCAGGAAATGGAAAAGGCCGTGAAAGACAGTAAGGCGGCCTAATCGAGGGCCGCGCAGACCGGCTCCGTTCCCCCGCACAAATTAAGATTTTCCCATGGCCGATGGCACCCCGATCATCATCATCAAGAAGAAGAAGAGCGGCGGTCATGGCCACCATGGCGGCGCATGGAAAGTTGCGTACGCCGACTTCGTCACCGCCATGATGGCGTTTTTCATGACGCTGTGGATCATCGGCATGGCCTCGGAGAACGACAAGAAGCTGATTGCCGGCTATTTCAAAGACCCGATCGGCTTTGAGAAGAACATGCCCAAAGGCGCGGTGAACTTGATGAACTTTGATGGCCGCCCGTACGCTAAGCCCGGAACCGATCCCAAGGGCCTCGACTCTGACGTGAAAGCGGAAACCCGAAAGGCGGTACGCATGAAGGCCGAGATCGAGGAAGAACTCGCGGCGGGTAAAGGTAAAGGCGATGCCGAAGTTCAAGGGCTCTTCAAAAACCTTGCGGTCAATGTGACCGACGAGGGGTTGGAGATTGAGTTCGTGGAGAACACCGGCGTTGTCTTTTTCGAGACCGGATCCGCCGTGATTCGTCCTGCCGCGCGACGCCTGATTGGGCTCGTTGCGCCAATCCTCTCGCAAAGCCACCGGCCCATGATCATCGACGGTCACACCGACCGCCAACCCTTTCCCAGCGAATCCTACGACAACTGGGACCTCAGTAACGACCGCGCCCAGTCCATTCGCCGAGCGCTAAAGGTTGGCGGGGTAGGAGATGGTCAGATCCTTGCGGTTCGGGGGTTCGCCGCAACGCGGCTGAAGCGGCCGGACGATCCTTACCACTTTAGCAATCGCCGAGTCACCGTGCTCTTGCCCTTTGACCGAACCGGCGAATCGGCGCTGGATTTACCCAAAGACGTCGTGGATCGCTCGGTGGAAGGCGCGTTCCGGAGTGATGTGCCCGCCGTCGTCCCGCCCACCAAGCCACCGCCCGTAGACCTAAAGCGCAACCACGCGGAGACGATGAAGCCTGGCTTCCAGTAAGGTCTGGGGAAGCTACTGACTCAACAGTTCGCGAAGGCGGCGGCGCTGGGCAACCGCGCGAAGCTTTTTGATCGCTTGGATCTCGATCTGGCGGATACGCTCGCGGGAGAGCTGGAGCTCTTTCACTAGGTCCTCCTTCCCGTTCACGGTATCCCCTTCGTCCATCTTTAGGCGCACACTCATCACGCGGCGCTCCCGTTCAGTCAATTCGCTCAGGACGTGATGCAACTCTCGATTCATTTCGTTCGAAAGGGCCGCGGATTCAGGGTCATGCGAAGCTCCGTCGCAGAGGAGGCTGCCCAAGGTGGTGTTTTCGCTGTCACCCACGCGCATATCCAAACTTAATAGGTCCTGGTTGCTCTGGATGAGGGTCACAAGCTTGCGTGGGCTGATGCCAATGGCCGCCGCGAGTTGCTCGGTCGAAGGATCGGAGCCGAGTTCGCGCATGAGACGGGTGCGCTCTTTCTCAATTTTGCGTAGCGATTGGCTGATGTGGGCCGGCAGGCGGATCGCTTTGGCCTTGTTATCCAGCGCACGACCAATCGATTGACGAATCCAGTGGGTGGCGTAGGTGGAGAATCGGAAGCCTTTCTCAGGGTCAAACCGCTCGACCGCGTGCATCAGCCCAATCGCCCCTTCCTGAATGAGGTCTTCCAGCGGAATCGCGCGGCTTCGATACGACTTCGCGATGTTGATCACGAGCCGCATGTTGCACTCCACCAGGCGTTGACGAGCATGGGGGTCTCCCCGATGCGCGGCGCGCGTGAGGACCACTTCTTCCTCCTGGCTCAGCAGGGGAGCTTGGGTGAGTCTTCCCAGGTAGCTGGGAATCCCGTCATCATAATCCATCGCCGTATTGACCATACGTTCCGCCCTGAACCTGCACTGAACGCTGATAGAATTTTAGCCGTTCCCAACAGCTCCACGCAGGAATTGTGCCGAACTCCGCCCGGGTATGCCCAATTATCTGTTCAGACGGAGTTTATTCGCCTAGGGTTTCCCTCGGGAGGGGGATATGAAACCGTTCTCAACTTTGAACCAGATTGAAATGTCCGGTGGGCAAGTCACTCACCGAGATCGCGATTTTGGCATATTATTGAGCCTGGTTCTCCAAGCCCCTGTCAAAATAGCCCCTTATAGGCATCAACGCTGGGAGTCTGGTGGAGTTCGGTCGGGAGGCTCAATTGAGTCGAAAGCCCCGTAGTAAAGCGAGATTTTTCTCCGTCCCAAGAGTTTTTATGAACGAAACGGAATTTTTCGGGCGGCGCGAGCCGACGTGGCAGTTGCTGAGTCGACTTTGCGATCAAGCAGAGTCGTCACCGCAAAACTTGGGAGGCGATGACTTGGAGCAATTTGTGCGCGCCTACCGCGAGACCTCGGGCGACCTCGCCCGCGTGCAATCCGAGAGCGCGAACGCCGATCTGGAGCGGTTCCTCAACAACTTAGTCGGTCGGGCTTACGGCATCCTTTACCGGCGACCCCGCCAACTTGTCGGGACGGCGATCCTGTCCGCTCTGACCACGGTCGCGCAGACCGTGCGACGGCGGACGGCCTACATCAGCGCCGCGTTTGCGATCTTCTTCGCCGGCATTATCTTCAGCGCATGGGTCATGCAAGCTCGACCGGACCTGCGGTCCTACTTGGTGCAACCCAGTTTTGAACCGGTATTTGCCAAATGGCGGTCCGGTCAGCACGACGATCGCAACGGCAGTGAGTCGCTGGGCATGATGGGCTTTTACGCCACGAACAACCCAATGGTGTCGATCATCGCGGCCAGCGTCTCGGCGGGGACCTTCGGCCTCGGCACCGTGGCCCTCATGTGGGGCAACGGCACGATGCTTGGCGCCCTGGCGCAAGACACCGCGCGGGTGGGGCACCTCGACCACCTGTTGGTTTCGATTGCGCCGCACGGGGCCAGCGAACTCACCGGCATGGTCATGGCGGGGGCGTCTGGCCTATTGCTGGGGGCGGCCCTGGTCTTTCCCGGCCGTCGGTCTCGCGGGGCCGCCCTGCGCGAGCATGGACGCGATGCGTTTACCCTCATGGGCCTCGCCGTTACGATGATGATGATCGCGGCCCCCTTCGAGGCCTTCTTTAGCTTCAATCCCCAAGTTCCGGCCCCGCTAAAACTAGTGATGGCTGCGCTAGTGTTCGGTGCTTGGATGGCCTTCTTTGTGGGCTACGCGCGTACCCCGTCTTAAAAGAACCACACCAGGCGGTGAAGATACGTTTAATCCGGAGCACATTCAGACGAAAAAAAGCCCCGGCCGGAAGGAGAGGACAGAACCGGCGGGGGCGATCGTGTTGCTTCGTGTCTTTAGTGCGTCTCTGGCGGACATTTGAGCGTCTCAGTGACGCCTCTGCTCTAGTTGTCGGACCGCGTGCGCGTAAAGATAGGGGCTTCTCATCCGAATTTGACAAGTTGCGATCAGCAACGCAAGAACGATGGGCGATCAGGTTCCCGGGAGTCGGCGAGTAGACTAGGCCCAACGTTATGGACTATCGCCGTACCTACCTCAAGGACCTTATGCAGGCGACCCCCGGAGCCTCCGTCGAGGCCCATGGCTGGATTAAGACGCGCCGCGACAGCAAAGGCGTCAGCTTCGTCCAGCTCAGTGATGGCTCGTCGTTCCGCGACCTCCAAGTAGTCATCGAGGCGAGCACGCTGGATGAAACCACCCAAAAGCGCCTGACCACGGGCGCTTGCGTTGCCTTCCAGGGCGACTTGGTGGAGAGTCCCGCCGCCGGGCAGGCCGTGGAGCTGAAGGCAACTGCCGTCACCATTTTCGGCGATGCCGACCCCGCCACCTACCCCCTCCAAAAGAAGGGGGCCAGCTTTGAGTTTTTGCGCGAAATCGCCCACCTGCGCGTGCGCGGCAACACGTTCGGCGCGGTGTTCCGCGTCCGCAGCGCCGCCGCTTTTGCCATCCACCGGTTCTTCAACGAGCGGGGCTTCCGCTGGATCCATACCCCCATCATCACCGCCAGCGACTGCGAGGGCGCCGGCGCGATGTTTGCCGTGACGACCCAATTGGAGGCGATTGAGCCGTTGGAAGCGGGCGAAGCCGGCCAGCAGTTTGCCTATCGCCTGAAGAACGGCAACCCGGCGCAGGATTTCTTTGGCAAGCCGTCCTACCTCACGGTCAGCGGGCAGCTCGAGGCCGAAACGATGGCGCTCGGTCTTACCAACGTCTACACGTTTGGCCCGACCTTCCGCGCCGAAAACAGCAATACGCCGCGGCACCTGGCCGAGTTCTGGATGATCGAACCCGAGATGGCGTTCTGCGATCTGGACGGCGACATGAACCTGGCCGAAGAGTTCCTGAAGGCCGTGATCTCGGAGGTCATGGAGCAATGCCCCGACGACCTCGCCTTCTTTAACCAGCGCATCGAAACCGAGCTCCTGGCGACGCTGAACCACGTGGTAAGTAGCCCGTTTGAGCGACTCACCTACACCGAGGCTGTGCGGTTGCTAGAATCGTCGGGCCAGAGCTTTGAGTACCCCGTGGAGTGGGGGATGGACCTGCAGAGCGAGCACGAGCGCTGGCTGACCGAGCAGAAAGTCGGGCGTCCGGTGATCCTGACCGACTATCCGAAGGACATCAAGGCCTTTTACATGCGGCAAAACACCGACGGGCAAACCGTGCGGGCGATGGACGTGCTGGTCCCGCGCATCGGCGAAATCATCGGCGGCAGCCAGCGCGAAGAACGCCTGGACGTGCTGGAAGCGCGCATCGACGAAATGGGCCTGCCCAAGTCCGCCTACTGGTGGTACTTAGACCTACGGAGGTTTGGCTCTGCGCCCCACGCCGGGTTCGGTCTCGGATTCGAACGGCTGTTGATGTACCTCACGGGGATGAAGAACATTCGGGACGTGATCCCGTACTTCCGCGCCCCGGGCAGCGCTGAGTTCTAACCCCTCCCCATCCGCCGGGATTCCCGGGTAACACAGGACAAGACCGCTCCGGCGTTCACCGGTGGACCCAATGCTCATATCGCTTGCCCTGTGTTTGGCCTTTGCGCCGGATCCGGCCCTCGACGCGCGCGTCGAAGCCCTCCTCCGCCAATTAACGCTCGAAGAAAAGATTAGCCTGAGCGATGGGCTGGGCTTCTCGGTGCGCCCGATGCCCAAGATCGGGCTCCCCGAGCTCAAGATGGTGGACGGCCCGGTGGGCACGCGCAACGACGGCCCCACCACCGCCTACCCCGCCGGAGTGACCCTGGCGTCAACCTTTAACGTTAACCTCGCGACGCGCTTTGGCACCGCCATCGGTCGCGACGCCCGCGCCCGAGGCGTGCACTTTTGGTTGGCCCCGGGCGTAAACCTGGCCCGCATCCCGCAAAACGGACGGAACTTCGAGTACTTCGGCGAAGACCCGTTCCTTGCCGGACGCATGGCCACCGACCTGGTACGGGCCGTGCAAGCCATGGAAGTGGCGGCAACGGTGAAGCACTACGTGGCCAACGACCACGAGGCCGATCGCAACGCCGACAGCAGCGAAGTGGACGAGCGTGTCCTGCGTGAGGTCTACCTCCGCCCGTTTGAGATGGTCGTGAAGGATGGCGGCGCATGGGCGCTGATGACCGGCTACAACCTCGTCAACGGCGTTCACATGAGCGAGCATGACTTCTTGGTGAACCAAGTCCTGAAGAAAGAGTGGGGATTCCGGGGGGTGATGATGAGCGACTGGGGAGGCACCCACAGCATCCTTCCCGCCGCCCTCGGCGGTCTGGATATTGAGATGCCCACCGGCTACCACCTCAACGTCAAGAACCTAGTCCCGCTGGTGAAGGACGGCTCGTTACCCCTCGCGGTGGTCGACGACAAAGCCCGGCGGATCATTCGCACGACCCTCGCCCTCAACTGGGACCGGCGAGCGCAAACGCCGCCCAACGTGCCGCTGAACGACCCGCGTAACGCCCAGGAAGCCCTTGCCGTGGCCCGAGAGGGCATCGTGCTGCTGCAAAACCAGCGCAACACGCTGCCGCTGGACCGGGCCAAAGTTCGCCAGATCCTGATCGTCGGGCCCAACGCCTCCGTGCCCGTAACGGGCGGCGGCGGAAGTAGCTACACCACGGCAATCAACCCAATTTCGGTGGAAGCCGGGATCCGCCAGGCCGCCCCCAACGCGACGATCAAGGTGATGGCCTCCACGGGCACGATCACGGCGAAGTCCATGGCGTACCCCCCGGTCACCACCGCTAACGGCGAACCCGGCTGGAAGATGGAGGTCTTTCGCGGTAAAGACCTAACGGGGAGTCCGATCGGCACCCGGACGGTGCCGCAGATAGACTTCCGATGGGGAAATGGCGGGCCGGACGGCCTGACCGACGCGTTCTCGGTGCGATGGACGGGCACCCTGCGCGTGCCCCAGGATGGAACCTATCGCCTAGTCGCCAACACCGATGACGGGGTGCGCCTGTGGGTTGACGGCAAGCCGTTGATGAACGATTGGGTGGACCGGGGGGCGGCTCTGAGCGAGGCCACCATCCGGCTGCGCGCCAACGTGGCGGTACCGGTGGTCATCGAGTACTACGATACATGGGGCGAAGCCGTGGCGCAGTTCGGCATGGAGCCCGTCACGAACGACACCGCGTTTGCCCAGGCCATCGCGGAGGCCGACGTGATCGTGGCCGCCGTGGGGTTCAACCCGGGCATGGAGGGCGAGGGCTTCGACCGCCCGTGGACGCTCCCCAAATCTCAGGAGGACCTCCTGAAACTCGTTACCGCCAGCGGCAAGCCCGTGGTGGTGGCCGTGAACAGTGGCGCGGGCATCGACATGCGCGCCTGGCAGCCCAAAGCCGCCGCCATCTTGCAAGTGTGGTATCCCGGCGTCAACGGCAATCAGGCGTTAGCCGAGATTATTTTCGGCGACACGAACCCCAGCGGCAAGCTGCCCACAACCTTCCCCAGCACCCTGGACGGCACCTACTACGCCTCGGCGTACCCGGCGGTTCAAAAGCGACTCCCCTACACCGAAGGGCTCTTCATGGGCTACCGGTGGTTCGACGCCAACCGCAAAGCCCCGCTGTTCCCGTTTGGGCACGGCCTGAGTTACACCCGCTTCGCTCTGGGCGACCTGAAGGTGGCCCGAACCGGTACGACCACGAAGGTTTCGGTAACTGTTCGAAACACGGGCCAACGGGCGGGCAAAGAGACCGTGCAGGTTTACGTTGAGCCGCCGAAGGGCAACCTAATTCGCCCCGTGCGAGAGCTGCGCGGGTTTGCCAAGGTGGACTTAGCGGCCGGGCAGACCAAGGTGGTCACCGTCACCCTGCGCCCCGACGCCTACGCCTTATGGGATCCTAAGCTCAAGGGCTGGCAGACCCCGCCGGGCCGCTACGCCATCGCGGTCGGCACGTCCTCCCGCTCGCTCCCGCTCCGAAGCCCCGTCCAGATCAAGTAACGGGCGAGCCTAAGACAAGCCAGCGGGCCTGCATCCCCCCTCGGATGCAGGCCCGCTTCGCCACTCGTAACCGGCTTAGTCGCCGGACTGGTCGAAATTGGCGCTCAGGATATCGTAGTCGAACACCGTAACCGCGCCGTCGCCGTCCAAATCGGCGTCCCTCCGCCGCACGCCATCCCCATCGGGGGTCGACCAATCTGCGTCGCTCGCGGACTTATCAAAGTAGGTGCTCAGCTTGTCGTAGTCGAACACTGTCACGCTATTGTCCCCGTCGATATCGCCGTTGATCAGGTCGAAGTCCACGTTGTTCACGCCCAGCGGACTGAGGGTGATGGGGGTGGATCGGATCTGGCGCAGCCACCCGCGAACGGTGACGGCGATCGAAACTTGGCCAGTGCGCCCGGTGCCAAAGCTGTAAGCGGCGAGGCCGTCCAGCGGGACATCCGGGATGGTCTCCACCACGGTCCCGTTCTCAATGAGTTGGAACGTGGCGAAGCGACCCACCGGGTCAGCGCTAAAGCTCTGCAGGTTAATCGTGCCATTCACTTCGCCACCGGGGATGTCGGCGGGAGTCCGTACGATCCAGCCCTGGTCATAGGTCACGGCGTTTGATCCCTCGGGGATCAGGCTATTGATGTGGGTCCACTGGTTGTTGATGACGGAGTAGGCGTTGATCTCATTGAGGACCAGCACGGAGCCGCCCAGGAGGCGGAGGCCGTCGTCGCTCGGGAAACCTTGGAAGTAAGCCCGCTCCTTGCCGCCGGCGGGCCGGTTGCCGTTATCGAAGGCGTCTACCAAGGTCAACACCGACCGCTGGATGGGGTTGCCGATGGTGAGCTGACCAAATTGGAAGTTGTTCGGGATGGTGCCGATGGGCAAGCCGAGGTCGGAACCCGCCGCCTCGTAGGTCTGGGCGGACGCGCCGTCCAGGATCAGCTTGGCGTTCTGCCCGTTGAATCGCGACTCGGTCGTCGCGGTGATCGACAGATTCCCCCGCACCCGGAGGGTTGGCACCGTGATCGTGTCGAGGTAAGTCTGCTCGGTGAAGTTGGCGTTGCCAAGGATAGTCACCCGGGAGTTCACGCCGTCCAGCGAGAGCCGCTGCCACCGGTTGGGTGCCGGGAGCCAAGAGCCGAGCAACAGGTGTCCCCCGGATTGGGCGCTGAAACGCCAGTCATCGTCAGTTTCATACCCTCCCGTGATGGAGGTGAGAGCCGATAGGTCTACTACCCCTTCGCTACGGGCGATAATTGCGGGCCGATAAAATCCGTCTCCCCCAAGGTTATTCGTCATGGACTGGAAACCCAGCGTCAGCCGCGAATTCGGACCATCTGCTACCAAGATATCCTCCCATCCCCGGTAGTCGTTGACGTAGGCGGTGTCAGTGCTGGTGAACTGCGCGCCTCCGGTAACTCAAGCGACGTCGTATCGGCGAGCTGCCTAGGTGTCAGTGCTGGTGAACTGCGCGCCTCCGGTAACCCAGACCAGAGAACCATCCATCTGAGTGATTGTCGGGCGAATCCAGGTTCGGGCCGGATTCAACTCGACGTTACTCCGCGTGAACGACGTGAGCGCCGGGGTCCGCAGGGTGCCTCCGTCGGCGATCACGATCCGGCCTTCATCGAGTGATGGCAATATGGGCACTGTTAACTCGCTACCAACTCCGACTTCGAAATATGTCTGACTTGCAGTCTCAAGCAACGGCAATGTCCACTTTGGGACATGACTCGCAAATCTCGTCTACCTACTGACCAAGGTCAACTTGGGCAGTCGAATCTCGCCTCCTGACTGGGCAATAAACCGCCAATCCTGACTCGCGTTAATTCCTCCAGTTATGGTCGTTAGGGCACTAAAGTCTATGGCCCCTTCGTTACGCGCTATAACACCAGGGCGATATGCGTCACCAAAGTAGTTGTTTCTGTTGTGCGTCATCGCCGCAAGGCCAGGAAGCTCTATGCGTGAGCCAGGGCCGTCGGCGAGAAAGTAGTCAGTTGCCTCCCAGTAGTTGTTCGTGATCGACGCGGCGCCGATGCGGATGACGGCGCCGTCGCGGGCCAGGGCGCGCGCGCTGTCCTCGCTGAACACCGTGAACGGGCTCATCGCCTCGAAGTAAGTGCCGACCGCGCGGGCGTCGATGGAGCCCGAGAGTACGGCCACCCCGTTGACCACGAACTGCTCGCCCGTGTCCATCAGGAACGTCGAGCCCCGCCGAGGGTTGAAGCCCGTGATCTCGGTCGGCGCGACCAGATCGTACGTGACCGTCCGATCGTTCGGGATGATCACGTTCCAAGTCACGGTGCCGTTGTTATAGGGCACCTCGGCCGTACTCCAGTTGCCCGGAACGCTGTACAGCCCCAAATTGGCCCCGTTAAACGTGACGGTCGTTTAGGCCCGAAGTGCCGGGGCCGTCCCCAAAGTGGCAAGTGCCGCGAGCACCAGTCGCGGTCGTGAGACGTATGATTTCATGTTCTCTCCCTTAGGCGGTCGCGAAACCGACCCCTTAGCTCAAAAATTTACATCTCCTTCCGCGAACTCGGAACCCCTTCTCCTTGAAGTCCCCCCAAAAAGGGACCCCTTGCCCGGGATCGGGGGGTCGCCGGGAGCCCCCTCAAGGTTTGCGCACGCCGCGCCTTTGCCCGTGCGGCAGGCTTAAAATAAGGGGTCGGGCGATCCGTATTGGATCCCCCAACCCCTCAGCTTTAACCAAAACGAGGCCTAGTCGCCGGTCAGGTCGAAGTTCCGCGACAGGATGTCGTAGTCGAAGACACTCACCGAGAGGTCGCCGTCCAAATCGGCGTCCCTCGGCCGCACGCCATCGGTATCCGCCGTGGACCAGTCAGCATCCACCGATGACTTGTCAAAGTACAGGCTCAGCTTGTCGTAGTCAAACACCGTCACCGAGTTGTCGTTGTCGATGTCGCCGTTGATCAGGTCGAAGACCACCGTCTGGGGCGTTCCGTCCGACATCACGCGGACCGACTTGCCCAAGAACGGCCGTCGGGCCGGGAAGTACAGGTCCCACTCGCCCGCGCCGGGGGCCGTAATGGATAGTGCCCCCGCCGGAATGGGCGTGGTGAGCTTCGCGTAGGTCGCGGTCTCGCCCGCCTTGCGCCACAGGAAGGTTCCGGTGGTGGCAAACGGGGCGGCTCCGGTCCAGTCGCCAAAGGTCACCGTACCGGTGACGGCACTGGCGGCATCCAGCTTGCGCACGACGACGTTGTCGACCAGCACGAACATGCCCACCGGGCTAAAGCTGGACGCCGGGTCAATCATGCCCACGAACGGCTTACCGCCGCTGAACGTGGCGTCATCGGCCACCAGCGTGACCTGGTTGTTCATCACCAGGGCAGCAAACGTGCCGTTGCGGATGACCTTGACCTTCGTCCAAATGCGGCCGGGTGCGCCCGCGGTGGGGTAGGGCGGGTTCGGGAAGAGCATCTGATAGAACGCGTTGTTATTGTCCCACAGCCCCGTGCCGGAGCCTTGCGAGCCCGTGCCCGTCGGCTGGAGGGTCACGCCTCGCCAGTATCGGTAGTCCGCCGTACTGGAGCTACCATCGGCGGTGGACCCAAAGATGTAGCCCGGAGCCGTGCCCGTGTTCTGCAACCAGGGCGTAACGCCATCGTGACCGACGCCGGCCAGGAAGTGCATCGTGGTGTTCCCCGTGCTGTAGTTGTAGAACAGATCGAACTCCATCTCGTAGGCCGAGCCCAAATCCGGGACCGTCGGCACGCCTTGGATCGCCTCGATTGAAGCTCCCTCGGCGGCGTTTCGGTTCACTTCCAGGTACAGCGCGTTCGAGTTCGTCCCGTTCAAAGCGGGAATGCTAAAACTCTCGATGGGGCTGCTTGTGGGCTGCCCGTAAACCGCACGCGAATCCGGTCCGAGTAGCCCCAGCGCTGTCCGCTGCAGAATCGTCCACTCTCCGGCGCGCGCGCCATCCTCAAAGTCATCGGTGAAAACCACCTGAGCGGAGGCCGAAGCCACCACGCCCAATCCTACGGCAAGTGCCATCCATTTCCAATTGTTCATATCAACCCTCCAAAGGTTAAGAAATCCGCTCAACTAGAGCGATAGTCACATGATATCGGGGGATTGGTCCAGAATCACGCACATTTTGTAATTTATTCCGTTCCGCTAGCCTTTTGTTTCGTGTTGAATTCCACGACGCGCGACAAATCTGCGTATCGCCATCACCGGATCGCAGGTAAAACAACCGGCAACTATGGGTTGCGGACGCGTCTTGCTGTGCATCATCTTCCCCCCGCTCGCGGTGCTGGACCAAGGTTGCGGATCAGTCCTCCTTGTGTCGTTACTCACGCTTGCGGGATGGGTTCCCGGAGTGCTGGCGGCTCTGGTCATTGCCTCGCGAAACCAGGACTGACGCCTCGGCACCCCTTACGATCCTGAATCTTGCCGTAGAGCTCGAAGGAAATCAAGAACCATGAAATTTACTCATTTAGGCCGGACCGGCCTCCGCGTTAGTCGATTGTGCCTCGGCACGATGAACTTTGGCCCCGTCTCCGATGAGGCCCACTCCTTCGAGATTATGGATGAAGCCCTGAGCCAGGGCATTAACTTCTTTGATACGGCGGACGTGTATGGCTGGAAGCCCAACCAGGGTTGGACCGAGGAGATCATCGGGCGCTGGTTTGCCCAGGGCGGCGAGCGCCGCGAGCGCGTGGTGCTCGCCACTAAGTGCTACAACGGCATGGGCAAAGGCTCGATGGAGGACTGGCCCAACACGGACAAGCTCAGCGCCCGGCACATTCGCCAGGCGTGCGACGCCTCGTTAAAGCGACTGCAGACGGACTACATTGACCTGTACCAGATGCACCACGTGGACCGCGAATCGCCGTGGGAAGAGATTTGGCAGGCGATGGAGACCCTCGTGCAGCAGGGCAAAATCCTGTACGTCGGTTCGTCCAACTTCGGTGGCTGGCACATCGCCCAGGCCAACGAGCGGGCCAAGTCGCGCAACTTCCTTGGCCTGGTTAGCGAGCAAAGCAAGTATCACCTGCTCCAACGCGAGGTAGAAATGGAGGTCGCCCCGGCGTGCGAGGCCTACGGCATGGGCATCCTGCCGTGGTCTCCGCTGGCCAGCGGCGTACTGGCCGGCAAGCCGGAAGGCAGCGTGGGTCGGCGAACCGACGGGTGGGCCGCCGAGGTTTATTCGAAGCACGCGACGGCCCTGGATCAGTGGTGGGCTTTGTGCAGTGAGTTGGGCGAGCGCCCCGCCGATGTGGCCCTGGCATGGCTGATCCACCAGAAAGCGGTCTGCGCGCCCATCATTGGCCCGCGTACCAAGGAGCAGCTCGTCGGATCGATTCGCGCCGCCGAAATTGATTTGTCCGCCGAGGTCCTCGCCAAGATCGACACGATCTTCCCGGGATTCAAAACCTCGCCCGAGCACTACGCCTGGTAAACGCAAATCCCCCTCTCTTTCGCCAGGAAGAGAGGGGGATTTTGTGTCTTGGGTGCCGGTCGGCGCTTAGCCGTAAAGCCCAAGCCGGTCCTTGCTGGCAAATCCCGGAAAGATGACGCCCGGGTTCTGAAGCCCAAGGCTGGATTGCAGGACCTCCGAGAGCACGCTGCGGTAGTCCGTCGTAATGCCCAGGTCCGCGCCCTGATCCAGCTGCTCGTTGGCCAAGCCCGGCCATTTCCCCAGCATCCGACCGCCGCGCACGCTGCCGCCCAGCACCATCAGCATGCCGCCGTAGCCGTGGTCAGTGCCGCCGCTCTCATTGCTCTTCAGCCGTCGACCGAACTCACTCATCACCACCACGGAGAGGCGGTCGTGGATCGGCGCAAGGTCGTTGTAGAACGCGGCGAGGGATTGAGACAGCTCATTCGTCCGGGCGTAAAAGTTGTACGCCTGGTCCTGGTGGGTGTCCCACCCGCCGTAGTCCACGGTCGCCACCGTCAGCCCCACGTCCATCTTAATCAGCTGCGCCAGGTTCTTCAGCTGGTTCGCCAGCCCCATGTCGGGGTACTTCACGCCCTCACGCGGCTGATAGGGGGCAATGCCGCCGTCCGGTTTCTTGGGGAGCTTTGAGCGCACCGCGTCGAGGGCCTTCCACGCGGTGGATCCCGCCACTTCTAGCGGCGAAGTTCCGCCATAAGCGGCCCTCAGGGCTTTCTCCTGTTCGCCATCGCCGTAAAAGGTAAAGGCCTCCAGGTTTGGAAGGGCCATGGAGGACGAACTGCCGATCATGCTGGCGGGCAGGGCGCCGTCCATCGCGGCGGCGGGAATAAATCCCTTCGCCCCGGTTTCCTTGAGGTAGCGGGCGATCCAGCCGTTGCCGATGGGCATCTGCTGGTTCTCGGCGATCCCGCGCTCAATCAGGTCCATTGCCTCAAAGTGGCTGCGCGTTCCGTTCTTCAGGCCGCAACCGTGTACCAGCGCCAGCTTGCCCGATTGGTAGAGTTCGTGCAGCGGGGCCGCCCCGGGGTGCATGCGGAAGTCGCCCGCGCCGGCGTAGCCGTTGTTCAGCGCTAAGCCAGGTAACTGGTCCCCCTGTTTTTGGTCGAGGAGGCGCAGGTAGGTCGGGCGGGCGGCGATGTAGTTTTTGTCATCGACCGGCGCTACGAGGTTGAGGGCATCGATCCCGCCTCGCAAGAAGATGACGACAAGGATCTTATCGGTGGCGGCGGCGCGTCCATCCGAGAAGGCGAACGCAGACGTCCGGGCACCGGCGAGGGCCGCGATGGCGGCACTGCATCCGACGATAAATTGACGGCGAGTGGATTCCATCGGGTTTTCCTTAGCGCTGGTGGAAGTCGGGCAACATGGCGAGCAGCGACGCGGTCGCTTTCACGCGGTGGGCAAAGTCGGGATTATCCAAGGGCGGCGTTTCGCCCTGGTCCTTCCGCAAGTACGCGACAATGGAGGCATGCGTGACGTCGTCCAAGGGACGCCCCAGCATCCGCAGTTCCCAGAATCGGGCGAGTTGATCCCAGTCCGCCACCCCCGCCGGGCGCGGCATCAGCGCGGGCCAGCGCCCCACTTTGCCGCCGTCCCACATCACCGATAGGGGCATGTTAAACCGGCCCATCAGGCCGGCAGTGCTGGCCCAATGGTCGCTGGAATCGGGATAACCGGTGGGCATCGGCCAATTGAACAGGGCTTGTCCCATGGTCTGAGACATCCAGCCCAAGGACTGGTTCGGCGAGATCTCCGACTCGGTCGCGCGGAACCACGCGACGACCGCCTCGAAGGGCCGCTTCACTTTTTGCCCCCAGGTGCGCTTGAACTCCTCGGAGGTGAGGATCACCCGGAGCACGCGGGCGATCTGGTCAGGGGCGTCCACGTTCTTGCGCCACGTCTCGGCGGCCCGGGCTACCAGGCTGGCCGGAGGCACATCCGCCACCAACCGCTGGCATAGCTTTGTGGCCAAGTACGTGGCGGTGCCGGGATGTTCCGCCACCAAGTCCAACACCCGTTCACCATCGCTCATCGGCGGAGTGTTGGCCTCAACCTCCACACCGAGGATGCGCTTTTGGTAAGGATCGTGCCAGGCCGCGTGGTAGTAAAACTCTGCCGTTCGGGGGAAGTGCCCGCCGCGCCAATCATCTCGACCGTCGCCAATTGTCCAACCGGTAAACGCCCGGGCGGCCTCGTAAACGTCCTGGTCAATGTAGCCGGCGGCCTTACCGGTCGCTGCGCCGGGCACGTCCCGCCAGTGACGGTACCGGTCGTTCAGGTAGTTGATTCGCCCCAGCGTGTGAAGCTCAAATAGCTCCCTGGCGTAGTTTTCGTTGGCCGGGCTGGCCTTGCTGGTGTGTCCATTGAGGTAGACCAGCATCGCCACGCTCTTGGCCACTGAACCCAGAAACTCGCGGAAATTGCCCAGCGCGTGGCGACGGATCACGTCGCGGTCGTAGATGGGGAACATGACCCGCACGCGGTCGTCGTCCACGTCCGTGTTCACATTGAAGTGGTTGTGCCAAAAATCGGCCATCACCTCGCGCAACTGCCAGTCGCTATACGTCGCGCGGAGCCAGGTCGCGGCGCGAACTTCGTCGCGTGGGCGCACCTTCTCGGCCCAAGGAGCCGGGCCGCTGCCGTCAATTATCTTGCCCAACTCCAGCGGGGTTTTCGCGAGGGCCGTCAATGGGCGCTCCTCTTTCACCGCCGGATAGGCCTTGTTGTTATCCTTCCCCGCTTCATATTCGATGTGAAGTCGGAAATCGGCGAGTCGTTTATCCGAGCCTGAGTCCGCCTTGTCGGGGTGCAACTGCTCCTCAATGTAGGCGTTCAACCCGATTTTTCGGACGCGCTCCACATCGCCGGGGCGCGGACCAAATGCCATCCGGTGCATCGCGATGCACTCTGGCGAGGGCACGGCGATACGCGTCGACGGAACCTGCGCCGCGCTGGCCTCATGCGCAGCGAGGCCTAGCCCCGCCACCAAGGCGGCGGGCAATCCCGGCACTGATGCCGCCCCTAAGGCTAAACCGGCTTGATGAATGACGTCACGACGGCTCGGGGCCGCCGGTTCGAAGGGGGATAAATCGGAGGGAAGGTGCGGGGTCATCGGGTCGCCTCGTTGCGGATGTTCGGATGATCGGCTATGCGTATGGTTTACACCACTCAATCGAGAATCCGCATAAACCGTAGACTAAAAAGCCCCACTTGGCGCAAATACCCGGGGCGAACGTCCTGATCGCCCCCGCAATCGACAGGCTTGAGCCTATTTTTAGGTACATTTGATGCATGAACCTTACGTTATGGCTTGAAGTGTTTTATATTGCCGGAGTCTTTGAACGCAACGTAACCCTGCACACCGACTCCTTGAACGCGGGCACCCTTTAGTCCCGTTTTCATCCTCGGTGAGGGACGGTAAAGTAGCGGGCATGAAGTCCCTGCGATGCCTCGGCACCTTGGTCGCGCTAGCGGCGGCGTTCGTCGCCACCGCACAACTTTCGTGGACCGCGAGATCGTCCGCCAGCCCGGGGTTCTACACGGCGCGCGCGAATTTCCCTAAATGGGACGCCGGCACCCGCTTCCAGCAATGGGTCTCCGATCAGTGCGAGTCATTTGCCGATGCGCAACTGGAAGAGTTTGTCTCGTTTGCCCGTCGATTGGGCAGCGAGCGGCCGGCCCACGGTCCGTACGTCTTTGAACTCAAAACTGAACTTGCCTACGTTTCCCCGCGCGTTATCAGCGCAACGACGGCCATCTTCTCGGACACCCAGGGTGCCCATCCCAGCACGACGCTGGTGCCGGTGACGTACGGCATCGTCGGGGATCGTCCGGCTCGGCTATCGTTTCGTGACGCCCTGCGCCCCGGCATTGACCCGCTGAGAGTCGCCAACGAGTTCTTGCTTCCGGGGTTGAACCGAATCAAACGACAACGTGGCGCGGATCCTTTAACGCAATTAGGCCCGCCGATGGTGAACCACTTTATGGCCACACCGGCGGGCATCACTTGGCAATTTGGTCCCTACGTGGCCGGGGCCTACGCCGAGGGCACTTACGTCGTGAAAGTGCCGTGGTCCGACTTGGCCCGCTTCATTAACCCCAACGGTCCGCTCGGCCAATTCGTTTCGGTGGCCGCGGGAGACGATGAGATGGTGCGATCTAATTCCGTACACCTAATCGGAACGGCTTTCTTCTTGGAGCGCCTTATGGTGCCGGGAAACGCGCAACTTGACTTCATCCTCACCGAGGCTAAGCCCGGCGCGAATGGCAAGTTCCTGGTCCTGAAGCGTGAGCGCATGCCCGCCCGCCCGGACCGCACGCCGTTTGAGGTGGCCTTCGTTCGCAAAAACTGGGCCAATCGCGAGTCCAAACGCTTGGTGATTGAGCTGAGCGCGGAGGGCAAAGTGTGGTTCCGCAGTGAACCCATCCAGGTTCCCTACGACGGCTGGGAATCACGCCAAGAAATCCGATTGATTCGCGTGATGGATTAATCTCTCGAATCGGGCGCCACACCCCCTACCCCCCGAACTTCTTGCTACACGGCCGCGCCGGCGTGAGCATCGAGCACTCGCTGGTAGTGACCCGCCTGGTACCAGCGCTCGATCTCTTGGGTGCGGTAGACCGGCATCGGGTGGCTCGCCGTACTGCTGTAGAACAAGTACACCATCACCTTACCCATTGCATCCCACGATCCCATATCTTGGTAGGAGTGCACCTGATCCATGAACGCCTCACGGTTCATCTCGTGGGCCAAGCGCGAGGGTCCCGCCGTCATCGCCAAATTCGCCGAGGTGCTGATGTCGAGGTCTTGGCTGACCAACAGCCCCGCCCGGTCGGCGCTGATTTCGGCCTGACGGCTCCATTCGGCAAAGGCCAAAACTAGCCCGATCGACGCGACATCGCCCAGGCCCAAGGTGCGCCGGCCCACCATCTCCAGCAGGGGCGCCAATAGTCCCGCCACCGAGCGGTACAAGATGTGCCCCGCCTTAATGTGCCCCAACTCGTGGCCGATCAAGTGGTAAAGCTGCTCGTTGGTCATGGTGTCCACCATCGACGAGCGCAAGGTGATGTAGGGCCGCTCCACTCCGCCGGCAAATGCGTTAGGGAACGGGTTGCTGGTCACGTAGAGCTCGGGCTCGGGCATATCCAGCACGGTGCTGGCCTCCTGTAAGATGCGGTGGAGAGTGCGAAACTGGTTCGGGCCGCACCGCACGCTCATCGACATGTTCCAGCAATACAGCCACCGATCGGCCCCGATTTCATAAAACTTGCGGACGATCTGGGGCAGGAGCGGCACCCGCTGGAGCGCATCCAGCGCTCGACGATCCCCGTCGGCGACAAACGCCTCCGGTCCCAGTCCCGTCAATCGAAATCGATCCATGAGTTACCCTACGCGCAAACGACCCGGGAGGTTGTTTCGCTGACGCGAGTGGGTCTAATGCGCCCGAGTAGTTCCGACCACAAAACGACACCCCGTCTCAACTTTCACCCGCGTTTAGTACGCGTCCCAGACACGGTAGTTCAGGTCATAGATCGCGGCCTTTACGCTCTGCACCGCTTCGCGAACCAATTGCGGCAGGGGCTTGTTCCGGACGGCGGCGTCGGCTTCGGTCAACGTCACGAGTGGCCGACTCCGGCCCAGAATTACCCCACCCTCACTTCGCAATTCGTATAGTTTTGGAACAGAATCCATAAACACATCGAACTCGCGAGAAAAAGTCGTCGCCCGGGTTGTCGCATCAGGACCACCGAAGGTCAGAACTCGGGCGCTCGCAAAGAACACGCTCACGGTGCCCCCTTCGGCGTCCGGTGTCACCTTGGCTCTCAGCGATGTCGTCACCCGACTTCGGGCAATGGGAATCCCTACCGCGCGCATCCCGTTGCGCAAGTTCTCGGCGCGCTCGCGGGACGGCGGGTGCGTGCGGTAAATTCCCCAGTCGATGTTGGCACGCTTGCGGTCGTCATAGGCCAAGCGCTCCATAAAAGTCAGCATCCCCACGGGGTCGTAGCCGCTCAGTTGCATGTACTGCAACCCGCCGGTGTCGGCAGATTCTTCGGCGCGAACGCTCCAACCGCTACCAATCGCCTGGTTCAGCAGCATTCCGCCGGTGGCCACATTGCTGGCGTCGGTGCCCCCGGCAAAGATGGAGAGCAGAATCAGCGGGAGCGTAATCGCCTCCAGCCGGCTTTGCTCTCGGCGCAGGGTGGCGACATGGCGAAACGCCGCGTGGGAGATCTCGTGGGCTAAGACTCCCGCGAGTTCGTCGTCCGTCTCGGCGTATTCCACCAGACCCTCGTAGATATAGATGAACCCACCGGGTAGCGAGAAGGCGTTGACGTCCTTGCCCTCCACCACCCGAAATTGGTAGGGGAAAGGGCTGAGGCGTGCGTCGCCCCACGTCACGCGGACCGCGTGGGCGTTCGCGACCAGCGCGATCTCCTCGCCAATGCGCTTCACGCGGCTTTGGTAGGCCGCGTTCTTGCTCAGCGTCATCTCTTTCTCCACTTGGGTGGCGTATTCGCGACCCAGGGCGAGGTCGGATTCGATATCGGCGGCGTGCCGTTTGTCGGTGGCAGGCGTGTCCGAGCCGGAGGTCGGGGGGGCGGTCGGGGGAACGTCCGGCGCCTTGGTCGTTTCGTCCCCTTCAAAGTCAAAACGCAAGTGGAATCGGTCGACGTAGGCCACCGCCGCTCGGGCCGTAGCCGGGAGGTCCGCACGCCAATTTTCGCTCGCGCAGTCGTGCTGTGCATGCCGATTTAACAGCCCAAACGACCCGCCGGCAGAGCCGGAGAGGACGATGGCGGCCGTTAAGAGCGCGGGGGTCATGTGGCTATTCGGACGCCCCGCGGCCGGGATCGTTCCCTAACGCACCTGGAACAAGACTGATGGACCTCACGAAAAGATCACCATCGGCTTCAAGATGTCGGCGCGTTTCATGGCGAGATAGGCTTCGGGCAGGTCGCGGAGCGTGATAAAGTGGCTGACCACCGCGCTCGCCCGCACGACTCCCCGCCGGATGGCGGCGATTGCGGCCAACGTGTCGGCGGGACCACACGAGTACGCATTGATCAACGCGATATCCTGAAAGTATAGGTCATGCAAGGGCAAAGCGGTGTCCTCACCGGGTGGCATGGGCGCAAACAGCACCACGCGGGCTCCAGGAGCCGCAAGTTGCAGGCCAAACCGCAGCGCCGCCTCGCTGCCGGGACAAACAATCACCACGTCCGCGTGTTCCGGATCGTGCGACGGCACGTCGCCGGGATTCCGCGCCTCAAGACCTTGGTTCCGAGCCCAGGCGCGACGGTCAGAGCGTAAATCGTAGCCCACTCCCGCGGGGGCCACTCGCAACAGATGCAACAATCCCATCACGCCGAGGCCCACCACTGCCACGCGGTCCGCGGGCGTGACCCGCGCCAAGCGTAACGACTTTTCCACGCACGCGAGCGGTTCGATCAGCGCCGCATCCGGGGCCTCCAAGTCGTCCACCACGTGGGTATCCGCCAGGTTCGCGGCGTCCACGGCAAAGAACTCGGCCATTCCCCCTGGCCGCAGACGCGTCGCCTTCCATGTGGCGCAGTGCACGGGCCAACCGCGTCGGCACACGTCGCAGGTGCCGCACGGGGCGTGGTGGTGGGGATAGATACGCTGCCCGACCGCAAACCGGGGGTCATCGCTGGCCACTACGCGAGCCGCCACCTCGTGGCCAAGCACGTGGGGCACTTTGCGGTCCATGTACCAGTCCATCAACTCGCCCGAGCACAGCCCGCAAGCCTCGGTTTGCACCAACAGTCCGCCGGGGCCAATCTCGGGGACCGGTTCGTCCTCAATGCGCACAAGGCCCGCGCCGTGATACCGCGCGAGCTTCACGGTCGGAACACGTACTTTACGCCCCGCCCCGCGTGAAGGTCGTCGAAGACCGCCTCGCCGTCCTCCAAGCTACGCTCGCCCGACACAATGCCGTCCAGGCACAGCTCAGGGTTCATCAACCAGTCTCGGGCGGTGCACACCGCGCGCGTTCCGAAGTGGAACGGCGACTTCAGGGTGATCTGGTCGTAGTGCAACCGCCGGGTGTCAAACGCCACGTGCGTCCCGGGAGGGCAACCGCCGAACAGCATGACCGTGCCGCCGCGTCGTGCATACGTCACGCTTTGCTCCCAAACTTCTACTTTTCCCGTGCACTCAATCACGGCATCGTAGCCAAAGCCCATCGTACGTTCCACGTCGGCCAGGGCAATCGTACGCGCGCCCAGGGCCGCGCCCAAGGCCAACCGGTGTCGGTTGCGCCCGGCGAGGGTCACGTCGGGGTGCCCCGATATCCCCAGGGCGGCTACGAACATCAGGCCAATCGCGCCGGGACCAATCACCAGAATGCGCGCTCCGGGCATCCGCAAACCCAGCTGCTCAATGCCGTGGGCCACGCAGGCTAAGGGTTCGAGCAGACATGCCCGACTTTCCGGCATCGAAGTGGGCCGTTCAAACAAGTTCACCCGGGCGATGTGCGCAGGGATCAGCAGGTACTCCGCATAGCTCCCCAGCACTTTGGTGGCCATGATGCTCTCGCAAAGGTTTTCTTCGTCGGCGCGGCACCAAAAGCAGTTACCGCACGGGGCAGAGTGGACACCCATGACGGCTTGGCCCACCTGGAACGGGGCGTCCGCGCCTACGGCGGCGACGTCCCCCGCGTACTCGTGTCCAAATCCACCGGGCATTGGAATCTGCGGATGCCCCCGCAAGAAAGCTTTGAGGTCGGTGCCGCAGGTGGTGGCGGCCCGAACTCGCACCAACACTTCACCGGCCTGAGGTTGAGGAATTGGGAGTTGACCAAGCGTGAGCCGACCGGGTTCCTGCAAAATGAGGGCGCGCATGGTGGCCGACGGCAAAGTCGTGCCTGAAAAGGATCGAGATTCCACCAAAATAGTCCAATATGCAGCGTGCGTGCCCGAGGGCATGCGGTCTGCGCCACTTCTAAGGTCTAAGTAAAGCACGATGCCGACCGTTGAGACAACCATCCTCGTTCACGCCCCTCTGGCCACGGTGTACGCGATTGCCCGTGACAACCGCGCCTTTCCTGAATTCATGGAGGACGTGAAGTCCCTCACCGTGATTGAAGAAGAGGGCGAGCGCGTGGTGAGCGATTACGTCGGGGTCGTACCCGCGTTCGGCCTCAAGGTCCGTTGGCGACAAGAAGACGTGTGGGATCCCGCGAAGGCCTCTTGCACGTTCCGCCAGATTCAAGGCGACTATGACCGACTGGATGGCGTGTGGACTTTAACCGCTCAGGGCGAGGACACGCTGTTCCGCTCTTTGCTGGAGTACGAATACGTGGTGCCAGGCCTGGGACCCCTCGTCAAAAAGGTCGTTCACGGCATCGTCGTCAAGAATATGGACGGCATCCTCAAGGCGATCGCGCGCCGTGCCGAGTCGGCGGATTGACCCCTGAAAACCGGCGAGGATACGGGCCAGTCCGGACGACTCTCCGCCAAAACGCGTAGAATCTTCCAGTACATATGGTTTTCGTGTCGATCGAAGAAGCCCTGGCCGACCTAAGGGCGGGCCGCATGATCATCGTGGTGGATGACCCCGACCGCGAGAATGAGGGCGACCTCATCATGCCCGGCGAAACCTGCACCGCCGACGCGATGAACTTCATGATCACGCACGGACGCGGGGTCCCGTTTATCCCTACGACTCCGGAGCGACTCGCCGAGCTGGGCATCCCGATGATGACCAAGCAGAACACCGCCCGACTGGGCACGGCAATGGCCGAGACGGTGGACGCCTTGGTGGGCACCACGACCGGGGTTTCCGCTTACGACCGCGCCAAAACCGTGGCCGTGTTCTGTGATCCGGACGCAAGGCCGGATGAGCTGGGCCGACCCGGGCACATCATTCCGTTACGGGCCGTGCCGGGCGGGGTGTTGCGCCGGGCCGGGCACACCGAGGCCTCGGTAGATCTGTGCGTGATGGCCGGATTTCAGCCCGTGGCGGTGGGCTGCGAGATCCTCGCCGACGACGGAACGATGTTACGCATGGACGGGCTGATTCCGTACGCGGAGCACCACGGTCTGCACATCGTGACCATCGCCGACCTAATCGCGTACCGTCGGCACCACGAGCGCCTTATCGAGCGCCGGGCAGGGCCGATTGACTTTCCCACGAAGTGGGGGCACTTCCAACTGTACGCCTACGAACCGACCGTGGAACGCGACCCGTACGTGGCGATAGTCAAGGGTGACGTTGTCACCGAGGAGCCCGTGTTGGTGCGCATGCACAGTAGCTGCCTTACCGGCGATCTGCTGGGCTCGCTTCGGTGCGACTGCGGCGATCAGCTGGAGATGGCCCTTCAGGCCATCGAGGCCGCCGGGCGTGGCGTGGTGGTGTACATCCAGCAAGAAGGGCGCGGCATCGGGTTGATCAACAAGCTGCGCGCCTACGAACTGCAAGACCAAGGCATGGATACCGTGGAAGCGAATGAGGCCCTGGGCTTCAAGTCGGACCTGCGGGACTACTCGCTGGGCGCCCAGGTGCTGGCGGACCTTGGACTCCACCGGATTCGGTTGATGACGAACAACCCCGCCAAACGCGCCGGCCTTCAGGGCTACGGGTTAGAGATCGTGGAGCATGTCCCCATCGTTGCCCCTGAGTGCGCGCACCGGGTGAAATACCTGGACACCAAGCGGGAGAAAATGGGGCACCGCCTGCCCTGAGGCACTCGCCCGACGCGGCCGGTGCGACGGGGGGCCTCGCCGGCGAAGCAAAAAAACCATGAAGCCATTCCCCCGATCCGGCGTCGGCCTGAGTCTCCTCTCGTTGGCACTGGGGGCCAGCGGCCAAGGCACCGTGGTATTTCGGGACAGCTTTGAGGACCCGACCCGTGTGGCGGAATGGAGCTTCTTGGCGCGGACTGCGTTCGGCCCCGCTACCCTAGACTCGCGGGCGGTCTACGGGCAAGTCACCACCGGACTGGTGGATGGCGTCACGGTTCCGCCGCTCAACGGTCAATCCACGCCCGGGCTTTATTTTGAGGTGAACCGGAAAACCACGGAGACCGCCTCCATCGAGGCGATGCTGGGCGCACCGCGCACGCCTGCACTGGGCAACAGCTACGAGATCGAGTTTGATCTTTTCTACCACTACGGGGTCGGTTCAACCACCATGCTGATGGTGACGGGGGTGGGCCACGATGGCACCACGCCTTGGCTCAATGCCTCTGGAACCGCGCCGGGATACTTCTTCGGCACCACTGCCGACGGGAGTTCCGGTACGGCGGACTACCGGTACTGGCGCGGCGTGACGCTTCAGCCGACCGGCACCGGGGCCCAAGGCACCGGCACCGGCCTTTGGGACCACACCAACGCCCACTACCAGGCGCTGTTGCCCAAGCCGCCGTTCGCCATCGCCGGCGCCGTTGGCAAGACGTGGCTCCGCGTGCGTGTGGTGCGTCGCGGTACCTACGTAGGGTGGCAATTCAACAACCAAGTCGTGCTGGCGGCGGACGATGCCACGTTCTCGGCGGGAGGCCCCGCTCTGGGCATGATGGACCCGACGGGGAGCCCTAGTCCGGTAGGCATGTTTGTGCTGGTGGACAACGTGGTGGTGCGCCGCAACTCTCCCGCCGTACCGTTGTCTTGCCAAGTCACGTTCAGTGACTGGGTTGGGGCCCAGCCCTACGCCACGTTGACCCCGGTGATCTGGCGACGGGTGGGGCAGACTGTGCCCTACGCCAAGATCACGGTACCGGTGCCCACCTCGGGGCAGATCACGATTACCCCGCCCGAGCGCGGAGACTGGATCGTTCACTTCCCCGCCCGACGTCCGTACCTCGGCCGGTCCGTGCGTATCTCAACTCAGCAACGCAATCGGCCTCTGGCCATCGACTTCTTCAATGGCGACGTGGACGGCGATAATGCGGTTACCCTTTTCGACCTCGATTATCTGAGCACCCATATAGACAAGACCTCGGCCAGTCCGGGGTGGTCAACTCCGGACGCCGATGGCCGTCGACCCAGCGATGCGGACCTTGACGGCGACCTTGCCGTTACCCTGTTTGACTATGATATCGTGACTCGCAACTTTGATCGCTTGGGTGATCCGTAACCGCGGGGGGTGGTTGACAGCCCTAGACAGGGTTCGTATACTGAATTCGTGATGTGGGGATCGCGCGAGCGATCAACACGGGGGAAGTCCGGTGAGATTCCGGCGCTGTGCCGCAACGGTAATGGGTGGAGACACCTGAGCCCGAATGCCCGCCTTACGTCATGACGGTATGAGTCGTCACCTACGAGCATAGGTGGAGCGAATTGGCCTCTCCGTAGCGCCACTCCGATCTCCCCTCTCGCCGATGTACGGCCGCCAATGGCACGCGCGTGCCTGAGAGCGGGATCGATGAAGAGACAAAAGATAAGAATCCGGCGGGGCTTTACGCTGATTGAACTCTTGGTGGTGATCGCCATCATCGCGGTGCTGGCGGCAATCCTATTCCCCGTTTTTGCCCAGGCCAAGGCCGCGGCTCGCACCACGCAGTGCCTGAGTCAAGTGCGCCAATTGGGCTTGGCGTGGACCCTCTACGCCAACGACACCAATGACCGGGCCTGCCCCAGCTACACCGTGGATCCCAGCAACTGGACCCTATCCGCGTGGGACTACGATTCGACCAACACCGCTCACTCCTTCGGCGGCTTGATCATGGCCTACACCCGAGAGGGACGCATCCAGCGGTGCCCGGAATTCTCCGGCGAAGCTTGGGGACGCCCCTACACCGGGTACGCCTACAACGCCAGCTACATTGGCGGCGACTGGTACGCGGGCCTCTCCGAGACCGAACTTGGAGCGATCGCCGACCCGGCGTGCACCGCCATCTTTGCCGACGCGGGCTACGGAAATCCCGTAATGGCCCAGAACTTTCTGCGCGCGCCGAGTGACCCCCTATTCCGCGCCGGAACGGTCCACTTTCGGCACACGGGCGGGGCAACCGTGGTGTGGGCTGACGGCCACGCCACCGTGCACCGCGCCCACGCACTCGTTTTGGCCGATGCGCCCGGCCTCGGGGCGCTCTCGGCGGACGATGCCGCTTACGATCTCCAATGAAACACCCTTACTTGATTGGGACGGTCGGACTCGTCGTCGCAAGCCTATCGCCCGCGGGAGCCCAACGCACGCTCTACGATGAAACGTTCCGGTTTGCGTCCCGCGTGGTCGCCACCAACGGCCTGACGGGGTTCTATAACGACCCGACGGCCGCACTAGGGCGGCCTACCCGGTGGGTGATGGACGCCATCAACGGCGGCCCCAACGGCCGCATTGCCCCATGCCTGACCTACGGCGCTTGGAACGTGGACCCGACGGGCACGAAAACCGTCGTGGCCATCCCGGTCGGTGGCTCGGTAACGGTGGGTTTTGCCCGACCGGTGTTTGACGACCCCGCCAACCCTTGGGGGCTGGACTTTATCGTGTACGGTAACGGCTTCATCGCCGGGAACGCCACCACAACCTGGGCTTCCGACATGAACGCTCTGCGCATCCAGAGCGCCGGCGATTGGTTTGAGCCGATGGCAGTAAGTGTGAGCCCCGATGGCCTTAACTGGTACCGCTATCCTGTGATCGGTAGCCGCGGTGCGGACGGACTTTGGCCGACCCAAGCCTTTCGGTGGGACCGCATCCGCCGCGCCTGGGGCGCCGAGAGCAACTGGAACTGGCCGGTCAACCCGGCGCTCAAGCGCACGGATGTGAGTGGCCTCTTCGCCGCCGACGCCTTCGATCGCCTAGGCGGATCGGGCGGGGGCACCGCTTACGATTTACGCGAGTCTGGCTTCCGCTGGATTCAATACGTCCGATTTGAGGGGGGCGGAGGCGAAGTGGACGCCGTCGCCCGCGTGATTGCCGGGCCAACCCGGCCCGTCCGTACGGCCCTCATGCCCTGATTCCCCACCCTTACTTGCCTTGCTCGCTTGGAAAAAAGAGATGACACAACGACTCACCCTTTGCGCTTGCCTTGTCACCGGCCTCACCGTCGGCGCCGCGGCGTTTACCTTTGATTCAATCACCCAGTGGACCGGAACGGGACCGTTGCGCGCGGCCCTGGTGATCGACTGGAAGGTGGGGCCGACGCCGACCTCACTGGCCTGGGGCTACCGGTTTGACGGCACCCGAACGGGAATCGATATGGTGACGGATGTCGCCGCCTCAGACCCGCGACTATTCCTGGAGATCACCCAATACAGCTTTGGCAAGGCCATCACGGCGCTGGGCTACGACCGCGACGGCGACGGCTTCGACCGGCTGGACTCCAGCGACCTCTACCAATCCGGATTCGAGAGCGTGGGCTATTTCGCCTATTATCTGGACGGAACGCCCGGTTCGGTGCTACCGAATCCGTGGGCCGAGAGCGGAACCGGCGGCGAAGGACGCACCCTGACCGACGGGAGTTGGGACGGCTGGAGCTGGGCCCCGGGCTTTAGCGCGAGCGCACCGAGTACGCCAACGGCGGTGCCGGAACCGGGGACAATCGTGGCGCTAGCGGTCGGAATCACCGCAATGCGACGTCGCCGTCGCGTTTGACTCCGGAATGGCTCCAATTAGCCCATAATCAAGGTGAGTCGTCTGCGCAGAGATGACTCACCATTTTTGGTGACACTTGCGCGCGCGGTGAATCTATGGAGCCCGTTCTTCGCCCGGATATTGCTTTGGATACCGTCAATGTATCTTGGCAGACCGTTCGGAGCCATGCTATAGTGAGCTCTAATCCGAGGGAGGATTAAAATTAGCCGCGTATCGCGCAACACTGAAGTTGTGTCGAGGCCTGGGTCGGTGGCAACTGACCCAACGGGGGAGACCGTCGACATGCGCATTTGTATACTTAACGAGTTCTTTTATCCCGATCTAGCCGGCGGGACCGGTATGGTGTTATCCGAGCTTGCCCGGCGGCTCCGCGATGATCACAACGTTGAGGTTGACGTCCTCACGTCTCGTAGCACCTATCGAGGGGGCGAGATGGACCTAGAGTCCAACGAGAACTGGGATGGCATCCGTATCACCCGAATATCGAGCCCGGTCGTGCAACGCCAGCGCACCTTATTCCGGCTGTTCGCGAACCTGTGGTTCACGGTCGGCGTCCTCCTGAGGCTTCTTGCCCGACCACGTTACGACGCCATTGTCGTTAGTAGCGCTCCGCCCGTCTTACCCATCGCCGCTCACCTCTATCGCCTCATTCGCGGCGTACCTTATACCTACGTCATCTACGACTTAGAACCCGACCGCGCGGTCGCCATGCAAGTCGCAAGTCAGCACGGCATCGCGTCGCGCATCCTGCGTCGGCTTCAGAAAACTTGGTTGCACTCGGCGGCCCAAGTGGTAGCCATCGGTCGGTGCATGCAGGACTACCTGCGCGACAACTACGACATCTCCAGCAACCACTGCTCGGTGATCGAAATCGGCGTGGACTCCGAACGGATTCGGCCGGTCGACCGACAGAACGTCATGCGCGATCGCCTGGGTTGGGGCGACGACTTTGTGGCCTTGTACTCGGGCAACTTTGGTCGGTACCACGACTTCTCCACCCTCCTAGACGGGGCCGAGCGGCTAAAGGAAATCGCCCCGGCGTTTCGGCTTGTGCTGTGCGGCAACGGCGTCAAAGAAGCCTGGATTCGGGAGCAGGTCGCGGAGCGAAACCTCACGAACGTCCAGGTGATTCCGTTCGTCTCGGACGACGACTATCCCCTGACCCTCTCGGCGGCCGATATCTCGCTGATCACCCTGGAGCCCGGAATGGAGGGCCTCTGCGTGCCGAGTAAGTTCTACACGATTCTCGGCTCGGGGCGTCCTTCCCTGGCCGTCATGGAGCCCCACGTCGAAGTGGCCCGGACCATTGAGGAAACGAACTGCGGACTGGTGGTGCGTCCCCACGACGTGGACGGATTTGTTTCGGCAATGCTCCGGCTTCGCGACGTTCCGGACAAGGCCTCGCGCATGGGCCAAATCGCCCGGAGCCTGGCTGAGGAGCGGTATTGCAACCGCATGATCGCCCGCAAATACCTCGCGACCATCCAGGCCGGCGCAAGACCACTGCTGAAAGTGCGCACCCGCATGCTGATCGACGCCCCCACGCACTCCACCCGACACGTGCGTAGCGAAGAACGGAGCGCCTAGGTCATCAACGCCAACGTGGCTCCCAGGGCTTTCCTGGGAGCCACGTTGGCGTTGATCAAGAAAGTCGGATTGCTTAGAAGCGGTAGCCGACGTTGAGACCGAGGCCCGAGGACGACACGCCCGCTTTGCTGTTCGTCACGAGCACCACGCTCTCCACGAACACGCCGCTGGACGCCTGGATGCCGTAGCCGCCACGGAGGCCGACGTGATAGGACGAGCGCACGATGTCTGCGTTCACCACGCCGAGACCGACGATGAAGTACGGACGCGTGCTATCCAAGTCCGTGTTGCCCACGTACTGCCGAACGTTAACGAAACCGGTGAGGATGTTGCCCTTACCGCCGTTGAGACTTCGCCCCAGCCAGTCGGCCGAGAGCATAATTTCGCGGCGGCCCTGCTCGGCTACCCGGAAGTCCAAACCAAAGTCGAACATCGTGCCGGTAACGCGGCGAACCTCGTTCTCGAACGGATAGAACGCGCCCAGTCGGATGCCGAACCCGCTAAGGTTCACATTTGAAGAATCGGCCATCGCCGTCGCGGCAAGGGTCAAGGCGCCCGCCGCCCAAAGAAGTCGCTTCATGGTAGTTGTTCCTGCTCCCATCCGCCACGGAATCCGCGCCGAATACTCGTTAGACTACCCGCAGGGCTCCCGTTTGAAGTTGTGACCCCCAACCTAATTCGCCACGGGTGGATTCTCAATCACGAGCGTATCGCTCTGAATCTCAACTTGGGCCCATCCCTGGCGACGCGCCAGAACTTTGCCCCCAGTAATCTTGCCGGCACCCAGCGGCAACCACCAGCGCTGCCCGCGTTGCGAGGTCGTCGCGAGGGCCCACCGGGGGACCTCGCCGGCCGCTGCCACCACGGCCGCCGGGACTCCCTGCGCCGTGTTTTCGGAATTGAGCAGTAATGAGCGGATAAACCTGCCTTTAGGCAGCAAGTCTTCGCTGGCGACGACGAGCCCCACGTAGGCCTCCATCCCCGCCGCATCGCGCCTGGCTAGTGCCGCCGCATCCGGCCCGTTCTTTCGGACCCGCTGAACGGCCGGGGCGACGAACTTTCCAACGTACTGTTCGAGTTGGGCAAGTGACGCCCCGAGGGTGTCCTCGGCGGTGAGTCGTCCGGCTCGGACTTCGTCCCGCAACCACCGCAAAAACAGGCGCTCGCCCAGAACCCCGTTCGCCCAGTCTTCCGGAGCGGTGTAGCCCCCAACGGGGGGTAATGAGGCATGGCCGTACTCATGCGCCACTTCGCGGACCCGCTCCAGCGGATCGGTGAAGCCGGCGATGTCAAATATTGAGATCGTGTTCACATTCACGTTGCGCCCCGCAATGATGTCCGCATCAAAGCGCTGCTCGCCTCCCGCAAGTCCGTCACGCCTCAGGTAGACGTCCACGACGCGATTACCGTACGCCTCACTGTGGTCCAACTGAAGGCGGTCGACGTTGAGTTTCCAGAGCCGGATGAGCGTACGCGCAATACCCACCGCCGGTTCGGCGTCCTCGGCTTGCGTCTGGGCGTACACCCGAAACCGGAGGTCCATTTGGCTACGGTCGGGTCGCTGACCGTAGCTGGCCACCAGCCACGGGAACTCTCCCCCCCGGGGGGCCCGCTTGGGCACCGGCATCTCGGTGATGTTCACCCGAATGATGCCGCCGGGTAATTCGGTGCCGGCTCCGGGAAGGGTCAGCATCCGCGCGGCCAAGGGCGGCGTTGCACCTGCCGGGGGCAACGTGATCATGGGCTCGGTGGGCGGAGACTGGAGCCCAACGATGAGAACGGCAAGGGTCGGCAAGAATGGCATGGGTATCGACTCGAACGTGGGGGCTCCCCAAATGGTACGCCCTGACCCAGATTATGTTTCACGTGAATGAGATCGGGCAACACAAAACACGAGGACCGCGCTTAGGAATTGGCGCGGTCCATCAACAAGCAAGAGCCAATCGCTGAAGCCGTTTATCCGTTGGCGGAGTCTCGGATCGACGGCTGATCCCCTTGGCGACCAAGGAGGCGGTGATGAGGTGCTTAAGGACTTAGAACATTGCCGACCTAACTCAGGAGGCGCAAACGGTGAAGCAGGTGCTCGAGGGCGGCTTCGTTTTGGTGCACCAAGTCCAGGGCTTCGTCCAGGCCGATGAACAGGAACGTGACTTCGTCCTCGGGACAGAGGTGCGCGAGACGATCCAAATCCACCGAGGCCACCACGCCGATCTTGGGGTAGCCCCCAATCGTCGGGCCGTCCGGACCCAGCAAGATGGGCTGACCGTCCCGGGCCACTTGCACCGTCCCGAAGCACGAGGGCTCTGAGACGATTTCTGGTGCGTCGCCCAGCGTCGGCCCGTTAAGCCGGATTCCAACGCGATCCAGCTGCGGGGTCACCCGGTAGCCCGAAGCCTGGAACGCCTCTAGATCGAACATCGCCGCCTGGGGACCGGGAATCAGACGGAACGGCCCGCCAACCCGGCTGGGCGGAGGATCGGCCAAGTGCTTCAGCGCTGGATGATGGGGATGCGGCGGACCGCTCTCTAGGGTCTGCCCTTTCGCCACCAGTTGCCCCGAAACGGATCCGAGCACGGGTCGTCCTACGAAGCCGCCGCTGATCCCCAGCCACACGCGGCTGCCAAACCGTGGCACGTCAATCGAAATCAGTTGTCCCGCGCGAGCATCAAATCCGGCTGCGTCGGGTAAGGGCTGACCGTCCAAGGCAACGTGGGCCGGCGCGCCCACAATACTCACCGCCGCGTCGGTTCGGGCGCGAAAAACCGCTTTGCCCAGGCTCAGTTCCAGCACCGGGGCCTCGGGGGCGTTGCCCAAGAGCGCATTCCCGATTCGCCAACTGGCGCGATCGAACGCCCCGCCGGCGGGGACCCCAAATTTACGATAGCCCGGACGACCGCCATCCTGTAGCGTGCCGCGGCCCCAGAGTTCAACTACTTCCAAGCTCAAGTTCCTACCTCATACCCCGACGCTTCCAGCGTCTGGCGAACGTGCACGGCGATCTCCACGCATCCGGGCGTGTCGCCGTGCACACAAATGGAATCCACGTGGGGGGCAAGCCGCACCACTTGACGTCCGATCTCATCCAGGTCGCTGAGTACGGCACCGGACTCACGACGATCAATGAGCGTCCCATCAGGACGATACCCGCGATCGGCAAACGCTTCCCGGATGAGGGGAACCCCGGCCTCCTGCGCCACTCGCTCGTGACCGGACTGCCACAGCCCCAACAACGGCAGTCGAAAGACGCTCAGCAAGTCAACGAGAATCGCTTGGGCGGGTCCGGGTACTTGGCTGGCGTGATAGAACGCGCCGTGGGGCTTTACGTAGGCCGGGCGAATGATGCCCGTGAACCGCCGCATTTGCGAAAGCAAACTCTCGTAGGCGCGGCGCACCGCGCCCGCGTCCTGGATGTCTAACTGCGTCCGGCCCATGCCCGCGCGGTCGGGAAAGCCCGGGTGGGCGCCTACCCGCACCCGTCGCTGGCGGCATTCGGCAACGGTTAACACGCTCAAAGCATAGGACCCAGCGTGCTCGCCACAGCCCACATTAGCGCTCGTTGCGACTTCCAGCAACGCCGCGTCGTAGGGGTGACCTTCGCCGATGTCCACATTCAAATCAATCCGGGGGCGGAGCAGGTCACTCACCAAACTTCGATCGGGAGGCGTTGCCCCTTCAGCCGCTCAAATGTGGGGGTATCGATGGGCACGAACCGGATCTTGTCGCCGGGACGAATCGGGAAATACCCTTCCTCCACATTAACCATCTCTACCGGAGTCAGGCCGATCAACTCCCATCCGCCAGGACGCTCCATGGGGTACACGCCGGTCTGTTTGCCGGTCATGGCCACCGATCCGGGTTTTATTCGCACGCGCGGTTGCGGCTTGCGTGGGAGACCTTGCAGGCGCGGGGGCAGGGGCCCCAAGTAGGTGAACCCCGGGCAAAACCCAATCGCGAAGCAGTGGTAATCCACCGCGCTATGCTCCCGGGCAAGTTCGTCGGGGGTGAGGCCTAGAGTGGCGCAAACTTCGGCGGTGTCCTCCCCCATGTCGTAGCACACCGGGATCTGCACCAGGCGGGCCTCATGGGTTTGGGCGGCAAGGTCCATGTCGGCGAGAGCGTTCAGGAGACTCTCGGGTTGGAACACGGTTGGATCGACGTAAACGCCGACCGTCTCGTACGACGCCGAGCACTCGCTAACGCCCGGCAAGCCCAGGTCGGCAATCGCCTCGGCCCAAGCAAACGCGGGTTGGTCGCCAAGTTCGGCCACGATGTAACAAGCATCACCGCAAGGAATTACGCGCATGGGTTCATCAGTTTGGGCCTTTCTGGGCCGCGTGTCAAGGCGTGGGCTCCGGCAGGGTGGGGAGGGGATCCCCCGTCACGGCGGCCAGGATCCACGGCAGCGCCGAGGCAGTCTCGTGCAGGCCCGTTGCGCGCATCACCCACCCGGCGGGCGTCTCGGATTGACGCCAACCGCTCAAGGAAACCGCCCCTGGATCACTCAAGTCATCGTAGAGTAGCGCGTTGGCGACGGCCTGTGCGCAGGCGACCGGGGCAACCCCGTGGGCCAGCGCCAGTCGAACTCCGCCCACCAACCGTTCGTCCACCGCAAGTTTGCGTAAGGGATCAGCGGCAACTCGCGCGACGGGATCACCCAGCGCAAGGTTGGTGAACCTCTGGCGCAAGTCCGCCGCGTGTAGCTGCAACGTTGCCCGGTCCAAGTTCCACTTCCGGGCGAGGGCCTCCACCGCTTCGTCCATCACGGCGTGGGTATGTTGCGCGACCCCCAAGTGGGCCATGCAATCGGGCAAGGTGGCGCATCCCGTACGCGCCCCGGCGTAGGCCGCCGCGGCGTGCCCCAGGTTGTGCAAGAACCGCTTGGTTTCTACGACGGCCTCAAACGGGGTGCGGAAGCAAAATCCGGGAACTTCCGGACGGGGGCCAACCCACGCGTCACCATCCAGCGGGAGAACCGCGTAGGGCTCAGCGCGGACCAAGAGGGGCTCTCGGGTGCGGTCTCCGGCGGTGAGGTGGGGCACCATCCGTCCGATGCTGGCGTCCACAAACCCAACTCGGGACGCGCTCCAAGTGCGCACCTCGGGCGACAGCAAGTCCAGCGTCGCCTGCCGCAAGAACGCGGCGGCATTCGGGAAATTTTCGGCGAGAATGATGTTGATCGGCCGGTCGGGGTCCTGCGCACACCGGAGTGTCAGGCCCACTGCCAGTGGCGCGGCCACTTTGTCGAGATGTCGCGCCCCCACGCACGTGCCGATCCAGTCGGCCTGGGCAATGGATTCTGAGGCGGCGATCGAATTCGGGAGATGCGCCTCGATCGGCGCAATTTGCCGACGGTCGATGTGGTCATCGTCCACCAGCTCCAGCGGGTAACCGCCCGCGGCGTTCAGCGCCTCCAGGAGCGCGGTATCCACGTCCAAAAACGTGGAGCTACCCCCGGCATCGGCATTCAACTGACCCAGGAACCCCCGACCGATGGCCCCAGCCCCGAAGATCGTGGCGCGCGGCGGAGTCATTTCAGCGAACTCAAGAGCGCAGCCTCGGCCTCGGGCGTCCATACGCCGTTGCGCATCTTTACGGCGGCGGCGGGGCACACCACACTCAGGCGCTCTAGCGGCGTGAGGGGCAGGTTAGCCAAGCCGGGATATACCACGATCTTGCCGTCCATGGTGCGCTCCTCCACGGCCTGGAGTCCGTCCAGTGCGCCCGCCATACCACTCACGGCGGCCACGCTGAGGTTTGTATCCAGCGCGCCCGCGATCACCTTCTCCAGCACCAGCCGCATGTCCCGCGGTTCGCTACCGCTGGTGCCAAAGACAAACGCGCGGTTTTGAACGAGCGTGTTAAGGTCGAGCGCGTAACGAGTTCCCGCCGGAATCCCCGCAAAGACGTTCACCAGGGCACCGGGGCGAGCGCGGCGCAGAGCCTCGGCGATCAGCGCCGGCACCGGGGCCATGATGGCGACGACGTCGAACGTGGCGTCGCCTAGCTCGGCGGCAAGGCAGCCCCGGAACCGGGACGACGCCCCCGGGATCGCGCCGATCTTCCGCACGAGTGCCTCCAGGCGGGCCGGGTCGGTATCGGTGCCAACCACCGTCAGCTTCGGGAACTGCGCGAGGAGCCGAATCACGTGCATTTGCCCCATCGGACCGCCCGCCCCAACCACCAGCGAGGTCGCGCCGTCGCGGGCTTCCCCCGTGGCGGGAATCATGCCGTAGCCCTCGGCGATATTCGCCGACATCGTCCCCACAATCCGGGTCCCGCCGTAATGGATGCGACCCACGTCTAGGGACACGGGTCGATCGAACGTCGTTCCCGCCAGTACCAGGTTCAGCACGCCGCCCTTCGCAAGGCGGCCGTCCAGGATTTCGGCGAGTGAGGTTTCGGCCCCAAACAGGATGATGTCGTCAAACGGAACCTCGGGCAGGTCGTCTAAAGACGCCGCGATCAGCGGCTTGAGTCCCGCCCACGGCAAGGTTCCCCCCACCGGATCGTTCCCCAGAATCCAAACCTCGGCCGGGACTCCTTCGAGCCCCTCTAGGCCGTGAAGCTTATCGGGGACATCGCCCGCGAGTAACAGCCGCCCGCCGGCTTTGTTCCCCTGGCGCTCGGGCGTGACGTAGGAGTTCTCCACGCAAGCCCACGGCTCGATGAGGGCTAACTGGCTGGCCCCCCGCCCTTCCGGCACCGGAATCAGGTACCCCGCCTCATCCCCGGGGTCACCGGTCACGCGCTCGTCAAACAAAACGTAGCCCTGGAGGCCCCCCTCAAAGTTGTAGCCAAACGCACCATTAGAACCCTCCGTCTTCAGGCCACGGTAGTCGGCCTGAACAATAAACCGGTCGCCCACTTTGGCGTGCGCCACCGCGTTTCCCACGGCCACCACGCGGCAGACCACCTCGTGGCCCGGAACCGCCGGGGCATCGTCCGGCACGTAGTTCGGCATTTCGCCCAGTTGCCGCGCGGTAAGTCCCGTGATAACGGGGGCTTTGCGGACGTGCCCCGAGAACTGCTTCAGGAGCTTTACGTCGCTAAAGCACAGGCCGACGGCTTCGACTTGGGTGAGGAGCTGCGTCGGCCCCGGCGTGGGCACCGGCTTGTTGGCGTTCAAACACAGCTGACTGGGCCCCACCAGTTGCACGGCGAGGGTAGTCGAAGGAATCATTGCGGGGGGGTTAACTGACATGAGGATTCACTCGGAGACGCTAATTCAGCATGACTTGCCCGCCCGTGACCGGGAGGGCTTGGCCCGTTTCGTACTGCTGTTCTACGATGTAGCGGATGGCGGCCATTACATCGGCCACTCGGCAACCGCGCTGCATGGGCACTTTGGATTCGTAAAACCCGCGAACATCGTCGATGGTCTGTGCGCCCGGCACCTTGCCGGTTTGTAGGTACTGCACAAACAGCCCGCGCTCGGGGTCGGACCACAGCGGACCATCAAAGAAGTTGCCCGGGCAAATCGCGTTAACCTTAATCCCATGCTCCACCAGCTCCAGCGCGAAGGACTGAGTCAGGCCGATGCCGCCAAACTTGCCCCCCGCGTAAGCCGCGTTGCGGTTGCTGCCCTGCAGGCCACTCTTGCTGTTGATTTGGATGATGTCGGTCCACGCCGCCGGATTCGTACGGTACTGCTGGGCCAACACGGGGGTGACGGCGCGCACCACGTGGAAGTAGCCCAGGTAGTTCACCCGGGTCACCGCCTCAAACTCGGCGGGATCTTGCTCCGTGACACTGCCCGCGCGTAGGATGCCCGCGTTCGAGATCACTAAGTCAGCGCCGCCCCACGCATCAACGATCGCGTCCACCGCGCCGACGACGCTATCCGGGTCGGCCACGTCGGTGGTCACCGCCAGGGCACGATCGCCCAATTCGGTGGCCGTCGCGTCGTTCACGGCGGCGTTTCGGTCAAGGAGGGCGACGTGCGCACCCTCGGCAATCAAGGTTTCGGCAATCCCGCGCCCAAAACCTTGCGCCGCGCCGGTGACTAGCGCAATGCGTCCCGCGAACCGGCCCGCGTTCCCCGCCACCGACATCGCGCGTCGATACGATTCCACTTCCCAGCTTTCGATGAACCCACGCTGGGCACCGTCTAGACTGCGCGGTCCGCTCAACTCAGCCGCACCGAGCGAGATGCGGGCGACATCCTCGGCCATCGCGGCAATCACCGTCGCTTCGGGTGCGGTCGGCGCGATGGCGAACGCGCCGACTCCCGGGCACCAGACGATGCGCGGCAGCACGCCATAAGATTGCTGATAATCGGCGACTCGCGCCCGCACGTGCTGGGCTAGCGCGGCCTCATCGGCCCCGGCGGCACGGTTGAGCCACAGAGGGAAAGAACCCGCGTAGACGATCTGGTCGGGGTTCAACGGCCCAGCGCTGGACCATTCCGGGGCGCGCGCGTCGTTCGCCAAACTGAGACACGAACCACCCACTACCGAGCGGACGATCCCGGGCGCACCGGCCGCCGCCAGCGCCCCACGCAGGGCGGGCGCGATGCGTCGCGCCAGGACGTGGTCGCCCTCGGACGCATTGTCCGGGGCCGGCACGCGGGCGCGCACGGCGGCGACCAGACGCTCCGTTTCAGCCTCAATGGATTCCAGTGTCGGACCAGCGACGATGAGCCCGTGGTTTTGCCACACCATCGCCAGGACTTGGGCGGGATCGGCCTTCGCAACGTGGGTCGCAATGGTTCGGGCAAGGGTCACGCCCGGATCCACGTAGTCCACCCAAACCACCGACTTGCCCCAAAGGTCGCGGGCCAGCTTGGCCCCATCCCCAGCGCAACTCACCTGGTTTACCGCCGTGGCGTGGGTGTGGACGACAAACCGGTGGGGGAACGCCGCGTGGACCGCGCACTCCACGCTGGGGCGGAGCCCCGCCTCTGCGTTCCGCCGGGCGGCCAATATTGCGGCCTTGAACGTCGCCTCTCGGGCCTCCACGTCGACCGGTAAGGCCTGAGTCAGCGTCGCCCGTAACGCGGCGAGGTCGAGTTCGACGAACCCGGCCTCGTCGACCGTACCCATCGCGACCCCACTTGCCTTAACCCAAAGGGAAGCATCATCTTTAACCGAGGTGTTTCCCCCAGCGGCAATGCAGAACCGGGGATCCCGGCCGTAGCGTTGCGAGAGGCAAATGAGATCGTTGAGGTTACTCATCAGGGGGTCCCGAGTCGATCAGCGCCTTCGGGGGCCAGTTGGGCCAGGTCGCCCTCGGGAAGAGCTTCCCCGCTCAGGGCTCGATCCTGAATGGCAACCCAGGCGCATGCCCCATCCCAAAACGCGGCCGCCACGTCGGCGGGCACAGGCTCGCCGCCCGCGCAATGGGGGACAAGGGGAATGCGATCCGGCGTGTTGTGCTCGGTCCCAGCCGAGACGAGGATTCCGGCTTCGCGCAGTGCGCGAACGTCCGCCCGTAAGCGATCCGGAGCGTTACGCCCGGGAATGAACTCGGCGGCCCGGAAACCGGCGTCCACCAGGTTGCGCGCCAAGATCTCGGGAGTCGCCTCAAACTCGGTAAGGGGCTTTGCGCCGTCGCTCAGCACCGGATAGCAAGGCAATCCGCCCAGCTCGGTGATCAGGCGCACGCCTTCTTCGGTTAAGATGAACTGCTCAGGCGCGTAGGCCGGTCGCCCTACCTTCATCAAGCGCGCGCGGACGGCGTTTTGCACCCCAACCGGATCGGTGGGCAAGCACGGAAGCGGAGCTTCCAGAATGGCTTCCAGGCGTTCGCCTCGATCAGCCTCGGGCACGGCCTCAAAGAGGGCTTCTTGGTAGGCGAGTGCGAGGTGCCGTTCCTGCAGCGCGACGGTAGCCACCGGAACGCCGTAGCGAGCCGCCAGCATCAGCCGGATGGCCTCGGCGTCCCAGTAACCGTGCACCGCTTCGTGGTGCAGAAAAATCGCGTCCAGCGCTTCGGCCATCTCGGCCATGCGCTCAGCGTCGCCCTCGTTGATGCGGTCCAGCAGGGCTTGGGCCGCCAGATTGGGGTCGGCGATACCCACAATTGCTTTGCCGCATAGGTACAGCCGTCCGGGGTTACCCGGGTCGTTGATCCGGTGGCCCAACGCCGCGAGGTCATCGCGCCCGGTCAAGATCTCAATGCCGAGAATCGGCCAAATCCCCTGCGCTAACGCGCCCGTCACAAACGGCGCGTACACGCCAAAGTCGTAATAGTTACTCGCCCCAAGAACGGAGATACCCTCGCCAGCGGCCGACTCAAGGGCCGATCCTAGCGTGGGAAAGGCGCTGAAATTAGGCGGGAGGTGAACGTGGCAATTCGCGCGCCGGCCGGCGGCCGATCGCACCGGCGGGGCCGTTTGCAGTGCCCCCAACGCATCGACCAGCGCGCGATCCGTCACTTAGTTCCCCTCCGGGGGAATGGCGCGCACGGCTTTGCGGGGGGTACCGGCCAGTTGGCGCAACAAGGTAACTGCGGCGGTTTGTCCGGCCCGATTCGCGAACTGGAGCGGTGTACCCCGGGTCGCGCCGACGAAATCTCCGGGTTCAACACTGACGAAGTCCAGTGGCGCGCCGTAAGAGAACAGCAACCGGATCATCGCCAAATCGCCCCGCGTGGCGGCATCATGCAACGCGCTAGGGCCATAGCCGTACGGCCCTTCGACCGGCTTGAGGCTGATTCCCGATTCCAAAAGCAACTGCGCGGTGGCGACGTCACCCTTCACCGCGGCCGCATTCAGCGCGGTGCAACCATAGCGCACGTCGGGGGCGTTGATGTCGGCACCGGCCTGCAACAGCAGGTCCGTGGCCCGGGGGTTGCCGCTGGCCGCGGCGAAGTGAAGTGGCGGTTCGCCGTTACTGGCAATCTGGTTCGGGTCCACGCCAGCGGCTAGATTAGCCCGGACTTCGGCCACGTTCCCGGCGGCGGCGGCCTCATACAATGACAGCGTGGGGGCGGGGCGCGAGCAACCCGCGAGACCCGCGAGTAACCCTATCCCACCGACAAGAACCGAACGATTTAGGCGGATCATTGGCACCTCTGCTTAGACGCCGCCCGCAATGCGGGACGGGTCGGTGAGCAAGTCGACGAGGCGCGCCATAAACTTGGCCGCCAGGACGCCATCGATCACCCGGTGGTCCGCACTCAGCGTCAAGGTCATCACCTTACCTGCCCGCATCGATCCCTGGTGGACCACGACCGCTTCGCGCACCGCGCCTACGGCGAGAATCCCCGCTTCCGGCGGGTTGATGATCGCGGCGAACTCGTCCACCTCGAACATGCCAAGGTTCGAGATGGTGAACACACCGGTACCGGCGCCTTCCAATTTGCCGCCCCGAGCCGCCTCAATCACGCGGCGAGTTTCTTGAGCAATTCCCTTCAGGCTACGCGTTTCCACGCCACTTACCACGGGGACGACTAACCCCGCGTCCAGGCCTACCGCGAGGCCGATGTTCACCGCGTCAAACGCCACCAAGTCGTCGCCATCAATCTGGCTGCGGAATTCGGGGAACTCGACGATCGCGCGGCCGCAGGCGTACACGATCACATCATTGAGGCTGCAGGGGTAAAGCGCTTTTTCGCGACGATAAAACGCCTGCAACGGCTCCGCGTCGATGGTCCGTTTGATGTACCAGTGCGGCAACGTCTGCTTACTCAGTTGTAGGTTGCGAGCGATGGCCCGGCGCATCTTAGTTAGCGGCTGGCGCTTCCCACCGGCGTGGGCGCCAATCGCCGAGGTAACCGGGGCGGCCGGGGTGGCCGGGGCAGAAACGGTGGCGGCCGGCTTGGCGGCGGCGGCGCGCTCGACATCCTCCACCAAAACGCGACCGTCGGGGCCGCTCCCCGGGAAGCACGCGCTGAGTTCCACCCCGTGGTGCGTGGCCGCATTACGGGCGGCAGGCGAAGCTTTTACCCGTTCGGCCGACGTCGGCTCACTTGACGACGCGGACGTCGGGACGGAAGCAGCTGGCGCGTCGGCGACGGGTGCCGGGGTCGTCGGAGCCGACGAGGCGTCTGAGATCGGTCCACCCAAGAAGGCGTCAACGGCGGACTCGCTGGGCCCGTAGTAGGCCACGGGACTCTTCACCGGGGCGGTGCCCCCGCGCGAGACGATGATCTTGCCCAGGGTGCCCCCCTCTTCGGCTTCCACTTCGATGACCGCCTTGTCGGTTTCGAGGGCGTAAAGTCGGTCGCCCGGCTTGACCACCGCGCCGGGTTGGACGTACCACTCCATGATCGTGCCCTCCTCCATGGAGTTGCCGGCCTGCGGCATGAGGATTGGTCGAATATCGGCGCTCATGTTTAGTTTCACCCGGGCGGTTTGCGGCCCTTACCGGTAGTATAGGCGCAAAGCTAATCAAAAGTGTTGCACACTTTTGCATGATTTTGCGTCAGAATAGAAATACGGCATGAGTACCGCCACTTCGTTCACGACCGGTCAGCAGCGCAAGGAGTACGTCCTCGACCAACTCCTGGCGCTGGGTCACGTGGCGGTGCGCGACCTCGCGGGGCGCATGCATGTGAGCGAGGCCACGGTGAGGCGCGATCTCCGCCAGCTCTCGGACCAGGGGCGATTGGAGCTGGTTTATGGAGGTGCCACCGTACGGCGTCAGGCCGATCACAGCCTACAAGCCCGGGCCCAGCGGAATCCCGAAGCTAAACGGCGGATTGGCAGGCTAGCCGCGGGCCTCGTTCGAGACGGCGACCTCATTTTCTTAGACGGCGGCACCACGTGCGCGGCGATGGTCCCGGAATTGCGGCGGCGCCAAGGGCTGACGGTCGTCACCAGTTCTTTGCGCACCGCCGCCGAACTGGCCGAAGTGCCCAACCTCACCTTGGTGATCCTTGGCGGTGAGGTGCGGCCAGACCGGATGGACACCATCGGTCCGATCGCTTCGAACGCCATTGACCAATTGCGCGGCTACGTCGCGTTCCTAGGCGCCGACGGTCTCAGCCCCGACTTTGGGGTGTCGGCCCACGACCTGCCCACCGCATACCTCTACCAGCACATCGTCCGCAACTCTCGCGAGACGATCCTCCTGGCGGATCACACCAAGTTTACGGCACCATCTTTATACAGAATTGGCGGTTTCGAGACGATCTCTCGCGTCGTCACCGACCGCGCCCCCGACGCCGAATGGCTCGAGTTCTTCTTAACCCAAGGCATTGAATGCCTTCATCCCGATACCCCCTAACGCCTGAATCCTGGACCCTCGCTCATGCCTAAGACCATCACGATCCACCCCGCCGAAGAGCGCCGCTCTGGCGTTCTGAACATCGATCCGATCCCGCTGAACCAGTACGCGCGCCCGTTTGAGGACGAAATTGCGTTGCGTGGCAAACCCATCCTGAGGGGGGTCTACCACGACATGGCGGTGATCCGGACCTTCGAGTCCATGTTGAACGATGTGAAGCTGAAGGGTGAGTTTGCTGGGATCGCCTACAACCACCGAGGACCCGCGCACCTCAGCATCGGACAAGAGGCGTCGGCCGTTGGCCAGTCCCTGTCGCTCAGCGCCGAGGACCACCTATTCGGCAGCCACCGCTCGCACGGCGAGATCCTAGCGAAGGGCTTGAGTGCCATCGCCAAGATGCCGGAGTCCGCGTTGGAGACGATCCTGCGCGAGACCAACCAGGGCGAGATTCTGCGGATTATCGATGATGGTCGCACCAGTGACGTCCGCGAATTGGCGATTGACTTTCTGCTGTACGGGGCACTTGCCGAAATCTTTGCCCGCGAGACAGGTTTTAACTTGGGCATGGGCGGCAGCATGCACGCGTTCTTCCTTCCGTTCGGCGTATTCCCGAACAACGCGATTGTGGGAGGCTCAGCCGACATCTCGGTGGGCGCGGCGCTCTACAAGAAGGTGAATCAGCGGCCCGGCGTCGTGGTGTGCAACATCGGCGACGCATCGGCCGGGTGTGGACCCGTGTGGGAGGCCCTGATGTTCGCGGCGATGGACCAGTTCCGCGATCTGTGGGAAGCCCCCTATCAGGGCGGCCTCCCGTTCATCCTCAACTTTGTCAACAACTTTTACGGCATGGGCGGTCAGCCGGTGGGCGAGACGATGGGCTTCCGCGTGCTGGCGCGATTGGGCGCGGGCGTGAATCCCGAGAACCTGCACAGCGAGCGCGTGGATGGCTACTCGCCGTTGGCCGTGGCCGACGCCACGGAGCGAAAGGTGCAAGTGATTTCTGAGGGCCGGGGACCGGCGATGCTGGACACCCTCACCTACCGCTACAGCGGCCACTCGCCCAGCGATGCCAGCAGCTACCGGGATAAATCGGAAGTGGAGGCGTGGCAGTCGGTCGACTCCATCCGCGCCTACGGTCGGCAACTGGTGGAGCACGACGTGGCGACGCCTGACGACCTTGTGGCGATGCAAGCGACGATTGAGCAGGCGATTGAGCGCGCCTACCGGCGGGCGATTGACGAGACCGTATCGACGCGGATCAGCCTGCTCTCTCCCGGCAACTTGCTGGACGAAACGACGTTCTCGAACCAAGTGGTGATGAACTTGGATCCCAGCCGAACGCCGGAACTGAACCACCCCCTCGCCGAGAATGCGCGGGTGATCCAGTTGGCGGGCAAGAACCGCTCGGGCATGGATGAGGAAGGCAAAGCTCTGCCGAAGGGTCGTTGCGTTCAGCTCCGTGACGCATTGTTTGAAGCGGTGGCCGACGGATTTGCGACCGACTCGACGCTGGTGGCGTACGGGGAGGAGAACCGCGACTGGGGCGGAGCGTTCGCGGTCTACCGAGGCCTGACCGAGCTGTTGCCGTACAACCGCCTATTCAACTCGCCGATTTCGGAAGGGGCGATCGTGGGTTCGGCGGTGGGCTATGCCCTTGAGGGCGGCCGCGTGATCGCCGAGCTGATGTACTGCGACTTCATGGGTCGCGCCGGCGACGAGATCTTTAACCAGTTGGCCAAGTGGCAAGCGATGAGCGGCGGGCGGTTGCGGATGCCGGTGGTCCTGCGCGTGAGTGTGGGGAGCAAGTACGGCGCCCAGCACAGCCAGGACTGGACCAGCATGGTGGCCCACGTACCAGGGCTGAAGGTGGTGTTCCCGGTGACGCCCTACGATGCCAAGGGTCTGCTGGCTTCGGCACTGCAAGGCACCGACCCGGTGGTGTTCTTCGAGAGCCAGCGGCTCTACGACCAGACGGAGTTGTTCCACCCGGGCGGCGTGCCCAGCGAGAGCTACACGATTCCGCTGGGCGAGCCGGACGTGAAGCGCGCCGGGGGCGACTTGACGATCTTGACAATTGGGGCGACGCTATACCGCGCCCTGGAAGCCGCCGAAATCCTCTCGCGTGACTATGGCATTGAGGCCGAAGTGATCGACGCCCGTTCCATCGTGCCGTTTAACTATGACCTCGTGCTAGAGTCGGTTCGGCAAACCCGGCGCATTCTCCTCGCGAGTGATGCGTGCGAGCGCGGTTCGTTCCTGAACACGATGGCGGCCGAGATTACGCGGTTGGCGTTTGATGACCTAGACGGCCCGCCCGTAGTGGTGGGTGCGCGCAACTGGATCACGCCGCCGGATGAGCTAGAAGACCAGTACTTCCCGTTTGCGGCGGACATGCTGGACGCGATTCACCAGTTCATCCGCCCGCTGGCGGGCTACAAGCCCAGCAAGGTAACTGGCCCGCAGGAAGTGCTGCGGCGAAATCGACAAGGAGTGTAAGAGCGGGGGGAGAGGGAAAAGGACTAATAAGACGAATATGTCCTATTCGCCCAATCCCCTCCCCCCTGAGGTTACGCCAAGACTCCGTCCAGCGCGGACCACATGGCTACGCATACGGTGGCGCAGGCGCTTTTGGCTCGGTTGAACTCCGCGTCGGTCAGGCTGGCCGTGCGTGCGCGCAGGTCCTCCACCTCGTGCACGTCATCGGCGTGCACCACGAAATACTCATGGCCGGCTTCGTCAATCGCGTAGTGCTCGCGAAGTCCGTCTAGCTTGCTTCGGCTGGTGTGGGGCTGCTGAGACTCAAAGGCGTACAACGCCCCCAGCGCTTCGGCCGGGCCGGCGTTAAACAGCGTGCGCGCGGAGTGCTCTAGCACTTCGGTCTGGGCGTAATCACGCGTCGTCTGGAGTCCCACAGACTTCTGGAACATGCGCCACATCACCGCGTGATCGCGCTCCTCAGCGGCGTAGTCCGGATAGCCCAGCGTCTCCCAGCCGTCGGCGATCGTGTCCACGAACCGGCCGTACTCGCCGGAGTAGTCGGTCAGGCGATCCATCGGCAGGGTTCCCGCTCGCCAAGCCGTATAAAAAGGATGCGTGTTCAAGTCGTACTGCGCGACAATCGCGTCAAGCTGGGCAATTCGGTCCATATCGGTTCCTCCGGATTCTTGAAATCCCCGACGCCAAGTACCGGCCCCGGAAAGGCCAATCCTACCCGAAATGATCCCCGTAGCCGGACTAAAAAGACCCGTTAGAAATCAAAGACGATCTTGCCTGCCTGGCCCGCCCGCAGGATCTCCATCGCCGCGTTCACTTCGGTAAACGGCATGCGGTGGGTGATAATCGGCGTAATGTCCAGTCCCCGTTCCGCCTGCAGCCAGGCCATTTGGTCCCACGTCTCCCAAAGCCGCCGGCCCACAATGCCCTGCACGTCCAGCCCCTTAAAGATCAATTTATTCAGGTCCACGGTTGGCAGGCGATCGGGGTAGACCCCCAGCAGGCTCACGCGCCCGCCGGGGCGCACTACGTCCAGCGCCAGGCCAAAGCTACTGGGGTGCCCCGACATCTCCAGCACCGCCTCCACTCCCTTGGGCGCAAGTTGGGCCAGCAAGGCGGCCGGGTCTTCGTCGCGCGGGTTGATGACCACATCGACTCCCAGCCCTTTGGCCAATCCGATCCGGAACGGACTCACTTCCGTCGCGATGATTCGGCGCGCTCCGAGGGCACGACAGACTGCCACCGCAAACAGCCCAATTGGCCCGAGCCCCGTGATCAAGATGTCGCGTCCTTCCACCGGGCCGGCCATCACGGTGTGAACGGCGTTGCCCAGCGCGTCTTGCATGCTGGCGGCGATGCGGGGCACGGTGGCCGGCACCGGTCGCGCATTAGCGGCGGGAATCACGGCTTCGGCGCAGAACCCGCCGTCGATATCCACGCCCAAAATCTGCGTCTGCCCGCACACGTGGCCCTGACCCATTTGACACTGCAAGCAAGTCCCGCACACCACATGACTCTCGCTGGCCACAAAATCGCCTACGGCCCGGTCGGTCACGTCGGGGGCAACCTCGATAATCGTGCCGCAGAACTCGTGGCCCACGATGCGAGGCGTGGTCATCCGGTTTGCGGCCCACGGGTCCCACTGGTAGATATGGAGGTCGGTGCCGCACACGGAGCCGTGCTCAACCCGAACGCGCACGGTCCCGGGTCGTAGCTCAGGGGGGTCCACTTCAATCAGGGTGAGTCCCGGGCCGGGGGCCGCCTTTGCAATGGCTCTCAATGTCCTCCCAGGATACCGTGCCCCTCCCCGCGATTCACCCCAACGGCCGTCGCGAGATGGAACCAGAAAGAGACCCACCGTCTGCGTACCCTACGGAAACCCGGAGTCAAACCCCTCACGCTTGGCGGGGTAAACGCTTTAACCCAGGGGTAGACTTCGGCTTCGGTAACGCGCCGGGATTTCAGGGCGTCAGCTCTGCCCCGCTGGTCTCGCTCCCCGGCGACGAGCAAAGATCCCCGCGAAAGTAGGTTGAAAGCATGATGTTGTGCACCTGGCTTGCCCTAGGCCTTGCCCTTCAGGCAAAGGCGTCTCCCATGACGGTTGAGGTGATTCCCCTCACCAACCATATCCTGATCGTCCACGTTGACGAGGGCTACGTGATCCACCCGGCCCGGGGCAAAAAGCGATCAGATGCCGAGGTGGTGATTGAGCCATTAGATACGGGCCGCGCCCAGAAAGCTTCGGCGTACCGCATCACCAGCGCGAATGACCCGGCCTACACGACCGGCCGCTCGCCGGTGGACGTCGGCCGGAAAACTAAGGGCACTGACTTTGCTTGGTTCTCGGACCGATGGGTCGACGGTCGCGCGGTGAACGATCGCGCCGACCACACCAAAGAGCATTGGCTCTATTTGCGACTCCCGTCGCCCATGGTGAATGGCAAGACCTACACCGTGACGGCGGACGGGTTGAAGTCTCCCCTCACCCTGGCTTTCAGCGAGCGCAAGACGCGTTCGGAAGCGGTCCGCGTGAATAACCTGGGCTATGCAACCTGGGCACCCGCCAAGTACGGCTACGTATTCCACTGGATGGGCGACCAAGGCGGATTGAACCTGGCAGATATTCTGGGCAAGCGATTTTGGTTACTGGACACCAAGACGGGCCAATCCATGTTCGAGGGGCGGGTTGCGCCCCGGGGTAACAAGATCGACCCCGAAACTTTTCATCTCAGTGACGCGCCCCCGTCAGGCAACTTCAACAACGCAGACGTAGCCGAATGCGATTTCAGCGGATTTAGTCGCCCCGGCGAGTACCGCTTGGCGGTGGAGTCGGTCGGCACGTCCTTCCCGTTCCGGATCGCTCCGGATGCCTACGCGCCGGCCTTCACCGCCGTGGTGCGGGGGCTCTACCACAACCGCAGTGGCATCGAGTTGCGCCGACCATACACCGAGTTCGTTCGGCCCGCCCCGCACAACCCGAAACTCACGCCGGGATTCGCGGGGAAATTGCTGTACACCACGGTGCGATTTCAGGAGTGGGGTTCCGAAGGCGGGAACAAGGAGGCCCTCCTCGCCGGTTCGAAGGGACCCTTGGACGCGTGGGGTTGGTATCAAGACGCGGGGGACTGGGACGGCTACACCAGCCACTACCGGGTGCCCACCGAGCTCCTGATGGGCTACTTGATGGCCCCAAAACTGTTCCGCGACGGTGAATTGAACCTGCCCGAAAGCGGGAACGGGATCCCGGACCTCGTGGACGAAGCCGCTTGGCTTCCCCGGTACGGGCATCGCCTTCGCCAGGAGTTGCTCCGCAAACAATGGGGGACGGGCGGGGTCTCGGGCCGAGTGGCGGGCGATGCCTTTGGCTCGGACAATGGACCCCAGGACGTTGGACGGGGGTCGTGGGAAGACGTTGACCGAATTTGGATGGTGGCCGGCGAAGACCCCGTATCGACCTATCGCTACGCCGGATCCACCGCGCTGCTGGCTCTGGCCTTGCGCCAAGTGGGCAAGCCCGATCCCGAACGGGTGGATTGGGTTCGTGAAGCGCGCGAAGCGGCGGCCTGGGCGAAAGCGAATACCCGCACGGGCGACGAGGCCGACCAAGGGCTACGCGACCATCGGGCCTTTGCCAACGCGGCATTGTTTGCCCTGACCGGTGAAGCCCCTTACGAGCAAGCCCTCGCGGACGATCTGGCCAACGTCAAGGCCGACACGCTGCTCTGGGGGAATGCCCTGTACGGGCCTGCCGTGTACGCCCTATTCTCCAAGGGTGGCGACCCTGCTCTGCGGGAGCGACTCCGCGCCGCCGGGTTGGCCACCGCCGCCGATTCGCTGGCCACCGTCCGCCGACGCGCGCTGCGTTGGGGCGGTAACTTCTCGTTCCCCATGCTCATCGGCCAACAAACGACTCCGCAGGGGCTGGAGTTGGCGGTCGGCTACGCGCTAAGCCGTGACCGGGCTTACCTCGGGGCCCTCGCAACCACGGCCGACCACAACCTGGGTATCAATAATTTGGGCATCACCTGGATCACCGGTGTTGGGCCGCGTCATCCGAACCACGTGTTCCACATGGACGCCTGGTACAACCAGCGCGGCGGCGAGTACCAACCGGGGCTGATTCCGTACGGCCCGTGGCGCAAGGAAGCGGACGTTCCCACCGGCCCTTGGCACGTAGGGTGGCCCCACCAAACCGTATACCCACCGATTGATCAGTGGCCAGGTAGTGAGCGATGGTTCGATAACCGTAACTCGCCGATGAATTCTGAGTTCACCGTGCACCAAAACAATGCCCCGGCGTCCGTCGTTTACGGATTGCTGAAAGGCGACTGGTAAACCGCGACACGGACAAGCGAAGGCGGGGCGGGAATTTGCGGCTTAACGCGGCGCATGGCACCCCAATTGGTGCTAATCTGATCGCCAAACCCCTCGCCCGCGCAAACGGGCGAGGACCGGAGGGACTAGTATGTCGTGTCGTCAAAGAGGGCAGTGGAAGATCGCTTTAGGGCTGGTAGTGGGGGGATTGGTTTGGGGTTGCGGCGGCCCGGTGCCCACCCCGGATTCGGCGAAATCCGGGACTGGAAACCCAACCACCGAGACGACGGACACCCAAATGGTGCGCCAAGCCCCGGTCCCCGAGATCGGCTTAGCTCTGAAGGACCCAATCGAGGTCGCGGCGTTTCAGGGGGGCTACGGAATCGACTTCTACCAACGGGCGGCTGACGACTTTGCGAAATCGCAGCCCGGGTTGCGAATTGACGTGAAGGGCAGCCCGAGGGTGTGGGAGCAGCTCCGACCGCGATTCGTGGCGGGCGACCCGCCCGACCTCGCCTTTCCGGGCTGGGGCATGGACCACTGGGCCCTCGTGGAGGAGGACCAAGTCCTGGCCCTAGACGACGCCCTGAAAGGCCCCGCCGCCGATGGAAAAGGTACCTGGGGCGAGACGTTTGAACCCGCTTTGCTTCAGTTGGGGGAGTCCGAAGGGCACCAGTGGGTGCTGCCGTACTACTTCAACGTGATGGGCTGGTGGTACGACCCGGCGCTCTTTGCCGAGAACGGGTGGACGCCCCCGAAAACCTACGCCGAGTTGCTGGCCCTCGCGCCCAAAATTATCGCCAAGGGGCTCGCGCCCATCACCTACCAGGGCAAGTATCCCTATTACATGATCGAGGGGATGCTGCTGCCTTGGGCGTTTAGCGTGGGTGGGGACGAGGCCGTGCGGAACGCACAAAACCTGGTACCAGGCGCGTGGAAGTCACCGGCGATGCTCCGCGCGGCCGAAATGATCCACGAACTTAACGGGAAGGGCTTCTTCCAAAAGGGTGCGGTGGCGATGAGCCACACCGAATCCCAGCAGGAGTTCTTGCAACACCGGGCGGCGATGATTCCATGCGGCACCTGGCTGTACGCCGAGATGCGACCGGTAATGCCTAAGGGCTCGCAGATGCAGTTTATGCTGCCGCCAGTCGTGGCGGGCGGACTTGGCGACGCCAGCGCGATCATCATCAGTATTGAACCGTGGATGATCCCCGCCGCCGGGAAAAATCCGGCCGGCGCCGTGGCCCTGTTCCGCCACATGACCAGTTTGCCCGTAGCCAAGCGATTCGTGGAGGAAAAGGGCACGCTGATGGCGATCAAGGGTAGCGACCAGGTGAAGCTGCCGCCGGTGCTGGTCGAGCCCGCGCGTGCGTTTCGCGAGTCCAAAGCGGTGTACGCCACCCCCTTCCGGCATTGGTATCCCACGCTCCAAACGGAGCTAGAAAACGCTCTAACGTCCTTGCTGAATGGGGCACTGACGCCCCAGCAATTTGTTGACCGCGCCGAAGCCGCCGCCGAGACCGTGCGGTCGGACAAGTCGATTCCTAAGCATCGCGTGCCCTCACGATGAGCTTCATCTCTGAGTTTAGGGAGTTTGCCGCTCGCGGCAACATGATCGACCTTGCAGTCGGCGTAGTTATCGGCGGCGCGTTCGGCAAGATCATCGATTCGGTGGTCAAAGACCTGCTGAATCCGGTACTTGGTCTCGTCGGGAGCCGCGATTTCTCCAACATGTTCATGGTGCTGAAGGAAGGCACCGTGCCGCCCCCGTACCCTACGCTGGCTCAGGCCGTTGAAACGGGGGCCGTGACGCTAAACTACGGAGCATTCCTTACGGCTGCGCTCAACTTCTTCATCGTGGCGTTCGTGCTGTTCTTAGTGATCAAGGCGATTAACCGGGTTCGTAAGCCCGCGCCGGCGCCAGCTCCGGCCGTACCGTCGGACGAAGTGGTGCTCCTCACCGAGATTCGCGACGCGCTCCGCAAGTAACCGCCCCGCGATTCCGCCAAAAGAACTCAACCATGCGAGCGGGACGGAGGGAACGAACGGCGTTTATCGTGGCATTTCTCAGCCCCGCGGTGGGGCTGTTTGGCCTGTTCGTGCTGTTGCCGCTGGTTCAGGCCCTCGGGGTCTCCCTCACTCGGTGGCGCGGGGTTTCCTCGCAGCGGACCTTCGTGGGAGCCGCGAATTACGAGCGATTGATGCAGGATCAGGCGTTTTGGGGCGCGCTGGGGCACAACCTGTGGCTGTTACTGGTGGTGGGGGTGGCGGTGCTGAGTTTGGCCCTGCCGGTGGCCCACGCGCTGCGCCAACGCGGCCACTTGGGGGCGGTCGCGCGCACCCTTGCGCTCTTCCCGCAGGTGATTTCGACGGTGGTGGTCGCCATTCTGTGGATGTTTTTGCTAAACCCCAGCTTTGGCCTGGTGGACTCGTTGATCCGCGCGGTCGGCCTGACCCCGCCCCGGCAGGGCTGGCTCGGTGAGCCCAGCTTGGCCCTGCCTAGCGTAGCGGGCGCGTTGCTGTGGTCGATGCTCGGTTTCTACGTCCTTCTGTTCGCGGCGGGCATCCGTGGGCTCAGCGAGGACGTGATGGAAGCCGCCGAGTTGGACGGGGCCACGGGATGGCGACGCTTTACCCGGGTGACCTGGCCCATGCTTTGGGCCGTGCGCCGGACGGCCGTGGTCTACCTGGGCATTAACTTACTTAACACGTTTGCGGTGGTCTACCTGATGACCCAAGGCGGTCCCGACCGGCGCAGCGAGGTGATGCTGACCTACCTGTACCAACAGGCATTCGTCCATAGCCAGTTTGGCTACGCCACCGCCGTGGCCGTGATGAGCCTGATCGCCGCGCTGGGCTTGAGCCTAACGCTGATGGTCCTCTTTCGCGAGCCAGGAACGCCGGTGCTTCCGAGGCGACGGGCATGAGACGTCTCGCGCCGTCCGCCTTGCTGTGCTTGTACATTTTGGGCATCGCCATCCCCTTGGCGTGGATGATCCTGACGTCGTTCAAGACCGGTCCCGAGATCTTTTCCCGCCCGTGGGGATTGCCCGCCTCGATGCACTGGGCAAACTACGCCAACGCGTGGCGCGGCGCGGGGCTTGGCCCGGCGTTCATCAATTCCATCATTGTCACCGCCGGCACGCTTGCCTTGCTGCTGCCGGCCGGGGCCATGGCGGCCTACGTGCTGGCGCGATACGTCTTCCCCGGGCGGGGACTGATTTTTGGCACCTTCCTGAGCGGGATGATGTTCCCGCACTTCCTGGTGATCGTTCCGCTGTTCTTTCTGATGCGATCCCTGGGACTGCTGAACACGATGCCCGGGCTCATCCTCGTCTACGTTGGCTATTCCCTTTCGTTCACGGTGTTTGTCCTGCACGGGTTCTTCTTGGCCTTGCCCGAGGAGTTGGCGGAAGCCGCGATGCTGGACGGATGCGGTCACGCCGGGACCTTTTGGCGGGTGATGCTGCCCCTCGCCCGTCCGGGCTTGGTGGTGGCGGCGATCTTTAACGCGATCGGCCTGTGGAACGAGTACGGGCTGGCCTTGGTGCTCCTAACACGCCCGGAAACCCGCACGCTCCCGCTGGCGATTGCGGACCTCTCGATGACCCAGCATTACCAAAGCGACTGGGGCGCGCTGTTTGCGGGACTTGTCATCAGCGCCGTGCCGGTGATGGCTGTCTACGCCATCTTCCGCGATCGGATCATCGAGACGATGCTGGCTGGGGCCGTCAAGGGCTAATTCGCCCGCGCCAACGGGTAGATTGAGGCCGTTCTTGGGGAGTACCCGAGAAGACAATGGAGTCTCCATCCCTTATGAGCCACCGATACGCAGTTCTTGGCGCCGGTATGCAAGGCACCGCCGCCGCATACGATCTATCTTGCTTTGCCCACCCCGCGCGCGTGCGCTTGGGAGATCAATCCCTGGACCAAGCCACCCGTTCGGCCCACAGAGTTAATATGCTCTCGGGGACGGGGCACGCCGAACCGTGTGCGGTAAACGCCCTCGATCCGGCTTCGCTACGGGAGTTCATTGCCGACGCGGACGTCCTGCTGAGTTGTGTGCCCTACTGGATGCACCCGGCGATCGCGCGGACATGCGTGGCGGCAGGGGTGAACATGGTGGACTTGGGCGGCAACACTGAGATCACGTTGGAGACGTTGGACCTGGGGGATGCCGCCCGTTCGGCGGGCATCAGCCTCGTTCCCGACTGCGGACTCGCGCCCGGGCTAGTCAACTCGCTCGGGCTTGCCCTGATCGAGCGCTTAGACCACGCCGAAACGGTGCGCCTGTACTGCGGGGTGCTGCCTCAACACCCGGTACCGCCGCTCAACTACAAACTGACCTTCAACGTCGAGGGGTTGGTGACGGAGTACGACTTCCAAGCCGTGGTGTTGCGGGATGGCAAGCTGGGCTTCGTGGACACGCTTTCGGAGCTAGAAACGGTCCACGTCGGCGGCCTGGGCGAGATGGAGGCCTTTACCACCAGCGGTGGCACTAGCACCGCACCCTACACCTTCCAGGGCAAACTCACCAACTACGAGTACAAAACCCTGCGCTACCCCGGGCACTGCGCGATCATCCGATTGTTTAAGGACTTCGGATTCTGGAACCCCGAAACCATCAACGTGAAGGGTAACTCAGTAGTCCCGCGCGAGCTGTTCTACCGCGTGTTTGGCGATGCACTGGCCCAGTTTGTGGACGAGGACCTGTGCGCGGTGATTGCGATTGCGGAAGGCACCAAAGACGGCGCGCCGACCACCCTGCGGCTGGAGATCCTGGATCGCCAGGACCCGATTACGGGGTTCACCGCGATGGAGCGCCTCACCGGGTTCTCGCTGAGCATCGTGGCCCAAGAGGTGGCCGAGGGGCGCATCGCCCGCGGCGCCATCCGCTACGAGCAAGCCATGACCGGCACGCGGTTTGTCGAAGAACTCCGCCGCCGGGGAGTGGAGATCCGCGAAGGCTGAGCCACCGAGGACGAGGCAATGCGGGCGTAGGCCGGCGGTCCTCAAGGGAGCGCCGGTCTTCTCGCGGGAGCCCGCGGGGTTAGCGAGTGTGGTAGTCGCGTTCGTGCAGCGCGGCAATGAGGAAGGCGTCTTCGACGCCCGACAGGGCGACCACGCGCGCGCCGGGCGCTTGCGCTCGCTCGGCCAAGACCGCCGCCGCCCCAGCCTCGTCACCGCCGGAGTACCGTTGCAAGGCTTCTGCCAGCGCGGGCTGTCGCTTCACCGCCGGCCTTAGCGCGTCCATGAGGTTGGTGTCGCGCGCCATCCCGTCTCGCATCATCAAGCGATAAACTTCGCTTTCCACACCGAGGCGTCGCGCGGCCCCCAGCAAGGCCCGGCGGCGGGTAATCACCGAGCGGCTCAGCTTGGCCTCGTCCAGAATCAGGCCAAGGTCATCCAGTTCGGTGCCTACGCAACCCAGCGCATAGGCGGCTTCGCTGCTCGCCTCGTCTTGATACTGGAGGATGGCCGCGCGAAGGGCGGGGGCGGCCTCGGGAAAGTCCAGTTCCACGATCGCCTCGGCGGCGGCAATCCGAACGCTGGGGTGAGGATCGGTGAGGGCCTCGCAGATGACGCCCACGGCCTCGCGCGAGTTAAGGTTCCGTAGCGCTTGGAGAGCCGAGCGTCGAAGATCGGGGTCGGGTTGATCGTGGACGGCCGCGATCAGAGCGGGGGTGGCGAGGTCACCGCCAATCCGGCCTAGCGCCCGCGCCGCCGCCCGACGAAGGAGCGGCCGAAGACTTTGAAGGTACGGAATGAGGGCGGGAACGTCCTCCGGGCGACCGATGATCGCCAGCGTTTCCAGCGTCTCCTCCTCCACGAGGTCGGGATGCTCCATCAACTGGTGCGCCAGGGCGGAGGCCGCACTGTCGCCGCCGACTTGGGCCAGCGCCGAGGCGGCTTGCCGGCGAACCCGGGGCGCGGGGTCATGCAGAGCCTTTTCAATTTCGTCGGCCGCCATTTCAAACTGGCTGGAAGCGGCGTCGGCAATCGCGGATTCACGAACGCCGGCGTCCGATGCGCCGCTAAGGTCACGCATGGCGCGGAAGCCTTTGGGGGTGACCCGCCTAAGCTGGCGTAGCGTGCCCGAGATCGAGAACGAGCCATCTTCGCGGACAGGCAGGAGGAAGCCCAGTGAGATTAGGCGTAGGACGATGGTCACGCCAAAAACCATCTTATAGGCCGTTTCAGGCCCCATCGGAGCTCGTAACATTTGCATCAGGAACGCACCCGTGAGGGGCGACGCCGCGCCGACGAGCGATTGCAATGCCATCCCCGCGCCGATATAATTGGCCCGGTCGTCCGGGTGCGCCGTGGCCAGCAACAGGTTGAACTGCGTGACGGCGATGCCGCCCCACACCACCCCAGTAAAGATATGCCCAGAGATAAGGATCACCGCGTTCCGGACTTCGGCCCCGGGTACGCAAAGCAACCACATGATGGGCGTCAGGCTCAGACCCAGGACCAGGATGGCCAAGATGGGTTTGTTGCCGTAGCGGTCGGCGAGGAACCCCCAGATGCGGGCAGAAGCGACGGTGCCGACGGCATGCGCGACGATCGCCATCTGCAATACCGAAAACGGCATTTTGAGCGACTCCAGGGCGAAAGCGGCGAAGAGGTTGCCGCCGAACGCTTGGGCGATGGTCGCGACGCCGAGGAACACCAGGACCGATCGGAAGTGGCGGTCGCGGAAGGGGATCGCCATGGCCCCCATGGCCTTCTTAATGGGGGTTGAGACCGGATGGGCGCGGACCCGGTCCTGCATCGTCGCGAAGAAGTAGAAGCTGATGCCGCCGCTGACCATTGCGATGCTAAACACCGAAAGGTAGCCGACGCTGGGTTGCCCTGCGCTCTTCATCCGGTCAAGCACGACCGCCCCCAGCATGCCGACGGAGGCACTGACCGCCGCGGCAATCGCGCCCCGACGACTGAAATACCACCCTCGGGCGTTGCTGGGCACCATCTCGGCGATCCAGTCGCTGTAGATCGGATTGCAGAGTTGCTGACCGGCGTAGGCGAGGGCGAGTGAAACAAACAGAATCGTGAGTTTGGCTTCGGCCGGGATGGGCAGGAACGGGATTGCCAGAAGCGGCAGGTGGAACAGCCGCCAGATGAGCCCCCCCGGCAGTACGAAGGCCTTGTAGTAGGACTTACTGCGGCCCCAGATCGCGCCGGGAATTTGGAGGAGCCCCAACAGGGCCGGTAGGGCGGTCAGGATGCCGATCCAAATATCCGACCCACCGAGGAACTGCACGAACCCAACCAGGAACATGCCGGTGGAGAGCGCGACAAAGCCCATCGCGAACGCGACGTCAAGATTGGCGCGGCGAAGATTACGTAGGTCGTCGAGTCGGCTGGGCACGGAAGACATAGTCTCTTCTCTATTGTGGTGCGGATGCGCCGGCGTTGCTTGGGCCTGTAGGGAATCTGCGGCGGTAACGGCGTAGACTAAGGGGAGAGTTTCTGCCCAAATATGCCCGCCGTCCCTTCCCCTACCGTCTCAGAACGACTTGCGATCACCGGCATGACGTGCGCCGCGTGCGTGTCTCGTGTCGAGAAAGCCTTGTTGCGCGTCCCCGGCGTCACCGCCGCCAGTGTCAACCTCGCCCTAAACCGCGCGGAGGTGGAACTTGACCGGCTGATCGATCCCGGTGGGCTGGTGGAGGCCGTTGAAGGCATTGGGTTTGGAGCAACACTTGACGATGACACGCCGACCATCCCCTTAGAGGCCGAAGCCAAGGCCGACCGCATCGCGGCGCGTGACCTCGCACTCGCAATTGCGCTCAGTGTTCCCATTGTGCTGGTCTCCATGATTTGGCACACGCGGTCGCTGGTCGTGAACGTGGGCCTCGTGCTGGCCTCCATGCCGGTGGTGTTTGGGGCCGGTAGAGGATTCTTCCTGAGGGCCTGGGCCGCCGCCCGGCACCGCACGGGCACGATGGATACTCTCGTCGCGCTTGGGGCATTTTCGGCGTGGCTCTATAGCGCTGGGGCGGTTGTCGGGGCCTACTTGGCGGTGCGTGCCGGGCACGCGGGGCACGGCGGGGCAAACGCCAGCCACGGGGTGCACGTCGAGACCGCCGTCGTGATTGTCACGCTAATCCTGGTGGGAAAACGTCTGGAGGCCGGGGCGAAGGTCCGGGCCGCCGATGCCCTGCGGGGCCTTCTGACCCTCGCCCCGGCCACCGCACTACGGCTGAGCCCGGACGGCACCGCAACCGAAGTGGTCGTGGCCGACTTGCGTCCTGGCGAAGTGTTTCGCACGCGACCGGGCGAGCGGTTAGCGACCGACGGTGAAGTGCTAGAGGGCGTCAGCGAGGTGGACGAGTCGATGGTGACCGGCGAAGGGCAACCCGTGCGTCGCACCGTGGGCGACGCCGTGATTGGGGGCACTTTGAACACCACGGGCAGTCTGGACGTCCGGGTCACGCGGATCGGCGCACAGACCGTCTTGCGCCGCATCGTACGCATGGTGGAGCACGCCCAATCGGCTAAAGCGCCGGCCCAGCGCCTGGCCGACCGTATCGCGGCGATTTTCGTTCCGATCGTCCTCGCGCTCTCTGGCCTGACGTTTCTTGGCTGGATCGTCCTGGGTAACGTGGCTTGGACCGACGCCATCGTTCCGGCCCTGGCGGTGCTGGTGGTGGCGTGCCCGTGCGCGTTGGGCCTTGCCACACCGATGGCGCTAATCGTGGCGACCGGACGCGGCGCGCAAATGGGGATCTTGGTGCGCGACGCCATTGCCCTCGAGGCCGCCGCCGAAATGCACACCCTGATTTTGGATAAGACCGGGACGCTGACCTCGGGCGACCTCACCGCCGAGCGGGCGTGGCTCGCCCCGGGCGTCAACGGCGAATCAATCGACGCGCTGGTGGCGGCGGCCGAATCGCGAAGCGAGCACCCGGTGGGCCGCGCGCTTTCCCGTCTGAGTGCCCCAAGCGTCCAGCCCTTAACCGGTTTCCGCAATGTCCCCGGCGACGGGATTGAGTTTGAGGTGGATGGTCATCCGGTTCGAATTGGCCGGCGCGCTTGGCTCTTACCGCAACCCAAAGTTCCGGACGACGCGGCGGTCGGCGTTGAGGTCGCGGGGCAACTGCTGGCGGCTTATCGGCTGCGCGACACCGTGAGGCCCGAGGCACGCGCGGCTCTGAAGGACCTTCGCGACCTGGGCATCACGCCGGTGATTGCCAGTGGCGACCGCCGAGACGCCGTGCGGCGCGTGGCGGAAGCCGTGGGGATTACCGATTTTCGTGCCGACGTGCGCCCCGCCGCCAAAGCGGAGCTGGTGCAAGAGCTTCGTCCGGCCGGACCGGTGGCGATGGTGGGCGACGGCGTGAACGACGCCCCCGCGTTGGCAATGGCGGACTTGGGTATCGCCATGGGCACCGGGGCCGACGTGGCCGCCGAAACTTCGGGCCTCGTGCTGCTACAGAACGACCTGCGGCGGATCGCCACGGCCGTGCGGCTGGCACGCCGCACCCGTCGGATCATCGCCGAAAACCTGGCGTGGGCATTTGGCTATAACTTACTGATGATTCCCTTGGCGATGGCCGGGCGGTTGGATCCGATGTTGGCGGCGGGCGCGATGGCCCTCAGTAGCGTAAGTGTCGTGCTCAACTCGTTGCGCCTTCGGCGGTTTGAGCGATCACGTCAGCTACAATCAACTCCATGAAGACCTTGGAGTTCCGAGCGCCCGACATCGAATGCGGGGGTTGCGTGGCGAGCATCAAGCGCGTGCTTGGCCCCATCCCGGGGGTGGCGACGGTGGATGCCGACGCCGAAACCAAACGCGTTCGGGTGACTTTTGACGAGTCCATGACCACCGAACTCGCCCTGATTGAGGCCAGCACCCGCGCCGGATTCCCCCCAGCAGCAAGCTAACCGTCGGGCGAAGTCTGCCGATAGTTAAGCGGAGAACTCTCGTTCGGATGCCCTCATGGAAGTCTCGTCAGGGTACAATTCTCCGTTACGTGGGAGACCCGGAGCGCTGGGTCGTGACTACCACCAGGTGACATCGTGCGCAAAAACATTAGGAAAGATAAGCATTCTCCCCGCTTCGAGACCGTCGTCAAGCTGATTGACAAGGAGACGCTTTACGACATCTCCCAGGCGATCAGTCTGGTGAAGCTGACCGCAACGGCTAAGTTTGTGGAGTCCGTGGAAGCTAACTTCCGCCTAGGCGTTGACCCCCGCAAGGGCGACCAGAACGTGCGCGGCATCACGAACCTGCCCCACGGCACCGGCAAGATCAAGAAGGTTGCCGTTCTAGCCAAGGGTGACTTAGCCAAGGAAGCCGAGGACGCCGGCGCCGACACCGTAGGTGCCGAAGAGCTGATTTCAAAGATTCAGAACGGCTTCCGCGACTTCGACGTCATCTTGGCCGCCGAGGACATGGCCCCGCAGATCGGCAAGATCGGTAAGATGCTCGGCCCGCGCACGCCCAACAAGCGGAATGGTACGGTGACCAACGCCATTGCTCAGGCCGTGAAAGAAATCAAGGGCGCCACCCGCGTGGAGTACCGCGCGGACAAGGGCGGCGTGGTTCACCTTCCCCTCGGTAAGGTGAACTTCACCGAGGAGCAGATTCTCGAGAACTTCAACGCCGCGCTCAACGCCGTCGTCAAGGCAAAGCCAGCCACCACCAAGGGCAAGTACCTGCTTAGCATTACGATCGGCAGCACGATGGGCCCGGGCGTCCACGTTGAACCGGCCACGGCCCAGAAAGGCGCGGGCGCTTAAGCCCTCCCCCCACCGCCGGACCCACCGGCCCCAACGCGCTCTTCGGACTTGGTCTGGAGGGCGCGTTTCTTTACTGGCTTTCTCGCAGGATTGCTAGGGTGCCTGCCGGTCCCGCGTGGAACGTTACTCATGCCACAGCTTGGATCGGCAGGTTGCCTTTGGGGCAGTGAGCAACGGGGATTAGGTGCGCATGGGGAACTCGATTACGTTCGGACCGCTACAGATGTCAGCAGTTCACGAGATGGCCAACATTGGGCTGGGTCACGCGACCACGGCGCTCTCTGAACTAACTGGCCACAGCTTCAATATGAGCATTCCGAGTGTTGACTCGGTGCCCGTGAATACGATCTCAGCACTTGTGGGAGGTGAAGAAACCGTTTGTGTCGGCGTCTTTATGCCCATCGAGGGTGACGTCGAAGGTCATATCGCCTTTCTGTTTCCTTGGGGGAGTGCCCAACGAATCTGGACCCTGCTGATTGGATCGGCCCCGGCCGAAGTCAGCGCGGTGGGCGAATTGGAAGCCTCCGCGATGCTTGAAGTCGGTAACATCCTCAACTCCAGCTTTCTGAACGCGCTGAGCGACATGACCGGTTTGGCCCTTCACGCGACGCCACCCATGGTGTCGGTAGAAATGGCCAGCGCGATCGCGCAGTCGATCGTCGCGGAAGCGGAGCAGCGCGAAGTGGTGGCCCTGGCGATAGAAACCGCCATTTTCGATGAGGCGGAAGCGACTCGTGGCTACTTCCTCTGCATCCCGACCCTCGCCGGCCTGCAACTCCTCTTTGAGCGCCTAGGCATAGCGGAGGCCGCATAACGATGGCGATCACGACCGCGTCCTCCACACAGTTTCTCGTCGGCATGTCCGAAATCCATGTGGCGAAAGGCCCGGCCATCTTCACCTGCCTGGGACTGGGGAGCTGTATCGGGTTGGCCGCGCTAGACGTGACGACGGACGTCGCGGGCATGATTCACATCATGCTGCCGGAGGCCTTTCCCGACAAGCCAGTAGATAAGCTGGGCAAATTCGCCGATACAGGAATAAAGGAATGGCTGCGGCTGCTTGAACGCGCCGGAGCCCAAACCTCACGCATGAAAATTGCCTACGCCGGCGGCGCTCAAGTCTTTAAGTTCGGTGCGAATGCTGATTCGCGACTAGACGTCGGGGCGCGTAACGCGACGGCCGTCGCCGAGCACTTGAAGCGGCTAGGGCTGAGGGCCCTCGCCATTGACGTGGGCGGTAGTTCAGGTCGTACGGTAACTCTGGACACAGTTACCGGACTCATGCGAGTCCGGACTGTTGCCGCTGGCGAGAAGGAACTCGTCAACCTGAGGAAGTGAGTTAACCATGGCCAACTCCCTCATTACCCTCCAAGAAATCGTCGAGCAGACCACTGACCTACCGTCCATACCGGCCGCCGCTGTCCGCGTCATTCAAGAGACGGATAGCGCCTTGAGTACGGCGGCGCATATTGCCGAGGTCTTAGCGCAAGACCAATCGCTCACGATCCGCATCCTGCGCTTGGCCAACAGTGCCTACTTTGGCCTCTCCCGCCGCGTTGATGACCTTACCGAAGCGGTGGTGGTGCTGGGCATGCGAAACGTTCGCAATCTCGCCATGGTGGCCTGCAGCTACCCGTGGATGGTTCGGCCGCTGAAGGGCTACGCCCTCGGCCCGCGCCAACTTTGGTCGCATTCCTTCTCCATCGCCGTTGGCGCTCAGCTGGTCGCCAAGCAGGCCCGGATTCCCAACGACGACGTCGCCTTTACGGCGGGTCTCCTGGCCGACGTGGGCAAGTCCGCGCTGAGCGTGTGGCTTGAAGACAAGCTCGCCGCGCTCATCGTTTACGCGACCCGCGAAGGCATGACGTTTGACGAGGCGGAACGCAAGGTGTTGGGCTACGACCACGCGCAAGTGGGGGAGTACCTCGCCGCGCAGTGGAACTTCCCTACATCCATCACGCAAGTGATTCGTTGGCACCATCAGCCAAGTAGCCTTGAAACGCCGGATCCAATTGTGGATTGTGTTCATGTGGGCGACTACCTGACCATGATCATGGGCTACGGCCTGGGCGGGGACGGCTTGCAGTACGGATTCGACACTACGACATTAGAGCGATTGCAATTAACAACCGATCATTTAGATCAGATCACGGACGAGTTTGTAACGGCCCACGATCGGTATGAATTGATGTTCGAGGAGCTGCAAGTCGCATGAAGAAACGTTTGGTCGTGATCGACGACTCGCCCTTTATCCGGAGAGTGATCACGGACTGGGTCCGCTCGGACCCCGCATTCGAAGTCGTCGGTTCCGGAGAGAATGGCGAAGACGCAGTGCGCCTGGCCCGTGAGCTCCGACCCGACGTCATGACCCTCGACATTGAAATGCCGAAGCGGGACGGCCTCTCGGCGCTCGAAGAAATCATGCGCTTTGCGCCGGTTCCGGTGATCATGGTGAGCAGCCTGACCACCCAAGGTGCGCAGGCCACCATGCGAGCCTTGGAGCTGGGGGCCGTTGACTTTGTGGCCAAGCCCGGCGGCAGCGCAAGTATCCAGTTTTTGGGCTCCCGCGATGAGCTGTTGGGCAAACTGCACACCGCCAGCGTCGCTCGGCTATTGCACCCGGCTCTGCGGGCGCGGGCCATCCCATCGATGCGAGTGACCGGCCATTCCGACCGGATCTTGGTGATTACCGCCAGCACGGGCGGTCCCCGCGCCCTCGCCTTGCTGTGGGAAGGCTTGCCGAAAGGTCTGCCCGTCCCCGTGCTGGTGGTGCAACATATGCCCGCCGGCTTTACCGACAGCTTTGCCCGACGGCTTGATTCTATTGGTACCGTTGCCTGTAAAGAAGCGAAAGCGGGAGATAAGCTCACGCCCGGTTTGGCGTTACTGGCCCCCGGGGGACGGCACATGATCGTGGAGAAGGGCGGCGCAATCCAGCTGACCGACGGCCCCGCCGTCCACGGCGTGAAGCCCGCCGCCGACCCGCTCTTCCTCACGGTGTCGGCCCTGTACGGCGCTCGGGTGGTGGGCGCGGTGCTCACCGGCATGGGCCGCGACGGCGCGGAGGGCGCCCGGGTGATCCGCCAGGCCGGCGGAGTGATGTTCGGCGAAGCCGAATCGACCTGCACAATTTACGGAATGCCACGCGCCGCCAAAGAAGCGGGGGGCATCAATTCTGAATTGCCGATCCACGAGATCGCCAATGCGTTAGCGGCGACTATCGCCGGGAGGACCGCCCGTGCATCCTAGCGAACGAGACTGGCAAACATTTTACGAACACGTTAAGCGAGCGACTCGGCTGGACTTGAACAAGTACAAGGCCAACCAATTACAACGACGCATCCTGGGCATGATTGAATCCCGGAAGTGCACCGACTTGGTGACCTTCTGGCAATCCCTTTCCGCCGATCCGCATGGGCTGGAGTGGTTCCTGGATAAACTGGCCATCAATGTCAGCGAGTTGTTCCGTAATCCCGAGAAGTGGGCGGAGGTAGAAAAGAATATTCTGCCTGAGCTTATCTCACGTAGCGCAAGGCTGAAGTGCTGGAGTGCGGGGTGCAGTATTGGCGCAGAAGCCTATACCCTTGCGGCCATCCTCCACCAAAAGTTTCCTGGTAGTCACCAGATTATCGGGACGGATATCGACCAAGCCGCCCTCAAACAGGCGCAGTTGGGTCGCTATGTCGAGTTAGAGTCTCGGGCCGTGCCCGAGCCCTATCGATCCAAGAGCTTTACGCGATTGGATGGAGCGTTCAGCATCAATGCCGAGTCCAAGCGGCTCTGCACCTTTAAGACGGGGAATCTGCTGAACGATCCGCCAGAAAGCAACTGCGATCTGATTATGTGTCGCAACGTCGTGATTTATTTCACCGACGAAGCGAAAGAAGCGCTGTATCAAAAGTTCTTCCAGGGCCTCAAGCCCGGTGGAGTTCTCTTTGTGGGAAGTACAGAACGCATCTTTAACGCCCGCGAAATGGGCTTCGAATCCAATTTTCCCTTCTTCTATCAGAAACCGATCACCGGGGAACGAACATGGCGAAACGCATCTTAATTACGGATGACGCGCTGTTCATGCGCGTCACGCTCAAGAACATCCTCTCGCAGAATGGCTTTGAAGTCTGCGGAGAAGCGCAAAACGGAGTCGAGTCAGTCAAACTCTACCAAGAGCTCAAGCCTGACTTGGTGACAATGGACATCACGATGCCTGAAATGGATGGCATCTCCGCCCTCAAGGAAATCCGCTCGAAGGATCCCAACGCGATCATTATCATGTGTACCGCGATGGGCCAGAAGAACATGGTCGTCGAAGCCATCCAGGCCGGCGCGAAGGATTTCATAGTCAAGCCTTTCCAACCAGAGCGAGTGTTGGAAGCGGTTAATAAATTACTCGCGGCGTAGTCGAGGCTCTTCATCATGAAAGTCGAATACGTCAGCCCATTCCTACAAGGCGCGCTTAACGTGATGCAGCTGCTGCTCAACGTATCGCCCGAACGGGGTCAGCTGAGCGCTCGACCGCAAATGTTTACGACCCAACAGGTCAACATAGTTTGCGGCATAACGGGCGAAATAGAGGGTCAGGTGATCTACGGCATGTCAATCATTGCCGCCGATAAAATCGCCTCTATCATGCTGGGTGCGCCGGTCGTGACTTTTGATCAGCTCGCGGCAAGTGCCATCGCGGAACTCGGGAACATGATTAGTGGAAATAGCATGACGGCGCTTTCGAGCACCGGCTATGTCTGCGACATCACGCCCCCGACCATCATTCGCGGCTCGAACGTGAAGATCAGCACGGTGGACATCCCCGCACTGGTCATCCCGCTTAAACTCAAAGACATTGGAGACTTTGAGATCAACGTCAGTCTGCAAGAGCGAAAGCGGGCTGCAGCCTAACCCGTCCCGTGGTTTCCTCGGTCGGTTAATCCACCGTGCCCTTTCTTCGCCGAAAGGGCACGGTTGTTTTCGCGGGGCTACTTTGACTGATGAGATGGCGGCCGGTCTGGATACACTGCGGGGAATGAACCTCGATCTGCTGATCCGTGGCGGAACCGTCATCAATTCCGAGCTGTCAGTCGACGCTGACCTCGGGGTGCGCGGAGGGCGCATCGTCGCGATAGGCGACCTGAAAGGCCTCTCGGCTGCCGAAACCCTGGACGCATCAGGTTTGCACATCCTACCGGGGCTTATTGACACCCAAGTTCACTTTCGCGAACCCGGGCTTGAGCACAAAGAGGACCTGGAGTCGGGCACGCGGGCCGCGCTTTACGGCGGGGTGACCACCGTCCTCGAGATGCCCAACACAGACCCCCTCACCACGTCCGCCGATGCCCTGGCCGATAAGCTACGCCGGGCCGCGGGTCGCGCTTGGGTCAACTACGGTTTTTTTGTGGGAGCGGCGCAGGACAACCTCGACCAACTCGGTCACCTCGAGCGGCTTCCCGGAACTCCCGGAATCAAAATCTTTATGGGAAGCTCGACCGGGGCCCTGCTGGTGGACCGCGACGACGACCTGCGGCAGGTGCTCCGGTCCGTTCAGGGTCCGTGCCCCATCCATGCCGAAGACGAACCGCGATTGGTTGAGCGGCGCAGGCGCCTGGGGGACCAGCCGCACGTAAGTCAGCACCCCTGGGCCCGTGACGCCGAAGCCGCCCGACTCGCCACCCAGCGCATCCTGGCCATCAGCGCCGAAACCGGTACGCCCGTGCACATCCTGCACGTGAGCACGGCCGCCGAACTGCCCCTGATCGCGGAGGCCAAGCGCCGGGGGCTGGGCGTCACCGCCGAAGTCACGCCGCAACACCTAAGCCTGAACGATGAGGCGTACGAAACCCTCGGCACGCGGTTGCAGATGAATCCCCCGGTCCGCGACGAAGCCACCCGGCAAGCGCTTTGGCACGCCGTCACGACCGGCCTGTTCGATGTTTTTGGCAGTGACCACGCTCCGCACACGGTGGCCGAGAAAGAACGCTCGTACCCCCAAAGCCCCAGCGGCATGCCCGGCGTGCAAACCATGTTGCCCGTGCTGCTGGACCACGTGGCCGCCGGGCGTTTGCCGCTGGGTCTGGTGGTGCGCATGCTCGCCGAGAACCCCGCGCGTCTCTATCGAATGCCAGGTAAAGGGCGTATCGCCCTCGGTTGCGACGCCGACCTTACCCTAGTAGACCTGAACGCCCGGTTCACCGTCTCGACCGCGTGGCTTCAAAGTAAGTGCGGTTGGAGCCCGTTCGAAGGGCAAACGCTGACCGGTCGCCCCGTTCACACTTTCGTGGGCGGGGTATGGTCGCTACGCGACGGCCAGCATTTTGGCCCCGCCGGCGGGCAAGTCGTCCAGTTCCTACCTCGGCCATGAAAGATCAGCTTATCCGCGACTTTGACTACGATATTTGGGCCAATGAACGGTGGCTCGTTGCGTTGCCCACACTGCTGTTTGCCCCTCGCGCCGAGGTCGTGCTTCGGCACATCCTGTCGTGCCACCGCTATTGGCTTGGCCTCGCTTGGAGCGAAGATGAATTATCACCCGAGCCGGACGATCTTCGCCAAGCCCTACGCGAGGCCGCGGTAGCCTGGCAAACCTTCCTTGCCCTTTCCGACCCCATTGCTTTTGCTGCGATTCCGATGGGCGACGGCAAAGTGGAGTTCTGGATGGTCGGCGATGTCGCCCGCCATGTCCTCACGCACGGCACGTATCATCGGGGCCACCTGCGGGGTCTGGCTGAAGCAGCAAATACACTCGACTTTCCCGACACGGATCGGGACGAGTGGTACCTAGAAGTCGCTACTCCCGGGTAGGCGAGACCTAACCAAATATGTCCCGTTTTTCTGGCTCACTTTAGGCTAGCAAGCAACTCGAGTTGCCGGATAGGCCTAGGATCAGAACGGGCGGGACGGCTATCATAACGCGTTATGCAAGGCACAAATGGCCCGCTGGGCCACCTCGGAAAGGAAATTTATCGATGGGCGGGCGTGGCCCTTACCTCCGCGCTGATGGGTGGTTTCGCCCACGGGTTCTCGCAGTACCAAGTCGTTGAACTCCCCGTATTTGGGGGGGGCGACATCACGACGGCGACCGCCGTGAACGACCTCGGGCACGTTGTGGGTTACGGGCGCATTCCCGACCCGGACGGCCAAATTGCCCAGGGCGTGTACCGAGGGTTCTTCTGGACCGGAACCTACAAGACCATTATCCCGGCCAACGGGGGCAACAGCTCCTACGCGCTGGACATCAACAATTCCGACCAAGTGGTGGGTTACCGAGAGCAGCTTAATCTCAGCATTAATCAATTGCGCAACCGGGCGTTCTTGTGGTTCCCCAATAGCAGCCAAGTGCACTCGATTCCCAACCTGGGCGCAAGCGATCTCATGGATGCCTCCGCTAACGCCATAAACGACCATGGCTTGGTCGCGGGAACGTCGTCGGCCGTGAGTGCCCCCGGCAACTGGCGCGCGTTTCGCTACCAATTCGGAGGGAACACCACCCCGCTTCCTTTCCCCGCGAGCGAGGCCATCCGCAACAGCTACGGCTATGGCGTGAGTCCGGATGGTCAGATCGTCGGGACCTATGAGACCCTAATCCCGTCGGTCGGAAACTACGAAGAGCGAGGGTTCAGCTATGCATCCCACGCTTCCGTGAACTTGGGCAAGTGGTTTCCCTCGTTCCTCGTCTCCTACGAGACCAGCGCAGTCGACGTGAATACCGCCGGCGTCATCGTGGGTCAGGCGCGAATCGACTCGAATACGTTCCGGGCGGTTCGACAAACTGTGGCGGGTACGTGGATCGGCATCCCGCTGCTCAGCGGGGTAGGCAGCGATCCGGTGGACGACTCGAACGTGGCCCACTCCATCAACACCGACGGGGACATCGTAGGTAACAGCGAGATCGGCAACACCAACCGCCGCGCGTTCATCCTTGAACTCGGGCGCGGAGTAGGCACTCCCGTTGATCTGAATACGCGAATCCCGATCGGCTCAGGCTGGGTGTTGCAGGATGCCCGCAACATCAGCGATCTTGGCTACATCGTAGGCGTGGGCCTGAAGGGCGGCGTACAACGAGGATTCCTCCTCCGGCCCATCGTCACCATTGAGGGCACGATCACACTGGAAGATTGGAATCCGTTGCCGACGGGCCAGAAGGTGACGATTGAGCTACGCGACCCGATCACCAACACGCTTGTTGAGTCCAAGCTTGTTACCTTGAACGGATCCGGCGGTTACTCGTTCACCACGCAGAAGCTCGGGGCTTACAAGCTGGTGGCCAAGGCTTGGCACTGGTTGAGCGATCGTGAACCGACCCTCACCCTGAACGGCGACCGCTCGGGCGTAGACTTTATCCTGCCCAACGGCGACTGCGACAACGACAACACGGTGTCGGTCTTTGACTACGACGTGCTGAGCGCCGCATTCGACAGCGTGAAGAATGGCCCGTCGTGGGACGCTCGCGCCGATCTGGATGGCGACGAGACCGTTACGGTGTTCGACTACGACATCCTCTCGACGAACTTCGACCGCGACGGACTCGACTAAGGCGTTCGGCCTGGCACGCACTAACTCAGTCCGTCCCGGCGGACTGAGTTAGCTGAGAATGAGCGTGAGGATGACGCCGAGGGCGAAGGCCGCCATACCCACGACGGCCACGATCGGTTGCTGCTTAATGATCTCAAGCGCTTTGGTCAGCCATTCAGGCGTTCGCCCCAACCTCAACGCACTGAACGGAATCACTTCCGTTTTCCCCATGACCTCCACCGTAGCTTCCATCGACAGTGGATTAATGTTGGAGATGGTGGCACGCGTCCACAATTTATGCGCCCGCGATCGCACCTGAACCACCGTACCGGGGGCGAGGGCCAATGCCTGCAGGTCGGCGCACGCGATGCGCACCTCCGTACCGTTGAGGAAGGTGATGGTGGCGACGCCCTGCCCGGCACTACGGACCCGGGAGACGTACGCGTGACCGTCGGCCCCCGTGGCAAACACTAGATCGCCGGCGTTGAGTTCTACCAGGGGAGCCGACACCCGTTCTCGCACGGCCTGGAACATGGCGTCCTGGTCAATCCCAAGCTCGGCGGCGGCGGCGACCGTAGCGTCGATATCCGGCCAGCGTCCCCGCAGAATTTCGGTCTGGCACTGGATCTCTTGGGCCCGTAGAATCACGGCCCGCATACCGTCGGCATCCAGTTCGGGCACAATACGGTGAGTAGGAATTCTCGCCGGCGCGGCAACCAAGTTACGCCCAACGTCGGTGACAAGACTCCCGCCCACGGGCGATACCGTCCATACCGTGATCGGTGTATCCAGGCCTTTCAGCTGCCGTGGACCCATATTGTGGGCCGTTAGGGAGACCTTGCCTTGGAGCATGTCGATCGCCGCTTGGCTCAGCGCCAGCCCATTGGCCGGGGCCTCGGCCTGCAACCGCGCGGCCACGTTAACGCCGTCGCCCATCGCATCGCCGGCTTGGCGCACCACGTCGCCCACGTGGAGCCCAATTCGGTGGTCCAGGCGAATGCCGTCCCCCGCCCGCTGGGCCAAACCGTCGCGCATCGCTAACGCCGACTCGGCGGCTTGAACGGCGCTCCCGAAGACCATCAACAAGCCGTCGCCGGTGCTCTTGACAAATTCTCCACCGTGGTCCAGGCAGATGCTGCGCAGAAGGGCGTGATCCTGCAGCAACGCTGCTAGGGCCGCCGCTTCGTCTCGCCGCGCGTGCTCCGTAAACCCGGCCACGTCGGAAAAGACAATCGCGGCGAGTGCTCTGCCCGTCGTAGGCGAACCTTCCGTACTCACATCCGGCATCATATCACGCTAGGCTTAAGGCAACTAGGACCGATGTTTTGTTGCTTGCTTGTCAATATACGGGGATTGCCCCAAGAGGTCACCAGGGTTTGTGCAATAAAGTGAACCTCGGCCCATAAAGCTTCGTCTTTGAGGGTGTTGCAACGGTGTCAATAAGCACCGGCAGTGGATGCCCGAAGAGAGTATTGATGAACTGCACCACAGCAAAACTTGGACGCCTTACCCTACTTGCGGGGTTGGGGATGACGGCGGTCAGCGCTCACGCTATCGTGTTTGGCGTGAGCTGGAACCGACAATCTGTCGTTCGCTACTCCGACGACATGAACGAGCTGAGCTCGTTCTTCACCCGCGACGACAAACCCAACGGCATTGCCATTGACGGCGAGATTATTTGGACGGGCCATTTCACGACCCGTACGGTTTCAGCGTACAGCCGCAATGGAGCGTTCCTCTACGAATGGACCGATCTGTCCCTGTCTAAACTGCAGAGCATGCAGTACTTGGGGAATAACCAGTTGCTCATTCAGAACGGGCCTAGCCTTCAAGTGCACAACGCCCGTACCGGTCAGCGCCTCCGCACCATGTCGGCCGTCTCCGACAGCACCGAGGGCATCGCCCTGGATGCGAGTTACGTGTGGCAGATCGTCAACCTGAACATCTTCCTCACCCGCCTCTCGGACGGCTCGGTGATCAAAAGCTTGCCAAACCCTATGGCTTATAAACCGTTCCAGGGCACGGGCATCATGAACTTTGATGGTTCGCACTTGCTGACCATCGCCTCGGATGGTTCTTGGGCGCGTATTCAGAAGAACGACGGACGCGTGATGGCTTCTGGCAATTCCGGGGCCGATCTTTACGACTTAGCTTCCGCCGTTCCTGAACCCACCAGCCTTATCACCCTTGGCGTCGGGATGGTTGCGTTATTCCGCCGTCGCCGCCGAATCCGGTAAATTGGCTCCCGCAAAGGGACCCCTAGGACGCCCGTTGGGGGGTAGTCTTCTGCCCCATGCAACGCGTTGCGATCGCAGTGGCGGGGGCGACCGGATCGGGGAAATCAACCTTGGCGCACGCGGTGGCGAGGGCCCTGGGCGGAACCGTCCTGCACACGGACGACTACTACCGTCCCCTCGATCACCTCACCTTTGCTGAGCGTTGTTTCGTCAACTTTGATCATCCTGACGCGGTGGATCATGCGGCCCTTAGCCGAGACCTCCGGCGCCTGCTGGACGGCCGCGCGATCGACGGCCCGCAGTACGATTTCTCCCGGCACACCCGCTCGGTTCGACGGCGCATCGTTCAACCGGCGCCCGTAGTGGTGGTGGAAGGGGTGTTTGCCCTTGCCTATCCGGCGGTGGCCGACCAGTGCGACGTGCGCATTGCCGTGGAAACCGTGGAGGCCGAGTGCCTGCGCCGCCGAATCCAGCGCGATGTGACCGAGCGCGGCCGTACTCCCGAAGAGGTGATTCAGCGATTTACCCAACACGTCGCGCCGATGTTTCGCGAGTTCACGCTGCCTACCCTGAATCGAGCGCACCTGCGGGTGAGTGGCGAACGTGATCTGGCGGCCAACGTAGATCGCGTGGCGGCCTTCGCCCGGTCGCGAACCGGGACGGAAGCGCTCATCGCCGTCTGATCCCTTGCCGCCCGCCACTGCGGAAGGGTATCCTGATGGTTCGTTTCCTGCCCAGGTGGCGAAATTGGTAGACGCGCTAGTTTCAGGTACTAGTTCCCGCAAGGGAGTGAAGGTTCGAGTCCTTTCCTGGGCACCACGGTTTCTGGCTACCGATCGCGCGTACCTACTTCACGCCTGATTCGGCGATCACCCCATCCAAGAGTGCATCAATCCGCGCCCGGATTTGGTCCCGCACGGCACGCACGAACTCCAGGGGTTGCCCGGCCGGGTCTTCCAGTTCCCAATCCTCAGTCACCAAGAACCGCGTAGGACATGCCGCGGCATCCACCCCGCACCCCATGGAAATGATGCGATCGGCCCACGCCACCTGCTCCGGCGTCAGCAGTTTCGGGGCATGGCTTGTCAGGTCCACGCCGATTTCTTCCAAGACAGCGACCGCCATTGGGTTCAACGTTTTGCCCCCGACCGTGCCCGCCGACTGAGCGCGCACGGGCAGACTCCGCTCTCGGGCGCGGGCGTTGGTGAGGGCTTCCGCCATCTGGGATCGCCCGGCGTTGTGGACGCAAACGTAGAGCATATGAAGATATGGCATCAGTTTGCCGAAGGTGATACCCGGCGCGATGCCGTCCTTAGATGAAATCTCGGTTAAGCTTAGGCCGCATGAATCTGACCGCGACCGTCGAGGACCTCAACCTAATCGCCCGCTGGCTGGCCCGGCGCGACGGGGACGATCCCCGCATGGGAATGGCCGTGGAGGTGGTGGTGATCCCGGGCAGTGAGGTACTGGCCACGGTGGCCCTGGCGGCGGCCGTGTGGAGCACCGGCCGGGCGCGATGGGTGATGCCGGTGGGCGGAATGGGTCATGGCACCCCGGGACTGCAGCGGGCGATTCGGTCCGAGCCAAGTCTGCGATGGATCCCAGTCGCAGACCGCGCCGAAGGGGCGATACTTGCCGACGTCGCGCGCACTTGGGGGGTGCCCGACGACGCTATCTTGACCGAGGAAATGAGCACGAACTGTGGCGCAAACGCCACCGGTTGCCGCCACGTCTTGGAGGCCAACGGGATCTCGCCTCGCAACGTCCTGATCTTGCAGGACCCCACCATGCAGCGCCGCACGCACGCGAGCTTTGCCCAAGCATGGGCCAACGAGCCTGATGCGCCGAAACTCTGGAGTTGGGCGGTGGACTTTCCGGATCTGGTTGATGGGCGCGAAGGTGAACCCGTCTGGGCGAGCCGTTCGTCACCGTGGCCGGTGGATCGGTTTATCGGATTGGTGCTGGGTGAGGTGCCGCGACTGCGCGACGATGCCGAAGGTTACGGCCCGCGCGGGCGAGGGTTTATCCCGCATGTCACCGTGCCCGACGCGGTGGAAGCGGCCTGGGTCCGGGCGACGGCACGTTGGGCGGACTCAGCCCACCGTTAGGGGAGGTTGCAGGCGTCGGGCGTAGCTAAACAGTACGGCGGAAAGGGCCAGCACCAATCCGGACGCCGTAAGCCCCCACTCGTCGTGGGGGCTTACGGCGCGTAGCCCTCCAATCGCCAGCGGCCCAATCACCGCGCCAACCCCGAAGCTCGTAAAGAAAGCTCCGTACGTGCGACCGACCGAGGCTTCGCCAAAGCAATCCGCCGCCGTTGGGGCCATGTTAACCAGCCACGCCCCGAACCCGATCCCGATTCCGGCCGCCGCGAGCAAGATCATCGAGGTGGTTGGCCACAGCAAGAGCATTCCGAGGAACCCCAAGCTACTCACCGAAGCCCCAGCAAGTACCCGAAACCGACCAATGCGGTCGCCCAACCAGCCCACCAAGGGCCGCCCGAGTCCGTTAGTAAGGCCTAGCACCACCACCAAACTCGAAACTTGAGCATCGCTGAACCCGCGAATCCGGGCGAACTCGGGCAGTTGGGCTAACCAGCCCAGGCCCACGGTCAGGGCGCATGCCCACCCCATCCACAGCGCCCAAAACAGCCGACGCGAACCCATCGGTGAGGCGTCCAGGTCCCGAATGCTGGGCAGAGCGGGACGGTCCGGATAGCGTAGAAGTAAGCCCAGCGGGAGTGAGCCGATCAGGAACACCAGGGCCATCTGCCCCATCGCGCCACGCCAGCCCAACGCCGTCACCATCGCCAGGATTGGTGAAGCCAAGATTGCCGCTGAAAGACCGAAGCCCAGGGCCACGATGCCGTTTGCGGTGCCGCGATGGTGCGGGTACTGGCGCACGGCGGCGGCGATGGCCGCCATGTAGGCCAATCCGATCCCGGTTCCGGCCAAGCAACCGTACGCCAGGATGAACATGAAGAAGCTGGGGGCTTGCCCGGCGAGGGCAAAGCCGCCGGCAAAAGCGAGTATTCCGAGGAGGGCGACCCCGCGCGGGCCGAAACGGTCGCTGGCCGGACCACCCAGCAGCATTCCGAGTGTGTACGCCACGAGGATGATGGAGAACGGGAGGGCCGCCATGACCTCATTGAGGCCAAACTCGCGTTGGAGGGCGGGACGAAGCACGGCGTAGGAGTACGGAACGCCGAGTTGAAGATGAAGGAAGAGGCCAGCGGCGACAATGGCGCGAGGATCCCGGAAGACGGCTCGAAGGCCGAGAGGCTTGATCACCGGGCCCAAAGCTACCGCATTCGATGATTTTCGTGCTGGACGGCCACGAAAAAACCCCGAGACCAACGATCGGCCGCGGGGTTTGTTGGAGTAGTCCTAGTGGGAGTTTACTTGCGACGGCGACGGGCTGCGAGGGCACCAATACCGGCCATGAGCGCGACCATCGTACCGGGCTCGGGCACCAGCTTGACGTTCTGGTTAACCGTGCCGAGAGCCGCGAGGTCCAGCACGTTAATATCCGTGGAGTCCGGTGCACTGAGGACAAACGTTTTCTTGGCCCGGAACTTCTTGACTTGCCGATCGAGGATGATGGTGTCGGTCCAGTTCATCGGGCTACTGGGATTAAACGACGTACTGGAGGTGCCGATGAAACCACCAATCTCGTTCAGCGCACCGTCCAGTTCAAAAATCTGCTCGGTGAAGTCAATGGTGCCGCGACCTTTGGTGACCTGAGCCAGGTTCACCACGACCTGGTTCCCGTAGATCAGCGGGTCATTGATATCTACTTCGGCGCGGTAGATCAGTTCAATGATGCCGGATCGCAACGGGGCAACGGGATCGCCGACCAGCGCGTTGGGCAACAGGAACGTGATCGCGTTCGCCACGATCGAGCTCGAGCTACCCGAAGTCAACGGGCTAACCGAGATCGATTCAATCGTAAACGTAACGGCCTGAGCTCCTGTCGCTACCGCGACAAACAGCGGGAGCGCAAGGCTCTTATAGGAAATTGTCATCGTCTTCTTCTCTGGATACAACCGATACCGGGGCGCAAACTACCCAGCAATAAGAATATAACATGAAAATTGCGGTTTGGGCAATGGTTTTCAGCTCTATTTTCATTCCGAAACGGTCAGTTAAGGATTATCGAAACCCCTTCGCTATGGGTACCTTGAAGTTGGTCCGCTTCAAGTAAAGTAGGGACAGGCTCAGTTTTCGGCACGAAAACCGGGCCGAACCACGGAATCGCAACGGTGCACTCCTTATGAAAGCAGTCGTCATGGCGGGCGGCGAGGGCTCGCGACTTAGGCCCATCACGGCAAACCGGCCCAAGCCGTTGGTGCCAGTGGGCAACCTTCCCATCATGGAGCACATCCTCGGATTGCTCCGGCGACATGGCATCCACGAGGTTGTTTGCACCCTTCACTACCTCGCGGACGAAATTCAGAGCTACTTTGACGACGGCAGTGACTTAGGGGTGGACCTCACCTACTCTATTGAGGACTCGCCCCTTGGCACGGCGGGCAGTGTAAAAAAGGCCGAGGAATTGCTGCGAGACGGGACCTTCATCATTGTCTCGGGGGATGCCCTCACCGACTGCGACCTCACCAAGGCCATTGAATTCCACCGCAAAATGGGTTCCATCGCCACGCTCATCCTTAGCCGAGTGCCCAACCCCCTGGAGTTCGGGGTGGTCATCACCGATAACGACGGGCGAATCGAGCGCTTCCTTGAAAAGCCCAGTTGGTCCGAGGTTTTCAGCGATACCGTGAACACCGGGATGTACATCCTGGAGCCCGAGATCTTTGACTTCATGGAGCCGGGCAAGCCCTACGACTGGAGCCAGGACATCTTCCCCGAACTGCTCCAGCAAAACAAGCCCATGTACGGCTACGTGATGGAGGACTACTGGTGCGACGTGGGCACGCTGGGGCAATACCGCGAGGCCCAAGAGCACTTGCTGGGCGGCCGCACCAGCCTGCCCGTTCCCGGCACGCAGATTCAACCCGGCGTCTGGATCGGCTCGAACTGCATGGTCGACGACCTCGCCACCCTCATCCCGCCGGTATGCATCGGCCGGAACACCAAGATCAAGGGTAATGCCCAAATCGGCCCGTACACTGTTATTGGCGACAACTGCCTGGTCGAGGACGGCGCGCGTATCGAGCGCTCTGTCATCTGGGAGAGTAGTTATGTAGGCCCTAACGTGGGAATCCATAGCGCCATCGTGGGCACCCGCGTCACCATCAAGCGCGACACAGTGATCCGCGAGGACGCGGTGATCGGCGACCGATGTCTCATCGACACCAACTGCACGATCCGTCCCCGGATAAAGCTGTGGCCCGATAAGGTGATCGAACGCGGGAGCACGGTTACGATGTCGCTGGTGTGGGGCAACAAGTGGCGCGGCAACCTGTTCCGAGAGTTGGGCGTGGCCGGCCTTAGCAACATCGAGATCACCCCGGAGTTCGCCACTCGACTAGGCTCCGCGTTTGGGAGCATCGTGCCCGACGGTGCCACCATCGTCACGGCCCGCGATAGCACCCGAAGCTCGCGCATGATCAAGCGGGCGCTGATGGCCAGCCTATTAAGCGTGGGATGCGAAGTGCTGGATATGCGCAGCACCGCCGTGCCCATTGCCCGGCACTTTATTCGCGCCAGTGGGGCCGCCGGGGCCATGAACGTCCGCAAACTCCCCGGCAACCGCCGCGTCACGCTCATCGAAATCTTCGATGAGCGTGGCGCGTACCTCAGCAAACCGCAGGAGCGCAAGGTGGAAACCGCATTCTTCCGCGAGGACTTCCACCGCACTGACCCCGACGACTTAGGCCAGATCGAGGACGCCAGCCGCGCCATCGAGGCGTATCAGGCCGACTTCTTCCGGCTACTGGGCAGCCCGCCCACCAGCAAGCGCATGCGCATCGTATGCGACTTCGGGTTCTCGTC
>Ga0105047_10000318_pt1 | contig 77378 bp, 69 predicted proteins | sample MAT04_FD_78384 | JGI IMG/M metagenome (GOLD analysis project Ga0105047, IMG submission 78384) | Freshwater microbial communities from Lake Fryxell liftoff mats and glacier meltwater in Antarctica - MAT-04 (megahit assembly) | ecosystem: Environmental > Aquatic > Freshwater > Ice > Liftoff... | reverse complement strand
TGATGACGAAGCCGATGGTCGTGCGGTTGCTTGCAGCGATAGCCGCCGTCGTGCTTGTCGGGTGCAGCTCCGATTGCGCCGAAGAGTCGTGCTATCCGCTCGGCACGTACATCAACCCAAACGATGATCTCGGGGCCAAATCCGCTGAGATCTGCATTGACGCTGACTGCACGACGGTGGATGCGCTCGCTGGCGGTGAGGACGTGTTCAACGGCTTCAACATCGACACGTGGCACGAAGGCCGCACGGTCGAGCTTCGCCTCACGGTGTTCGACGCCACGGGAGGGGTCATCGATTCGCTCACCGAGAAGCGGAAGATGGATTCATCCGGTTGTGCCTGCGGTGTCCTGTTCTACGACTGGAAGGACGGCCGCCTCCACCGGCTCAACTGATCCGGCGCGATCATCCAACCTGGATCACTGCGTGGGAGCGGCGGCTACTGCCGAAGGAACCGGCTCGGTCGGGTGCGTCGAGGGGCGTCTGGGTGGTGTCGGCGGACCGGGATGGGGTTGCCGTCTTCGTCGAGCTTGCCTGAGGGCCGGAACGTGAGTCGTTGTTGGCGACCGCCGAGTTGGTTCTGGCGGGCTGCGAGTCTGATCCAGCCTTCGTGGGTGGAACCGGCGCGGGCCGCGAGCGCTTGGTCGCAGACGAGTATGGCCGCGGTGAGATCGGGCAGGCGACCGGGGGCGGCGAGTTGGCCGGCGTAGGCGTCAGCGATGTCGGGGTGCCGGCATCCGGCGTTCCATGCGAGCTGGATGATCTGTTCGCCGCGCACGGCCTGGCCGACGGTGCGCCAATGCTCGACGCAGAGCCACACGGCGGCGTCAGCGATGCGGGGGCCGGTCCCGGTGCGGATCCAGTTCGTGTAGGCGCCGGTGCCCGCCTCGCGGCCGGTCGGCTCGAAGAACCCGCGTGCGTACTGTCCACTGTCGCCCAGGGCGAGGTGGGCGACGGTGTCGAACCAGATGTCGAGGGCGCACGGTTCGCTGCGGTGGCAGCACTGGCAGCGGTCGTCGTCGCGGCAACGGCCGAGCGGTGTGAGCAGTGCTGACCAGAGTTTCGCCCAGGCGAGTGGTGCGGACCGGAACCCGAGGCGACCACGTCCCGGCGGGAGATGACCCAGCAGCGGCAGCATGGCGTTGAGCACGGTTGCCGCACCGGCGGTGTCGCCGAGGGCTGCACGTTCGGCGAGGACCCTCTCGGCTTGGGCGAGCACGACCAGAGGGGGCGCCTCGGCCTGTGCTACCCGGTCATCGAGGTGGCGGCAACGCAGCACGGCGCACTCGGCGACTTGGTCGTGCCAGGCGTCGAGCATCTTGCGTCCCGCTCGGCGGGATAGCACCGTGGCGTGGCCTTCGAGGTGTGCGGCCGGGAGCGCCGGCGTGCCGCCCTTGGTGCTTGCCCGCGACTTGCCGTTCGCGGTGACGGTCAGCGTGGTGCTCGACCCGCTGACTTCCGCGAGCAGGCTGTCGAAGTCGGTGTGCCCGCGTGTCGCTACGAGGTCGAGCAATGCGACGAGTGCGTCCGCGCACGCCACCGCGTCTGCGAGGGCCTGATGGGGGCGGCTGTTGATGATGCCGAGCGATTCGAGCAGAGCAGCGAGAGACGAGCCTGTCGGACGGACATCGACGAGGGCGGGCAGCTTGCCCATCGTGTCGAGCAATGCGATGTCGGGCAGCTCGAGACCGATGAGCGCAAGCTCGGTGCGCAGGACCGCGATGTCGAATCGGATGTTGTGCCCTGCGAGGACCAGCCGTTCGCCGTCGCGCTGTGCGAGGAGCGGCAGGAGCAGCCCGGAGACGTCCGCGAAGGTGGGCTCTCCGACGAGGTGCTCGTCGGTGATCCCGTGAATGCGTAGCGAGTTCCGATCGACAGGGATGCCCGGATTGACGAGGGTTTCCCACTTGCCGCGCACGGTGCCTGCCCGGCAGGTGACAGCGGCGAGCGACACGGCGCGGAGCGGTCCGCCCCCTGGCGGGCAGATCGTCTCGGTGTCGATGACGATGATCCGCACGCCGCCCCACAGGGCAGCAGCAGCGACCCTGTCAGCGACGGCCGTGCTCCTGTCGGTTGCGGTCATGTGAGCCCACGTTGCGCGGCGAGGGTGTTGAGGAGGGTGGCATCGCGGAGCGACGAGTACGACCCGCCCTTCGGGCGAGGGTCTGAGATGGACCGCAATGGGACGGTCCAACCGTCGTGGTGTTCGCTGTCGAGGCGGAGAAGTTTGGCGACGTCGCCGAGGTTGTCGAAGGCGTTGTGTTGGCGGGCGACGACGAGGTCGAACAGTGCGTTGGTTCGTTCGATGTTGCCGAACGATGCTCGCCGCATCGCGAGGAGCGGCTTGACCTGCTTGGCAATGAGCGTCTCGAGCCCACCGGTCGAGACCGGCACTTGCGGGTTCGCGGCGAGCGCTGCGAGCGCGGAGGCCATTGCCGGTTCGTAGCTGCGCCGCCGCGCCTGCACCTTCTCGATGGGCAGCTTGTGGATGCGCAGGAGGGCAAGGAGTTCGTCCCACCACGACGACCACGTTGCTGCCGTGGCGAGCACCCCGGACGTGCGTGACAGCTTGCGGACATGTTCGGCGAGTGGACGGACCAACTCCTTGCCGGCCGCGCTGACGATGAAGCCGCCGGGTGTGTCGGCGAGCGACAGTTCGACCGCTTGAGCGACATGCCACAGCGATGGGATGAACCGGGTGCGGGCCGGGTCGTAGTGGGCGGCGATCGCCGCTGCGATCCCGGTGCCGGCGTCTGCGACGATGAAGTCCGGGTGATAGCCGAGCTCGTCGAACACGAGACGCCACGACTGCGTGTTCGACTTCGCCATCGTGCGGATCAGGCGCACCTTGATGACTGGGTCAGTGGGTGGGGCGAACGGGTCGAAGTGTGCATCGTCGTCGCTCGACTGGTCGGGCCAGTGGAGCTCAGCTGCGACGAGCACGAAGTAGCCGGCGTCGCGGCGTGATCGCTTCTTGTCGTCGAGGTTGCGACCATACACGGGAACGTCATCGATGAGGACGACCTGTGGCCGTTCGAGCGGGCTTTCGTCGGCAATGAGTGCATCAAGACGGTCTCTTTCGGCGAGTGCCCGGTCACGCAGCTCGGCATCGACCGGTCCGTAGATGACCGGACCGAACGCTTCCACCCAGTCGGCTGCGATGTGCCAACAGTTCTGGCTTTCCTTCGAGGCGGCGCTGCGCTTCGTCTTCGACGTTGTCGAGGGGGCGACTGTCTTGCGTGTCCGTTTCGTTCCCGACACACGTATCGCCCATCGAGAGACGTCAGCGTACGTGGCGCCGATCGCGAGCTGCTCAAGACCACGGGCCACGATCCGCGTCGACCAAGAATGCCGGCGTGCGACAGCGGTCTCACCGCGATGGATGCCACGCAACTCGTCGCAATGGTCGCAGTGCTGCCCGCCGTCATGGACGTGATCGCGGGGAAGCATCGGAGTGAAGGCGTGAGGCTTCGAGCCGTCGGCGGGGGTACAGCGATACCGCTGCCGAGGCTTGGGCGTCGTCTTGCCGTAGGTGCCGTTGCGGACCACCTTCGACGCTTCGTGCCGAGGGCACACCGGAGGCGGCGACCACTGCGCGACCGTGGCCTCCCCAACCGTCGCGAGCAGAACGCTGAAGCTGTGCGGCTCACCAACACCGGGGTTGCACAGGAACCGGCCGACCGGGCCCCGCTTGGACTGACGGAGCTCGTGAGCCGTCACGTGCGAACCCGGATGCAGCACGCATCGGGCATTCGCCGACGATGTCTTTGGTCTTCCCCGTTTGCCGCCCACCACTACATACGGTACTCGGGGGGGGTCTCATTTTCCCCCCATCATCTCACCTTGCTGCCGAACTCACCACGAGCTGAGCGGCTGCAAGCCGCCATGGGCGGCGCCAAGCTCCGCCGAGCAGGTTGTGCCTGACGAGGGCACGGTCCCGCGTCGTTGGCACCGGCGCCGCCGTCTGTGTGGCACCTTCCGCCGCCCAAGGGTGGGTAAAACACGCCAAATGCGGCACGTTCACTCACCCATGGGTGGCGGAGCGTGCCACTTTTCGTGGGTAGATGGGAGCTCCCGCCATGAAGAACGAAAGCGACGCTTTCGAGTTTCATGGCAGAGCGAACTCTGCCATTTCATCGCCGCCAACCGCCGTCCCGACCGACGAACCATCGATCAATGAGAATCACCAAAGTGACGCTTGACGGAAAGTGGTTCCTCATTGGCTACAACCAAGGCGACATTCAAATCGACAACGAGTTGGTCCCGAGGGCGTTGTGCGCCGCTGGGGCGGACGGGGCGGTGACCGAAGTGCTTCCCGATGTACGGGTGACCGTGGACGGTCGCGAGTACTTCACCGCCGGCATTCCGGCGACGGTGGACTATGTGCGTTGCTGCTTCCTCGAGAACGGTGCGCTGAAGGGGGCGTCGTCGAGGATGCCGGTTCGCCCTGTCGAGGTGGGCGCGTAAATGGACAATCCGCGGATTGCACGGTGGTTCTTCGGTCTCACATCGGCGCTGGTCTCGTTCGGGATTCTCTTGCAACTCGAGGTCGCTGCCACCAACGACAGCGGGTACTTCGAGGGCGTGCCGTCGCGCATCGTCAACGTGCTCTCCTACTTCACCGTCCAGTCGAACATCCTCGTCGCACTCACCACCGGCTTGTTGGCGTTGCGTCTCAACCGCACCGAGACATGGTTCCGCGTGCTGCGCCTCTCTGCCGTCATCGGCATCACCATCACCGGCATCGTCTTCCACCTTGCGCTCAAAGGGCTGACCGAGCTGACCGGGCCAGCTGTCACCGCGGACTGGATCCTGCACACCGCATCGCCGATTCTGGGCCTGTCGGGCTGGATCATCTTCGGACCGCGTGGTTGGGTGACCAGCCGCATCGTGAAGCTCAGCGTGCTCTTCCCCGTGCTATGGCTGGCGTACACGCTGGTTCGCGGCGCGCTGGTGCAGGACCGCACCGGTCGCAACTTCTACCCGTACCCGTTCCTCGACGTGGTCGAGCACGGCTACGCGCGGGTGGCAGTCAACATCGTGTTGGTCGCGGTGTTGTTCTTCGTGCTCGCGCTCGGCGCGCTCGCTGCCGACAAGCGCCTGCGCGGCATGCACGTCGGCTGACCCCAAAAAGAAATCGAGGAAAAAGGAACGAATCCGCGCCGTGCTGCGTCTATGAGTGCATGGGGTTACGACGCGGCACAGTCGCCACGACAATCATTGTCACTGGGCGACCGCTGCGGCGTCGCAGCGGCCGGCTTCGTCTTGCCCGTAGCCGCCGTGGTCATTCGCACCTGACAGATCGGCACGCGTTACGGCTGTCACCATCCGTGCGCAAGGCGCTGGGCGATCACTGGCGTGCACAGGGCGAAATGGAGCATGCCTCAGTGGTTGCATTCCACGATCTCGCCCGTCGGCTCACGGCAGTGGGCGCTCCGGCCGCGCTTGCCGACAGTGCCATCCGCGCCGCCAACCAGGAGGCCGATCACGCTCAGCGTTGCTTCGATCTCGCTGGCCGCTACCTGGGGCAGAACCTGCTGCCCGGGCGCCTGCTCCGACCGATTCGGCTGCCGCGGTCGCGCGAGACAGAGCTGGCGCGATTGGCCGTAGAGGCCCTTCGCGACGGGGTGTTCAACGAGGGCTACGCGGCGTGGCTGGCCGCAGGTCGAGCTGAGCGCGCCACGGACGCTCGGGCGCGCGACACCCTGCTCGTCATTGCCCGCGACGAGGCCGAGCACGCCGAGGTCTCGGCGGCCGTGCTGGCATGGTGTCTCGCCCAGGGCGACGCTGACGTCGTGACCGCGGTAGTTGCAGCCGCAGCCTGCCTACCCACAATGGTCACCTCATGTGAGATGCCGGCTGGTGTCGATGCGACGGCACTTGCCGGCCACGGTCTGTTCGACCCCGATGGTGCTCGCTACGGGAACGGCAGCGGGTATGCGTCGGTGCTTGCAGCAACGCGTGCAGCCATCCCGCAAACCGCTACTTCAAGTTGCTGACAACTCCGCTGCTGCGCGCAACGCACGCCTCCAGTTGCGAGCGCAAGCTCACCGGAATCGTCGGGTCGGCCAGGGTGCTCACCCCTGGGTACACCAGCCGACTGCCCACGACGTTGCACAGCAGCACGGTCCAGGGTTCGGTGGTCCACGAGCCATCCGCCTGCTCCGTGAAGCGCACGGTGGCCATCAGGCCATCCAAGGTGCGCGGTTCGGAATACTTGTTGCGGCCCGGCACACCCATGCCGGAGATGAAGTTGCCGAGGCTCCAGTAGACGAGCGTGCCGTTCACCCGCTCGACGGGCTGCACGACATGCGGGCCATGGATGACGATCAAGTCGGGATGGGCTTGGCCCGTGATCTGCTCGATCAGCGAACGGTCGTCAGCTGTTGGGCCCGACTGCATTTCGACATACACGTGCACGCTGACGATCACGATTTCGGCACCGGCGGCTCGGGCCGCGGCGACGTCATCGACGACACTCGCTGCGGTCACCGCTTGGCGCAATCGCCACCAGTCGGACGGGAAGCCAGTGTTGGAGTTGCGGGCGAAGGCCACGTGGGCGACTCTCACCCCGTTCACGTCCAATACCTTCGGCACCGCCTCAGACGGGCTCCGCGCCGTACCGGTGTGGCTGATGCCCACTGCGTCGAACGCATCCAACGTCGTGCGAATGCCGTCGACACCGAGGTCGTAGGAGTGGTTCGACGCCGTACTGCATCGGTCGAAGCCCACTCGTACGAGGTCGCCGGGCAGCTCGGCGGCGGCCGCGATCAGATTCGGGCCATAGCTGCTCTTGCCCGCAAGGCCGACGACCGCACCCGGGGCACCGATCGGCGTCTCCATGTGACAGATCGCTAGGTCTGCCGATTGGACGATCGACTCGATGGGACGCAGCAACGGCTCGTAGTCAAAACGGGCACCGGGCGAGGCGAAGCCGGCGGCAGCGACGTTGACCGACGATTCCGACAGGAAGTCACCAACAGCGACGACGGTGAACGATCGCATGGGCGGGTCGAGGCGAACCGCCACGACCGATGGAGATGCAGGAGCGACGAACGAATCCGTGGGCGCGGCAGCGGTTGCCGCAGACGCCACCACGCTGCACGCAACCACCGCGGCTGCCACCACCCGAGTCGCCAACATCGCCGCAGCGTAGGCGCGTCAGCTGTTGCGAAAGCGACGAACTGCCAGCGGAGCAAGAATGGCGGTGAGCACCAGCGACCAGGCAATGGAACCCCAGACATAGTCCATTGGCTCGGTTCCCAACATCAGCGCTCGCACACCCCGCACGGTGATGCTCAGCGGCTGCCGCTCTGCCCACCACCGCAACCAGTCCGGCATCGTGGACGTCGGCACGAATGCATTCGAGGCAAAGGTCAACGGAGCGAGGATCGGGAAGGCGGCGGCCTGGGCCGCTTCGCCGTTGGCAACCGACAGACCGATCAGCGCGAAGAGCCAGCAGATGGCGAACCCGAACAGCACCATCAGCGCAACACCTGCGGCGACTTTGAACGGGTTGGTGTGCGTGTTGAAGCCGACCAGGAACCCCACGAACAACATCATCGTGACGATGAAGACATTGCGGGTGGTGTCGGCCAGCACTCGCCCCCCGAGAACCGCTGAGCGGTTCATCGGTAGCGATTTCAGTCGTTCCAACAGCCCAGAGTTCTTGTCCTCGGCCAAGCCGACTGCGGTGTTGATCGCCCCGAACGTGACCGTCTGCACGAAGATGCCCGGCATCAGGTAGTCGACGTACGGCAGGCCAGTCGCGCCGCTGGGAATGGCGCCACCGAACACATAGCGGAACATGAACACGAAGATCAGCGGCTGCACCAACGCAAAGACGAGCAGTGAAGGAACCCGCCGCAAGACGGTGAGGTTGCGCCACACCATCGCTCTCGTGTCGCGGGCGGCCCAGAGCAGACCGCCGCCGGCATTGGCGGCAATGTTCGATCTTGTCGGCTGCGCGGCCGAAGGCGTGGTGCTCATGAGTTGACTCCGCTGTTGCCGGTGAGCGTCAGAAAGACGTCGTCGAGGGTGGGTTCGCGCAGCGCAACGTTCTCTGGCGTGATGTCGGCCGCCGCCAGCTGGTTCAGCGCATCTCGAAGTGTGACGGCGCCGTGCGACATCACCAGGCGCACCACCGTTCCGGCCGCAATGGTGCCGCCCAGCAGGCCGGCCGCGGTGTTGGCGATCGCCGCATCGGCGAGCTCGAATTCGATCACCGTGTCACCAAGGCGAGCTTTCAATTGGGCCGCGGTTCCCTCCGCGGCGATCAGACCCTTGTCGATCACGACGATGTTGTCGGCGAGCCGGTCGGCTTCCTCCAAGTATTGGGTGGTCAACAACACCGTCGTGCCATCAGAGACCAGCGTCTCGATCACCGCCCAGAGGTCGAGCCGGCTTGCTGGGTCCAGCCCGGTGGTGGGTTCGTCGAGAAACAGCACCGGTGGATGAGTCACCAGCGCGGCACCCAGGTCGAGCCGGCGGCGCATCCCGCCCGAGTACGTTCGTACCGGCCTGTCCGCGGCCTCCGTGAGGCGGAACTGGTCGAGCAACTCGACTGCCCGCTGACGGGCGGCGGTCTTGTCGATGTGTGTGAGGCGGCCGACCAGGACCAGGTTCTCGCGGCCGGTCAGGTTCTCGTCGACGGCGGCGTACTGCCCTGCCAGACCAATGTTGCGCCGAACCGCCTGCTGTTCCTCGATCACATCGAACCCATTCACCACACCCCTGCCGCTGGTGGGTTTCAACACCGTCGTGAGCATGCGGACCATGGTTGTCTTGCCGGCGCCATTCGCGCCCAGCAACCCGAGCACCGTGCCACGGGGTACGGCCAGCGAGATCTGATCAACGGCGACCACGTCATCGAACGTCTTGCGGAGCTGGTCCGCCAGGATTGCTGTCTCGGTCATGAAGGTTGACTCTACACAATGATTGAGTATTGCCAACCATTTAGTAGGATCACGTTGTTGGTAGAGTTGTGCCGTGGCGGACACCAACGACCAAATGGCCGAGACATGGCTGCGGATGATGTCGCTGTTCTTTGCGCGACGCGATCAGTTCTTCGCCACGTTGCAACAACTGTCGCTGACTCCGCCGCACGGGCACGCGCTCATCTCACTGCGCCATGGTCCGGTGCGCATGCGCGACATGGCCCAGCTGATGGCGTGTGACGCCTCCTATGTCACAGCCGTCGCCGATCGGCTCGACGAACTGGGCCTTGCCGAGCGGCGCAACGCGGCCGACGATCGTCGGGTGCGCGAACTGGCGCTCACCGCCAAAGGTGCGCTGGTGGCGCAACAACTCGACGATGTGTTCACTGCACCACCCGACACACTGCTCGCCCTGTCGGCCCCCGACAGAGCCACTCTGCTGCGCATCATGCGCAAACTCGGCGAGCCCGCTCAGGGCGACTGGATGCCTAGCCGGTCTTTGCGCTGACCGGCAGCAACTGCGGCGGGGTCCGGCGAGAGCGCTTCGGTCAGCAAGTCGGCGAACGCCCCGCGGTTAACGGCCGCAGTCGTGCTGGTAGTGCGGGGCGAGGGATTGCGCCACTTCACTACGCCGGAACCGTCGCAATGTGATCGTTTGCATCACGCCCAGCATCACCGCCACGGCCGCGACCACGGCGAGACCGGGAATGCGTCCGCCGAACGCACAGATGGCAACGGCCAGCGCAATAGTGGCGAGCCGCTCGGGAGCCAGGCGACGGACAACACGAAACTGAAAGCTCAGTAGACCGCCAACGAAAAACACGACCGATAGTGCGAGGAGCCAACGGTCGTCGACCGACAGGTGGCCCTCCGGCTGCGGCACAAGATGCTTGACCACCACCGCGTACAGGACAATTCCGAACACCAGCGGGACATGCCCAAACGTGTACAGGTCGCGAGCAAGGACCGCGCGGGCTGGGCCCCGAGCCGTGCGCAACGTGTGTTCACCCACGTCGGGAATGAATGCGAAGTACGTCCACCACATCATGCACGCGACGCCGACCGACACAACAATGGCGAACGCTGTCAAGCGATCGAGTGTGATCTCGGTGGCAGTCGCGCCAGCCGCAACCAACACCTCGCCGAGCGAGATGATGATGAAGAGCGAATGCCGCTCGGCGAAGTGCACCGAGTTGATGGCCCATTCACCACTGGCCGCTCGTAGGCCGCCAACGAGGTTGAGCAGTGCTGCGCCAACCCACACGCACACCCGCACATTGTCATGGGTGAACGCGCCGAGCAACACGACGACTGGCGCAATGGTGGCAAGGCTCGCATAGCGGATGAATGCCGGGCGCAATACCGGATCGAACAGCGACACGCTGCCCTGCATGCCCAGCACCAGGAGCTGAACCCCGAGATACGCCCCAGCGAACCACAAGCCGCTGCCGTGAAATGAATCCGGAATGCTGATGGTCATGATCAGCGTCACCGGGATGCAGCCGAGCACGAGCGCCCGCGTGCGGGCTGTCCGCTGCAAATCGATGGCGCTGCCTGCCCATGTGAACTGCGACCACTGCCACCACACCATCACGGCCATCAGAAAGCCCTTGGCGGTACCGGTACCGGTCGGGTGGTGGCTGATCAACGATGCGATCTGCGTGATCGCGAACACGAACACGAGGTCGAGGAACAGTTCCAGGTTCGTTGCGTGGCGCTCCGCTTGCTCGGCAGTTTCAACCTGGACTTCGCTCATGCGATACCTCGTTGGTGTGCCGCATTCGCGTGAGCAGGGAACCCTTCGTGTGCGCTCATCGCAAGGATGGTGGGAGTCATCCGAGCAAGGGCGGTGGCATCGGCGCGGGCGACGGCGGTGCGCTTCAGAAACGTTTCGGCCGTGATGCCGCTGCTGACGTGCGCAAACCCGCCGGTGGGTAGGCTCGCCGGGCAGCCGATGACGAAGTTGCCGGCGCTGAACAGCGTGTGCTGACCGATGAGGATCTCGCCTGCGTTGCAGAGTTGGTCGACTATCTCGGCTTCGGCTTCGGCTGCGACGGCGACCTGCAGGTGCTCGGGCGCCCACCGGTTGGCTACTTCTGCGGCCTCCTCCAGGTCATCCACGAACACGCATCCTCCGTGAATGCCCAACGCGGCGCGAGCAGCTTCGGCCCGCGCCGCTGGAAGCGTCGACAGCTGATGCTCGAGTTCCGATTCGATGGCAGCAGCCAACGCTGCAGAGGGAGTGATGAGCACCACTGCGCTGTCCGTGCCGTGCTCTGCTTCGTTCAGCAGATCGGCGGCGGCCAGTCGCGGGTCGGCGCTGTCGTCGGCAATCACCATGCTCTCGGTGGGCCCGAGGATCATCATCGTCGCCAGGCCATAGCGCTGCATTTCCACCTGCGCGCACGCGACTGGTGGGCTTCCCGGGCCGACGATCTTGCGCACCTTGGGGATCGTCTCCGTGCCGAAGCCGAGAGCAGCCACGCCGGCGGGGCCATTGACACGGAAGACCTCCGTGATGCCCAGCTTGCGACAGACCACCAACACCGCCGGGTCGATACGGCCAGTGCCGTCGGGCATCGGCGGCACCACCAGCGCGAGCGTGGGCACACCGGCGACGGTGGCAGGCACTGCGAGCTGATAGGCAACGCTGGGATAGCTGGCCTTCCCGCTTGGCACGAAGAGCCCGGCACTCGTAATAGGTGTGATCTTCTCGCCAACGGTGAGACCCGGCTCGCTCTCGAAGCTCCAGTCGTCGGCGCGGGCCATCAGGTGCTCGTTGAATGAACGCAGGTGCTCGATGGCGTCGTCGATGGCGGCATCGACCTCGGCGCCGACGGTCGCCGCGGCCAACTCGTCGGGTGTCGCCTTCAATTGGTGCGGCTCCAGTGTCACCCTGTCGAAGTCGCGCAGGGCGCGGCACACAGCCTCGTCACCGTTGGCGCGAACATCGTCGATGATTCGCCCGATGGCCGCCTTCAGGTCGGCGTCGAAGATCGCGGTCAGCCCGCGGTCGCACAACGCCGTCCGCTCCGCCTCGCTCATTCGCGCCCAGGTCATCTGTCGCATCACTGGCATGGCCGATGACGCTACCGGCCGCACCTCTGCCACCCAGACCCACTTCGCGCAGTCTGGTCGTACCGGATCCACACTGATTGTGGATTCGGTACGACTAGACGCGCTACAGCGGCGGCCGCTTGTGGAACCAGGGGGCGGCGTGTTCCAGTTGTGCAGCCAGCTGGAGCACCATCAGGTCGTCGCCGGCCTTCGCCATGAAGTGCGTGCCAATCGGCAGCCCGGCGGGGTTCCACCACAGCGGCACCGACATCGCCGGTTGGCCGGTGCCATTGGCCAGCGCGGTGAAAGGCGAGTACGGCAGAACATGGTTGAGCCGGTAGTCGAGAAAGTCGCTCCAACCGTCGGCGCGGTCGGAGGCCATGCGGCCGATCGTCGTCGGCGGTTCGGCCAGCGTTGCTGTCAGTAACACGTCGTAGTCGCCGAACCAACGCGCCATCTCGCGGCCAAGGGCGTGGACGACGTCAATCGCCTCGAGGTAGTCGGCACCCGACACTGTCGCTCCCAGCTCGCAGGCTAGGCCAGTGACGCGTTCGAGATCGTCGTCCACGAGCGAACGGCCAAGCGACGCGAGACGCGACCGCACCGTGAGTTGCGTGCCGCACGCCACGATGTTGGCCCACGCGTGAGCGAAGCTGCGGATGTCGATGGTGGGCGCGGCTGACACGATGTGATGGCCGAGCGACTCGCACAGCGCGGCCGCGTGCTGCACCGCGGTAACGCAGTCGGGATGGATCTCTTCGCCGGTGAACGAATGGGTGCTGACCGCGATCCGCAACGGGCGGGTTGGGCGCGTGATCGCTTCCATGAACGTGCCCTCGATTGCGGGCGCGTAGTACGGCGCACCGACATCGGGGCCGACGGTCGCATCCAGCAACGCCGCCGTGTCGCGTACAGAGCGGGTGAGGAAGCCCTCGATCGCCATCCCTGCCCAGCCCTCGCCGGCGGCCGGGCCATCGGGCAGCATTGCCCGCGTCGGCTTCACGCCGAACAGCCCGCAGGACGAAGCAGGGATGCGCACCGACCCGCCACCATCGCTGCCGTGCGCCATTGGCACCACCCCGGCGGCGACCGCCGCAGCAGAACCGCCGCTGGACCCGCCGGCGACATGGTCGCGATTCCACGGATTGCGTGTCGGACGGCCGTACACCGTTGCCTCGGTGGTCGCGCCGATGCCGAACTCGGGGCTGGTAGCGCGGGCAAACGTGCCGAGGCCGGTCGCCCGCAGTCGCACGAACAGCTCACTGTCGTACGAGTAGCGGTAGCCCTCGTAGAGCCGAGACCCCATCGACGTCGGGAAGTCGATGGCCTCACCGCCGAGATCCTTCAGCAGGAACGGTACCCCGGTGAACGGACCATCCGGTAGGCCCGCGGCGATCGCCTTGCGGGCCACGCCTTCCTGTACGTGCACGACCGCAGCGATCACTTCGTCGGTGGCCGTTACTTGGGCGAGTGCCGTGTCCAACAACTCGTCGGCCGTGACCTCGCCGGCACGAACCAGCGCCGCCAACCCCAACCCGTCGTGCTCCACGTACTCGTCGATCCGCATCCTTCGAGCGTACGTGTCGTGCCTCTGAGCGGCTCACACCGTGGTCAGGCACGCGACAGGTACGCAAGAAACGGGGGCGGGCGGGCGCGAGCGGTAGGCTCTCGACACGTTCCCTTCACTCGCAGGAGCGTTTGCCATGCCCGTCACAGTTGTCGTTGGTGCCCAGTGGGGCGACGAAGGCAAGGCCAAGGTCATCGACCTGCTGGCCGCCGAACACACCCACGTCGTTCGCTATCAGGGTGGCCACAACGCCGGGCACACGGTGGTCGTCGGCACCGAGCGTTACGCCCTGCAACTCATCCCCAGTGGCGTGCTGTATCCGCACATCATTCCGGTGATCGGCAATGGCGTGGTAGTCGACCTGCCGACGCTGTTCAAGGAGATCGACACGTTGCAGAGCCGCGACATCGACTGCTCGAAGTTGAAGGTCAGCAGTCAGTGCCACCTCATCTTCCCGTGGCATCAGTCGCTCGACGCACTCTACGAACAGGGCCGGGGCGACGATCGCATCGGCACCACCCTCAAGGGCATCGGACCGGCGTACGCCGACAAGGCACGCCGCATCGGAATCCGCGCCGGTGAAGTCCTCGACCCGGCGGCCTTCGCGAACTCGGTCAAGGTGCAGACCGTGGTGCACAACAGCGAGATCATTGCGCTGGGCGGCGAGGAGCTGGACGTCGATGCAATCGTGGCGCAGTTCAGCGAGCTGGGTGCACGCTTGGCGCCGTATGTGTGCGACACGGTGGAGATGTTGCACGAGTCGCTGGACCGCGACGACGCTCTGCTGCTGGAAGGCGCTCAGGCCACGTTCCTCGACCTCGATCACGGCACCTACCCGTTCGTCACCTCGTCGAACCCGACCGCAGGCGGCGCCTGTGTCGGCACCGGCATCGGACCGCGCTATCTCGACCGCATCGTCGGTATCACCAAGGCATATTGCACACGGGTGGGCAGCGGGCCGTTCCCTACCGAATTGCTCGACGAGCTGGGCGACAAGCTCGTGGAGATCGGCCGCGAGTTCGGCACCGTCACAGGCCGCCGTCGTCGGTGTGGGTGGCTGGACCTGGTGATGCTGCGCAAGGCCGTTCGAATCAACAGTTTCACCGAGCTGGCGCTGACCAAGCTGGACGTGCTCGACACATTCGACGAAGTGAAGGTGTGTACGGAGTACGACGCCGACGGTCAGCCCATCTACGCCGTACTGCCCGGCTGGCTCACCGACATCAGTGCTGTCACGACGCTGGAGGGTCTGCCCGAGAAGGCAAAGGCCCTGGTGCACCTGGTGGAGAAAGAAGTCGGCGTGCCGATTCGCATCGTCGGCACCGGCGCCGAGCGCCACAGCTACGTGGTCTGGCAATGATCCCCCGCTACACGATGCCGGAGATGGCCAACGTCTTCAGCGACGTCGCCCGCTTCGATCGCTATCTGGAAATCGAACTGTTGGCCACCGATGCACACGTCGCACTTGGCGTGGTACCGGTTGCCGACGCCGCCCTGTGTCGCAAGCACGCCCCGACGGTCGACGACGCGTTCGTGCAAGCTGTCAGCGACCGCGAGGCCATTACCGATCACGACGTCGCCGCATTCGTCGATGTCGTACAGGCCGCAATCGGCGCACCAGCCAGCGCATGGATTCACTACGGCCTCACCAGCAGCGACGTGGTCGACACCGCGTGGTGTTGGATGATGCGCGACGCGTGCGACCAGTTGCTGGCCGCCGCGAACGAACTACTGCGCACGCTGGTGCACATGGCGCGCGAACACCGCGAGACAGTGATGATCGGCCGCACCCACGGCATCCACGCCGAACCCACCACCTTCGGCGCCAAGATCGCGCTGTGGGCACTGCAGGTCGATCGTGATCGCGTGCGATTGCGCGCCGCCCGCGAGTCCGTGGCGGTGTGCAAGCTCAGCGGCGCCGTTGGTACCTACAGCAACATCGACCCCTCGATCGAGCGTCACGTCGCTGACGCGCTTGGGCTGAAGGCCGTTCCCGCAACGCAGATCATAGCCCGCGACCGCCACGCCGAGTTCCTCTACGCCTGCGCCACCGTCGGCGCGACGATGGAACTCATCGCCGTCGAGTTGCGCCACCTCCAGCGCACTGAAGTGCGTGAGGTACAGGAAGGTTTCAAACCGGGCCAGAAGGGCTCCAGCGCGATGCCACACAAGCGAAACCCGATCGCGGCGGAGACCATCACCGGGTTGTCACGCGTGTTGCGCGGCAACCTGCAGGCAGGGCTGCAAGACGTGGCGCTGTGGCACGAGCGCGACATCTCACACAGCTCGGTCGAGCGCATCGTGCTGCCCGACAGCGCAATGCTGGCGTACTACGTGATGCGCCGCATGAACCGGCTGCTGCAGGGCTTGCAAGTATTCCCCGCACGCATGCAAACCAACCTCGATGCCAGCTTCGGCCTTGTCTTCAGCCAGCCAGTGTTGCTCGGCCTCGTGCAGGCCGGCATGACACGCGACGAGGCCTACCGCATTGTGCAAGAGAACGCCGGGCGAGCGTGGGACGAAAGTCGCTCGTTCCGCGAACTGCTGGACGCCGACCCGCGGGTCACCGTCTCACCAAGTGTCTTGGATGACGCCTTCGACCTACGCCGTTCTGTGCAACACGCGGGCAGCGGAGTCAACGTGCTGGACACCATTGCCGTATAACAATTCAACGCTCGACCGCTGATAGAGCGGCACATTCATGCCAGCGCGACACGCAAGTGTCATGTTAAACGGGCCGCCTGGCAGACTCGGACCGTGACTAACGATCCACTGCACGAGCATGCCAATGAGTCGTTGCGCGAGCAGAACCGTCGCCGAGCGCACCAGCGGATCGTCGACGCGACCGTCCAGCGAGTTCGTTCGACAGGGACGACCGATTTCACGATGGCCGAGGTCGCAGAACTCGCCGGCGTATCGCTGCGTACGCTGTACCGCTATTTCCCGAACCGCCAGGACCTCATCGACGCGCTGGCGTCCGTGGCGGACCAGGTTGCCGAAGTGCCGCTCCCGCAACAACTCGACGATCTCGAGCCGTGGCTGGTGCAGGCATGGCGGAATCTTCTGGATGAGGAAGCGCTGATTCGCTCGCAGCATCTCGGGCCGGGTGGCGCAGAGGTGCGTCGAGCCCGAATTCCGTTCTATCGAGCGGTCACGACCGACGTACTGCGTTTGCTTCGACCGGGTCTGAGCGAGGCAAGATTGGCAGACATCGTCGACGTTGCGCTCGTTCTCACGTCGTCGGCGGTGCTGTTCGAGTTCACCGATGTGTTGGAGATCCCTGCTGATCGCGGCGCCGAACTCGCAGCTGGGGCCATCCGAACTCTCCTCGAAGTGGCGCAGTTGTCGGTCAAGTACTGATCCTCGAGCGTGCCGGTCAGGGCGCTACGAGGGCTCGGGCCAATCAGAGGTTCTTCAGCACCTTGTTAGCCGCTGTACGTTCCTGATTCGATGTCGTGCTTGTCCTCAAGCAGCGCGCGAACGAGCGAGCGCTGCACTGTTCGCCGCAACAGCGGCGCACCAATCCTCATGGGACCCTTGAGTGGCGCTCTGACCGTTGCAGTCACCTGCGCTGAACATGCGTCGGTCGGTGTGATCTCGAAGGTGATGGTGCCGCCTGCGAGTTGGCCCTTCGTGATGTGGTTGACCATTGGCTGGTCCGCGACCCGGCGCAGTTCGAGTTCCTGACGCAGGCGGAGCGGGCCGACACGAGTGATCTGGTGATATCTGCACGTTTCGCCGTTGTCATCGACGACTTCGAAGCGAACTCCCCGATGCGGATGCGCCGAGGCGTGATGTATCACGTCAGCGAACTGCTGGCGCACGAGATCTTCGGGGGCATCTATCAGTGTGGTCGAGGAGATATCGAGATGAGTCACTCGCGCATGGTATCCAAAATGACATGCTCATGTCGAGATGACATGCTCATGCCATTTGTTGCCGTCATCGTGCAGTGAGTCGTTCGATTGCTTCGCCGTCGAAGTTCTTGCGGAGTGCAGCGATTGTCGGCGAGGCCTTGGGGGCAAGACGGGACGCCCGGTCGGTCACGGAGGCGAGGACTTCGTGTTCTTCGACTGCGGCATCGATGAAGCCCAATTCGACGCCGGTCGGAGCGTCAAGGCGCTCACCGAGGACAGCGAGGCGATGCAATGCGGGCTGGGTGAGCTTGGCGGCGACGAACGGCGAAAGTCAGCGCCCGCATGGCCCGAAGTTCACACAGATCTGCCGCGATGCCCGCTTGACAGAGTCCAAACGCACCAGAAGATGCCAGGAGCGGATCTACCAATCGCCGTTGTTGCCTCGGCTGCGGCACCGAAGCCCTACACGGTGACCAACACGTCTCGGAGTCAGGCGCCGCGGGTAATGCCGGCAGCCTTGAGCACAGCCGGACTGATTCCGACCGCACGCCACGCCGCCTGGGAGACTCCGGTGCGCTCGCCGTAGGCCTTCGCAACCTTGATGAACTCGGCTTCCAGAGCACTCATGTCAACGGTGGTGCCCATGGTGGCCAGCTCGGCCTGCAGGTCCATGCGCTCTTGCACCAACCGCAGTTCCTTCACGACATCGGCACCGCCGATCTCGGTGTCAATTGCTGCCAACCGCTTCGCAATCGAATCGGGAGTGCGCTTGCGACCGCGAGCGGGCTTGTTGGCACGCAAGGCTTCGAGGTAGTCGCGAACGACTTTTCCTTCGGTTCGGCCTGTTGCCAAGGCCGCCTTGTGTGCATCGGACATTGGACTTTTCGGACCACGTTTTGCCATAGCCTTCAGCCTAGTTGCAAGGTCAACTAGGCTCAACCTTCCTGGAAAGACCGATCGATGGAACTCAGCAAGCTCTTTGAACTCGAACCACACGGACCCGACACGTTTGTCGGAATTGGGCCGCAATATCCGTGGGGCGGCTTGTTTGGCGGACAAATCGTGGCGCAAGCATTACGCGCCGCCGCACGAACTGTTGATGCCGGGCAAGAAGTGCATTCGCTACGCGCGTACTTCATTCGCCGCGGTGATCACACCGAGCCAATTCGGTTCGAGGTCGATCGCATTCGTAACGGCCGCAGCTTCTCCACGCGCCGTGTCGTGGCCCGCCAAGCCATTGGGGCGATCCTCAACCTGGAGGCGTCGTTTCATCTGCCGGAGGACACAGCCGATGTGCAGACCGTGCCGATGGACACCACCATTCCCGGTCCCGACGAACTGCCCAGCGATGCCTGGTCGGCGGCGTTCGATCGCCGCAGCGTGCCGCGCGATCGACTGGCCGACGAGGTGCGCACCGGCGCCGGGCGCAGTGCGGCGTGGATGCGCGTCACCACCGATCTCGATGATCAGCAGTTGCTGCACAGATGCTGGCTGGCGTACATGAGCGACGACATGCCCGCCGACACGGTGCGCGCAGCGCACCCCGACTTCCAGCAGACCGACGACCACGGCATCACGTACACCGCCAGCCTCGACCACACCATTTGGTTCCATCGTCCGGTGCGCGCCGATCAGTGGCACCTGTACGACTTCAGCTGCCATGCATTCACCGGTGCCCGCGGCCTGGGTATCGGACATGTGTTCAGCACCGAAGGCACGCACGTGGCAACCGTCGCGCAAGAGGTTTTGATGCGCGACGCACGTCAACTGTGACGACAACGGTGACAACAACGGCGACGGCAGCGGCAGCGGCAAGACTGGGCGCCATGTCTTCGCTCGACGGCCTGGCCGACCAGATCAACACCATTGCACGCCTCACCGGCACGTTCACCTTGCGCTCCGGTCAGATCGCCACCGAGTACTTCGACAAGTACCGCTTCGAGGCGCAGCCGACGCTGCTCAAAGAAATCGCCGCGGCCCTCGCGCCGCTGATTCCGGAGGGCACGGAAGTTCTGGCCGGGCTGGAGATGGGCGGCATTCCTATCGCGACCGCGCTGTCGCTGCACACCGGGCTGCCGGCAGCATTCGTCCGCAAGGAAGCCAAGCGGTACGGCACCGCCCGCCTGGCCGAGGGTGCCGAGATCGCCGGCAAGCGTGTCACCGTGATCGAAGACGTCATCACCACCGGCGGCCAAGTGGTCATCAGTACCTACGACCTGCGTGCACTCGGGGCCATCGTCGATCATGTGGTGTGCGTCATTGACCGCAGCCCCGACAAGGCAGCAGCCCTGACTGTCGAAGGGCTCACACTGCACGCGTTACTGACCCGCGCCCAGCTCGACTCCGCCGAAGCCCGCCGCAGCGACTGAGGCCGCGCGAACAACCGCTCAGCTCGGAAAGAGGACGCCGGGGTTGAGCATGTTGGTGGGGTCGAGCGCCTGCTTGACCGAGCGCAGGACGGCGTAGGCGGCCGGACCTTTGAGGCGCTCCAGCCACTCGGCCTTCGCCACACCGATGCCGTGCTCGGCGCTGATCGTGCCGCCGAGGTCAATCGCTGCAGTGAGTACCTGCTCGCGTACCTGGGCCGTTGCCTCGACGGCCCCGAGCACGTTGACGTGGAGGTTGCCCTCCGCCAGGTGCCCGAAGATCACCAATTCTGCCCCGTGCGGAACCGCCGCCTGCACCCGACGGACAAGCCGATCAAGATGCTGAACAGGCACCGCCACGTCGAGCTTCAGCGGCACACCGCGAGCACCGATCGCGATCGTGATGTGGTCGCGAATTCTGTAGAGCAGGTCGCGCTGCGCACCGACTGCCAGCACGCCGCGCTCGTACTCCAGCAGTGTCGCCAACTCGTCGGTCGGGTCGGAGTGCGCCGCGCAGTCGACCATCACGAATGCTCCGGCCGTCACAGGGTCGAGCGGCGGTTTCACCGAGAGGTGGCTGCATGCAATCGCCAGCGCTTCGGGCAGGATCAACTCGACCGCATCGAGACTCGGCAACTCGCGCAGTCGTGGAAGCAGCGACACGGCATCGAGAAGCGAATCGCACGCAATCAGCGCCGCGGCGGTCGAGCGATACCACGGCACCAACTTCACGCGTGCCGCGGTCACGACGGCCAGCGTCCCCTCGCTGCCGACCAGCAGGCTGGGCAGGTGCAGACCGGCCGTCTCTTTCGGCAACCCCTCCAATTGCGTCACGATGGAGCCATCGGCGAACACCGCCTGCACACCCATCACCTGCGATCGCATGGTGCCGAAGCGCACGACGCGCGATCCACCCGCGTTGGTGTTGAACGCGCCGCCGACCGTTGCAGTTGCGCGCGCACCCCAGTCGACGGCGAAGTCCAAGCCCGCCGCGCGCGCATGCAGTTGCAACTGTTCGATGGTCACGCCGGCGCCCGCCGTCACCTGCAAAGACAGCGCATCCACCGGGCCGAGCGACGTGAACCGCTGCAGCGAGAGCAAGACGGCTCCGTCGCGGGGCACGCTGCCACCCACCAGGCCCGTGTTCCCACCTTGCGGCACCACCGCCACACCTGCGGCAGCGCAAACGCCCAACACGGCCGCCGCTTCCTCCGCAGACCCTGGCCGCACCACCGCCGGGGTCGTTCCCGTCCACTGCCGCAGCCAGTCGGTCTCGTAGGTCGCCCGCAGGTCGGCGTCGACCAACACATGATCCGCGCCAACGACCTCGCGCAGTGCGGCCACCAGCAGACTGCTCACCGAGCGTCAGGCAACGATCTCGGCTCCCGCCGGCAGCTCTTGCAACAGTGCATCGCTGACCCAGCAGCGCGTCATGTGCAGCGTGCTCTCGATCCGCACGACCCGCTTGGGCTGGTCGAACGCACGACCACACATGCTGAGCGCTGCCTTCACGCAGTCGTCCTCAGTGGGCAGCACCATCGGCATCCGGGCGCGCCTGACGCCGGCAATGCCGGCTGTGAAGCAGTTGACGTACGTCTTTTGCCAATCGATCTGCTGAGCCAACGGCAGCGGAATGAAGTCGGCAAAGCCGATGCCCAGCGCATTGCCCCCGGAGACAGCAGTGAGGTCGAGCAGCACGATGGTGCTGACATCAGGTTCAGCGAGATCGGCCAGCCCGTGCACCCAGAAGCGACCGGTGACATTCGGATCCATCGTGGTGCCGCTGATGTCTTTGCCACCCTTGTCGATGATCAGCACGTCCACATGAGGGAAGGGCAGCGCGGGCACGAGCGTGCGGGCGAAGTCGGTGAGCTCGATCTCGGCCGGTCCGCCGACCTCGTCGGCGGTGAGTGCCCGAAGGCGCACCACCTCGCCGCTGGCGGACTCGATGGTGCCAACGCCACCCAGTAGCCGGCCACTGGCGCGTAGCGCGGCGATGCCATTGAGAATGCGATTGCGCATCTCCTCCGGGCCGCACGCATGGATCTGCGCGGCGCCGGGCTGCTTGCCGAAACCGACCACCGCCATCTTCGTGCAGCCGGATTCGATCGGCCCCTTGAAGCATGTGTGCGGCTTGATGCGATTCACCGGGAGGATGCGGTCGGCGCCCGCCGCGTGACGGTCGAGGTAGAGCGGCATACCGTTGTCCGTGCGAGCAACTTCCACCGTCTCCATTGTCGCTCGAATCTCGGCGCCGATGGCGTCCTCTGTCATGCCCAGACTCTCCAGCATCTTGCGCTGACCCTCGGCCTTGGCACCGCCGTGGCTGCCCATCGCAGGCACGACGAAGGGCTCGGCGCCCAGCGCACGTAGCCCGCTGATGGTCCCGCGCAAGAGCGCCACGCGGTCGGTCAGCCCGCGACTGCCGCCACCCACGGCGACCGTCATCCCAGGTGTGACCCAACCCGCCAGTCGCGCCACCACATCCGCGTGTGCAGCCGCTTCCACATCGGCGATCGGCTCGGTGTGGGGCAGCGCGAGGCGCACCTCGGTGAGCGCCGGCACCTTCAGATCCGGGTGGAACGGCAGCTCCACCCCCTGCACCAATTCATCCCAATTCACGGAGCCACCGTAGTCGGGAACTACTCGATGATCATCCTGTCGGTGGCGGTGCGGCCGAAGGTCTCCGGTGCGTACATCTCCTCGGCGCGAGTTGGTGGCACCACGAACGTGCCCGGCGTGGTTGCGCGCGCGATGTACGAATAGGTGTGCGTGCCCGCTGGCAACAACGTGGTGAAGGCTTCGGTGCGGTCGTCTCGTAGTTGCTCATGTTGGAACCAGCGGCCCCACCAGCCGTCACAACAACCCCGGAAGGCCGAGTCGCCCCCGCCGTCCGTCGTGGGCGCAGGGGCGGCCTGCGTCACGACCAGCGCAGGGTTGAGGCTCTCCAAGCCAGCGGGCAGCGGGTCGACCAATGCGACATGCGTGCGCTGGCTCTCCGCCACCATCGTCAGTGTGACGCGCACGCGCGCACCGGCCCTCACGCGCCAGGTGCCGTCGGCGTCGCGAGAGACATCGGCAGGGTCGTCCACAGCCTCGTAGATACGGTCGACCACGAAACCGCGATCGAGGGCATCCAGCTGCAGGTCGGCGGGCGCATAGCGCAGGCCGATGCGGTAGTACATGCGGCCGCTGCCGTCCTTCGCCAGCACCAGGTCGCTGTCACCGGCCTTGATCAGCTCGCCGGTGGGGATGGTGATGGTGGCACGGTCGGTTTCACGACCTTGGAACGTGTGCTCACCGGCGAACTGATCACCCAACCACACCCGTGCGACGAAGTCAGGGCTCTGCGCCTCGTAGGTGTCGAAGTACGACTTGAGCGCGAGCAGTATGAACGAGTTCTCCTGCACGTTGTCCCAGCGACCATTCACCTTGTTCGCCAGGAGACCGGCCACCACCTTCGGGATCAGATCGCTCTGTGGCGAGTTGGCAATCAGCGCGTCCAACACGATTCCGTCGGTGCGGCGATCGCTCTGCATGATCAGGTACGAACTGTCGCTGTACGTTGAGGTGAAGTTGGCGGCACCGGCGGTTTCGACAACGCGGTTGTCGAGCGTGCGCTCGATCTCGGCGCGCATGCCTGCTTCGTCGATCACACTCCACAACCAGGCCATCGCATCAACGGCCAGGCCGCTGCGGTGGTCGGCGTACAAACGCTCGGCCTTGTTCGCATCCCGGTCACCGGCGAGGTTCCGCACCCAGAGTGCGTACGAGCTGACGGCGACGCGTTCCTGCGGGCCGTAGTAGGTCGGGAAGTGCGACTCGATTTCGGCGATGTACGCGAGCGTAAGATCAAGCGCAGACGACGGCACGCTGTAACCGGCATCGCGAGCGAGGACCAGCGCATGTGTGGCCTGCACGGTGAGGAACGGGTCGACCTCGTCGTACCTTCGCCAGTAGGGGAAGCCGCCGTCATCGTTCTGCAGCGCAACCAGCGCAGCGATGTCGCTCTTCATCGACGTCACGATCTCCGCCGTGGTCGGCAAGCCCTCGGCGTCGAAGGCATCGAGCACACCGGCCAGCGCAGCGATGGCGATGATGCGCGAGGCATAGGCGTCGGTGCTGGTGTACGGGTAGTCGTGCATGTACAGCACGGCGTCGGTGAGCGCCTGCAGTGAGGTGCTCGAGGTGGAGATCTCGAGTCCACCAAAGTCCTTGATCACATCCGTGGGGGCCAACAGCGGTTGGTCGACGGCCCCATCATCGATCACGCCGTACGTCGCGAACGCTTCGGCGGTCGCCGGCGTGTAGACCGGCAGTTCGACCGTCGCCGAGTCGGCGAGGTCGTCGCTCACCGCCGTCACGCGGACCCCGGCGGTGCCGACCTGCGCGGTTTTCACCGGGAAGCGGACTTCGATGCGGTCGTTGGCGGGCACCGTCACCTGCATGCCGGCAGGGCCGACCAGCGTGAGGTTCGACGTCTGCAACACGACGTCGACGGCCAACGGGGCGTCGGTCTGGTTCTGCAACACGACGGGCAGCTCGAACGCATCGCCGAAGTTGGCGAAACGAGGGGCCGACGGCCGCACCGCCAGCGGCAGGCGAGCGGTGATGTTGCTCTCGGTACTGCCGAATCGATCGGCGCCACTGACTGCAACGACCATCACCCGGTAGCGGGTGAGGTTGTCGGGCAGTGTCACGTCGACGGTGGCCGTTCCATCAGCGGCGGTCACGACCGTCGGGTTGAACAGTGCCAGCGCATCGAAGTTGGAGCGCACATCGACGGGATTCACGCCGCCGGTCGCCGCAAACTTTTGGCCACCACCAGCAGCTTGGTCGTCAGGGCCGGTGCTGGCGGTGGGCCACGCGTTGTCGCCGGCCGCGGTGGTTTCCGAGGCGGCCGCAGTGTCTGCGGTGGCCGGCGCGGTGCTCGCTGGTGCCGATGTGTCGCCGCGCAAACGTGCGGGATCTTGCAAACGAATCTGCTGGCGTCCGTACAGCGCGTTGAGCCAGTCGTAGCCGGGGGCGTAGAACACACTCAGCGGATCGGCGAGGGTGTAGTCGGAGAGCGCCAACACGGCTTCGTCGACGACGACCACCGCGAACTCAGCACCCTGCACCGGGGCACCGTTGGCGTCCTTCACCGACACGTCGATGCTGGTCGCCTCGCCCGGTACCAGCTCGGTCTCACGTGGCGTCGCAGTCACATCCAGCATGCGTGACACGGGAGGTACCGACAGGACCATGGAGCCCACCGCGTACGCGGGGCGCTGCGGCACATCGGTCGCGACGCTGCCGTCGTCGTTCGTCCGCGTGGCCGCACCGACGACCTCCAGGTTCAGCGACAGCTGCGGCACATCGGCTTCGGTGATCGGCACCTCCACCACCGCGCTGCCCTCGACCAGTTGGAAGCGGATCGTGTCGCGGATGCCGTTGCGACTCACCGTCACCAGTCCCTCGCCAGTGGCGAACGGGGCCTGCACCAACAGCGCTGCTGTGTCGCCGACTGCGTACGTCTCCTGTGAGGGCACGACCGTCAACACCTGCTGATCGACACCACGCGTCGGCTGGCTCTCGGCGCCACTGACCCAGGCGGTCGTCTCCGTGCGATTGCGGCCGCCGTGTTCGTCGGTGACCACCGCCGTCACCTTGTACTGCCCGCCGACCGCTGTCTCGAACTCACACGTCGTGGCCGCCGGGCCTGATGTCACGGTGCAGGTCTGCGGGTCGAGAATCGTCTCTGTCCACACGCCGTCGATGTACTTCGACTCGACGCGACCGGCAATGACATCGACCGAGACACCACTGAGCACGTCGCCATCGATGCCGGTGACGATCGCTTCGATCTCCAACGGGTCGCCCTGGCGCACGAATGGTCTCGTCGCGCGCAGACCGACGTAACGGTCAGCCGCGTGTACCAACAGGTCGGTGGACGACGACCATGCCTGACGGTTGACGTCGGTGATGGTGGCCTGGGCGCTGATCGCCACCGGCAGGTCGGGCAAGGTGCCGTCAGTACCTTCGAAGTCGATGTTCAGGTAGTGCGTACCCGAGCCATCGGTGGTGCCGTGATACTCCTTCACGGTCGTATCCGTCGAGGGCCCGCAGCACGGGCCGACGTCGCTGCGGTAGTAGTTGGCGCCATAGAAGTCGTTGCCGGCGTACCACCACGGAATCCAGATGCCGAACGTGAACCTGTCCCAACCAGGCGGCGAGTAGGTGGTGGGCGTGGTACTGACCGACCAATCGGTGTCGGCATTCGCCAGTGGGCCACCCGCGTAGTACTTGCCGTTGGCGGCAAGCGTGGCAGGGCGAGTGCTGAGGGACGGCTGCGTGCTTTCGGGCCGGGTGGTCACCTCGAATTCGGGGCGGCGATACTCCTGAATCTGGAACTGATGCCAGTAGCCGGCATCAGTCAGACCCGGCTCGTCCTTCAGGGTCAACGAGAGCGATGCGGGGCCGACGCTGGCGGTCGCAGGGAGCGTCAGCTCGAGGTCGAACCCACCCAGTGCTCCGAGAGGAGCATCGCCCTGGAGCAATTCGACACCGTACGAATCGCTGACAAGGTAGTGGACGGTTGCGTCGGCGCCGAGGGCCTTCAGCTGGGCGCCACCGCTCGTGGTGAGCCGACGAATCCAACCCTTGACCCGCATCGTTTCACCGGGCCGATACACCTGGCGATCGTCGAACACGTACCAGCGCGATTCGTCGCCGACAGTTTGCCGGGTCGACTGCAACCCTGCGATCGCTGAGTCGTCACCACGACTCGCGACCAGTACCGAGCCGAATGGTGTGGATGGCGGCAGCGGCAGGTCGAAGGTGGCCAGACCGTCTGCATCGGTGTCACCGGCCGCATCGCCATCCAGGGTGAGCGCAACGTCAGCGAGTGGCCGACCGGTGCGGAGGTCTGTTGCCCATGCGACGGAGCGCGTCGCATCGGAAAGCGCGTCCAGTCCGATCTGCGTGCTCTGCACCCAGGTGAGCGCAGGACGGTTCTGCCAATAGTCGTTCGAATTCGGCGAGACGGCGGGCACCGGCTCGACCAGCACGATGACGTGGCCAGGCTTGCCGACGAGAATGTCGGTGAGGTCGATGGGCGTATCCAGCGTGACGTTCTCGTCACCCTTCGGCTTGATAGTCTCGTCCGACAACACATCCCACGTGGGGTCCTTGCGATCCTCGTTGTCGAGCCCGTACAGGTAGTCGAGGTAGTCCTTGAAGTTGGCAGGGTCGGCGGCAAACACACGCACACGCAGCTGGTCGTGGCCCACCGTCAACAGCGATAGCTGCTGATCGTCGAGGAACGGGTCGAGGGTGGTGATCTGGTCGTACTGCTGGATGCTGGGCAGCGCCGAGCCGACCTCGATGGCGACGTCGGTGTCCTTGCCCAGCGTCTGCCCGTAGACGTCGGTGAACGAGCCGGGGACAGTGACGGTGTACGTGGTGTTCGGCTGCGTGGCACCCTGAATCACCAGGGACGTGTAGTTGATGCTGACGGAGAGCCCCGCGAGTTCGGGCGAGACCTTGACCGCACCGGAGTCGCTGGCGTCGAGGTCGAGCACGTTGCTGAACTCGACGTACAGCTGGCTGCCTGGTGGGCACTGGTTGTCATACGCACACGACGAACGAACAACCTTCAGCGCGGCGTACGTGCGGCCCGAGAAGGTCTGCGGTGTGGCGGTTGTTGTCGGCCCTTCCGCCGACGGCGTGTCGGGGCCAACCGTGATGGCCAGCGAGGTGTCGACGGGAAGCTGGTTCACCGGACGGAATGCAAGCCAACGCCCATCTTGCGCGCCCGAGCTCGTTGCCGCCGCGCTGTCGTCGGCGGCGATCTCGTCTGCTGTGGCAAGCCGAACGGCGACATCGTCGTCGTCGGCTTCGAGCCGAATCGTCGCCAACACAGCGGCTGGGTCTATGCGCTGATCGAACTCGACCACGAAGATCTGTTCGCGGAGAATCTGATCCCCCTGCGGCGACAGCATCACCACCGTCGGCGGCGGTGTCGTGAAAACGAACGATTGCCCCTTCGCCAGTGCGCCACCCGTTGCGGATTTCGTACCGGCCGGCACCGTGACCGAGAAGGTCGTGGCCATCGGCAGCCGGTCGAACGCATCGCTGGCCGCGTCGAAACGCAAGGTGCGAGTGCCGATCCACTGCCAGGTCCCTGCAATGTCCGGCAAGATGGTCACCGGCACGTCGAGCGCGTTCACCTGGCTGACCGTGCCGACGGGCACCATCGGCTGGTTGAAGGTGATGGACACGTACGGCGCGATCGGAACATCGCCTTCGGGTTGCACGCGCAGCACTTTCAGCGGCCCGTTGTCGACCGGTACCACGGGGGTGGTGTCCACCGGTGGAAAGGCTTCGACGACGGTGTTACCGGTGCGCGGTGGCGGCGTCGACTGGACCGGCCAATTGAAGTCGGGCTGCTGCACTTCGGCGCCCAGCCACTCCGGCAGGCGAGCGATGATCTCGTTGATGCGCTGCTGGTCGAGTTCGGCACCATCGACCACGGGTGTCGGCGTCGGCGGCGCCGCCTGCGCCTCGCCCTCGGAGAGCCGCAACCCGAACAAGCGAGGAGCAACGCCATCGCCAGAAGGCTGGTCGGGGTTGGTCACAGGGGTGAACTGTGTGCCCTCGCCGGGCGTCGACGTAGTGGCACTGCCGCCGTCACCACTGCACGCGGCAGCGACCAGACCCATCGCTACGAGAATCGCCGCCACCCGCCGTGTCGTTCGCTGTGATCGTGTCGTTCGCTGTGCCATCTTGTTCTCCCTCACCCCACGCAGAACTACTGCCCGTTGGACGCCGCCGGCAAGCAATTGGTTCCAGCCAAGACCGTATTCGTTGTGATGACTACGCTGCGCCGAATGGTGTCACTACGAAAGATCATTGCCGTTGGCGCGCTCTTCGGGCTGCTCGCTGCGTGCAACGACGACAAGAGCAGTACCGACGCAACCGATGCACCCACCACCGCGGCACCGGCCGAGACAGTCGCGGAGACGACGGTCGCCCCCGAGACAACCGTCCCCGACACGACGCCCGAGGAGGCCACCTCCGCCGACCCCGTTTGGGAGACGATCGTCGCGCCAGCCGACTGCATGTGTGGCGACGGCAGCGAGTTCTCCTACTTCGTCCACAAGGCCAACCCTGAGAAGGTGATGTTCTTCCTCGAGGGTGGTGGCGCCTGCTTCAGCGCCGAGACCTGCGACCCGGCCAACCCCGCGTACAAGACCGAGGTTGGTGGCGGCGCCGGCAGCGATGGCATCTTCGAGTTCGACAACCCACTCAACCCGTTTGCCGACTACTCGATCGTGTACGTGCCGTATTGCACGGGAGACGTGCACGTCGGCAACACCACACATGACTACGGCAACGGTGTGGTGGTGCACCACAACGGCTACGTCAACGGCACTACCGCGCTCGATAGGTTGGCGGAACTGTTTCCCGACGCCGCCGAGCTGGTCGTGACGGGCGAGAGCGCAGGCTCGGTACCGACGCCGCTGTTCGCCGGCCTCGCTGCCGACCTACTGCCCGACGCGCGCATCACCGTTCTGGGCGACGGGTCAGGCGCATACCCCGACATCCCTGGTATCAACGCCGTGATCGGCGATGCCTGGGGAACTATGAATGCCGTGCCCGATTGGCCGACCAACGCGGATGTCACCGTCGAGAACTGGAGCCTGCCCGGCCTGTACGTGCGGGCCGGCAACCATGCACCGAGCATCACGTTCGCCCGCCACGACTACGCCTTCGACCAGACACAGCAATACTTTGCGGCGCTCGCCGGTATCCCGGCTGACAACCTGGTCTCGCTCATCGATCTGAACGAAACTCAGATCGAGGCGGCCGGCGTCACCCTGTGGTCGTTCATCAGCCCCGGCGACAGCCATACCGTCCTGGGCAAGCCCGACTTCTACACCGAAGAGGTCGACGGCACATCGCTGTTGAAGTGGGTGATCACCCTTGTCGGCGGCGACACCGTCGCCGACGTGCACTGCACCGTGTGCACCACATGAGGCAGCGACGTGGCGTGTCACACGGCGGCGAGCGCTGCAGCGAAGTCGATGACCACCGCGTTCGCATCCTCCGCCAGCACCTTCGCCGGCAGCTGCGCACCGGGGTACAGCAGCGGGATGGCGTCGGTCAGCACCGCGTTGCCGATCTGCACCTGGTACGGCTTGCCGCCGACAAGCAGCACGGTGAGGATGAAGGCGTAGATCGGCAGGCCTGCAGCGCTGGTCATGCCCATGTCCTGGAACGAGGCAACAGCGACCTTGCAGTCGAGGCCGCTGGCGAGCACATCGGCGGCCGAGTTGCCCGGTTTGCTGTGCGGCGCACGCACGGTGGGGGCCGAGGTGTCGAAGTCAATGGCGATCTGGGTGGGGTCGTTGGGGCTCACCTTGACGGCAACGGTGGTCTGGCCGGGCTGCACCTGAGCGATCGTCCACGCAGGCATCTTCTGCTTGCACACGGCCAGGTAGCGCTCGGTGTCGTCGAGTGCGACTTCGACGGTGATACGGCAGACGTACTGCTCGATGGTGCCGATGGTGATCGATGAGCCAGTGAGCTCGACGTTGGTGATGATGCCGCGACCGAGGCGTGCGCCGGCGATCTCGGTGCTGCCGGTGACCAGGTTGGTGGCTTCCTTGAGCTTGCTGAACAGACCCATGATGTTGCTCCTCGCGTAGCGAGGCGGCTGGCCTCGTTCGTTGTTGACATCAGTGGACCACGACGGGCCGGGGCTGGTCCTGAGTAGCCCCTACTCATTTCCCCCACCACTACGCTCGGCCGCATGAGCGCGCTCGAACACATCGTGGTCCTGGGGGCGTCGCTGGCTGGACTGCGTGCCAGCGAAACGTTGCGCCAGGAAGGTTTCACCGGCGAGATCACTCTCATCGGCGCAGAGCAGGAGATTCCCTACGACCGACCGCCGCTGTCGAAAAAACTGTTGGCCGGCGACTGGAAGCCCGATCGCATCCGCCTGCGCAAGGACGAAGACTTCGAGTCGTTGGGCCTCACCTTGCGGTTGGGTGTGCGGGCAGTTGCGCTTGACACGTCTACCCACACGGTGTCGCTCGACGACGGCTCGACGGTCACCTATGACGGATTGATCATTGCGACCGGCGCGTCGCCGCGCAGGTTGCCTGATCAGCCTTCATTGCGCGGTGTTGTCGAACTGCGCACGCTGTCGGACGCAGTCGCTCTGCGGGATCTGACTGCTGATGGCACAGCTCGTGTCACCGTGATCGGCGCTGGTTTCATCGGGTTGGAGGTCGCGGCAACAGTGCGCGCGCGAGGTTGTGAGGTCACCGTGTTGGAGGGCGCACCCTCGCCGCTGATCCGGGGGTTGGGCGTGGAGATGGGCGCGGCCGTCGCCAGCGTTCACGTGCGCAACGGCGTTGCGCTGCGCTGCGGGGTCCAGGTTGCGGGCATCGAGGGCGCCGACGGGCAGGTCACCGGCGTTCGACTTGCTGACGGGACTGTGGTTGCGAGTGATGTCGTACTCGTCGGGGTGGGCGTCGCGCCCAACACCGACTGGTTGGCCGATAGTGGCCTGACTGTCCGCGACGGCATTGTCTGCGATGCGAACCTGTGCGTGGGTGTGCCTGGTGTCTATGCAGCAGGCGACTGTGCTCGCTGGCCGAATGCGGTGTTCGCCGGGTTCGATGATGAAGAGATGCGCGTCGAGCACTGGACCAACGCCGCCGAGCAAGGTGCCGCCGCCGCCAAGAACCTGTTGGCGGCGGCCGGACACGGAGAGCTGGTGGTCGAAGCGTTCGTCTCGGTCCCGTTCTTCTGGAGCGACCAGTTCGACAGCCGTATTCAGTTCGTCGGCCGTGCCCATGGTGACGACGAGGTGCACGTGTTCGCGGGCAGCACCGACGGGGCCTTCGCTGCGCTGTACGGCTATCAGGGCCGATTGCGCGGTGTGCTCGGCGTCAGTAAGCCAAAGATGGTCATGCCGTTCCGCAGCTTGCTCGCCGCTGGAGCCTCGTGGGAAGAAGCCCTCGCCAAGGCAGAGGCCCTCACCGTACCTGCGTGAGCCAGGTGGGCGTACGCTACGAACATGAAGTCGTCACTGGCCACCGTCATCGGTTGGGTCATCGTTGCACTCATCGCGTTCTGGGCCTTCGGGTTCATCATCGGCACGTTGCGTTGGCTGCTACGCAGCGTCCTCATCTTCGGGCTGCTCATCGGGCTGTTGCTGGCGTATCTCGCACTCAAGGACCCACCCAAGGTGGAGTGACATACAGCACAGAAAGCTGAGTCGATTGCAATCAAGTTTCGTGACGCTACGTTGTACGCATGTCTGAGACTGCAACTCGCCCCGTCACCCTCCTCCCCATCCTCCGGCTTCCCTCTGTGGTGCTGCCCGGTACCGTCGTGACCATCTTGCTCGACCACGACGCCGCCCGCGCCGCTGTGCAAGCCGCTGGTCGCGGCGATGGTCGGCTGGTCCTGCTAGCCGACGACGGCTCCACCGACATCGGCGTCGTCGCCCGGGTGCCCAACACGGCCACACTCCCGACCGGCGAGCAAGCAGCCATCGTGCAAGCCGAGCGTCGCGCCCGGCTCGTCACGATGCACGGCAGCGAGCGCGGCACCGATCACGCCGACGTGGATCTGATCGCCGACACCCGCCCGACGCCCCGAATGGAAGCTGCAACTCGCGAACTGCGGGTGGTGTTGGAGGAGATCGCCAAGTTGCGCCAGAGCCGCCGGCTGCCCGAGATCCTGCGGACCATCAGCGAAGCCGGCGCGCTGGCCGATGCGGTCACCACCTGGAGCGAGGCCGACGATGAGCGCCGCGCGGTGGTTCTGCACACGGTTGATGTCGAGCAACGCGTCGCGCTGCTCACCGAGTGGGCACGCCAGCACATCGCCGAACTTCAGGTCAGCGCGCAGATTCGTGCCGACGTCACCGAAGGCGTCGACAAGCAACAGCGCGAGTACCTGCTGCGCCAGCAGATGACCGCCATCCGCAAGGAGCTGGGCGAAGGCGACGACGACGGGGTCGGCGAGTACCGCACCAAGCTCGACGAGCTGCGCGCCGATCTGACGGACAAGACGGCCACCTTCGTGGAGAAGGAGATCGAGCGGCTCGAACGGATGAGCCAGCAGTCGCCCGAACACGGCTGGGTGCGCACATGGCTGGACCGCGTTTTCGAAATGCCGTGGGCAACCCGCACGCCGGACCAGTTGGAACTGGACACTGCGCGTGAGCAGCTCGACGCCGACCACCACGGTCTCGACGACGTCAAGGACCGCATCGTCGAGTTCCTGGCAGTTCGTAAGTTGCGTGCCGAGCGCGGCGTGGCAGACACCGACGGTCGTGCTGCCGGCACGGTGATGACCCTGATCGGCCCTCCCGGTGTCGGCAAGACCAGCCTCGGCGAGTCGATCGCGAAGGCGATGGGTCGCAACTTCGTGCGGGTGTCACTGGGTGGCGTGCGCGACGAGGCAGAGATCCGTGGCCACCGTCGCACATACGTGGGCAGCCAACCCGGCCGCATCGTGCGCGCAATCATCGAGGCCGGTTCCATGAACCCGGTCGTACTGCTCGACGAGGTCGACAAAGTCAGCCCCGGCGGGTGGGGTGGCGACCCCACGGCCGCGCTGTTGGAAGTGCTCGACCCTGCGCAGAACCACACGTTCCGTGATCACTACCTGGAACTCGAGCTCGACCTTTCACAGGTCGTGTTCATTGCCACCGCCAACGTGGCGGACACCATTCCAGTGCCTCTGCTCGACCGCATGGACCTCATCCGCCTCGATGGGTACACCGAGGAGGAGAAGGTGTTCATCGCGCAGCGCTACCTGCTGCCACGCCAGCTCTCCCGCGCCGGCCTCACCGCCGATGAAGTGGTGGTGCACGACGACGCGATTCGCACCACCATCAGCGGCTACACCCGCGAGGCCGGTGTGCGCTCCCTGGAGCGTGAACTGGGCAAGCTGACCCGCAAGATTGCAGCGAAGGTGGCCACCGCCAAGCAGTCGCCGCCCGTCAACGTTGGTACTGCCGATGTTCGCGAGTGGCTGGGCCGAGCGAAGGTCGACGACTCGATTCCGGAACGCACCAACGTGCCCGGTATCGCTACCGGCCTTGCCGTCACAGGTGCCGGCGGCGACGTCCTGTTCATCGAAACGACGGCGTTCGAACTGGCGCAGGACGGCGAGCCGACGCTCACCCTCACCGGTCAGCTGGGCGACGTGATGAAGGAAAGCGCACACATCGCGTTGTCGTATGTGCGCTCGCACGCAGCAGAGCTGGGCGTCGACCCGGCGACGATGGCCAAGCGCGTGCACGTGCACGTGCCTGCGGGTGCCGTTCCCAAGGACGGCCCCTCCGCGGGCGTGACGATGACCACCGCGCTGGTCAGCCTGCTCACCGGCAAGCTGGTCAAGCCCACGCTGGGCATGACCGGCGAGATCACCTTGCAGGGCAAGGTGCTGCCGATTGGCGGCGTCAAGCAAAAGGTGCTCGCGGCACACAGAGCTGGGCTGACAGAAGTCGTGCTGCCCAAGCGCAACGGGCCCGACCTGGAAGACGTGCCGGAAAACGTGCGCGAGCGAATGACGTTCCACCTGGCCGACACCTACGCCGACGTGTTGGCAGTCGCCTTCGCCTGATCGCGGCGAGCCGGTCGCTGTGACCAACTACGAACACGATCGTCGACTGTAGCGACGGGGGCCAGCAGCGGATAACACTGGTGCCATGGCCCGACGCGCAACAACCGCATTCGTGATCCTCGGGCTACTACAGGTCGCCGGCTGCGGTGGCACGGCGCCTCGCAATTCGCTGCAGCCGACGGCAATCAACGTCATCGAACCTGCCGCCGCCACGGCGCCTGTTCAGCGACTGGCATTCGCGGCACTGCGCTATCGCACCGCCATCTTTCCGGGCGCGACGTCGACCACTGTCACCTATGGATCGGCGCCCGGCTTCAACACCAACACGCCCGTCACCCTGCAACTCGATCTCTATCGACCGACTGGCGACGTAGCCACCAACCGACCGTTGCTCGTGTGGATTCATGGCGGCGCGTTCCTCTATGGCAACCGCAGTGAGATGACGGCAGTTTCGAAGGCGTACGCGCGGCTCGGGTACGTCACCGCCTCCATCTCGTACCGGCTCGACCCCGGCAACCACTGCCTGCAGGTACAGGCTGGCCTGTACTCAGGGGCCGAGCAGGTCGCCGAACGCGCCCGCTGCGAGAAGGCAATTCTCGGCGCCCGCGACGACGCCGCGATGGCGATCGCGTGGCTGCGCTCACACGCGGCGACGTACGGCATCGACCCCACGCGAGTTGCGGTCGGCGGCAGCTCCGCCGGCGCGATCACGGCCATCCATGTCGGTCAGACGCTCAACACTCCCGGCGCTCCGCCACCCGCCGCCTCACAGGTCTCGGCGGTGCTCGCGATGTCGGGTTGCAACTACGTCGAGAACTCCATCGATGCGTTCGACGCGCCCATCGCAGTGTCGGCCAGCGGCGGGGATCCGCTGGTGCCGTTCACCTGTTCGGTCGCGACGGTGAACGCCGCCGAGGCCGTTGGAACTCCCGTCGTGCGCAACTTCTACGAGCAAGAAGGTGCACATGCACAAGCCCTGTACGTTCAGCACCAAGCCGAGATCGATCGATCATGGCGCCTCTTCCTCATCGATCATTTGGGTTTGCCATGACGAACGACAGCATGACGAACTTTGCCAGTGACTTTACTCGCGACGGCGCCGTCTGCGTGCGTGGGCTGGTTGCGCCGGATCTCTTACAGCGCGTCACCGAGGCCGTCGAGGCGAACCGCGCAGACCCCAGCGATCTGGCGCAGGTGGCCAGCCAGAGCGACGACCCGGGCCGCTTCCTCGAAGACTTCTGCAACTGGCAGCGCTTTCCCGCCTATCTCGAACTCGCGAACGCGACCGCCGCCACTGCACAGGCGCTGATGGGTTCGAAGACCGTGCGGCTCTACCACGACCATCTGCTGGTGAAGGAGGCCGGCACCCGCCAGCCCACGCCGTGGCACCAGGACCAGCCGTACTACGACGTCGACGGTCGCGATGTCATCAGCATGTGGCTGCCGGTGGACCCGGTACCGCGCGCCAGCACACTCGAGTTCGTGGCCGGCACCCACCTCGGCCCATGGCTGATGCCGCGCACCTTCATGCAGCGCGAGGCCAAATGGTTCGAGGAAGGCTCACTGCAGGACGTGCCCGATGTGCAGGCCGACCGCGATGCGTTTCCGATTCTCGGGTGGGAGTTGCAACCGGGCGATGCAGTCTTCTTTCATGCGCTCACGCTGCATGCCTCACAGGGCGCGGCCGGGCTACGCCGCGTCGTGTCGATTCGCTTCTTGGGTGACGACGCCACCCGCATCGAACGCAGGTGGCGCTGCAGCCCACCGATTCCCGCCGATGCCACGTTTCCGGATGTGCTGACGAACCAGACCAGATAAGTAGTCAGCTACTCATGACAGCCGGGGGTGAGCGGCGCACAGTGTGCGCATGTCGTATCAACCGCCTTTCCCGCCCGGTGACAATCGCCCGCGCTCGACGCCGATTCCCAGCGATGCCTTCATCGCCGCTCCGATGCAGGAGCCCGTACCGCCGACCGTCGGAGCGTTCCTTGGCGGACAGGTGCCGACTCAGCCCCCAGCCTTCGTCGCACCCAGACGACGACGGCATTGGGGCCCCACCATCGTCACCTTGTTCATCGTTGGGGCAGTTGTGGTCGGCGTCGGGGCCGCCGTCATCGGGGTCATGAGGGCGAAGGAGTCCGTCGACACAGCGATACAGCAGAGCAACGAGCTCTCCGATCCGAACCTGTCGAACAATGACCGCACTGCACTCGGCCTGACAGGCAACGAGCAGACGATGTTCCAGGGGGGCGCCCCCGGCGCGCTCGCCGCCGCGTTCGACACGGCTATCCCAGGCGAGCCGACGATGTTCCTGGACATGCTGCTCTATCCCGACTACGCGTTCGCTACCGCGCAGAACAGCACACTGCCGGACCACTTCGATGAGTACGGCTGGCGAACCGGACGGATCGGGTCACCATCACCGAAGCAGAACGATGCGGAGGCGGCCAACGCTGTCTTCTCCATCGACCAGGTGAACTGGGCAGGTTTGAGTTCGCTCGTGGCGGACGCCGTGAACGTGGCCAATGTCGAGCAGGGCGCAGTGACGCACGTGTCGGTCGGTCGCAATACGTTCTCGCCCGATCTGGCAGTCGTCATTCGCGTGTACGTCAGCGGTCCGCGCAGCAGCGCATACATCGAGGCTGACGCAAACGGCACCGTCATCGCCGTTCACTAAGCTGGCGGCATGACAGCGTCGTCGCATCTTTCCAACGTGTGGTTCTCCGTGACTCCTCTGCAGGTGTCGCACGGTCAGGGTTGCTGGGTCACCACCACCAGCGGCGAGGAGTACCTCGACTTTGCCGCCGGCATTGCGGTCAACTCCACCGGCCACGCACACCCAGCGGTGGCCGCAGCCATCGGCGCGCAGGCGCAGCGGTTCATTCACGCTCAGGTCAACGTGTACAAGCACGACCTGCTCGAGCCGTTGGCAGCCAAGTTGGCCGAGCTCTCGCCGGGGGCCATCGACACGTTCTTCTTCGCCAACTCCGGCGCCGAGATCACCGAGGGCGCCATCAAGTTGGCCAAGCAGGCAACCAAGCGGCCGCACACCATCGTGTTCGCCGGCAGCTTCCACGGTCGCACGCACATGGCGATGGCGATGACCACCTCCAAGACCGGCTACCGCGCTGGCCATGCGCCGCTTCCGTCGGGTGTTTTCGCCGCCCCCTACCCGGACCCGATGGCACCCGACCAGGACGCCGAAGTTGCCAAGGCGCTCTACGGCTTCGACCACCTGTTGAAGAGCATGACCGCGCCTGAAGAGACGGCTGCCGTCATCCTCGAACCCGTGCTTGGTGAGGGCGGCTACATCCCGGCGCCCACCGCATTCATCCACGGCATCGTCGAGCGCTGCCGTCAGCACGGCATCCTCTTCATCGCCGACGAAGTGCAGTCCGGTTTCGGCCGCACCGGCAAGATGTTCGCCGTTGAGCACTACGGCATCGAGCCCGACATCATCTGCATGGCCAAGGGCATTGCCAGCGGCTTCCCCTTCGCCGCGCTGGGCACCAGCCGCGAGCTCGACAACAAGTGGCCCACCGGCAGCCACGGTGGCACCTATGGCGGCAACGCCATGGGTTGCGCGGCCGCGCTGGCCACCATCGAGATCATGGAGGACCCTGCTTTCCTCGCCAACGTCAACGCCCGCGGCACGCAACTGCAGGCCGGCATCCGTGAGCTACAGCAAGAGCACAGCACCATCACCGACGTGCGCGGGTTGGGCCTGATGGTGGGTACCGAGTTCGACGATGCTGCCCGCGTCAGCGGGATCATCAAGCACTGCCTGGAGGAGGGCCACCTCATCTTGATGAATGCCGGCACTTACGGGCGCACCCTGCGCTGGATGCCACCGCTGGTGGTCAACGAGCGCGAGATCGACCTCGCGCTTGCGGCCTTCGGCGCTGCCCTCAAGGCCACCGCCTAAATGCCCCGGCTCGACGCCGAGCGCATCGAGCTCTGGCGTCAGTTCGGTGCCGTCTCGGTCGCGCTGCAACGCCGACTCGACCAAGTCTTGATCGAAGTGCACGATCTGCCACTCACCTGGTTCGACGCGCTCACCGACATCCGCGCCGCTGGTGGATCCATCCGCGTCCACGAGCTCTGTGAGGTATTGGGCGAGGTTCCCAGCAGCTTCTCGCGTCGGCTCGACCGGATGGAGGACGCCGGGTTCGTGCTCCGCAAACACACACCACAGCCCGACGACCGGCGCGCCGTGACTGTGTCACTCACCGCCGATGGTCGTGCGGAGTGGCGCGACGCCAACATCACATACCGGCGCTTCGTACAGGAGTACTTCGCCAAGAAGCTGACCGATACCGACATCGCTGCCCTGCAACGCATCTGTTCGAAGCTGGCCTAGAGCCCGGCTACACCGTCTCCATCCGTGCACGCAGCACGTTGAAGACCGTGCCGTCCATTCGCAGCGAGTCGTCGGATTCATAGCGGCTGCGCAGCTCGCCAAATCGCGTTTCGGGCGCTACGGTCAGCGCCGCCACTTCGTCGAACAGCTACAGTTGCGCCTCATTGGGTGAGGTGCCCGGCTCCCACCCTTCTCCCCACACATCCCACGGCACATCTCGACCTTGTTCAGCGAGGCGAGGTCCAGGCGCAGGTTGCCCGCAATCCAGTGCGCCCCGTGCTCGTTGACCGCCGACAGCCTGCAACGGCCTTCATCCATCTCACCGCGCCGCCATGCCTGCCACGCGTGACCGGCCGTGACGAACTGTTGAGGGGTGACGTAGAACGGGTCGTCGATGAGCTTCAGCATCGGCAGCCACACGTCGTCGAGCTGCGCGTCCACCATCTGCCACCGCGACTCGGCGGCGTTCCAATACTCCGCGACCCAGTGGTCCTCGAAACCCGGGCCGGAAGTATGCGCCAAACCCGCACCGGGCGCGGGCCGGTACACCGGCTGCACGCAGCAACGCAACGGTGAGGCGGCTGTACGCATGGCAGCGCGCGCCGACACGGTTGGCCGCTGGTCGCGGCTCATTGAGTGGGCGGTCATCGACGGCCAGTGCGATCGCCAGTGTGTCGCGCTCGTGGATAGTTTCGGCTTGTACAGACGACAGCTGAGCGCCGTACAACGATTCGGCGAACAGGTCGTAGACCAATATTCCCTGCACCGTTGCCACGACGTCACGGATGTCGCCGGTGTTGCTGTCGATGTCGTCGTCCAGCGTGGTGAAGCGGCCGGGCGCGGCATAGAAGTCGAGCGATTCCGGATCCATACGTCGACCCTGACACATCCGTCGAGGCACCCTGCTCAGGGTTCAGCTGGCAGGTTGAAGACGCCGGGTGAAGAACGCCAAGATCTCGTCGCGCGCCGCAATTGTCGGCTCCCCAACCTCGTCGATGAGCTGGGTGGTGACCACGCTGTGCGGCACGCCCGTCCAGCCTCCGGGCGCAGCTGCCGAGTCCGGAAGCGTGCGCGCCAGGAGACGGTCGCCAAGGGCACGGTCGAACGACCCGAAGCGCTCCGCCTTGCAGTAGCTGTCGCCGGCGAAGCGGTAGGCCAACACGGTGAGGTCCTCATCGACGAGGCGGCGTCTGATGGTGACCATGTCTGCATCGAGGATGCCAGTGCTGGCCGCGTCGTCGAAGGGCAGCGAAGGTTGCGACATCACCGGCGCCAGCATCGACGGTTCCAGCATCATGCCCAGCGCGAAGTTGCCGGTGAAACACATGCCGATGGCACCCACGCCCGGGCCGCCGCACTCCGTGTGCGCGTGTGCCGACAGTTGCCGCAGCCAGGTGACCATCGGGCTCGGGCGGCCCTCCGCGAACGAGGTGAACTCGCGACGCACGCACGGCAGCCCGAACGACTCCGTCGCGATCTCCATCGTGGGCACCGCGCCGTCGGGCCCGAACAGGCTGGGCATCCACACCGTGAAGCCGGCATCACGGACCCACCGCGCGAAGCGAGCGACGTACGGGGTGATACATGGCATCTCAGTGATCACGATGACCGCCGGGCCTGAACCCGCGACATACACCGACTTGGTTGCGTCGTCGTTGTCGCCGAAGGTCATCGCGCGCTTGACAAAGTCGTCGAGCGGGTCGAGCTGATCGAGTGGTTGGGTCATGAGTGCGCTCCCCTGTGCTGTTGAAGACGTCAGTGACGTTGGCCGAAGTCTTCCGCGTCAACGGATATGAATCGCAATCGGCCCCACGTGATCGTCGACTAGGGACCTTTGGCCCTACGGCGAGGGCCACGTCGCACCGATGATGTAGTTGAGTACAACGAGACTGCACCACGCTGTCGGAGGCGTCCTTCGGGGACTGCGAGGGCCGGCGCCCTCGCGGTCCGAGGAGGTTCAGGGCGATGACAGTGGTCAACAGGCCAGGTGACAAGGTGCAACGGTCGCCGCCGCTCGGCGTACATCTTGTGGACGCCACGGGCGGGCCGCTCGCCGGCGAAGGCCGTATGCGTCGGATACTGCCGTTCGCGGTTACGGCTGCTGCGAGCATGCTGGTTGCGGCGCCGTTCACGACGTGGACTCGACCGGGTCTCGCTGTTGTTTCGTCGCTCCTCGCCATCGTTGCGATCATCGGTTCGTTGATCGTTCCGTGGCATCGGCTTCCACGCTCTGCTCAGGTCACGGTGCCGTTCGTACTGCTGTTGGCAACGCTGTTGTTGGCGCGGTCGAGCGGAGAAGGGTTCGGTTCGCCGTTCTCAACGATGGCCATCTTGCCACTGCTGTGGTTGGCGATCTACGAGAGCGGCTACGCCGTGTCGCTGGCAGCGACGGTGGCGGGGCTGGGTCTTTGGCTCGCCACCCAGGGTGGAGGCGAGGGTGTTGTGCCCGCTGGAAACGCGGTCTCCGCGATTGTCTTGGCCATTTGCGGCGCTGGCATGGGAATCACGTTGCACGACCTTGTTGCCGATGCTCGACGGCTCGCTCGCTCGCTGCGCGCCAACCAGGCCGCTCTCGAGGACTCGGCGCTGGTCTTGAACTCCTTACCGGAGCGAGTCAGCAGATATCGCGTTGGCGATCATGTCGTCACCTTCTGTAATCGGGCATGGGCCGATCAGTACCACTTCGACGACCGTGCAATCGTCGGCCGTCCCTTGGACGAGTTCTTGTCCGAGGACGAACTGGAGGGTCTTCGTTCCCAGCTGGCCGTTCTGGGTCCGGACAACCCGATCTTGGAAGACCCAGTGGCGCGTGCCGCCGACAGCGCCTCTGGTCGTTGGCTGCAGTGGGTAGACCGGTACGTGGTCGGCGCCGATGGACCACAAGTGCTTTCCATCGGTCGCGACGTGACAGATCGGCACGAGGCGGAGCGGCTGTTGGCGGAGAGCGAAGCCCGGTTCCGTGATCTCGCCGACAAGTCGGCCGACGTGGTGTGGCGTTTCGTTCTCCAGCCGGTCCCGCATTTCGACTACATGAGCCCGTCGGTCGAGAAGATCCTCGGGTATCCCCCGTCGTACTTCGTCGGGGACTTCGGGCACATGTTGGACATCATCGATGTGGCAGAGGTCAAAGTGATCGAGGGTGCGCTGCGTGGTGAGTCGGAACTCGCGCGATTCGACTTCCACTTCCGCCACGCCAACGGCTCGACGGTGATCGGGGAGACGCATACCTCTGTCAACGGCGAAGGTTTGCAGGGTGTCAGCCGTGACGTGACCGAGCTGCGTCAGCTGCAGTCCGAATTGGCCGCGCTTGCTCTGCGTGATCCACTGACCGGATTGGCGAATCGGCGCCTGTTCGATGAACTGTTCGCCGCCAAGCTTGCACACGCGCAGCGCAATGGTCAGCCGTTGGCCGTCGCCTTTCTCGATCTCGATGGTTTCAAGAAGGTCAACGACACGTTCGGTCACAGCGCCGGCGACGTGGTGCTGCGCGAAACTGGTCATCGATTGGAAGCCATCGTTCGCGCCGCGGACACTGTCGCCCGGGTTGGCGGGGACGAGTTCGTGGTCGTGTACGAGCCGAACGACGTCGGCTCGGACAGCCGCATCGAACGCATCCACCAAGCGCTGTCAACCCCGATCAACATCAGTCCGACCGTTGTGGTCGAATGTCCAGCAAGCATCGGCATCGCAGACACGCGGATAGTCGGCTACAACCCCGCTGATCTGCTCGGCGCAGCCGACACAGCGATGTACGAAGCGAAACGGATGCGGTATTCGCGTATCGGTGGCCCGACGAGATGATCCACGATTGCCGGACAGCCCTGCCAGCAGGCTGCCGCAGCACAGCTCCGATTGAGCGCTAGGTGCCTTGCGCGGGCAGACTCTCCTCGAGTTCGCAGTCGCGAGGAGACCGCAATGTCCAACACCACCGCCGTCATCGTTGACGCCGTTCGCACACCACTGGGTCGTCGCAACGGCAAGCTGAAGGACTGGCACCCGGTGGATCTGGCCGGCGAGACGCTCACAGCATTGCAGGAACGCACGGGCATCGACCCTGGCCTCGTCGACGACGTCATCATGGGCTGCGTCATGCAGATCGGTGAGCAGGCTGTCAACATCGCTCGCAACGCGGTCCTCGCCGCCGGCTGGCCCGAGCACGTGCCCGGCACCACCATCGATCGCCAGTGCGGCAGCAGCCAGCAGGCCGCCCATTTCGCCGCGCAGGGTGTCATCGCCGGCGCCTATGACATCGTGGTTGCCGCCGGTGTGGAAGTGATGACGCGCGTGCCGATGGGCTCGTCGATGGCCGACGGCAAGTTCGGCTTTCCCTTCGGTCCGAAGGTCGGCGCCCGCTACGCCCCGGAGGGTGGCTTGGTCCCGCAGGGCATCTCCGCCGAAATGATCGCCGACAAGTGGGGCCTCACCCGCGACGACCTCGATTCGTTCGGCGTGCGTTCGCAGGAGTTCGCCCGCCGTGCCACCGACGAGGGCCGCTTCGCCCGCGAGATCCTGCCGCTGCTGGGTTCCGACGGTGCGATGATGACCACCGACGAAGGCTTGCGCGACACCACGCTCGAGTCGCTGGCCAAGCTGAAGCCGGCATTTCGCACGGAGGAGGACGGCGGGCGCGTCACCGCCGGCAACTCCTCGCAGATCACCGACGGTGCCTCCGCAATGCTGATCATGAGCGAGGCCAAGGCCAAGGAGCTCGGCCTCACACCGCGTGCCCGCTTCGTCAACTTCAGCCTCGCCGGCGACAACCCGCGCATGATGCTGACGGCACCCATCCCTGCCACGCACAAGGTGCTGGCTCGCGCCGGGCTGACCATCGACGACATGGATCTCACCGAGATCAATGAAGCGTTTGCCTGCGTCGTACTCGCGTGGGAGAAGGAACTGCACCCCAACATGGCAACGGTCAACGTCAACGGTGGCGCAATTGCGCTCGGCCACCCACTGGGCGCATCCGGTGCACGGCTGATGACCACGCTGCTCTGTGAGCTGGAACGCACCGGTGGCCGCTACGGCCTGCAGACCATGTGTGAGGGTGGCGGTATGGCCAACGCCACCATCATCGAACGCCTCGGCTGAGCCCTCACACTCGACGACAACTCTCACGACAACGACACGGGCAACCCTCAAGCACAGGGTCAGATAGCCTGACCGTGTGCCTGCGTTGTCGACCATCATCTGGGTGCTCGTTGGCCTCGGTGGGGGTTATGTCCTGTGGAAAAGTGGTATCGGCATGCTGCGCAGCTTCACCACACCAATGCCCGCGCCACCCCCCGCAGGTGAGATGCGCAGGATCAACGTCAGGTACCGCTGCACCATATGTGGCTTGGAGCTGAAGATGATGTTGGCCCCCGACGAGGACCCACCGCCACCGCGCCACTGCCTCGAAGACATGGTCATCGTGGCACCACTCTTCGAATAGGGTTACTCACAGTCTGTGGATAACCCTGTGATGTAATTACATCACTGTGAGTCGAACTCGGCTATTTCCACTTCGTGGCGGTGAACAGGCCGGCCAACATGAAGCACAGACCCACCAGCACCGGGGTGTTGGTGTTGTTGAACGAGGGAATCAGATACCGCGACAGGATGGCGAGCGCACCGAGGCCGATGAAAACGGCCATCATGATGGGCACCCACTTCGGGCTCTCATAGAACTCCTTGGGCGTCGGCGGCGTGTAGCGCGACGACTGGCCGATGGAGCTGTCGTGATGCGGTGCCTCTCTCGCCATCGACGTCACCTGACCGGGCTTGGTGCCCTTGGGTGTCACACGGCCAGTTGATTTGCGTTTCGGAGGAGCCACGGCGGGAGAGTCTAGGCCAACACATTCGACAACGGCTGGTCTCACCAGGCAGGCTGTCGTAGTGCCTCGCGTTCTCGTGATCGACAGCTACGACAGCTTCGTCTACAACCTTGTCCAGTACCTCGGCGAGCTCGGCGCCGAGCCCATCGTCGTGCGCAACGACCAGCTGACAGTCGACGAAGCACTGTCCTTGGAGCCCGACGGCGTGTTGCTCTCACCAGGCCCCGGACGCCCGGAGGACGCCGGCATCATCTGTGACGCGATCCCCGCCTTCGCCGCCGCTGGCATTCCTGTGCTCGGTGTCTGCCTGGGCCATCAGGCCATCGGCCACGCATACGGCGGCTCGGTGGTTCGTGCCCCGAACCTGATGCACGGGAAAACCTCCCCCATCGAGCACCAGGGCACGGGAGTCTTCGAAGGCTTGCCGTCGCCGCTGACCGCAACCCGCTATCACAGCCTGGTCATCGACCCGGCCACGATGCCGGCGTGCCTGGAAGTGACGGCAATGTGCGACGAGATCGTGATGGGTGTACGCCACCGCGAACTACCCATCGAAGGCGTGCAGTTCCACCCGGAGAGCATTCTCACCGGCGCCGGCCACGACCTACTACGCACCTTCTTGCGCCGCACCTGACCAGCACCGCAGCGCTGCGCAGTGCTACACCGTCGTGGTGGTCGGTGCGATTGTGGTCGTCGTCGTCGGTGCGGTCGTGGTCGTCGTTGTCGGAGCGATCGTGGTCGTCGTCGGCGGAATGGTCGTGGTGGTGGTCGCAACAACCACCACCTTGCCGACCTTGAGCTTGACGACCGTTCCCGGCGCGACGTCGGTACCGGAGGCGATGCTCTGCGTGATGACCTTGCCATCCTTGGGGTCGCCGGCCGGCACGTTCTGGTACGACACATCTGGCACCAAGCCGAGGCCGTTGAGCTTCGTGCGGGCAGCGGCCTCGGTGAGACCCTCGATCGGCGGCACCTTCACGGGTGCGGCGCCACTGGAGACGAACAGTGTGATCGGGCTGCCCTTTGGCACCAGCGCTGCGACTGCCGGGTCGGTGCGAACAGCGGTACCTGCAGCCACCGTGTCGCTTGCCTCAGGGTTCACCGAGACGACAAGGCCAGCGGTCTCCAGCGAGGTGCGCGCGTCGGCTTCGGAGAGGCCGCTCACCGGCGGTACCGCAACCTGATTGGCGCCAGCGGAGATGACCAGTGTGACCGTGTCGCCCTGGCGGACTTGCGTACCGGCCGGCGGATCGGTTTTTATGACCTTGCCGGCCTCGACGCCGGGGTTGTCCTCGGTGACGCTGGTCGGGTTGAGGACCAAGCCCTTGCTGTTCAGGTAGTCGATCGCTTCCTGCTGGGTCTTACCAGCCAGGTCGTCGAGCGCGAACGGGGTGCGAACCGGGACATAGAAGACGGTCACCGCCTGATCCCGCTGCACCGTGACGCCGGCGATGGGCTCCGTGCGGGTGATGGTGCCTTCGGGCCAGTCGGCAGGCGGCGCCGGATCGATCTGCGCCGGGTTGAGCTGCAGCCCCGCGTCGGTGAGGACGACACTGCCCTCTTCGAGTACAGCACCCTTGACGTCAGGCATCGCGAATTCGCTGGGCGCCTTGTCCTTCGACAACGCGTTGAACAGCACCAGCCCGCCGACAACCAGGGCGATGAGCGCAAGAAACCCGATGACCGCGTACATGCCGCCACGGCCTTCCGGCTGCTGCGGTTGCTGCACCAGCGCAGTGCGCGGGACCGCACCGGTACCGGCGGTACCGGGCATGGCGGTGGTACGCGGAAGGCCGACGGTGGCGGCGGGAACCGCAGTGCGCGCCATGGCGGTGGTGCCAGGGGCGGCACCCATTGCGCTCGCCAACGCCTGCACCGGCTCGCCGTTGCGGAAGCGGCGCAGGTCGTCGCGCACGGCTTCGGCGGTGGGGTAACGAATCTCCGGCTTCTTCGCCAGCAACTTGGCGACGATTGCCTCGAACGACTTGGGCACGTCGGCAACCAGCTGGTTGAGTGGCTGCGGCTGCTCGTGTACCTGCTTGTAGGCAATGCTGACCGGGTTCTCGCCGCTGAACGGCGGGCGGCCGGCCACCATCTCGTAGAGCACGATGCCCAGCGAGTACAGATCGCTGCGCGGGTCCGGGTTGGCGCCCTGCGCCTGCTCGGGGGAGAAGTAGGTGGCGGTGCCCATCACCGAGCCGGCCTGTGTGAGGTTGCTCTCGGTGGGCGCATTCATTGCCCGTGCTATGCCGAAGTCGGCCACTTTCACCTGGCCGTTGGCGCCGATGAGAATGTTGGCGGGCTTGATGTCGCGGTGTACCACACCATTGCGATGTGCAAAGCCCAGCGCCGCCGCGATCTCGCTGCCGATCTCCGCTGCCTGCTGGCTGTTGACGTGGCCGTTGGCGCGCAGGATGTCGGCCAGCGTGCGCCCCTGCACGTACTCCATCGCCATGAAGTAGGTGTTGGCGTACTGGCCCCAGTCGTACACGCCAACGATGTTGGGGTGGTTCAGGTTGGCAGCGCTCTGCGCTTCACGGCGGAAGCGCTCGACGAAGTTGGGATCCACCGCGAACTCAGGGAACAGCACCTTGATGGCAACCGGCCGGTCCAGCAACAGGTCGCGCGCCAGGAACACGTCGGCCATGCCGCCGCGCCCGATGCGCTGTTGAAGTTCATAGCGGTCGTTCAGGACGGTCCGCTCGGTGTTGCTGCTCACTGCGCTGCTTTCTGGCTGAAATCGCCACCCGAGGATACAGACCGAGCCAGCCGAAGGGCGTTCATGTCAGAGGCCCGACGCGAACAGATAGTCGAAGACCTGCTTTGCAATGGGGCCGGCGAGCTTGCCGCCGGTGCCCGCACTGATCTGATCGGTGGTGCCCTTGATGACCACCGACACTGCGTAGCGCGGCGCCTCGGCGGGCGCGAAGCCGATGATCCATGCGTGCGAGCGCTGCGGTTCGCCCTGTACGAAGTTCAGCTGCGCGGTACCCGTCTTCGCTGCGGCTTGGATGCCGTTGGCCAGCTGCATCGCCCTGCCGGTGCCGCTGTTGACCACGCCCACCATGAGCCCGGTCAACGTCGCCGCCGTGGCCGCCGAGATCGGTGTCTTCCACACTTGGTCGGTGGGGGTGCGGGAGATCACAGTGCCATCGTGCTTGAGGGTGGCAGCGATCACGTGTGGCGTCATCATCCGGCCACCGTTGGCGACGGTGGCCGCGATCATGCACATGTGCAGCGGCACCATCAGGTCGTTGCCCTGACCGAAACCGCCGATGGCCAACAACGGCAGCTGATCCTCGAAGAACGCAGCGTCGCACGGCAGGACGTTTCCGCAGAAACTGCTCGCGACCGCACCGGGCAGGTCGATGGGCAGCTTCTCGCCGATTCCCCAGCTGCGAACACCGTCGGTCATTCGCTGCGGCCCGAGCTCGGTGGCCAACCGCGCGAACGGAATGTTGCAGCTGCGATAGAAGACCTCGGCCATCGTGCCGCCGCAGGCGCTGCCGCCGTAGTTCTGAATCGGGTCGTTGGTCTGCGGCGGGACGAACGCGGTTTCGGTGGGCCACGAACGGTCCATGCTGGTCACGCCATTCTCGAACGCGATTCCGGCGGTGACCACCTTGAACGCGGAGCCGGGCATGTAGTTCTCCTGGTATGCATTCGCCAGCAGTGGTTTACCGGGGTAGTTGTTGAGGAAGTTGAGGACGTTCTCGGCGTTCTTCGTGTTGTGATCAGCGACCTGGTTGGCATCGAATCGGGGCAGGCTGACCATGGCGAGGATTTCGCCGGTACGAACATCCATCACCACCACCGAACCCTGCACTGCCTCAGTTGCGCCATTGGCCAACTGCGCAGCGTTGAAGTCGTCGATCGCCTTCGCCGCCACGGCTTGCACGTCGTTGCGCAGGGTCAGCTGCACGCTGCCGGTGTTGTCCGCACCGCCGAAGACACTGTCCACCTTCTGCTGCGTGGTGTCACCCATCAGCACGTCGTTCTGCGTCTTCTCCAACTGCGTACTGCCGAAGCTGTACGAGTAGTACCCGGTGATGTTGCTGAAGAGATTCTGGGTCGGGTACTCACGCTGAAACTTGTACGACGACTCGGGATCCGGCACCGGCACGCTGCGTGCAACTACCACACCGTCGGCCGTGATGATGGGGCCGCGCATGCGATTGAAGTCGCGAATGGTCTGGCGATTGTTCTGCGGCGCCGCGTTCAGCTCCTCCTTCTTCGTCACCTGGATGACGTTGAGCGCGGCGAAGAGCGCGATGTACAGCACCAACAATCCGGCCGCCAGCTTACGAATCTGCTTGTTCATGCCGTGACGCCCTTGCGTTCGTCACGGCGCAATCGGCGCGCCTCGCGACGCTCGGAGAAGGTCAATTCGTCGGGCGTCTCACCGCGGCGGCGCGCACCCGAATCACTGATGCGGAGGAGGAGCGCGAGCAGGATGTAGTTCGACAGCAGGCTGCTGCCGCCGTAGCTGACGAACGGCAGTGTGATACCCGTCAGCGGCACCAGCCGCACCACACCACCAATGATGATGAACGCCTGCATCGTGATGATGGTCGTCAGGCCGGTGGCGAGAAGCTTCTCGAACGGGCGGTCGGCGCGCATGGCAACTCGCAGGCCGCCACCGAGCAGCAGCAGGAACGCAATGATGATCGCGGTGGCTCCGATCAGGCCCATCTCCTCGCCGATGGCCGCAAAGACGTAGTCGGTGCTGGCCGCAGGGATCTTGGTGGGGTTACCCAGGCCCAGCCCGGTTCCGGCGGTGCCGCCGTTGGCGAAGGCGAACATTGCCTGTGCGGCTTGGTACCCCTTGCCTTCGTACTGGCTCCACGGGTCCAGCCAGACGGCGACGCGCGTCTGCACGACGTCGAACAACCGCCACGCGACGAAGGCAGCGCCGGAGAAGATGACAAGCCCGAGTACCAAATAGATGGCGCGCTCGGTGGCGACCCACATCATGACCATGAACAGCGTGAAGAACAGCAACGCAGAGCCAAGGTCCTTCTCCGCGACCATCACCGCAACGGCGAACGCCCACGCCAACGTGATCGGTAGTAGGAAGCGAATCTCGGGGACGCGGATGAAGCCGACCCGACGTGTGCCGGCAGCGATCAGTTCCCTGTTGTCGGCAAGGTAGGAGGCGAAGAACAGCGCGAGCGCGATCTTGGCGAACTCGCCCGGCTGAAAGTTGACCGGGCCGATGCTGACCCAGATCTTCGCTCCACCGACGGTGGTGCCGATGCCCGGAACCAGTGGCAACATCAGCAGCCCGGCGCCGACGAAGAGAAAGGTCCACTTGTAGCGAGCGAGGTCGGGTGGCCGCTGCACCACGAGCAACGTGAGTACGAATGCGACGATGGCTATGAAGGACCACGTCGTCTGGAGTGCTGCCCGACGCTCGCTGAGGCGGGCGATCATCACATAGCCGATGCCGTGCAACATGATGGCCAGCGGCAACAGCGTGCCATCGGCCCCACGTGCCAACCACCGGGTGGCGAAATGGGCGGCCAGCAGCATTCCCAGCAGCGCGATGAGGAACGGCACCAGCGACGCAGGCATCGAGGCGTTCTTGCCCAGCGAGGCCAGCACGAACGCGACCGCGGAGATACCGGCGGCCATGATGACCAAGCCGAGCTCACTGTTTCGGCGGGCAGCAGCGACGGGCGACAGCTGGCTCATCGAGTCACCCGGCAGTGGTGGGCGGCGTGGAGGGCGTGAGAGTTGTTGCGGCGCTGGTCGTGGTGGCCACCGACGAACTCGAGGTCGGTGTGCTGGTGGTGGTCACCACGGTGGTGGTGGGTGCCGGCTCGTTGTCGGCGTTGTGACGGACCACCAGCACGAACACGATGGTCAGCATTGCAATCACGCCGACGGTGATGCCGAACAACAGTGCACCGATACCGAGGCGACGACGAGGCGGCGCCGAAGTCAGGGGGAGCACCGCGGTTGCAGCAGCGTCGCCCAAGGGCGCAACCGGGGTCCCGGCCTCGGCATCGATCAAGCGCTCTGGCTGCTCGTCGTCCCACGCCAGTTCGACATCGAGGTCGGCCGACTCGTGTGGCGGCTCCTCACCCTCCAGCACGTCGACCACGACAACGGTGACGTTGTCGCGACCGCCATGCTCGTTGGCGGCCGCGACCAGGGCATCGGCTGCGTCCTGCGGCGACGGGTTCGCCAGCATCAGCTCGGCAATCTCCGCGTCGTCCACCTCGTCGACCAGTCCATCGCTGCACAGCACGTAACGGTCGCCCTGCACGAACGACAACACCCAGGTATCGACACGAACGTTGGGCTCGATGCCCAAGGCACGAGTGACGATGTTGCGGCGTGGATGGCTGCGCGCCTCGGCCTCGGTGATGTGCCCGGTGGACACCAGCTCCTGCACGTAGCTGTGGTCGATGGTGACGCGCCGCAGGCGGCCTGCCCGCATCACATAGCTGCGACTGTCGCCGACGTTGACCATCGCCAACCGCCGCTGCCCGGTGCCGTCGACCAAGACGACCATTGCGGTGAGCGTGGTGCCCATCCCGCGTTGCGCGGCGTTGCTGTGGGCACCCTGGAAGATGGACGCATTGGCCTCCACCACGGCCGCCACGACAACGTCCACGGATTCTGCGCCAGCCGCGAGACGGTCGCGCAGCATGCCAGCGGCAATGGCACTGGCAACCTCGCCAGCGGCGTGGCCACCCATGCCGTCGGCGACCCCGTAGACCATCGGCAGCGCGACGAACGAGTCTTCATTTTCTGTGCGCACGCGGCCGGTATCGGTAGCGGCGCCCCAGGCCAGTGCGGGCGCCGTGGGCAGGTCGGTCATGCGAACCTCATTGCGCCTCGAAGATGGTGCTGCCGATCTGCAGCCGGTCGCCAACCGCCAGCTGCACCGGCGCCGAGATGCGACCGCCGTTCACATGCGTGCCATTGGTGCTCCCGAGATCTTCCACCCAGACCCCACCATCGCCCGGAAACACTCGAGTGTGCAGCTGCGACGCAAACGTGTCGTCCGGAATGCCGATCGAACAGGTGGGGGCACGGCCCAGCGTCAGCTCGCTCTTGATGGCGTAGGCCGATCCCTTACGGACCTTTGGCTCCAACACGATCAGCTTGCTGGGCACTCCCCGCTTCGCACGCGGGTTCTTCTTGGTGGTGGCCGGTGCTGGAGCGGCGGGACGCTCAGCAGGCGTCGTGGCGTCGTGGGTGGCGCTGCGCGGATTGACCTGCTGCGTCTGGATGCCAAGGCGCGGGCCGCGAACCTCGCTCCACACCGCCCACAGCACCCGTGCAAAGAAGAGATAGAGCAGTGCAAGGAGCGCGTAGTTGAGAATGTTGAGTTGAGCCTCGCTCACGAGGCCTCGAACCGCAGGTGCGTGCTGCCCACGCTGACGATGTCGCCATCGGCCAGCGCACGCTCACCCTGGATGCGAGTGCCGTTCACCTTGGTGCCGTTGGTGCTGCCCAGATCGACCAACGCGTACGACGAACCGGAAGCACGAACTTCCGCATGGGCACGGCTGACGTTGGCATCATTGACCGGAATGGTGCAGCTGGGGAGGCGGCCGATGGTGGCAACCTGCTGACCGAGTGTGATGCGCTCGCCGCTCGGCAGCACGAGCGACCCGGCGCCCACACCCCCGCCAGCTTCCTTCATCCGACAGGTGGTGGTGAATCGTCCGGGCTTGAGATCGTTGTCGACCACCATCTCCACGACGACCGGGCCCATGAAGTGGTACCCCTCGGCCCGAGCATATTCGCGGGCGGCCTCGCGTAGCTCGGTGTTCAAAGCCTCGTCGATATCGGAGAATGCTGCATGGTCGCGGGCGCTCAAACGGATGGAAAACACGTTCGGCACGATGCGGCGACCCTTGACGTCGACGCTGCGATGGTCGTCCATGTCGCGCAGGACGCGCCGACCTAATTCGACCGGACGGATGCTGGAACGTGAACCGCGAGAAAACACGCCCTCGACCATACGCTCCAAACTGTGCTCGAACGACTGCAAACCCATATCGGGTTCCAGGCTAGTCGCTGCACCTGTTGGCGTCCTTGCGCCCACGCCCATGGAAACCTGAGCAGATGAACGGCCCCGATCACCCTCGCGTCGAGCCGGCGCCTTCGCGATGGCAGCTGCCATCACCCGCTGGCGCCGACGGGCACGGGCTGGTCGGTGTAGGTGCCGACCTGGAGCCGGGCACGCTGCTGGCTGCATACCGCGGCGGACTGTTCCCGATGCCGATGCGCAAGAAGTTGATCGGTTGGTGGTCACCGGACCCGCGCGGTGTGTTGCCGATGGACGGCCTCGTCGTCTCACGTTCGCTACGGCAGAGCTGTCGACGGTTCGAGATCCGCGTCGATACCGCCTTCACCGAAGTGATGCGGCGCTGCGGCGACCCGCAACGCCCGCACGGCTGGATCAACGAGCCGTTCATCGCGGCCTACACGCGGTTGCATGAGATGGGTTGGGCACACAGCATCGAGAGCTGGCGCGACGGTGAGTTGGTCGGCGGCCTCTACGGTCTGTTGATCGGCCGCTTCTTCGCCGGCGAATCAATGTTCCACTCGGTCACCGACGCCTCGAAGGTGGCGGTTGTCGCAACGGTCGAGTGGCTTCGCGAAGAGGGCGCCGAACTGTTCGACGTGCAATGGAGCACCAGCCATCTGGCGTCACTCGGCGTCGTCGAGATTCCGCGTGTGGAATACCTGCGCCGCCTCGCGATCGCGGCACCTGGCTAGCGCAGTTGTCGGCCGCTGCGTAAAGCGTCGTCAGAGACCTAGCGACGCTTCTGTGGATGTGCCTACACTGTTGCTGCCGGGCTCTGACCCGGTCACACAACGAGGGGGAAGAAATGGCACAACGACAGCATCAGCTGACGCGCCGACTCGTACTTGCCGTGGCAGCGTGCAGCATGGTTGTCGCTGCCTGCGGTGACGACAAGTCGAGCAGCGACACCACGCAAGCAGCCAGCGAGACGACAGTGGCCGGCAGCGATACGACAGTGGCCGGCAGCGATTCCACGGTCGCAGAAGGGAACTCGATCGCTGTCGAGCGCGTCGCCGCATTCCTTAAGCCGACCACCGAACTGCCGCTCAGTGCACCAGTGAAGGTGGAGAAGGGCAAGAAGTTGTACTACGTGCAGTGCAGCGTGCCCGTCTGCGCCGAGATCGCCGTCGGCATCGAAGCAGCCGCGAAAGCAGCCGGTTGGGAGTATGAGTCCGCATCGCACCAAGACACGCCCGAGACGGTGGCCTCCGCGTTCGACGCAGCCATCGCAGCCAAGCCTGACGTGGTGTTGACCAGCGGCAACCCGCGTGAATGGTTCGCCCCCCAGCTCGCCACGCTCAAGGAGCAGGGCATCCCGGTCGTCGCATGGTCGATGCCCGAGGCATACGAGCCCGGCGAGGGCGTATCGGTGAACTTGCTGACGGAAGACGACTACTACTTCTACGGTGTGCTCATGGCCGACTACGCGTCGCTGAACTCGCCCAACAAGAACATCCTGTTCGTCGGCCTGCCCACGTTCCCAGTGCTCTCCACCGTGCAACAGGGTTTCGAGGACGAGATCGCTGTGGTTTGCCCGGAGTGCAAGGTCGACGTCACCGAAGTGGCGGTCACCGACCTGGGCACCAACCTGCCCGGCATCGTGGTCTCCAAGCTGCAGGCCAACCCTGACCTCGACCACATCGTGTACGCCTTCGGTGGCATGTTGTTCGGTGTTCCCGAGGCTATCGAGGCAGCCGGATTGGGCAAGCAGACAACGGCCATCTCGCAGGCCGGTGGCCCGCTGAACTTCAGCTTCATCAAGTCCGGCCAGCACCAGGTGGCCGAAGTCGGCCTTGCATCCGAGCTGATGGGCTGGCGTGCAGTCGACGCCGCTGCTCGTATTCTCGCTGGTGAGGGCCCCGGTCGCGCCGACACCCCCGCACTCGCGGTCATCGACGGCCACCCTGACATCCTGTCCGGCGGTCTGCCACTGCAGATCCTCGAAGCAGACTCGATCGTCGACCCGACCACCTTGTGGCCTGGCGTGGCTGGGTTCCAGGACCTGTTCACGGCGCTGTGGGCCGGCTGATTCACCTCATGACCATCACGAGTCGGCACGGAGCAATCCGTTGACGACCGAGTTGGATGAACGCGAAGGGGCCCGGAGCAATCCGGGCCCCTTTCCGGTCCTCGACGTCGTCTCGTTGTCGAAGACATACCCGGGTCAGGTCGCGCTTGCTGACGCAGAGCTGCGACTCATGCCCGGTGAAGTACATGCGTTGGTCGGGCAGAACGGCTCCGGCAAATCAACGCTGATCAAACTGCTGGGCGGCTACGTCAAAGCTGACCACGGTTCGAAGGTCGTGTTCGGCGGCGCGCCAGTCGACCTGTGGACACTGGATCGCGACGCCCGCCGTCACATCAGAATCGTGCACCAAGATCTTGGACTGGTGCCATCGCTCTCAACGGTGGAGAACCTGGGCCTTGGCCGCGGGTACGACACCGACTTCGCCGGCCGCATCCGCTGGCGCGCCGAGGTTCGCCGCGCACAGGATCTGCTGCTCGCGTTCGGCTTGGCGCCAGACGTGCGCCGGCCGGTGGCGTTTCTGTCCGCCGCCGAACGGGCAGCCGTCGCAATCGTGCGCGCGCTTCAGGACTGGGACTTCGACCAGCCCGGTCTGCTCGTGTTGGACGAGCCCACCGCATCGTTGAACCGCGGGGAAGTCGACGCACTGTTCCGCGAGGTGCGCCGCATCGCCGAGCTCGGTGCGGCGGTGCTGTTCGTCAGCCACATGCTCGACGAGGTGCTGGAACTTGCCGACCGCGTCACCGTTCTGCGCGACGGGAATGTCGTTGCTGCAGGCGAGCCGGTGAAGGGTTTGAACGAACGCAGGCTGGTGGAGTTGATCGTCGGCCGGTCCGTCACGGAGCTCTATCCGGGCACCGACCACGTGGTGGGCAAGCCAGTGTTGGAAGCGGAAATGGTGTTCGGCATCTCGCTGCGCAGCGTTTCGCTCAAGGTACACGAGCGCGAGGTGCTCGGTGTTGCCGGGCTCGTCGGTTCGGGCCGCGAGGAGATCGCCGGCTCACTGTTCGGGGCGACACCGCGGTTCGTCGGCAAGGTTCTGGTGGACAAGCACAAGGTGTTCTGCACTCCCCGCGACTCCATCCGCGCCGGCATCGGTTATGTGCCCGCGGACCGCAAGGCCGTTGGCCTAGATGTGCAAGAGCGGCTGCACGAGCACATCCCGTTGCCCCGGCTGGGTCCGCTACAAGGCCGCATCCGGCTCAACCATCGGGCTGTCCGCACGGAGGCCGCCGAGTGGGCCGAGCGTCTCGACGTGCAGCCACTCAAGCTCGATCGCAAGATGGAGAAATTCAGCGGCGGCAACCAGCAGAAGGCGGTGCTGGCCAGATGGCTGCGAATCGCTCCGCGCGTGCTCCTGCTCGACGAACCGACGCAGGGCGTCGACGTGGGTGCGAAGGCGTCGATCTACCGCCAGATCCGCGACGCTGCAGCCGATGGTATGGCTGTGCTCGTTGCCTCGTCCGACGCTGAGGAACTCGTGCACCTGTGCGATCGTGTGCTCGTGTTCCGTTCCGGCACCGTCGCGATCGAATTGCGCGGCAACACCCTCACCGAGGAGCGCCTCGTCGCGGAGACATTGGGCGCCACGTCGCACCGTAAGAACATGCGCGTGGGTCGCGAACCCATCAACGTGAAGGTCATACGCGACGACGCCGACCTGCCCGCCGAGGTCGACGAACCAGCCGCCTACGTCGCCCCCGTCGAGCAGCAAGCGACGAGGCCGGTTGGTCGCTTCGGTCGACTCGTCCGTTCCGTCACCGCCCGCTGGCAGACCAGGAAGTGAGTTCGCGTGCGCATCAATGAGAAGACCGGTGAGGTCACACACCGGCCGACACTCAAGAAGAACAAGATCACGCGTCGGCACCGCGTGGTGCATGAGCGCATCGAACGCACCAAGAAGGTCGACAGCCGCTTCGATGCGCGCCGTTCCCCGATCAAGTGGAAGACGTTCCATCCGCGCAACATCGGCGTGGTCTACCTGTACGGACTGATCTGGGTCGTGTTCCTGCTGTGGGTACCGGACACGTGGCTCACCTGGCTGACGCACCGTTCCGTGCTCAACCAGAATGCGATCTTGGTGGTCGTGGCCATCGGGCTGCTGGTGCCGCTCAGCGCCGGCGTCTTCGACCTCTCCATCGCCGGCACCATCTCGGCCAGCGCAGTGATGGCGGCGTGGGGCATGGTCGAGCAGGGCTGGTCGATCCCTGTCGCCATCCTCGCCGCACTGGCTGTAGGGGTCGTCGTCGGCAACCTCAACGGCTTCCTCGTCGTCAAGATCCGCATCGACTCGTTCATCGCCACACTCGCCACCAGCTCGATTCTCACGGCGTTCGCAGTGTGGCGCTCCAACAACCGGTCCATCCTCGGCTTTCCCGACGCGTTCAAGTCACTCACCACGCAGTTCGGGTTAGGCCTCAATCGGACCGTGCTGTACGCGCTGGTGCTGGGCTTCGTCCTGTGGTTCGTCTTCGAGCACACGGCGCTCGGTCGCTACCTGTTCGCGACGGGTGGCGCACGCGAAGCAGCACGGCTCGCGGGTGTGCAAACGAACCGCTACATATGGGGTTCCCTCGTCACCTCAGCGGTGTTCGCGTCGATCGCAGGCGTGTTGCTCGCCTCGCAGTTCGGCTCCACACAGGCACAGTCCGGAGCCCCGTATCTGTTGCCCTCGTTCGCCGCCGCGTTCCTCGGCGCGACCCAGTTCAAGGACCGATTCAACGTGTGGGGCACGGTGCTCGCCGTGTTCGTGCTGCAATCAGGCGTGAAGGGTCTGCAGCTCGCCGGCGTCGGCACCACCTGGATCGAGTCGTTGTTCTTCGGCATCGCGCTCCTCGTCGCGGTCGGCTTCTCATCGTTCCGCAAGCGCGTGTACGGCGGTCAACGCCGCTGGTGGCGCCGCGAAGAGAGCGGCCCCGAGTTCTTCCTGGGCAAGCTCCTCGGGTGGGGCCGGGTCAAGGGCGACCAATCGAAACAGAACGCACAGGAGTGGTGGTTCGACCCCGAGGACACCGAGGGCCACCACATCAAACCGTCGTGACGACAGCGCATGGAAGGGCAACCAGAATGACGAACACCCAACTGACTGGAACTGAATCATGAGCCTCGTCGGGGCCAAGGTGCTGCGCAAGGAAGACCCGCGACTACTCAGCGGAACCGGGCAGTTCGTCGACGACTTGTCCCCCACAGGCTGCGCGTTTGCCTCGTTCGTGATGTCGTCCGAGGCCCACGCTCGCATTGCATCCATCGACGTTCGCGACGCACTCGCGATCGAGGGCGTGCGCGGCGTCTATACCGCTGCCGATTTTGCCGACTTTCCTGACCTTCCTGGTGGCCTGCCGGACCTCGAGCGGCCACTGCTGGCTCGCAACATCGTGCGCTTCGTGGGTGAGCCCGTCGCAGTCGTGGTGGCCGACGACCGTTACATCGCCGCCGACGCCGCGCAGGCGGTGATCGTCGGCTACGAGCCACTGCCGGTGATGGTCAGCATTGCGCAGGCCACCGCTGTTGGCGCGATGCCGTTGCACTCCTCCCACGGTTCGAACGTGGTCACGGTCGTGCCGATGCTGAATGACCTTGAGCGGGAGCTGGATCGGTGCGACATGCGCGCCAATCTCCACGTGGTCAATCAACGCTGCGTGGCGGTGCCCATCGAGCCTGTCGCCTGCCTGGCCGACTGGGCGCCGGGCGGGCTCACAGTGTGGGCAACGGTCCAGGCACCGCACCACCTGCGCAACTATCTCGCCACCTGGCTCGACGTGCCGCAGAGCAGGTGCCGCGTGATCGCGCCCGACGTGGGCGGTGGTTTCGGCGCCAAGATCCCTTGGTATCCGGAGCTGTTCGCCGCGCCGATCATGTCCAAGTGGCTGCGTCGACCTGTGAAGTTCGCTCAGACGCGGTCTGAGGCGATGGTGCAGATGTCACCGGGTCGTGATCAGGAGCATGAACTCGACATCGGCTTCGACCGCGACGGGCGCATCAAAGCGTTACGCGTGGTGATCACCCAGAACCTGGGCGCGTACCCTGACCCGACCGGGCTCGGCCTCGCCGTGCTCACCTCGTGGATGGCGGCCGGCGCCTACCGCATCGCTGACGTGCAGACCTCGTTCCGCACGGTCACCACCAACACCACGCCGGTGGCCGCATACCGCGGCGCGGGTCGCCCGGAGGCCGCGTACTCAATCGAACGACTCGTCGACCTGGTGGCGCGGCGCACCGGCATCGATCCGGCCGAGGTCCGGCGCCGGAACTTCATTCCGCCGTCTGCCTTTCCGTACGAGACACACAACGAGCCAGTCGTGTACGACTCGGCCGACTTTCCTGCCGCGCTCGCCGAGTGTCAGCGACTGATGGACTACGACGCGCTGCGCGAGGAGCAGGTCCAGCGACGCAAGGACCCCACCAAACCGCTACTGGGCATCGGCCTGTCGTGCTGGTTGGAGATCGCCGGGTTCGGGCCCAACGGGTCACTCGAAGGGTTCGGCCATCTTGCCTCGTGGGAGTCGGCGCAGGTCCGCATTCAACCCGACGGCTCGGTGATCATTTTCGCCGGTTCGTCGCCGCACGGTCAGGGTCACGAGACGACGTTCGCGCAGATCGCCGCCGACGAACTCGGTATCTCGTTCGATCGCATCGAGGTGCGCACCGGCGATACTGCCACCGTGCTGCAAGGCATCGGCACGATGGGCTCGCGCGGCGTGCCGACCAGTGGCTCCGCCGTCAAGATCGCGTCGGCACGAGTGCTCACCAAGGCGAAGAAGATCGCCGCCCACCTGTTGGAAGCGAGCGAGCACGACCTGGAGGTCAGTGACGACGCGTTCAACGTGCGCGGTTCCCCGGGTAAGAACGTCAGTTGGTCGAGTGTCGCGTGGTCGTCGGTCCAGCCGCTCACGCTGCCACCGGAGCTGCAGGCAGGGTCGCTCGAGGAGCGACTGTTCCACGAGTCGCCGAACTTCTCATATCCGTCGGGCGCGTACGGATGCGTCGTTGAAATAGACCGCGAGACGGGCGACGTATCGGTCCGCGACATGGTGATCGTCGACGACTGCGGGACGGTCATCAACCCGCTCCTCGCCGAGGGGCAAGTGCACGGTGGCGTGGCGCAGGGCATTGCGCAGGCGCTGTACGAGACGATGCTGTACGAGCCGGCCACCGGCCAACCGATCACGTCCAACCTGCTCGACTACCTGGTGCCGTCGGCGGCCGAAATGCCCGACTACGTGTCGGGCCGGATCGTCACGTTGTGCCCGAACAACCCGTTGGGCGCGAAGGGCATCGGCGAGTCGGGCGCAGTCGGCGCTCCTGCCGCCGTGATCAACGCTGTGGTCGACGCACTCAGCGAGTTCGGGGTGGAGCACATCGACATGCCGGCAACGCCCGAGAAGGTGTGGAAACTGATGCAAGGGGGTGCGGCGTGAGCCGACACATCGAGGTCGAGATCACGGTCAATGGTCGCCGTTCGAAGCGCTCCATCGACGCACGAACGCTGCTGGTGCACTACATCCGTGAGCACGAACGGCTCACCGGCACGCATGTCGGCTGCGACACATCGAACTGCGGTGCATGCACCCTCCTCTTGGATGGAGAGTCAGTGAAGAGCTGCACCCTTCTTGCGGTGCAGGCTGACGGGGGAACCATCACCACGATCGAGGGTGTGCGCGGGCCGTACAACGGGTTCTCTGCGGTACAGGAAGGCTTCCGTCAGTGCCACGGTTTGCAGTGCGGGTACTGCACGCCGGGCATGGTGATGGCGGCGACTGGGCTGATCGCCGAGCGCGACGGGCAGATCACCGACGCCGAGATCCGTACAGGCTTGGAGGGCAACCTGTGCCGTTGCACCGGCTACGAGATGATCGTCCGATCGGTGCGCTGGGCGATCGACAACCCGGCCGAGTGACCGATGCCGGCCCCGGCCGGCGCGACTAGAAGTCGTTGCCGAGCAACGTGACTCGTTGGTGGGTGATGCGACCGCGCTGCACCACGTAGTGGTCGTTACCGCGGACTGACGACCCGTCTGTGGCGTCGATCGTCCACGCGACTTTCGCCGCTGCGGTGCCATCGGCCTCCGGCGCGCTCAACGTCAACCGACTGTGGCCGAGTCGCTTCGGAACGGTCGAGAAGTAGTCGGCGATCTCGCCCCATCCGTGGTAGGTGTCGCCGCCTCGTTCGAGTACCGCGTCCAATGCGTAGTCCGCCACCATCGCCACCTGGTCACTGAGGTCGACAGCGTGCAGGTGCCGCGACACCACGTCCACGGGCGAGCGCTCGGCCATCGTCGCCAGCACCGGGGCAAGGCGCCTTCGCCACTCCCCGAGGTCGGCGTAGTCGCGCACGGCCGTGACGTGCCCGGCCGCTACATCCACGGTGATCACACCGTTGCAGCGCACGACGTACTCGGCCCCGTTGATCCAGAATCGATCGGCGCGTTCGACCCACGCAATGCCATCGCCGTACGACTCGCTGAGCACTTCCCACTCCACCCGATCAGACCAACTCAGCACGGGTGCCAGCAGCGCCACCACCGCGTCGCGTCCGATGACCGATCGGTGTGGCACGTTCTGCCAGGTGCAGTCCGCTGCCAGCGCCGCGGCGACAGCACGCAGATCGCGCGACTCGACAGCGACGAGCAACGCCCGGACCGTGCGCTCGGTCGCTGCGGCCGGCGTAGGCACCTTCGACCGTCAGCGCTCGGCGCGGCTGGCGATGACCGCTTCGGCCGACGCGTCGCGCAACGCCTCGAGATCCGGGTTTTCTCCCCAGAAGGCGTGTAGTCCAGCGGCCTCGAGACGTTCGGCGGTGAGCTGCAATGCAATGTCGTGGCGTACGTGCTCGGCTGCCAGCAGCGCGACAGCTCGGTCATCGCTCCACATTCCCCACACATCGTCGTCGGCCATCGCTGCGATCAACGCCTGATCATGGTCGGCGACGACGATGGAGATACGGCAGCGCAGCCGGGTCAGTACGACCTCAGGCGAGCTGTAGGAGTGGATGTACACGCGGCCACCCAAGGGCGAGACGTCGCCGTAGGCAATGGTGAACACCGCTACTCCGCGGCCGATCGCGGCGTCGACCGCACTGACCAGCTGTGCAGACTCGTGGGGCCAGATGGACAGCCACAGCGACCGCTGCGCGCTCTCGATCACGTCCACCGCGCGGGTGACGATGTCGGACAGACCATTGAGATGTTGCACGACCCTTGCCGACAGCGCGTGGCCGATCGTGGGCAACACCGCTTCCAGCCCGGCGATCGTGTCGTGGGTCTGGCGGCGCAGCCGGCCGATCAACGCTTCGGTGGGCAGCGGCACATACGAGACGGTGTTGCCATCGGCGGCCACTTCGAAGGCCGCGCCGCGAGCGACCAATTTGGCAAGCGTCTCGTAGACGGTGCTGCGTGGCACACCGGAGGATTTGGCAACCTCGTAGCCATTCATCGGCTCGCCGGCAGCGAGCAATGCGAGGTAAGCCTTCGCCTCGTACCCCGACAAGCCGGCGTCCTTGAGCAGTTCGAGCGCCTGGTCGGTTGACACGTCGCTGACCGTAGCGGATGACGCGGTAGGTCTCATCGCTGCTGGTCGACGACCACGGGGCCAAAGACGACTGGATAGTTGCCCCACATGACTCGGGTGGTGGTTGCATCCAGCGCAGCGGGGGTCGCCGGGTCAGGCCGTGCGCCGGCTCGCAGCATCGCGCCGGCCATCAGTACCACCGAGCCGACCAAGTGCTGTTCTTCGGTTATCGTGTCATTGGCGTCGGCTTCGATGCCACCGGCGAGTTCTTGACCAAGGCATGCATGTGTTCCGTGGCCGAAGCTCAGCCCCCACGGCGGAACACCATCAGCGAGCGTCCGGTACGGGTCGAACACGTCAACGTCGGCGCCGAACCATTGGGGATCGCGGTTCGCCTGCTCGACATCGATCACCACCGTCTCGCCTTCCGGCAACGAGCGACCGGAACGCAGCGAGGTTGTGCACATCGCGATGCGCAATGCGATCGGGCTGGCGGGGTGCAACCGCATGGACTCGTGCACGAATCGCTGACGCAAGAGATCCTCGTTCTCCAGTCGAGCGCGATCAGCTGGGTGCGCTTGCAACCATCCGAAGATGTGGTGCATGGCATGCACGAGCTGCGCCGAGGTGGAATGCGAGCCGACCCAAGGAAAGTAGGCGGTCTCGCGCAGCACGGTGGCCAACGGCAGGTCGAGCCGATCCTGATTACGCAGCAGGGTGGTGAGCACGTCGCGGGGTAGCTCGTCGTCGGCAATCTCGCCACGTTGGGCGCGCTCGACAAGATCAGCGCGTCGGGCGTATGAGTGTTCGAAGTAGTCGTATTGAAATGTGGCCAGCGCATCGTCGCCGCGCTGCACGATGCCGGCCTTGTCGCCGGTCGCGTGCGCAACCGTCGAAGCCCGCGCGAGCAAGTGCATCAGCTCGGCGAACTGCGCTTCGTCGGCATCGGGCGGCAGGTCGACGCCGGCGACCTCGACAGAGAGCGTCATCATCGTGCGGCGGGCCAGCGCGAGCAGCTCGCCCCTGCCAGCAGCCAGGGCTGGAGCCAGCACGGCGGTGACGATCTGGGGGATCCGGTCGCGCTCGTACCAGGCGAACGTGTCACGCCGAAAGAGGCGGTTCTCCAGCCGCCGACGTGCCAGGTGATCGTCACCGTGGAGGTTGACGATCACCCCGCTCATCAGGTGTTCGCCCTCGTCGTAGAGCGCCTGACGCAGGTCGCGAGAACGAAAGGCCTCACGAGCATCCGCATACGTCGTTAGCTGTATCACGACTAGCCCTCCTCGGGCTATGGTAATCCCCTGATGGCAACGAATCCACCGACTGGAAGCTCAATGCTGGTCACCGGTGGAGCGCGCGGTCTCGGCGCCGCAATCGCTCATGCGGCCGCGGCCGCCGGGTACCGAGTCGGCATCCTCGACGTGGTCGCGAACGACGCGGCGTTGAACGGTTCTGGGGTCATCCAGTCCTTCGTCGGCTCGGTGTCCGACGAAGGAGGCATCGAGCGCGTGCTCGACGAGTTCGGCACTCCGGACGTAGTGGTCAACAACGCCGGCATTGTCCGTTTCGGACCCCTCGCGGACCACTCTCTCGACGACTTTCGCGCAGTGGTCGACGTGAATCTTGTCGGTACGTTCGTCGTCGCGAGAGCCGTCGCGCGTCGCCTGATGTCTGAAGGGCGTCCCGGCGTCGTCATCAACGTCACGTCGATGAACGGGCTTGCCGCCGGCCCCAACGCCGGCGCGTACGGTTCCACGAAGGCAGCCATCGCGCTCCTCACTTCCCAGATGGCGATCGAGTGGGGGCCGCACGGCATCCGCGTCAACGCGGTGGCGCCCGGCCTCATCGACGCCGGCATGTCGGAGCCCATCTACGCCGACCCCAGCACACGACGCGCGCGTGAGTCGAAGGTGCCGTTGGGTCGGCTCGGCACTGCCGCTGACATTTCGAACGCCGTCCTCTTCCTCAGCTCCGATCAGGCCTCCTACATCCACGGGCAGAACGTCGTGGTGGACGGTGGCGTCACCGGCTCCGTCATTGCTCACCTGCCCAGGCCGGCATCTGTCGACTCGGTTGGGCACGACACGTGAGCCGGGTGCTGGTGCTTGCGGGCGGATCACCACACGCACATGACTTCGCCGCCTGCGGGGCAGCACTTGCACGCATCGTGACCGAGTTGCACCACGAAGTACAAGTGGTGACGCATCCCGACGAGGCAGCCGTGCTGCTGCGCGGCGAGGGCGACGGCACGGTCGACGCGCTCGTGGTCGACGGGCTCTGGTGGCGCATGTTGGGTGACAGCTACGACCAATGGCGCGATGAGTTCGGCTACTCGCCGAGCGAATCCACCCGCGCCGCCCTCAGCTCGTTCGTCGCCGATGGCGGCGGAATGCTGGCCGTGCACACCACCCCGATCTGCTTCGACGACTGGCCCGAGTGGGGCCACGTCGTGGGCGGAGCATGGCAGTGGGGCGTGTCGTCACATCCGCCTGCCGGGCCCGTCACCGCGCACATCGTGGGCACCCATCCCGTTGTGGACGGATTGCCTGCCCAGCTCACGCTGCGCGACGAGGTGTACGGCGACATGGTCCTGCGCGACGGTGTCCACGTGCTGGCCGTCGCCAAACGCAACGATGACGACGCCGACCAACCAGTGGTCTGGACGCACTCGTACGGCAACGGCAGAGTCGTGTTCGACGGGTTCGGCCACGATGCCGACTCGTTGAACCAACCGCATCACACGCAACTGCTGAGCCAGGCCCTCACCTGGGTAGTAGGGGCGTCGTGATGCGGGCCATCGCAGGCATGTCGGTGTTGGTCACCGGCGGGGGCTCGGGTATCGGTGAAGGGGTTGCCCGCCACTTCTGCGCGGCCGGCGCGCGCGTCACCATCTCTGGGCGCCGGGCCGACCGAGTCGAAGCGGTCGCAGCCTCGATCGGCGAGTCGTGTCGCTTCGTGGTGGGCGATGTCACCGTCGCGGATGACCGCTCCGCCATGGTCGCCGCTGCTGTCGAGCACGGCGGCGGCATGCTGGAAGCCCTCGTCAACAACGCCGGCAACATGTACCGCGGTCCACTCGCCGAACTGGACGAGCAATCGATTCTCGACCTGTTCCACTCCAACGTGGTGGGGGCCATGATGCTCACGCAGTTGGCGCTTCCGCACCTGCTCACGGCCCGTGGCGCCATCGTGTTCATCGGTTCGACGCACTCGCAGCGGGCCTTTCCGGGTGCCTCGCCGTATGCAGCGACCAAGGGCGCGGTCGAGACCCTCACCGGGGTGCTCGCCGCCGAGTTGGGTCCACAGCATGTGCGTGTGTCATGTGTTCGCCCAGGTGGCGTCTTCACCGAGATCAACCAGCGCGCCGGGCTGTTCGACGACGCGACCGCATTGGCACGCTTGGAAGGGCTCGCGCCCGCACACGCACTCGGTCGCCTCGGCACCACCGAGGAGATTGCAGAAGCCATCGAATACCTGGCCCGGGCCGAGTGGGTCACCGGCAATGTGCTCACCGTCGACGGCGGGCTGGGGCTCGGAGTCACGAATGCCTGACGTTTTGGGGGGGATGACATGAGCAGCGAACCAATGGTGATCACCATCAGCACCTACGAGGAGGCGAAGGAGGCGTACCGGCAGAAGGAGCTTCGCCAGGCGCTCTACGACGCGGGCGAGGTGATCATGGCCGATGTGCTGGTGAACCTGCACGGCGCGGAGCACCGCGATCGGCGTCGGCTGGAGAACCGGCTCTTCCGCCGCGAGACGCTGGAGGCCTACGAACACGAGCTGTTCCCACCGATCCTGCGCGACACGCTGGCAGCGGACGTCGTAACGGGGCGCGGTGAGCTCGTCGACCTCGCGCACCGGATGCTGATGAACCTGGCGGCGACGACCGCGGGTGTGGATCGACCGCTGGGCACCGCCGACGAGACCCGTCACCTCTACGCGTACCTCCTGCTCTTCATCGAGGGCGCCACGCTCGCTCACTACAAGGGAGATCGCGACGCAAAGCAGGCGCAGATTGCAGGCGAGCTACACAAGTTCGACGAGGAGTTCGTGACCCCGTCGATCGAGCGCCGAAAGACCTTGCTGGCGGCGGGCGACGAGCTGCCCAAGGACGTGCTCTCCACTCTGGTTGCCAATGACGATGCGCTGCATCTTCCGCACGATGTGATCGTTCGCGAGGTCGCGTTCTACCTGTTGGCAGGTGCACACACTTCAGCCACCGCGTTCACGCGCGTCAGCCACAACATCTTCAAGTGGCTGGAGGAGCATCCGCTGGACGCCCAGCTGGTCCATACCAACCGCCTGTTCATCCAGCGCTGCACGCACGAGACCGTGCGCCTGCAGCCCTCTTCGCCGGTGGCCATGCGGTGGGCGTTGGAGGACATCACGCTGAAGACGGGCACGCACATTCCCAAGGGCGCCAAGGTGGTCATCGATCTGCTGGCGGTGAACCGCGACGTCAGCGTGTTCGGTGACGACGCCGACGACTTCAACCCGCATCGCATCACACCCGACGGCGTGCCCGCGTATGGCCTGTCGTTCGGGTCTGGCATGCATGCGTGCATCGGCCAGGACCTCGCCGCCGGCTTGCAGTTCGATGTCAGAGATAGTCTCGACAGCCACCTGTTCGGGCTGGTGCCCGAGGCAGTCCAGGCGCTGTTCGATGCCGGCGCCCGACCGGACCCTGACGACCCGCCGGTGATGGACGAGTCCACCACCCGCCCATACTTCGGCCGCTACCCGGTGTTGCTCGGCTGACTCAGCCGGCCAGCACCCGACGGGCGGAATCATGCAGCAACTGAGCGCGCTGGCGAGGTGGCGTCCGCAACAGCAGGTCGCTCTGTACCTCGACGCTGATGACGGTGTCGATCGGGACGTGACGCAGCAAGTCGCTCAACGGCAGAGTGCCTTCACCCGGCAGCAACCGACTGTGGCGCGCCTCGTGCAGCAACGCAGCCTGGTCCATCGGCGCCACGTCGGCGGCTGCGTCACACAGCTGCACCCAGCCCACCACGCCGGCAGCAATGATCGCGTCCAACTCGTCGACACCGGCGCCCACGCGTACGTGGTGCAAGAGGTCGACCACCAACTCGCAACCCGCTGCTTGCGCCATCCGCACCGCAGCGAGCGGCTCGCACGGGTTGGTCCATGCCATGTACTCCAGGCCCAGCCGCAGACCGTTAGCGCGGCAGCGCTCGGCGAGCGCCGTCACCTGGGCGACTGTGGTCGCGTCGTCCGCAAGGTCCGACACCACCAGCACAGCGGCTGCACCAAGCTCGGCTGCTCCGACGATGAGCTCGGCGGCATCGTCGGGGTGCGAACCCGCCGTGATGCGGTGCACTTCGACGTCGACGATGCTCATGCCCCGGTCCCTCACGTGGTTACGCAACACCGAGAGATCGGCGACAGCGTGCGGACCGGACAGACGCAGGCCCACGCCATCGAAGCCTGCGTCAGCCGCAGCGTCGGCCAGTGCGAACGCATCGACATCCAGCATGGACCCGGCTGCCAGTATCAAGGGTGCTGTCACATGCTCACGGTAGATGGCAGCGAGGAAGTGGAACGATGATCGACGTACATGCCCACACCGTGTTGCCGGGTGTCATGGGATGCGCGGGCCGCTACGGCCCCGAACTCGGAGTCGGCCCTGAGGGCAGACCCCGCTTCCGAGTGGGCGACTATGTACTGGACGGGGTCGACTATCGAGGCACGCCATTCATGGATGTCGATGCACGACTGCGGATGAACGACCACCTGGGCATCGACCTGCAGGTCTTGTCGCCGAACCCGATCACCTACTTCCACCACATCGAAGCCGAGATCGCTGCCGGGTTCTGCCGTTGGCACAACGACGAACTCGCCGCGTTGGTCGCTGGGCATCCGGACCGCCTCCGCGGGTTCGCGCAGCTCCCGATGCAAGACATCGCCGCCGCCACCTCCGAGTTGCACCGTGCGGTGAGCAACCTCGGATTGCTGGGCGCGTACATCGGTACCGACTTCGGTACCGACTTCGACGACGAGCGACTCGATCCGCTGTGGGCCGCTGCTGTGGACCTTGACGTTCCGGTGTTCATCCACCCTGCCCCGTCGGGCATCGATGGTCCGCTGCGCGATGCGCGCATCCGCAAGTACGACCTGGATCTATCGCTGGGCTTCCTGTTCGAGGAGACACTGGCCGTCGCCTGCTTGGTCTTCGGCGGGGTGCTGCAACGACACCCGACGCTCGACATCTGCGTGTCGCACGGCGGCGGCGCGGCGGCCTTCATGCTCGGCAGGCTGGAACACCAGGGCCGCACCCGGCCGTGGGCCCGCCAGAACCCGGTGCACTTCGCCGAGGGTCTCGGCCGGCTGTGGTTCGACAACCATGTGCACGACGACGACTCGCTGGCGCTGCTCACCCGCAAAGTCGGTGGCGACAGGTTGGTGGTGGGTACCAACCTGGCTGGATGGGACGCGCCGACCGACCGCCATCAGATCCCGTACGTCGAGGCGTACGACGTCAACGCACGCCGACTGCTCCGGCTGAGCCAATGAGTGCGACGCATCAGATGTCCACGCCTCAGATGTCGACGTCGACACCGTCGCGCAAGAGGCGAATTGCACCGCTGGGGCATGACCGGGCGATGCGCAACAGCGACTCCTCGTCGGGGCGTGGGCCCGCAGCGTCCAGCGTGCTGATCTCATCGGCGTCGAACACGAAAAACCCCGGCGCCACGGCGACACACCGGCCGGCGCTGACGCACACATCACTGTCCAAGATCACGTCGTATCCCACGAAGGGTGCAGCGTAGTGCCCATCGCTGTTGTCACCGGAGCCGCACGCGGCATCGGCGCGGCCGTCGCTGACCGCCTCGCAGCCGACGGCTTCGATGTCGTCCGGCTGGACCTCACTGCGAGGGACGGTGTTGTCGCCTGCGACGTGTCCAATGGCGTCGAGGTGCACCGGTTGGCCGCCGAGATCGGACCCGTGGACGTCCTGGTCAACAACGCCGGCATCTGGCTGTTCAGCGCGCTCGAGGACACCACGACCGAGGACTTCGAACGGGTTCTGAAGGTGAACCTCGGCGGCACGTTCAACTGCACGCAAGCGTTCGGTCGTTCCATGCTCGACCGCGGTGGGAGCATCGTGAACGTGGCGTCGATCGCGGCTGCGGCGGCGAGCCCCGGTGTCGGCGCTTACTCCCCGTCGAAGGCCGCTGTAGTCGCTCTGACGCGCCAGACCGCCGTCGAGTGGGGGCCACGTGGTGTGCGCTGCAACGCAGTCGGTCCAGGCCTGGTGCCCACCCCGGGAGCGAACGAGGTGTACCACGACGAGCGGGTGCGCGCGGCACGTGCCGGCGCGGTACCGCTGCGTCGCCTCGGCAAACCCGACGACATCGCCAACGTCGTCGGCTTTCTCGTCTCGCCCGATGCGGCGTACGTGAACGGTCAGATCATCTACGTCGACGGTGGGCTCACCGAGGCGCTGATGACGCTCATCCCTCGTCCGGCGGAGCTACCGGGGCCGCACCTCGACGAGTGACGAGTGAACGACTGGCGAGTGAACGAGTGAACGACTGACGAGTGAGGCAACTCAGACTGCGTTGGCAGCCCAGCCGCCGTCGGCGTAGATGATCTCGCCGGAGATGTACGACGCTCGGTGTGACAGCAGGAACTCGGCCAGCTCCGCGATCTCCGACGGTTTGCCGACTCGGCCCAGCGGTACGCGGCCGGTGAGCCAGCGAACCTGTTCGGGGTCGGCAAGGCGTTCGCCGGCCATCGGAGTATCGATCGGGCCTGGCGCAATCGAGTTCACCCGCACGCCCAGCGGGGCCCCTTCCAACGCCGCTGCGCGAGTGAGCGACGCGATCGCCCCCTTCGAGGCGACGTAGTGCGCCTGGCCCGGCACCGCGATGGTGGCATTCACGGAAGCGATGGTGACGATGCCACGAGTCAGGTCGACAGGCAACGATGCCGGTAGCGCCCGCAGGAACGAGCGAATGGCCAGCCAGGTGCCGGTGAGGTTGACGCGCAGGTGGCGCTCCCACTCCGCCAGTGAAGTATCGACGATCATGCTGCGGGTGCGAATGCCGGCGCAGGTGACCAACCCGTCGAGCGGGCCAATGGCAGCCATCAGCGCATCCCACTCGGTCTCGTCGGTGACATCGAGCCGTTCGACCCCTGGGCCGGCCTGGAGGTCGGCCGCGATCACCTCCCAGCCCTCGCTGCGCAACACCTCGACACAGGCTGCGCCAATGCCCGACGCACCCCCAGTGACCAGTACACGCTTCATCACCTCACTATGGCACGATGCTGGAAGTCGCTCGCTGATACGTCGCTAGGCTTCTGACGACGGATACGAGCACCGGTCGCTCGCATGTTTCAGGGAGGTCGATACCGATGGTCGCAGCGCTGCACATCCGCAACGGCATCCTCGTCGATGGCACCGGCGCACCAGCGGTGCCCGGCACCGACGTGGTCACGGACGGCGACGCCATCATCGCCGTCGGCCCCGCTGGGACGCTCGACGACCGGGTGCCCGCTGGCGCTGCCGTGATCGACGCGAGCAACCGCACGGTGATGCCGGGGCTCATCGACGCTCACTGCCACATCACCTTCGACGACGTGCAGTCCAACGACGAACTGTTCTTCCACCGGCCTTCGACCACCGCCGCAATGCTCACTCTCTTCAACCTGCCCAAGCTGCTGATGGCGGGCGTCACGTCGTTCTTCGACCCGGACACGGTGATGGGCGTCGGACCCGAGATTCGTGACGTGGTCAACGTCGGCGCCTTTCCTGGGCCGCGCATCAAGACGGGCGTGCAAGCACTGTTGACATCGGTCGGCGGCACTGCCGGTCGCCTGATACCCGACAGCGGTGCGGTCGGGTACGCGGCGGTGGTGAACACACGCGAGGAGATGGTCACCGAAACGCGGCGGCAGATCAAGCGCGGGGCCGACTGGATCAAGATCCACGCCACCGGCTCCATCCCTACTCATCAGGGCGAGCTGCAGGTCTGGACGCTGGACGAGATGAAGGTGGTGTGCGACACCGCTCACGCACTAGGCGTCCCGGTCACCGCACACTGCCGAAACGCATCGTCCACGCTCGACGCGGCGATCGCCGGCGTCGACCTCATCCTGCATGCGTCTTACATCGACGACGATGGGTTGCAGGCGATCATCGACCGCGGCGCAGCCATCTGCCCGACCTTCACATTCCTGGCCAACCTGGCCGACTACGGCGACAAGGTGGGCGCCGGCAACGGCATGACCGACATCTTCCGCGGTGAGATCAAAGCCACCGCTGCCATGATGCGCAAGGCCTTCGACGAGGGCGTGCCCATCTTGTCGGGTTCCGAAAGTGGTTTTGCCTTGACCCCGTACGGCCACTGGCATGCACGCGAGATGGAGGTGTTCGTCGACCAGCTGGGGCTCACACCGCTGGAGGCAATCATGTGCGCCACCAAGAACAACGCGATCGCGATGCGCATGGAGGGCGAGTTGGGTGTGCTGGCAGCGGGCTACCGGGCCGACATTCTGGTGGTGGATGGCTGCCCGGAGAACGACGTGACGGTGTTGCAAGAACGCAGCAATCTGCACGCCGTGATCTCCCGCGGCGAGCCGTTCGACCTCACGCAACCGTGGCCGTCGCGCGGCAAGATCGCCGGCGAGAAGGTCGGCAATTGGGCGGGAGAAATCCTCACCTACGATCGAGCGAGACGTCCCGACGATCGGGGCAGAGAGTGAGGCGCCAGTGTTCCGGCATGTCGTGATTTTCAAGTGGAACGAAGGTGTCGACGCCGCCCACGTCGAAGAGATCGCAGCTGCGCTCGATCGACTCACCACAGTCATCCCCGCCATCGCGGCCTACGCCCATGGCAAAGATGCGGCGGTCAACGCCGACAACTTCGACTACGTCGTGGTCGGCGACTTTCTGTCCGTCGACGACTACCTCGTCTACCGGGACCATCCCGAGCACCGGTCCTTCATCGACACGTACATATCGGGCCGAGTAGCCACACGGGCCGCCATTCAATACCACGTCGTCGACTAGCCCTCGAGCGCTTGCCGTGGTGCACAGTGTCCGGGGGCGAACCCCCGGACACCGGCAGCCGTCATAGCCGCAGTATTCCCGCTCCGGACCTGAGACCACGTCGGCTTTGCCCGCTGGAGTCCGCCGCTCCCGCACCGCACGGAAGTCATCGGTGCCGCCGGGCGTCGACTTGAGACGTTGTTGAGAGCTCGATCGTGGGGTTGCCAGAACAGCGCGTGTAGACGGAATCCTTGATCTGGACTACCCGTCGGTAACAATGGACAGATGAGCGATCCGCGGCCTGTCACCTCGAGCAGCAGCGCCACCCACCGGCGGGATTCGCCGTGGCTGATGCGCACGTACTCCGGCCACTCCTCCGCCGCTGCCTCCAACGAGCTGTATCGTACCAACCTGGCCAAGGGACAGACCGGGCTGAGCATCGCCTTCGACCTGCCCACCCAGACCGGCTACGACCCTGACCATGTGCTTGCCCGCGGGGAAGTCGGCAAGGTTGGCGTGCCGGTCGTGCATCTCGGTCACATGCGCACCCTGCTCGACCACATTCCGCCAGGGCAGATGAACACCTCGATGACGATCAACGCGACCGCCGCGTGGTTGTTGGCCCTCTACGTGGCGAATGCAGAGGAGCAGGGCGTCGATCCCTCCGCTCTGCGCGGCACCACTCAAAACGACATCGTCAAGGAGTACCTGTCGCGCGGCACGTACATCTTCCCGCCCGAACCATCGCGCCGGCTGATCGTCGACATGGTTGCGTGGTGCGCCCAGCACTCGCCGAAGTGGAACGCGATGAACGTGTGCAGTTACCACTTGCAGGAGGCAGGCGCGATCCCGGTACAGGAGATCGCCTTCTCGCTCGCCACCGCGATCGATGTGCTCGACGCGGTCCAGGCATCCGGCCAGGTGCCGCCCGAGCAGTTCGCGCAGGTCTTCGGCGCGATCTCGTTCTTCGTCAACGCGGGTATTCGGTTCGTGGAAGAGATCTGCAAGCTACGCGCGTTCACCGAGCTGTGGGACCGTATCGGCCTCGAGCGTTACGGCGTGACCGACGAGAAGGCACGCCGATTCCGCTACGGCGTGCAGGTCAACAGCCTGGGCCTCACCGAAGCACAACCGGAGAACAACATCCAGCGCATCGTGCTGGAAATGCTGGCAGTGACGATGTCGAAGCGAGCGCGTGCGCGCAGCGTGCAACTGCCGGCGTGGAACGAAGCACTTGGCCTACCGCGGCCGTGGGACCAGCAGTGGTCGCTACGAATGCAGCAGGTGCTTGCGTTCGAGACCGATCTGTTGGAGTACGAAGACCTTTTCGACGGCTCGGTCGTCATCGAGGCTCGCACTGCAGCTCTGCGCGATGAGGCGTGGGACGAGCTGCAGGAGATCCTGTCGCTCGGCGGGGCATTCGCTGCCGTCGATGAGCTCAAGGGCCGCCTCGTGCGGTCGATGGCCGAGCGCACTCGCCGCATCGAGGCGGGCGACCAAGTGGTGGTCGGCGTGAACAAGTTCACCGAGACCGAGCCCTCCCCGCTCGATACGCCAGGCAACATTCTCACTGTCGATCCTGCGATCGAAATGCAGCTGGTCGCCGAGTTGGTGCAGTGGCGGTCAGCGCGCGACCAGGCCGCGGTGGATGCCGCACTGAGTGCGCTCCACGAGGCGGCCGAGGATGGTTCGAACATCATGGAGCCGTCGATCGCGCTCGCGAAGGTAGGCGGCACCACGGGTGAGTGGTCGGCTGTGCTGCGCGATGTGTTCGGCGAGTTCCGCGCACCGACCGGCGTGAACGCGGCGGTCGGCCGGCGGGTTGGCGAACTAGCAGCAGTCGCGGAATTCGTGAAGCGGATGGACGGTGGCCCGCCGCGTTTCCTCGTGGCCAAACCGGGGCTCGACGGCCACAGTAACGGCGCCGAGCAGATCGCTGTCGCTGCACGCGACTCGGGTATGGAAGTGGTCTACAGCGGCATTCGCATGACTCCCGAGCAGATCGTCGCATCAGCCGTCGAGGAAGACCCGGACGTCATCGGCCTGTCAATCCTCTCCGGCTCGCACCTGTCGCTCGTTCCCACGATCGTCGACATGCTGCGCGCCGAAGGCGTGGATGCACCGGTGGTCGTTGGTGGCATCATCCCCGAGGCCGACCGGCAGCGGCTTGCCGACGCAGGCGTCAGCGCGATCTACACGCCGAAGGACTTCCAGATGGCGCGCATCATGAACGACGTCGCCCACCTCGCCGTCGCCCACCGCACCACCGGCTGAGCGCTCTACAGTCGCTCAGACGAGTGCCGGAACCTGACCGTCGATCCACGACTGCAGGTGCGGAGTGCTCTCGATGCTGGTGATCAGGGCGTAGCGCGGCTGGGTGCCGTTGTGTACGACCACGTGCCAGAGGCGCTGCGTGTCGACGACGAACCGGGCGCCGGCGGTGAGGGGCACGCGGCGCTCGCTTCCGGCGACGGGCAGATGCTCGTCGTCGAGATCCATCAGCAACATGTAGCTGTCGGGATTGTCGGTGAGCTCGACCCAGGTACGCACGACCCAACCCTCGTCCTCGGGATTGAAACGATTGTTGTCGTCGCGATGGAAGCTCTTGAAGGCCTGCTCGCGATCTTGCGGCTCGAGTTTGATGACACGCACGCGACCGAAGTTGGCGCCGATGCTGTCCACGTAGCGCTGCAGGGTGGGCGCAATCGATGCGTTCGACGTCCAGAGCGCGTCTTTGTCGGTCTTGCCCTTGTCCCAAAAGCCGCGACAGTCCAGCTGGCCATCGGCCGATGCCAACGGAGCGAAGTTGGTGTCGCCACCGCTCTTCCAGTTCAGGTACTCGAGGTTTTCCCACTCGTGCGCCTGCACCGGCTGGTCGAATGGGGAGAGGGCGATGAAGCCGTCCTTCTCCAGCGCAGGGCAGATGTAGTGGTTCGTGCGGACAGGAATCTCCACACTCCAGTGCTCTTTCGTCGGCCAAAAGCTCATGTCGAAAGTGTAACCCTGGGCGACCGAACGGGCCCGTCAGCCACTAGGGCCGTTGGTCAGTTTCACGCGGTGGTCGTGGTGGTGGTGGTTGATGGCACGGTCGTCGTGGTGGTCGTGGCCGGCGGAGGGATCTTCAGCTTCTGGCCGACCTCGATGTGCTCGGGGTCGGTGATGCCGTTGGCCGCGATCAACTCGTCGATGGTGACGCCGAACCTGTCGGCGATCTTGCCCAGGCCATCGCCCGGCTGCACCTCGTAGATCTCCAATACCGTCGTGGTGGTCACGTTCAGCGTGGTGGTCGTCGTCGTGGTGAAGATGGGGGGCAAGGTCTCCGAGGACTTCGCGTCGTCGCCACAGGCCACAACCACCAGCGGTAGCAGCGCGGCCGCCGCCGACATCAACACAAGCCAAGCCCGTTTCACGCCGGCGAGCCTAGGCCAGTTCGAAGATGAATCCCTCTGCGCCCTACTCTGCCCGGATGACAACGGTTCGGTTCCCGGGAGCGCAGGCGCCGGCACGTGAGTACGACCTCGACGTCGGCGGCGTCCGTATCGCCGTTCACGAATGGGGCGACGAAGCGGCCGCTCCGTTGTTCCTGGTGCACGGCGGTTTCGACTTCGCCCGCACCTACGACGAGTTTGCGCCGCGGCTGGCAGCGGCCGGCTGGCGCCCCATCGCGTGGGACCAGCGCGGCCACGGCGACTCTGAGCACGCCGCGCTCTACGGGTGGGACGCCGACATCCGCGATGCGATCGGGGTGATGAGTCGGGTCACCTCCAAGCCTGCTCCGGTCGTCGGGCACAGCAAGGGTGGCGCGCTGATGATCCAACTGGCCGACGCGCAACCGTTTCGTTTCAGCCATCTCGTCAACCTCGATGGCTTGCCGTCAAAGCGGCCGATGAGCGACCTGGCCGACCACGAGCGCAGCCGGATGATGGCCGGTGACATCGCCGGTTGGCTGGACCATCGACGCACCACCTCCACCGCGATGCGCAAGTCGGGCACACTCGAGGAACTCGCACAGCGGCGGGCACGGATGAACCCACGGCTGCCGATGGAATGGCTGCGCTACCTGGTCACAGTCGGCGGTCGCGAAGACGCCGACGGATGGCGTTGGAAGCTCGACGCCTCCATGCGGATGGGCGGTTTCGGGCCATGGCGCCCGGAGTGGACGGCCACCCGCATTCCCGGTCTCGGCATGCCGTTTCTCGGGGTACTCGCCGGACAGCAGGAGCCGATGGGGTGGGGCACGCTGCCCAACCAGATCCACACCCACCTGCCACCTGGCGGGCGTCTGGAAGTGCTGGAGGACAACGGGCACTTCGTCCACATCGAGGCGCCGGCATTGGTCGCCGAGATGGTCATCGACTTCTTGGGGCGTGGCTGAATGAGCACCATCTTTCTCACCCACAACAAGATCCAGCTTGCGTTACACCTGCTGCGGGCAGGTGGCGGCCAACCGTTGTTGCTGTTGCATGGCCTCGGCGAGCAAACCCCCGCGGCCGCGCCAGCATGGACAGCGCCGTGGGCCGGCCCGGTGTACGGGCTGGACTTCACCGGCCACGGTGCCACCACCGTGCCGATGGGCGGCGGCTACTCGGCCGAGACGATGTTGGCCGACACCGACATTGCGCTCGCTCACCTCGGGCCGTGCACCATCGTTGGTCGCGGGTTGGGCGCGTATGTGGCGTTGATGATCGCCGGTGCCCGTCCACAACTGGTGCGCGGTGCGGTGTTGTGCGACGGGCCAGGTTTGTGGGGCGGCGCCACAGGCCCCACCTCCAGCAGCTTCCACTCGGTCGATCCGCCGTATTCGGCACCCGATCCGAACGCGCTGATCGACCTGTCCCGCGATCTACGTCCTCCGGACTACGCCAGCCTGTTCGTGCGACTGGCCCTGGAGCACAGCGCCCTGGCCGAGCCGATCACGGTCACCGCTGTCGTGCGGCCACCGTGGCTGGCAGCCGTTGCCGGTGAAGTCGGCGTAGCGACCAGCACGCTCGCCGAAGCCCTCACGCTCTATTCCGTCTAGTGCTCTGACCACATGGGTTGGTAGGTCGCGTCCTGCCGAATGCTGATGCCGGCTCTTCTGGGCGTGCTGCGTCCCGGACTGCGGAACTGACAACACCCAGAACGAGCTATGGGACCATCGCTGCCCAGAAAGTCCTTGCGCACACAAATGGGTGCATTCCGTCTCGGTT